>Ga0335076_10000283_pt1 | contig 45101 bp, 44 predicted proteins | sample Lox_Sample_25_FD_206717 | JGI IMG/M metagenome (GOLD analysis project Ga0335076, IMG submission 206717) | Soil microbial communities from Loxahatchee National Wildlife Refuge, Florida, United States - Lox_Sample_2.5 | ecosystem: Environmental > Terrestrial > Soil > Wetlands | place: USA... | reverse complement strand
TTCGCGCTCGAGGAACATGCGCACCGACTCGCGGAACTGTTTGTGGACGTCGTCGTAGATCGTCCGCTTCATCGCGCTAACGGACATTGAGCCTCGTTGCCGCGTCGAGTCGGACCACTTCGCCGTTCAGCAGCGTGTCTTCCATGAAGCACCTGACCAAGCGGGCGAAGTCGTCCGGCCGGCCGAGCCTCTTGGGGAACACGTGGATGTCGATGAGCTTCGCGCGCCGCTCCTCGTCGATCCCGGCGAGCATGCCGGTGTCCATGATCCCAGGCGCGATCGCCATCACCCGGATCCCCCAGCGGGCCAGGTCGCGGGCCAGCGGCAGTGTGAGCGCGATCACTCCGCCCTTGGACGCGGCATACGCGGCCTGGCCGGCCTGACCCTCGTATCCGGCAATCGAGGCGACGTTGACGATCAGCCCACGCTCGCCCTCCTCCGAGGGCTCGTTGTCCGACATGAAGTAGGCGCCCCACCGAACCATGTCGAACAGGCCGTTGAGGTTGATATCGACGCCGCGACGGAACACGTCGAGCGGGTAAAGGTCCTTGTTGCGGCTCAGCACGAGCGAGGCTGGGCTGACGCCGGCGCAGTTGGCGAGCACATCGATCCGGCCGAAGGCCTCGTGTGCCGCGGCCATCGCGCGCTCGACCTGATCGGGCGCAGCGACGTCGACCTCGACGAACCGGACCTTGTCGGCGCCGAGTTCCTCGACCATCGCGGGGCCCTTCGAGTTCGGCAGGTCGAGCACGACCGCTCGTCCCCCGCCGCCAACGAGCATCCGTACGCATCCCTCGCCGAGGCCCGAGGCCCCGCCGGTCACGACTCCTACTGACTTCTCGACTTCCATCCGTGTGTCCTCTCTACCGGTGTAAGAACTCCGGCCGGCGCCGGTTCAGAAACGCATCCACGCCCTCGCGCGCGTCCTCGCTCGCTAGCGTCGATAGAAACTCCTCGTGCTCGATGTCGAGCCCTTCGTTCAGCGGACGCTCGAGCCCGAGGCGCATCGCCCGCTTGGCCGCCTGCATGGCCACGGCGGGTCGTGAGGCGAGCTCGGCCGCGAGTTCGAGCGCGCGGTCGAGCACGGTCCCTTCGGGAGCGACCTCGTTCACGAGGCCGATCTGCTCGGCCTCGCCCGCCTTCAGCAGCCGCCCGCGCAGGACGAGCTCGGCCGCTCTGGTGGCGCCGATCCGTCGTGGCAGACGCTGCGTTCCGCCGGCCCCCGGGATCAGCCCGAGGCCGACCTCGGGCACTCCGAGGCGAGCCCGCTCGTCGGCGACGATCAGGTCGCAGCTCAGCGCAAGCTCGAGCCCTCCGCCGACGGCGGCCGCCTGGACCGCCGCTACGACCGGCTGCGGGAGCGCGCTGATCGTGTCGAACAGCCGCCTCGTGAGCGAGGTGTGGTACGCGATCTCGTCCGGTGAATCGAGCATCTGCACGAACTCCGGAAGATCGGCGCCTGAGGCGAAGGCTTTGTCGCCGGTCCCGGCGATCACCACCGACCGGACTCCGGGGTCGTCGCGGAGCGACTCGACGGCTTCGAGCAGCGCCTCGAGCACGGGATTGCCAAGCGTGTTGACAGGAGGATTGTTGATCGTGACGATGCCGACCGCATCATCGCGGCGGACCTCGACGCGGTCGTCGGTGGGGGTGCTGCTCATGGCCCGGACTGTGGCTCGATCCTCAACTCTTGTCAACCTATCGTTTGGTTGTGTGAACGATAACCCATATGAGGCCATTGCATTCAAGGTGTCCGGGGGGCTTTCGCGCGGATCACGGCCGTGAGCACGTCCGCCGCTGGCGTCGGGATGCCGGCCGCCTGGCCGCGGCGCACGACCTCGCCGAGCTGGGCCTCGATCTCCGACGGCCGGCCCCGCGAGACATCGACCGCCAGCGAGGGCGGATGCGGTCCGATCAGGCGATAGGTCTCGAGCGCGTCAGACCAAAGCTGCTCGGCGTCGAGCGCGACCCCCTCGGCGGTCGCGACGCGGACGATCTCGGCGAACGTCCGCCGCAGGACGTCCAGGGCGGGGGGCCGCTCGAGCACCTCCGCCACCGTGCAGTCGAGTATCCCGCACAGCGGGCCGATCGCGGCCGCCATCGCCATCTTGCGCCACACCACGGCTCGGACGTCATCGAGCACGACCGTGGGAAGCGCCGCTTGCTCGAGCGCGCGGGCGAGCCGGTCGCAGACCGCTGCGTGACGCGCGCTCGGCGGCCGCCCGAGAGAAGTGAGCGACCGGCCGCCCAAGGTGGCGTCGGCGACGCTCACGCGTCCGGCCCCTCGGACCTGCGCCGCCACCGTCGTCGAGCCCTGCACGACCCGCTCGCGCCCCAGCCGGCGTGCGAGCACCTCGACGTTGCCGATCCCGTTCTGGAGCGTGACCACGATCGCGCCCGGCTCGAGCGCGGCGGTCAGGGCCGCGCCGGCGGCGTCGTTGGCGAAGGCCTTGACCAGCACCAGGACCGCTTCGGCATCATGGAGCTCGGACGCGTCGGTGGTGGCGTCGATCCGGGCGATCGAAGTCCCACCGGCCCCCTCCACCTGGAGCCCGCTTCCTCTGATCCGGTCGACATGCTCGGGCCAGACGTCGACCATCGTTACCTCCTGACCGCCGCGCTGGAGGAGATAGCCGTAAGCGCAGCCCACCGCTCCCGCGCCGAGGATCCCGATCTTCACCGAGAGTCGACCCTCGGAGACGAAAGTGAGCTTGCCAAGACCTCGACCGACTCGAACGAACCCTCGAAGTCGCCCGTCTCGGCGCCGGCGGGGAGGAGGACCGGCGTGTCGATCCCGCCGGCGCGAAGCGCATCGACCCGCTCGAGCAGCGCGTCCGGCCCGATCGCGCACAGGCGGTGGACCGCGTCGTCGCCGACCAGGCGCAGGGCTCCGGGCCGGTCGCCGGCCGCCCACAGACGGGCGGCCTCCGCGATCTCGGGGATCGAGGCCACGAATGCGCTGCGGTGCGTTCCCTGCAGCGCATAGGCGAGCACGAATCGCCGGTAGCGCTCGAGCGCGAGCTCGGGCCGGCTCCCCGCGTAGCCGAAGAACGACGCGACGATCTCGACCTCGGCGGGATCTCGACCGGCCGCGCGGGCGCCCTCTCGGACCTGGGCGACCAGGGCCGGAACCTCGTCGGGCGGGCACCAGGTCAGCTGCACCGCGTCGCCAATCTCGCCGGCGAGACGGAGCATTCGTGGGTTCATCGCCGCGAGCATCAGCGGCACGGGCTCCGGCGGGGCCAGCGTCAGCCGGAACCCGTGGACGTGAAGTAGCTCGGAGTCGATCTCGACCCGCTCCCCGGCCAGGGCGGCTCGGAACGCGGGCACGAACTCGCGCATGAACGCGATCGGCGGTGGGAACGGCCGTCCATGCCAGCGCGCCACCACGGTTCGGGAGCTCACGCCGAGCCCGGCGAGAACCCGGCCGGGAGCGATCGAGCTGAGCGTCGCGAACGCCATCGCCAGCGACGCGAGCGACCGCGTGGTCGTCGGAACGATTCCGGTACCGAGGCGTACGTCCGGGGCGACGCCGGCGATCGCGGCGAGCAGCGCGAACACGTCGGGTCCGCTGACCTCGCCGGCAAGCACGGTGTGACAGCCGCCGTCGTTCGCCGCCCGTGCCAGCTCCATCAGCTGTCCGACCGAGAATCCCTCCTCGACCGGAACGGTGACTCCGACGCGAGCAATTTGCCGACCAAACATTTGGTCGTAAGATATCGGGCATGAGCGCCGCCGGGGATTCGGTTTCCGGGCAGTCGCGGACTGACGACCTGCTCTTCGAGATCTCGCGGATCGCGCCCGAGGTGGCCGCGGGCTACGAACAGATTCGCGAGGTGATCGCGGAGGATGGCGCACTGAGCGCGGGTTGGAAAGCGCTGCTGGTGTCGGTGTGCGCCACCGCTCGCGGGTACGGCGAGATGGCCCGGGCGGAGCTCGAGCGCGGACGAGCGGCCGGCATCGGCGATCGCGAGGTCGGGGTCGCCGCTGTCGCTCTGCTTCTCGCCCGGGGGGAGGAGCTGACCGGCCGGTTCGTCGATATAGCCGGCGGCCTTTCAGGCTCTGGCTCGGCGCGGCCGGCGTCCGATCTGGACGCGGAGGCGTACTTCCTCAGCTACCTGGGGGTGTCGTCGCTGCCGGCGCGCATGGCGATCATGTCCGAGCGCGTGCCCGAGGTGTTCGCCGGCTATCACCGGATGCATCACGGCGCGCTCGCGGCAGACCCGGGCGCCACCAAACTTGGGGAGCTCGTTCTGGTGGCGCTCAACGCGGCCGAGCTCCAGCGCGAGTTCGTCAGAATCCACGCGGCCACGGCGCGTAAGGCCTCGGCCACCGACGACGAGCTCGTCGAGGCGATCGTGTGTGCGATCCGGGTCGTCGGCGTGGCGGCCTGGGCCGCCGGCGCCGAGGGTCTGTTTCCGGACGGCTGAAGCGCCCGTAGGTCGGGGGCGGGATGAAAGAGCGAACCAGGAGGACGCTTTTTCGACCAGGCTCGCCGCCCCGAGCACGTTCAGTCCGGGAGCACCTCAGTCCCCCGGAAGTTGATGCCGGCGCCGATCCAGTTCCCGCCGTCGAGCGGGAGCGAGACGCCCGTAATGTAGTCGCTGATCGGACTCGCGAACACGACCGCGATCGCCGCGATCTCATCCGGGCGCGCCCACCGGCCGGCCGGCGTCGCCGACACGATCGCGTCGTCGACGGCCTTCGAGTACATCTCTCTGGCGCCGTCGGTGAGGAACTGCGGACCAACCGCGTTGACCTGGATGTTGAACCGCGCCCATTCGAGTGCGAGCGTCCGGGTCAGATGCGACACGGCGGCGCGGGAGGCGCCGGTGTGCGCGATCCCGCCTGATGCCCGGTCCGTCGTGCTCGTGACGATGTTGATGATCTTGCCGCCGCGGCCGCGGGCGATCATCGCGCGCCCACCCGAGCTGCAGCAGTGGAAGGTCCCGCGCAGGTTCACATCGACGATCGCGCGGAAGCCGTTCGGCGTCAGCTCTTCGGCCTTCTTCGGGAACGTGCCGCCGGCGTTGTTGACGAGAATGTCGAGGCCTCCGTGTTCGTTCACGACCTTGGCGACGGCCTGCTCGACCGCGTCGGCGTCGCGCACGTCGAGCTGGATCCAAGAGGCGTCGACCTGCTCCGCGCGCAGCGCGTCGACGGCCGACTGCAGCCGATCGGTGTTGCGAGAGGCGATCAACACCCTCGCCCCGACCGCACCGAGGCCACGCGCCATCGCGTTGCCGATGCCTGTGGCGCCGCCGGTCACGAGCGCAGTCTTTCCGGCGAGGAGCTCTGGATTGAAGTAGTCGAAGCTCACGGCGTCTTCCCGGCCGCGCGTCCGGCCGCGGCAACCGCGCGGATCGTCGCCAGCGGAGTCTGGACATCGCCCGAAGAGAGGCTCTGCGGAGCCAGTACCGGGAGGGTGACGCCCAGATCACGGGTGGCCTCGAGGCGAGCGGCGACGTTGGCGGGCGAACCGATCGGGCACAGCCGCAGTACCGCCTCGTCGGGGATCAGCGCCGCGGCCTGGCGGCGGTCGCCGCTGTGCCACAGTGAAGCGGCACGGTCGAGTTCCGGAATCGACTCGGCGAACCCCGCGCGATGCGTGGGTTGAACCGCGTACTGGAGCACGAGCCGTCGAAATCGCTCGAGCGCGGCGTCGAGCTCGTCCCCGGCGTATGCGCTCATGTAGAGGGCAATCTCGAGCTCATCGGGGTCGCGGCCGGCCTCGGCTGCGCCTGCGCGCACCTCGGCAACCCGTCCCGGCACCTCATCCAGGGGGCAGAACGAGAGGATGACGCCGTCGGCGATCGCCCCGGCGAGCCGCAGCATCGGCGCGTTGAACGAGCCCATCAGCACGGGGATCGCGTCGCCTTCTCGCGGGATACGCAGCCGGAAGTCGGACACCGTCAGGGTTGCGCCGGCGTGGTTCACGCGGTGTCCGCTGACGGCCTGCCTGAAGGCCGCGATGAACTCGCGCATACGGGTGCGCGGCCGGCTCAGTTCGCCGCCGTGCCAGTCGCGCACGACCACGTGGCTGCCCGTACCGAGGCCCGCCGCGACCCGGCCGGGGGCGAGTGACGCCACCGTGGCGAACCCCATCGCTGTCAGCGCGGGCGAACGCGTGTAGATCGAGATCACTCCGCTGGCCAGGCGGATCGATGTCGTGGCGCCCGCGAGCATCCCGAGGGCCGCGAAGCACTCGACGCCTGCGATCTCACCCACGAACACCGTGTGAGCGCCCTCCTCCTCAGCCGCGCGCGCGAGCTCGATGTACTGCGGCGCGGTCAACTCCTCCTGGACCGGAAGCGAGACCCCGATCGACTGCACGCTAGCTGCTCTGTGAGAGGTTCACGCGCGAGACAGTACAAGGACGCTCGATCTAAGTCCACCGACCGATTGGTTGATTCCTGGCGGGCGGCGACGTATGATCGCGCCCATGCAGGGAGGGGCGATGAACGCCACGCTCGACTATCTCGTCCGACGGCCGGCGTTCGTGCACCCCGATCGGGTCGCGGTCATCGAGGGCGATGTGACCTGGACCTGGCGGACGTTCGATGAGCAGGTCACTCGCGGCGCCGACGCGCTCAGAAGGCTCGGACTCGGTCCAGGCGATCGGATCGCGGCTGCCGATTACAACTCGATGGAGTACCTGGCGCTGTACTACGGCGCGGCGCGACTCGGCGCGATCATCTGCCCGCTGAATTACCTGTGCGCGCCCGACGAACTCGAGTACATGCTCGCCGACTTCGACCCGGCGCTCGTGGTTGCCGGCGAGGAGTTCGCCGAGGCCGTGTTTGGCGCGGCTCCGGCGGGGGCGCGTCGGTTGCGGTTCCGCCAAGGCGGAGGCGAAGGGGACTGGCGAGCGCTGCGGGATGCGGCTGATCCTGACGCGTCGATCGACCCCGTCGATCCGTCATCGATCCACGTCGTGATGTACACGAGTGGAACCACGGGGCGGCCGAAGGGCGTCTGCCACACGCACCTCGCGCACTACCTCGACGGGATGGGGGCCGCGCTCGGGTACGGACTGAACCGGGACGACCGCTACGTGGTCCACGCGCCGTCGTTCCACGGCGCCTCGTGGGATCACATGAAGCTGTTCTTCTGCTGTGACGGTTCGGTCGTGCTCACGCCCCGGTTCGATCCGGTCGCGGTTATGGACGCTGTCTCCAAGCATCGCGTGACCGTGCTGTTTGCGGTGCCGGCGGTGCTGAGGCGACTGCTCGAACATCCGGGCTTCGGGGACCACGATCTCTCGAGCGTGCGGATGGTGTTCTTCGGCGGCGCGATCGGATCCCTCGACGTGCTCCCGAAATTCGCTGCCGCCGTGGGCCGCGAGGACATCCTCTACCAGCAGATGTACGGCCTCACCGAGGGCGGCCCGTTTGTGACCGTGTCGCCACCCGAGACCGGTGCCCGCAAGCCGTCGTCGGTCGGGCGCGCGTTGCCGGGTGTCGCGATCGACCTGCGCTCGCCCGAGACGGGCGAGTCGCTCCCGGCCGGCGAGGTCGGCGAGATCGTCGTCGGGGGCCCGGGCGTGATGGACCGGTACTGGCGCAACCCGGAAGCCACCGCGGAGGCGATCCGGGACGGCTGGCTGCACACGGGCGATCTCGCCACCCGCGACGAGGACGGCGACTACGCGATCGTCGACCGGCTCAAGGACATGGTCCGCAGCGGCGGCGAGAACGTCTACGCGGCTGAGGTGGAACGGGTGTTGATGACACACCCGGCGATCGCCGAGGCTGCGGTGGTCGGATTGCCCGACGATCGCTGGGACGAGCGGGTCGTCGCGGTGATTCGCCTCGCGGGCGAGGACCAGATCGAGGTGGAGGCCGTCCGTGCGCACTGCCGCGAGCGACTGGCCGCCTACAAGGTTCCCAAGCAGGTCGAGATAGTCGACGACTTTCCCCGGACGGGGCTCGGGAAGATCGCCAAAAGCGATCTCCGGGCGTCGCTCGGTGCAGGGGCGCAACCAACGATGAAGGAGTGACGTCAGTGTCCGGTGTCGAGTCGCAGAAGACGATCGAGCGGGCCGCCGCGCTCGGCTACGACGACACCGCGATCAAGGCGACCGTGTACGCCTACTACCAGGCGGTCAACGAGTCGCGCTGGGAGGACGTCGTCGCGTTCTTCCACGACGACGCGGTGCTGCTCATCCCAGGGCAGCAGCCGAAGATCGGCCACGACGCGATCCGTCGCTTCTACACCGCTCACGGCACGCACTTCGCCGAGCACCACGACGACGTGCCGCTGCTGATGACCGACGGCAACCGCGTGATGACGCTGATCGATTTCCACGGGGTCGATGTCCGCGGTAACGAGGTTCACTACTGGAACGGAGGCGTGTTCACGCTCGACGGCAAACGCTTCCGCCAGTACCGAGTGATCTTCGACACCGCCGAGCTTCCGGAGTGGATCCGGAGCAAGAAGGGACGGCGGCCCGCCGAGGAGACAAAGTCACCATGAGCGAAGGGAGCAGTGCGATGCGGTTCGAAGGCAGGGTGCTGCTCTGCACCGGCGGCGGCTCGGGCATCGGCGAGGAGGTGAGCCGCCGGTTCACGCGCGACGGCGGGCGGGTTGCGGTGCTTGACATCAACGGTGAGGGCGCGGCGCAGGTCGCAAGCGGGCTCGAGGGCGCGATCAGCATCGAGGCCGACATCTCCGACGAGCAGGCGGTAATCGCCGCGGTCAAGCGAACGGTCGACGAGCTCGGCCCGATCACGAGTGTCTATAACGGCGCCGGCAACCTGGCCACGGGGACGATCGACGAGGTGACCGTGGCTCAGTTCAAGAGCATGATCGACGTGCACATGATCGGGACCATGGTGGTCTGCCGGGAAGCGTTGAAGTCGATGCGGACCGTCGAGGGCGGCTCGATCGTCAACACCGCGTCCGTGGTTGCTCTGATCGCCCGTCACTCGCTTGCCCCGTACGGAGCCGTCAAGGGGGGAGTGCTCGCCTTCTCGCGCCAGCTGGCGCTCGAGGTGGCGCCCGACATCCGCGTCAACTCGGTTTCCCCAGGCCGCACGGTGACCGGGATGACCCGGCCCCTGTACAAGGAGTTGGGCGGCGGCGACCTCGAGAAGGGGATGCGTGAGGCAGGTAAGGAGGTACCGCTCGGACGAGTGGCGGATCCGTCGGAGCTCGCCGCAGCGATCTGCTTTCTCCTCTCCGACGACGCGAGTTACATCAGCGGTACCGACCTGGTGGTCGACGCCGGCATGACAGCGATCTGATCGTGATGGGCAGCGTCGAGACACCCCATACCGTCTTTCAAGCGGCGAGCACGGGCGACGACGAGACCGCGATCAAGGCCATCGTCTACAGCTACTACCGAGCGGTGAACGATTCGCGGTGGGATGACGTCGTGGCGTACTTCCATCCCGATGCGACACTGCTCATACCGGGTCAGGAGCCGAAGGTCGGCACCGAGCAGATCCGGCGGTTCTACGAGGCGCATGGACGTCACGCGGTCAAGCATCACGACGACGTGCCGCTTTTGATGGTCGACGGCAACCGAGCGTTGACGCTGGTCGATCACCACGGCGTCGGTCGTCACGGCGAGCCGATCCATTTCTGGACCACCGGGGTAGTGACGATCGACGGCGGCCGCTTCCGCCAGTACCGGGTGATTTTCGACACGATGGCGCTCCCGGAGTGGATGCGCGAGCGCAAGGGGACGCCACAGCCCGCGCCCGCGCCGCAGACGTGAGCGGATCGCACTACTCCGGCCCGTGGGTGATCAGCGGGTTGATCGCTGACCGGGCCGAGCGCTGGCCCGAGCGCGTGGCGGCGTTTGCCGACGACGGGACCTTGACGAATGCCGAGGTGGTGCAGCGCGCGGCGCGGATCGCGCGCGGACTCCGGAGGCTCGGCGTGTCCCCCGGAGACCGGGTGGCCACGATGCTGCCGTCGAGCGCCGCCTACCTGTCGGTATGGCACGGGATCGTTTGGGCCGGCGCGGTCGATGTCCCGGTCAACACGGAGCTCAAGGGCACGTTTCTGGTGCACGTTCTGCGCGACTCCGGCGCTCGAGTGCTGGTCACCGAAGGCCGGTGGGTCGAGCGCCTCCGGGGCAGCGAATTGCCGGATCTCGAGCATCTCGTGGTCGTTGGGCCGCTCACCTCGGAGGCGCCGGTGGCGGTGACCGCGATAGGTGAGTTGCTCGCCGAGGACCCGGCGCCGGTGTCCGCGCGCGAAGAGCCGGACCTCGCGCACATCCTCTACACCTCGGGCACGACCGGCGCGTCGAAGGGCGTGATGTGCAGCCATCGCAGCTTCGGCTGGCTGCTCCAGGGCTACATCCAACGCCTTGGCCTCGGCTTCGATGACGTCGGGTACTCGATGTTCCCGTTGTTCCACCAGATGGGGCGAGCGGCGATGGTCGGCACGTGCGCGTGGGTCGGAGCGCCGGTCGTTCTGCGCGCCCGGTTCAGCGCCGGCGGCTTCTGGGAGGACATCCGCGCGACTGGCAGCACGTTCTTCGGCTACTTCGGCGCGGTCATCTTGTTCCTGTGGCGTCAGCCGCCACGGCCCGACGACGCATACAACCCGGCGCGAGTCGCGTTCGGCGCGTCGGCTCCCCCTGAGCTCGTGGAGCCGTGGGAGGAGCGGTTCGGAATTCACCTGGCCGAGGTGTACGGGTCGACCGAGCTGGGCCTGGTCGCGATCTCCTCGCCGGCCGAGCGGCGCCGCGGCACGATGGGGCAGCCCGTCGGCCACCTCGAGATCGGCGTCCACGACGAGCGGGATCGGCCGGTCGCGCCTGGGGTCAAGGGCGAGATCGTCGCTCGCCCACGGGAGCCGCATGCGATGTTCGACGGCTACTGGGGCGCGCCCGAACAGACGCTGGCCGCGTTTCGCAACCTGTGGTTTCACAGCGGCGACAGTGGTTCGCTGGACGGGGACGGATACCTGACGTTCAGCGATCGCATGGGCGACGCGATCCGCCGCCGAGGGCAGCAGATCAGCTCGTTCGAGGTCGAGGAGGCGGTCCGCGGCCACCCGCTGATCGTCGAATGCGCGGCGTATCCCGTTCCCTCCGAGCACGGCGACCACGAGGTGATGATCGCGGTCGTGGTGGAACCGGACGCCGAGTTCGATGCGTCGTCGTTCTTCGACGAGCTGATCCCGGTCATGCCGCGTTTCGCGCTTCCCCGCTACGTCCGCGTGATGCCGTCGCTACCGCAGACGCCGACACAGCGCGTGCAGAAGTACAAGCTGCGAGCGGAGGGGATCACCACCGACACATTCGACCGAGAGTTGCTCGGGGTGACCTCGGGGAGGGAGTGAGCGATGGCGACCGCGCAACAAGAGACAGTCGGGCTGCTGCTTGGTCAAGGACCCGGGCTCGGGCCGTTCGCGACCCGGTTCGAGCAACCGCAACGCACGCTCCTGCACGTCCTTCATGCCCAGGCCGAGGCGGCGGGCGAGCGGGTGTGGCTGCGCTTCGACGGAGGTCGCGGGATCACGTTCGGCGAGGTCCTGGCCGCCGCCAACCGGGTTGGACACGCGGTGCGGGAGACCGTCGGTGAAGGCGCTCACGTCGCCCTGCTGCTCCGCAATCAGGATGAGTTCTTCCCCGCGTTCTTCGGCGCGATGATCGCCCGCGGCGTCGCCGTGCCTCTGAATGCCGACTCTCGAGGACGGTTACTCGGGCAGGTGATCGTGCGCAGCGACGCGCGAGTGCTGATCGTTCGCGTCGATCTACTCGATCGCGTCGCCGAGCTTGACGGTCTCGGCGCGGTCGAGCTGATCGTCGCGGTCGGCGACGGAGAGGTCCCGGGGGATGTGGGCGGCGTCGCCGTGGTCCGCTACGAGGACTGGGTCGCGGGGCGGCCGGAGGTGCGTGAGGCCGAGCTTCCCGACAGCTCGGAGGTCGCCGTGATCCAGTTCACGTCCGGGACGACGGGTGAGTCGAAGGGCGTGATCTACCCGCACCACTTCCTGTACCTGTACGCGGCGGCGATCGCCGATCGGATGGGGCATACCGAGGACGACGTGCTGTTCTCGTCGATGCCGCTCTACCATGCCGCGGCCCTGCACCTGATCGCCAACGCGGCGCTTCATGCCGGCTGCCGGGCCGACCTGCGCTCCCGGTTCTCGGCCAGCCGCTTCTGGGAGCAGATCGCCGAGTCCGGAGCGACCCACACCGTGCTGCTCGGGCCGATGGCCCAGATCATCTACAAGACCGTCGAGCAGGCGCCCGAGCACAAGGTGAAGCTCATCTACTGCCCGCCGTACCCGCCCAACGGCGACGAGTTCTCCGCGCGCTTCAAGGTCAAGCTCGTGTGGCAGGGCTTCGGGATGACCGAGATCTACACCAATACGTACTTCGACCACGAGCCTGATGACGCTCCGAAGAACTGCCTCGGTCATCCGTTCAGCTGGATGGAGTACGGGGTCGTCGATGAACACGACCGACTACTCGGACCGGGTGAGGTCGGAGAGCTCGTGTTCAGGCCGCGCCTGACCGACGCGATGGCCCGCGGCTATTACGAAGCGCCGGAGGCGACGCTCGCGGCGTTCCGGAACTTCATGTTCCACACGGGCGACCTCGCAAGCATCGCCGACGACGGGCGGCTGTTATTCGTCGGGCGCAAGCGAGACCGGATCCGCAGGCGCGGCGAGAACATCTCGGCCGCCGAGCTCGAGGAGATCGCGTGCGGGCACGACGCGGTAATCGAGGCGGCGGCTTACGCGGTGCCCGGCGAGTTCGGCGAGGACGAGGTGAAGCTCGACGTCGTGGCCAGCGGAGAGCTGACGACGGGAGAGCTGTACGCGTGGCTGGTGGAGCGGCTGCCCCGGTACATGGTGCCCCGCTACCTCGAGCGGTGCCCCGAGTTTCCAAAGACGCCGAGCGAGCGGATCGAGAAGCACGTGCTCGCGGCGAGAGGGCTCGACCGCTCCGAGGTAAACGAGTTCGTGCCGGCTCGCGCGCGGACCTAGCGGTCACTCTTCGTGAAGCATCTGGAAGCGGTGGCGCGCGATGTACCACCGCCCGTCGCGCTTGACGAGCTCGTCGTCGTAGCGGCCGCGCCGGCGGATCGCGCGGCCGTCATGCGGGCTTGCGTAAACCTCTGAGGTGTACAGCCGGACCGTCGCGCGGTCGCCGTCGACCTCAATCGCGCCGGGCGTCGCCACGTAGACGAGATCCCGATGGTCGGCCACGGCGCGGACCCATAGCGCGACGATCGCCTCGCGGCCGACGGTGTCGCCGTACTGGGGGAAGTCGGGCATCTCCCACACGGCATCCTCTGCCCACAGATCTCCCCAGGCCTCCGGGTCGCGCAACATCGTGGCGTCGGCGTAGGCGTCGATCAACTCGCGAATCGCGAGCCGGTCCTCGATCGGTCCTGTGAACGCCACGGCGCCTAGCTTACGGCCTGCGCGGCACCGCCCGACCGGGAGCTGTCGAGAGCGAGGAGCAGCTCGAGGCACGTGCGGTTGTAGGGGACCGGCACGCCGAGCCGGTCGCCCTCCGCTACCAGGAAGCTGTGGACCGCGTCGAGCTCGAGCCGGCGCCCGGTCTGGAGGTCGCGGAGCATCGAGGTGATCACGTTCGTCGAGCCGGCCGCCTCCATCTGCCGGCCGCGCTCGCGGACCATCTCGACCGCGTGCTCGTGCGGCGCGGCCAGGTACGAGCGCACCGGGAACATGCCGGGCAGGTCGAGGAACTCGACAGTCTCGGATCCGGCCGCGGCGACGTCCGCGCCCTCGCGCAGCAGGTGGACATACAAGTCGGCGAGGCCCGGATCCTGGAGCGCCCGGTGGAACGGCAGCTGCGGAACGGCGGTCATCGTCATCGAGGGTCCCGCGTGGATGAGCTTCGACCACTCGACCGAGAGAATCTGGTCCGTCACGACCGCCCGGAGGCCGCCGGCCTCGAGCGCGGCGCCGAGCGCCCGGACGCGAGGACTTTCGCCGGCCGGGAGCTCGCCCGTGTACGTGGCGCCGGGGAGCGTATGGCTGACGATGCCGGGCGCGTCGAGCGTCGCGCCGACCATGCTCATGCCGCCCACGACGCGATCCCCTCCGCACCACTCCGCGAGCAGGCGGTCCTTCTCGATCCCGTTCTGGAACGACGCCGCAACCTCGACCGCGTCGACCAGGTGCGGCAGCTCGGCGAGCGCCCGGGCGGTGTCGTGAGATTTCGTCATCACGACCACGGTGTCCGCGGGCTCGATCCGGTCGGGGCGCCAGTCGGCGGTCAGCCCGGCCCGCCACGTGCCGTCGACGCCCCGGATCTCGACGCCGCCTGCGGCCTGGATGGCCTCGGCGTGAGGCCGGCGCGCGAGCAGCTGGACCGCCGCGCCGCCGCGGGCCAGTCCCGCTCCGTACACCGTGCCGAGCGCGCCCGCGCCGACGACCACGACCCGACGACCACGCGCTGACATCAACCCTGGCTTCCTCAACCTATCGTTTGGTTGTTAGAGAGGCGTAGACTACCGCGGATGAGCAAGCTGCAAGGTCGAGTCGCGTTGGTCACCGGCGGCAGCCGCGGCATCGGCCGTGGGATCGCCGCGGCGCTCGCGCGCGACGGGGCCGCGGTCGCCGTGAACTACCGCAAGGACGAGGACGCGGCACGTGCGACGGTGCAGCAGATCCGCGACGCGGGCGGGACGGCGGAGTGCTACGCCGCGTCGGTCGATGTACGCGACCAGGTCGACGCGATGGTCGAGCGGATCCGCGCCGAGCTCGGGCCGATCGACATCCTGGTCTCGAACGCCGGCATCGCCAGCCGGGGCCATTCGGTCCACGACACCGATCCCGCAGAGGTCCAGCGGGTGATCGCCACGCATGCTCTCGGCGCGCACCGCCTGTGCCAGTTGGTGCTCGACGACATGCGCAAGCGGGGGCGCGGAGACATCGTCGTGATCTCCAGCAGCGAGGTCACGCACATGCGGGCGGGCGGCGCCCCGTACAACATGGCCAAGGCCGCCGCGGAGGCGCTTGCGCTGACGCTCGCCCACGAGGAGGCCGCCAACGGCATCCGCGTGAACATCGTCGCGCCGGGTCTCGTCGCCACCGACATGGGCGACCGCCTGGTCCGGGCGAAGCTCGGGCGGGCGAGCGTCGCCGAGCTCGACTCAGAGCAGCCGTTCGGACGGGTGACGCGTCCCGAGGACGTCGCCGAGGTCATCTGCTTTCTCGTCTCCGACCCGGGGTCGATGGTCACCGGCCAGCGGATCGTGGTCGACGGAGGCGCGGCCGAGTCACCCACCGCCGCCTCGTGATGCGGGCGGCGGGTCAGCCGGCGAGGCGATAGCTGAACGTCCCGTCCATGTCCTCGTCGCGAGTGACCTTGCCGGCGAGACGCAGATGCTTGAGGTAGCCGAAAATCTCAGTCATCTTCCACACCCCGGCCTGGTCGTCCAGGTCACCGAACACCCGGTAGGTCAGCTCGTACGCGCCGGTCGGTCCGGCGGCGATCGCGGCCAGCGTCTGCTCGAGTCGCTCGGCGACACCGCGGCGATGCAGCGCGATGGCCTCCGGAAGGTTCTCGATTGGGCGTCCGTGCCCGGGCAACGCCAGCGAAAACGGCCCAAGCGCCTCGATCGTGTCGAGCGAGCTCAGGTACTCCGCCACCGGATCGGCGGAGTAGCCGTAGTCGAACCAGGGGGAGAAAGCTGAGGCCACGAGGTCGCCGAGGATGATCAGGCGCCGGTCGCGCTGTACCAGGCAGACGTGCGTGGGGCAGTGGCCCGGCGTCTCGATGACCTCCCAGTCGCCGAGCTTCGATTCGATCTTGACGCCTCCCGCGAGCGGGCGGTCGGGAGCGACCGCGCCGAGCACGCCGTCGGTCTCCTCCCGGACGTCCGCGTAGAACTCGAGCACACGCTCCGGGACTCCCTCCCGGCGCGAGCGCCGCTCGCGCGCGGCGGCGATCCGCTCCGGTTCACGGGTCCCGTCGTAGAAGTGCCCGGTGTCCGGGTGCATCCAGAACTCGGCCCCGCTCCGCTCGATCACCCAGGCGGCCAGGCCGACGTGATCCGAATGGGTGTGGGTCCCGACGAGCACCCGGACGTCCTCGATCGTGAACCCGGCCAGCCCGAGCGCCGCCACGATCGCGCCTCGGTGGCTCGCGTCGCCGGCCGAGCCGCAGTCGACCAGCACGATGCCGTCCTCGTGTTCGATCGCGTAGGCGTTGACGTGAGTGATGCTCGGCCACGGCAGCGGGAGCCGGAAGCTCCACAGGCCGGGCGCGATGTCGAACGTGCGGGCCAGGTCGGGCTCGATGGCCCAGCTCTCGGGGGGCGGTCCGACCACGGTTAGCTCGGAACCTCCAGGCCGCCGTGCAGCTCGAGCACCTGGCCGGTGATGTAGTCCGAGTCGGCGGAGCTGAGAAACGCGACCGCGGCGGCGACGTCCTCCGGGGTGCCGGCGCGCCCTAGGGGGATCTGGGCTTCCACCCGCGCGATCAACTCCGCCGGTTTGGCCGCGGTCAGTTGCGTGCCGGCGATCAGGCCCGGCGCCACCGAGTTCACGTTGACCCGGTAACGGGCCCATTCGCGCGCCAGCGCCTTGGTGAGTCCGATCACGCCGGCCTTGGCTGCGGAGTAGTTGACCGTGCCGGGCGCGCCATAGATGCCGACGCTCGAGCTCATGTTGACCACCTTGCGATGGTGATCGGGAGGCGCGTCGCGGCTGCCAAGCAGAAGGGCACCGGCCGAGCGGCACATGTAGAACGTTCCCCACAAGGCCACTTCGTGCACCAGGCGCCAATCGTCGTCGGTCATCCTGTGGAGAGGCTGATCGCGGGTGATGCCCGCGTTGTTGACGAGGATGTCGAGCGTGCCGTACGCCTCGTCGGCGGCGCCGACGATCGCGTCCGTGGCGCCGGGATCGGTCACGTTCCCGGGGGCGGCCGTCGCGCTCGCGCCGGTCGCCCTGATCGCCTCCACCGTGTCCGAGCACGCCTCGGGCGTGAGGTCGTTGACGAGGACCGCGGCGCCCTCGCCCGCCAGTCGCAACGCGATCGAGCGGCCGATTCCCTGGCCGGCCCCGGTGACCAGCGCGACGCGTTGATCGAGTCGTGCGGTCATTCCGGGGATCCGCCGGGCATCAGTAGCGAACCGTGTCCGCGAAGAACGGCAGCCGGTTGCCGAGCACGGCCTCGGCGGTGGTGATCCCCGAGCGGGCCGCCTTGTCGATCCCGATCCCGCGGGCTCGGGTCGTGTCGCCGGTCAGCCACAGGCCCTCGATCCCTCGGACGTACGCGTCGGGCCGGACCGCGCCGACGAGGCCCGGCTTACAGATCACGCCGTAGGTGGTCACGAGGTGCGGCTTCTTCCACAGCGCGTGCTTGGCCGCCGGCAGCATCTCCTCGATGTCCAGCCACAGCTTGTCGAACGTCGACTCGTACCACCGTCGGTCGCCGTAGTGCTCGGTGGCGTCGAACGCCGCGCCGAAGCAGGTCAGGTACTCGCCCGGTGGGGAGATGCCGGGGTCGTAGCCGGTGAAGTTCAGCGTGAAGCCGGGCATGCCTGTGCGCGGCGTGGCGAAGAAGGACGCCATCTCGAGTTCGCTCATCGCGATGATCGGCTCCTTACCCGCGATCCAGTATCCGAGCCAGCACGCCTTGTTCCGATTGTTCGCGAGCAGCTTGACTCGCTGCTGCAGATCCCAGGGGAGGACGTCGTCGCCGAACAGCTTGTGCAGATCCCAGACCGGTGCGTTGACCACGACCTGATCGGCTTCGATCACCTCACCGGGCTTCGATCGGTCGTCGCGGTTGCGCAACTGAAGACCCTTCACCTGGCTGTTCTCGACCAGGACACGCTCGACCATCTCGGACAGGCGGACGGTGCCGCCGTTCTGGTTGAACACGTCCGCCATCTCGATCCACAGCTTCTCCCAACCGCCCATCGGCCAGAACGAGTAGCCCGCGGTCCGCTTCTTGTCGTAGTGGAGCTTGCGCGTGTAGAGGTTCTCGGAGGCGGAGTGCTCCCACCAGCGGAACGTGATCTGCTCGAGCACCGAGATCGCCTCCCACACCAGGAAGACGCCTTCGTCGCTCGTGTACTGGGACATCCACTCGCGCAACGACGCGTGGTCCCAGGTCTCGAAGTCGCTGTACTCGGACTGCGTGACCGCTTCGATGCAGCGCTTCAGGCCCTGCCTCGCGGCGCCGCCGTAGAACTCCTGGATCGGCTTCCAGCCGGTCCGGTCCCAGAACGGCATCGAGTCGCTGCGCTCGGAATGCTGCACCTCGATGCCCATGTACTCACACGCGCGCGTGAGACTGTCCCCCGGGTCCTCGACGAGATGCGAGCCGAGTCCGATCTCGTGACCGCGGTACCGGTGATGCATGGCGCGGCCGCCGAGGTATCGGTGGCCTTCGACCAGCGCGACTCGCTTGCCCTCCTTCGCCAGCAGCGACGCGGTAACCAGTCCGGCGACGCCGGCGCCGACTACGGCAACGTCATACTTCATCGGTTCCTCATGTTCTGACCAATCGGTTGGTAGATAGAGCGGGGCAATCCTACCTCCACCGGCGGCGATGTTCAACTCTCGCCGACGGTCCCTTGCCAATCAACCGTTGGTTTGGCAAACTCCATCTCATGAGGAGCGAGGAGTCCATCCCGCTGGAGCGGTTTTGGATCCCGGAGGGCGTCGTGCCGCTCGGTCAGATGCTGCTCCGATCCGCTCGACGGGCACCGGATCATGAGGCCCTCGTGTTCCCGGACGTCCGACTGACTTACCGCGAGCTGGCCGACCGGGCCTGGGCTGTCGCACGCTCACTGACTGGACTCGGCGTTCAGCCGCGCGAGCACGTCGGCGTGCTCATGACCAATCACCCCGACCTGGTGGCGGCGGTGTTCGGCGCGTCTCTGATCGGCGCCACCGTAGTACCCGTCAACGCCCGCTACCGCACCACGGAACTCCACTCGATCGTCGAGGACGCCGACCTTGTCGCCCTCCTGACCCACGACAGCGCCGACGAGCATGTCGATTTCACGACGCTGCTTCACGACTCACTTCCCGGTTTGCGCGAGGCCGGGGATCCGATGGCGCTCAGCCTGCCCGACCATCCATACCTACGTCAGGTTGTGATGATGGGAGGCCGGTCTCCGGAGGGAATGGTGAATCGGGAGGCGTTCATCGCGCTCGGAGGCACCGTCGACGAGGAGTTGCTGCAGACCAGGGTCGAGGGCGTGCCGCTCCGCGACTTCACGCTGATGTTGTACACGTCCGGCACGACCTCGCAGCCGCGTGGCGCGATGATCACCCACGAGGCGTTCGTACGCGGCTGGATCGGCGTCGGCGGGATCTGGCACACCTCCCCCGAGGATCGTCACTACACCTCGCTGCCACTCTTCCACGTGACCGCGCTGGGCTGCCTGACGTGGGTTCTGGCCGCAGGCGGAACGTTCTTCTCGGACTACAGCTTCGATGCCGGCCGCACGCTGAGGGCCCTCGAGGACGAGCGGATCACAGAGTTCTACCCCGCGTATCAGCCGGTGATGGAGGGGGTGCTGGCGCACCCGGACTTCCCTAACGCCGACCTCAGCGCGTTGCGGATCTTCCAGAACGTCGCCCCGCCTGAAGTGCTGGCGAAGTTCCAAGCCCGAATCCCGCACGCTGTGCAGCTGACGTGTTACGGCGGCACCGAGGGCGGGGTCGTGACGATGACCCGGCCCGAGGATCCACCCGAGGTTCGGCTGAACACCTGCGGCACTCCGCAGCGGGGATTCGAGCTGCGAGTGACCGACGAGGACGGGAATCCGCTCGGCCCCGGCGAGCGTGGCCTGATCGAGTTCCGCGGCTTCAATACGCTCAGCTATTACTGGAAGTCGCCGGAGAAGACGGCGCAATCGATCCGTGAGGACGGCTGGACGAACATGGGAGATCTGGGTGTGCTCGACTCCGAGGGCCGCGTGCTGTTCCTCGGGCGGATCAAGGAGACGCTCAAGGTCGGCGGCGAGAATGTCGCGCCCCAGGAGGTCGAGGCCCAGCTGTCGACGCACCCGGCGGTCAAGCTCGTGCAGGTCGTGGGGATTCCGGATGAGCGTCTGCTCGAAGTCGTAGCCGCGTATGTCGAGCTCGTCCCCGGTGGGGACGCGACCGAGGAGGAGCTGATCGAGCACTGCCGAGGACGGATCGCATCGTTCAAAGTTCCGCGGATGATCCGGTTCATCGACGGCGAAGAGTGGCCGATGTCCGCCACCAAGATCCAGCGATTCAAGCTCCGCGATCGCCTGATGGCCGAACTCGAGAACATACGCGAAACGGCGCAACCGACGACATGAGCCGCATCACGATCCTCCGTCCCGACTTCGTCGAGCCCCCGCGCGCGGCGCTGACGCTGGCGCCGCGGAGCGAGCCGCCCGAGCAGCTCGTGATCGGTCTGATCTCGAACGGGAAGCCGCTCGCCGCCGAACTTCTCCAGGCGCTGGCTGACGAGCTCCGCAAGCGGCTGCGGCGGCAGGTCGCGACGGAAATGATCCGCAAGCCGTCGGCCGGGTCGCCGGTCACCGCGATCCAGGCGGACGGGATGGCCGCCCGGGCGCACTTCGTGATCACCGGGGTCGGTGACTGAGGTGCGTGCTCGGCGTGCAGTTTGCACGACGCGGTCATGATGGAGGAGCGGGGAACCCCGGCGACGGTCGTGATTACCGAGCCGTTCCAGACGCTGATCGCCACGCACGCGGCGAAGCTCGGCGCTCCCGGATTCCACTCGGTCACCGTGCCGCATCCGGTGTTCGGCAAGACCGACGCCGAGCTTCAGGAGCTCGCCTCGACGATGCTCGACCGCGCGATCGCGCAGCTGACGGCGGACGTGACGACCGGGGTCGCGAGGGGCTGAGCCAAGTGTCGTCGATTGCGCCGGAGGAGTCGCTCGAGCTCGAAGAGGCGGACGTCCAGGAGGAGTTCTTTGCGCGCGGTTGGACTGACGGGCTACCGGTCGTCCCGCCGACGCCCGAGCGGGTGCGCGAGATGCTCGCGGTCCTGGGCGAGGAGGATCCCGAGCTGTTGATCGGGTATCTCGCGGTGCGCGGGCGTGGCGTGACGCTCGAGAAGGCCGCGATCAACGCGGTGATGGCCGGCTGCCGCCCGGACTACTTCCCGGTCGTGGTCGCGACACTCGAGGCGATGTTCGATCCGGAGTTCAACCTGCATACGGTGCTGACGAGCACCGGCGGCGCGGCCCTGTGCACGGTCGTCAGCGGTCCGATCGCGCAGGAGATCGGGATGAACGCGCGCCACGGCGTGCTCGGCTCGGGCAACCGAGCGAACGCGACGATTGGACGCGCAATCCGGCTGGTCGCGATGAACGTGCTCGGCTCGATCCCGGGCGAGTCCGATGCGTCATCTTTCGGCCATCCGGGCAAATACACCTTCTGCTTCGCCGAGGACCCGCCACCGGATCCCTGGCAGCCGCTACATGTGCAGCTCGGCTACGAGCCGGGCGACACGACCGTCACCGTTCTCCCTACCGAGGGGCCGCGCCAGATCGCGCAGCAGATGACCCGCTCGGCCGAACTCGTGCTGAGAACGGTCGCGAGCGTGATCCGCAGCCCCGCGACCTTCTCGACCGGCAAGGCTGGACAGGGCATGGCCGTGCTCGGCCCGGAACATGCCGGCTTCTGCATCGAGGAGGGATGGACCCAGCGGCAGGTTCGCGAGTTCTTGTTTGCAGAGAGTCGGATCGCTCCGGCCGAGCTCCTCGCCAACGGGGTGCAGATCGTCAAGGGAGCGTCGTTCGAGGAGACTCCCGACGAGGAGGGCAAGCTTCGCTCGCTGGCGTCGCCGGACGACGTGTATCTCGTGACCGCCGGAGGCGAGGGCGCCGGATGGTCGACGTGGATTCAGAACTGGGCGCCCGTCATCACTGCCCGTGCGACGAGCCGCAGAGTGAGGCCGATCGGCGAGCCGTTGCCCGACTGCGGCCCCGACGGTTGCCTTGTCCCGTGGGCGCGCGGCTGATCGCGCGCGCCTCGGACAGCACACGCGCTTCGGACCACGAGCCAGATCCTTGCCAAATCAACTCATCAATACTTAACCTGTAATTCGAACGATTGTTTGGTAGGCTCGCGCGGCGCCAGAGGCGCGGGCCTCCGCTGCAACTGAGGGTGAAGACTGCAAATGCCTGACGAATCGCCGAACGCTCCAGCCGAGCTACCCGCGGACGCGACACGGGTCGAGGACGCGCCGCGGCGCACCGTCATCAAGTCGGAGAGCGAGCCCGCCGCCGCGCCGACCGGTACCCGTGACCGTCGGGGCGTAGAGCTCGCCCAGAAGATCCTGCCGCGCTACGGGGTATTGATCGCGTTCCTCGTGGTCATCATCGTGTTCAGCATCGCGAAGCCCCACATCTTCCCGACCTGGGCCGACGCGAAGACGATCCTGACCGAGTCGGCGCCGGCGCTGATACTCGCGGTCGGACTGACGGTCGTGCTCGCGATGCAGGATTTCGACCTCTCGATCGGAGCAACGGTCGGCCTCGCCGGCGGTGTCGCGGTGGCTCTGATGGCCAAGCACGCGTGGGGGTGGCCGCTCGCGCTGCTGATGGCGCTCGGCTTCGGCGTCGCGGTGGGCATCGTAAACGGATACTTGATCGCTTTCCTCGGTGGGCCGTCGTTCATCATCACGCTCGCGATCGGAACGGTCCTGACCGGCATCGAATACGCGTTCACGAACCAGGCAACCGTGTTCTCGGGCGTGGCGCAGGGGTACATCAACATCGCCGCCAAGAGCTACTTCTTGGGCCTTAGTAACCAGATCTGGATCGCCGTAGTGGTGGCGCTCGTTCTCTGGGTGCTGCTCGATCACACGGAACTCGGTCGCTACATGTACGCGATCGGCGGCAACCCGGAGGCGGCGCGCCTATCCGGTATCCGCACCAGGGCGCTGCGTCTGCTCGGGTTCGTGATCGTCGGGGTCGCCGCCGCCGTGGTCGGAATCATCCTCACCTCGCAGGGGGGCTCGTACACGCCGAACGCCGGCGCGCCTTACCTGTTGCCGGCGTACGCAGCCGCGTTCCTCGGTGCGGCCTGCTTCAAGCCGGGGGAGTTCAACGTTCCCGGCACGGTCATAGGAGTTCTGTTCCTGGGCACGATCTCGACGGGCCTCACGATCCTCAACCTACAGACCTATCTGATCAACCTCGTCCAGGGCGGAATCCTCGTCGCCGCGGTCCTACTCGGGCGACTCGGACAGCGAGTCGCCACATGAGTGCCGTCGCCGCGACGAGCGCCCCCGGGGCGCGCCCATTCCTCGTCGCGCGGGGACTGGTCAAGAGATATCCCGGCGTCTTGGCGCTCGACCACGCGGACGGCGCGATCACTCCGGGAGTCGTGCTCGGGCTGCTCGGCAAGAACGGCGCCGGCAAGAGCACGCTGATCAAGGTGCTCGCAGGCGCGACCGCGCCCGACGAGGGCGAGCTGCTGATCGATGATGAGCCGGTCGTGTTGCACGGGCCCCACGACGCCACGAAGTTCGGCCTGGCCTTCGTCCATCAGGAATTGGCGGACGTGCCGAACCTGACCGTCGCTGAGAACATCGAGCTGGGGCTCGGCTATCCGAAGGTCGGTGGCATGCTCGTCAACCGGCGCGCGTTGCGAAGCAAAGCCCAAGAGGTGTTGAGCCAGCTCGACGCCCGGATCGACGCCGCCGCTCCGCTCGCGAGTCTCAGCATCGCTCAGCGGAGACTCGTGATGATCGCCCGAGGATTGGCCGTCAACGCGCGGATGCTTGTGCTCGATGAGCCGACCGCGTCGCTCACCGACGAGGAGATCAGCCACCTGCATGCGGTGGTCCGCGTGCTGCGCGATCGCGGCGTCGCGGTCGTCTACGTCACCCACCGGCTCAACGAGGTGTTCGAGATCACCGATTCCGTCGCCGTCATGCGCGACGGACGAGTCGTGTTCGCGGGACCGACTGGGAGCGTGACCCGGGAGCAGTTGATCGAGCACATCACGGGCGCGGCCGCCGCCAGCACGCGCGAGCCCTGGCGGCCGCCACAGCCTGAGGCGGAGCGCGAGGAGTTGCTGCGCGTCGAGGATATGACGCTGCCGGAGGTCGTCGAGCATGCGAGCTTCTCGGTCCGGGCCGGCGACATTCTGGGCATCGCCGGACTCGTCGGCGCCGGCCGGACCGAGCTGGTCCGGCTGATCTTCGGCGCGGATCCGCACTCGTCGGGACGCGTGTTCGTCCGCGGTGTCGAGCGGCGGATCAGAGGCCCTCGGGATGCGATGGCCGCCGGCATCGTGCTGCTTCCCGAGGACCGGCGCAATCAGGGAACGATCACGAAATTCTCGGTCCGGAAGAACATCACGCTCGCGACGCTGCGCAGCTTTCGGTTGCGCGGTCCGCTGCCGTTCCCGCATCGAGGGCGCGAGACCGGCGCCGCGCGCGATCTCGTCGAGCGGCTCGACATCAAGGTCGCCGACACCGAGCACCCGATCCGCTACCTGTCGGGCGGCAACCAGCAGAAGGTGGTGCTCGCCAAATGGCTGAACGTTGGCGCAGATGTGCTGATCTTCGACGAGCCCACACAGGGCATCGACGTCGGCGCCAAGGATGAGTTTTACGGGCTCATGCGCGACCTGGCGGCAGAGGGCAAGGGCGTCGTCTTCATCTCATCGGAGTTCTCCGAACTCGTCCAGAACTGCAACCGCGTCCTGGTCATGCGCGAGGGCCACCTCGTGGGGGAACTATCCGGGGAGGAGGTGAGCGAGAGCGCGCTGCTCGAGAAGTGTTACGCCGCCTGAGAGGCAAACGAAGGACTCGAATGCGCTCGATCGGTGCAACCGGATCGGGCGACGACCAAATTCCCGAATTCATCCAAACGGTTCAGTAGTTCAGAGGTAACAGCCGGAAGGAGAGGACAACAAAGTGTTCAAGCGTTATTACGCCGCAACGGCGGGGCTGCTGTGTGCGGCAGTTCTCGCTGCCGGCTGCGGTAGCAGCTCCAGTAAGACAACCACCACCAGCGCGGCCGCTACGACCGCTACCACGACGACCAGCGCCGCCACCACCACGAGCGCCGCGAGCAGCAGTCTGCCGGCGGGCGTCGTGTTGGCGTCCGGCCAGGGCGCGCCATATCTGCCCGGCCCGGGCGTCGGGAAGGGCATCGGTCCGATGGTTGGCACGTCCGAGGCCGCCCAGGCCACCACGTGGGGAACCGCCGCCGGAAAGGCCCTCGGCCACGTCTCGAATCCGCCGCATCCAACCGTCGGCTACCTCGACATCCTCGGTGGGATCGAGTCTGCCGACCGGGCCGCGAATTCGATCCGCCAGGCGCTTAAGGCGGTCGGCTACAACATGCTGTACTGCAACGGCGCGGGCGACCCCACCAAGTGGGTCACGTGTGGCAACAGCCTGCTCTCGCAGGGCGCAAAGGCGATCCTCCTGACGGGCATCGACCCGTCCTCGATTCCGTCCGTCGTCAGCTCGGCGAAGGCTAAGAACGTACCAATCCTCAATTGCTGTGGCCTCGTCGGCCCCGGCTACCAAGCGGCGCTGTACCCGGACGAGGCGCTGTCCGGCCAGATCCTGGCCAAGGCACTGATCGCGAAACTCGGGTCGGCCGGTGGCGATATCGCCGTCGCGAACTACCCGGCGCCGTGGGCGACCGCGCGGACGGCGCAGCTCGCCACCCTCACCAAGGGGACCAGCGTGAAGACGGTCGCGACGTCGACGACGGACCCGACCAACCTCGTCGAAGGCACCCAGAAGTGGGTCTCGGACACCCTGACCGCCAATCCGAACCTGAAGGCGTTCTGGTTCGCGTTCGATAGCGCCGGTCAGGCCGGAGGGCAGGTGGTCGAATCGAAGGCCCAGAGCGGCAGCGCACCAGACGTGTTCACGTTCCATGCCGACCCGAGCACGCAGGTGCTGATGCGCAAGGGCGCGATCACCGAGGTCGTCGACGTCAACTACGACGTCACCGCTTGGGAGGTCGTCAATGCGCTGGTCGAGTATGAGGCCAGGCACACGCCGCTGCCGGGTTACTCCGACAACGCGTCGTATCCGGGCATCGGCAACCCGCTCTCCTACCAGATCGTCACGAAGTCGAACCTGCCGCCGGCCGGCATGTACGTCGCCCCGCAGAAGGACGGCGTGAGCTACTTCCTGGCGAAGTGGAAGGCCGAAGGACTCGGCAGCTGATCGAATCAGGGTCCGGGGGCGGTCCGTTCGACCGCCCCCGCCACCCCGGACGATTGCCCGCGCGGAGAGGCGGCTCGAAAAAACGACGTCCACCGTCGCTTTTTCGAGCCGGCTCCCGACCACGAGGGTCGTCTTGTCTTGTGACCCGCGACCTATCGGGTGGCCGCGGGGGCGGCGATCTTCGGAGCCGACCGGATCCCGGCCGCTTTGAGCTCGCAAGCGATCTGGTCCCGCAGACGGAACTTCTGGATCTTGGTTCCGGACATCGGCCACTCGGTCACGAGCCGGAGATAGCGCGGGATCTTGTAGGTCGCGATCCGTCCGTGGCAGTACGCGAGCAACTCGTCGTACTCGAGCGTTGCCCCGGGCCGGAGCACGACGTACGCGCACGGCACCTCGATGTACCGCTCGTCGGGTGCGGCGACGACCTGCACCTCGGCGACCGCCGGGTGCTCGGCCAGGAAGCCCTCGATCTCGGCGGCGGCGACGTTCTCGCCGCCGACCTTGAGCATGTCCTTCAGCCGTCCGATGAACGTGAGCCGCCCGTCGGCGTCGACGCTGCCGAGGTCGCCGGAGTGAAAGAAGCCGTCGGCGTCGAATGCGGCGGCGGTCGCCTCGGGCTGCTTGTAGTAGCCGTCGAACAGCACCGGGCCGCGGTAGGTGATCTCGCCGCGCTCGCCCGGCGGCAGCTCGGCGCCCGTGTCCGGGTCGGCGATCCGCACCTCCATGCCGGCGAACGGGCGGCCCGCCGATCCGACCCGGTACTCGAGCGCGTCGTCGAGGTGGCTGAGCGCCATCACGCCGCCGCCCTCGGTGGCGCCGTACGGGGAGATCTGCGTGAGCCACGGTGTCTTCGCGGCCATCATCGCGAGCTTCTCCGGCACGCCGTTGACGTTCACGAGGCGGATGCGGGAGAGGTCGGTTGTGGCGAACCGAGGGTGATCCTGGATCGCGATCCAGATCAGGTCGAACGCGGGAAACGCGCACGTACACCGCTCGGACTCGAGCACGGTCAACGCTTCGCCCGCGTCGAAGTGCTGCATCCCGATGTACGTGGCGCCGGTCTCGAGGCATCCGTTGAACGGCAGGATCGAGGCGAGATGGAACAGCGGCAGCGGATCCCAGACGCGGTCCCCGTGGCGCATCGGAAACCGTTCCAGCCCGAAGATCCGTCCGGTCCGGACCAGCGACTCGTGCGAGATCAGACATCCCTTCGGGTTGGCCGTCGTCCCCGACGTGTACATCAGCATCGCGGTGTCTCGTACGGCGATTCGCTGCTGTAGTTCCGCCACCTCGCGCTGATCGACCGAGCGGCCGGCCTCGAGCATCTCCGTCCAGCCGAAACCGGAGCCGGGCTCGCCCCCGTGGATCACGATGTGCCGCGGCGCGCGGGCATCCCGGTCGCCGAGCGCTTCCTGTACCAAGTCCACATACGCGGCCGAGGCGACGAGCACATCCACGTCTGCGTGCGACACCACGTAGCGCAGCTCGCGGGCCTTGAAGCGACCGTTGATCGGGACCGCCACCGCGCCGATGCGGCCCGCGCCGTAGATCGCCGCGAGCATGTCGGGCACGCCCAGCATGAACACCCCGACCTTCTGACCCGGCGTGACGCCGAGCGCGAGCAGTCCGCGCGCGATCGCGCGCGTGTGCTCGGCGAACCCGGCGAACGTCAGCCGCTCGTCGCCGAATACCAACGCTTCGGTGTCCGGCCACCGCTGCGCCGCCCGGTCGACGTGATCAGGCAGCGTCCAGCAGGCGCTGAGCGGCAGCTCGTCCATCAATCGGCGGCGGCGGCGTCTCCGGCTCGCAGGCCGAACACCAACGCCGGGCCCAGCGTGCCGCCCGCGCCCGGATACGCCATCCCGAACGCGCTGGCGGCGACGTTGCCGGCGGCGTAGAGCCCGGGGATCGGGTGCCCGTTGTCGACCGAACGGACGCGTCCCTCGGTGTCGGTGCGGGGGCCGCCCTTAGTGCTCAAGCAGCCGGGAATCACCTTCAGCGCGTAGTAAGGACCGTCCTCGAGCGGCCCGATCCGGCCGATGAAGCGGTCGTACGGATAGCTGCCCCGGCCGAACTCGCTGTCTTCGCCTCGAGACGCTCCGTCGTTGAACCGCTCGACGGTCGCCTCGAGCGCCTCGCGCGGCGCGCCCATCCCGTCCGCGAGGTCGCCGATCGTCTCGCCCTTGACCAGCCACTCGGGGTCGGGGGCGCGCTTGCTGAGCGGCCCGAGCCGGTACGAACTGCGATAGACCGAGTCGAACACGAGCCACGCCGGCACGTGGGGGAACGCGAACTGCGCCGGGTTGAAGTTCTGGAGCGTGCGACCAAAGTCGTTGTAGTTCTGGGCCTCGTTGGCGAACCGGCGGCCGCTGCCGTCGACGATCAGCGAACCGGGGCGGGCACGTTCGGTGAGGATCAGCCGGAACATCGGCGTGCCGTCGATTGTCTCACCGGGGATGCTGATGCTCGGGCACCACCACGCCTCGCTCATGCAGCCGAGCGAGGCGCCGGCCGCCATCGCGATCCTGAGTCCGTCGCCGCGGGCGCCGGGGACGCCGACCGGACCGAGCATCGGACCGCGCAGGAATGCGCGGCTGAGCTCGGGATCGCGCTCGAACCCGCCGGTAGCGAGCACGACCGCGTCGGCGTCGGGGCGCTCGTGGACGCGCACGCCGGTCTTCACCTGCACGCCCGCGTCCAGACACGCCTGGAGCAGACCGGCCAGCAGCGCGCGCCCGAGCGTGATCGTCCCCTTCTCGCGGCGTTTGTTCAGCAGGTCACGGTTGATCTCGCCGGTGGCTAGCTCGACGTACGTGATCGGGCCTTCGATATTCGGCGCATCCCGGAGCAGCGCTTTGACCTCGGGCGAGGGGTCGTATGGCATCGGCTCGAGCGTCCGACCACCCTGGGGGCGGCCGCCCTCGAACTCGGCGTGGTAGTCGCAGTACGGAATCGCCTGGAGGCCGAGCGGCGTCGCCCGCTGGACTCGAGCCGCCGTCGGTCCCGCCTCGCGCGCGAACACCTGGAGCAGCTCGTCGTCGGCATCGCCGAGCGACAACTGGCGCAAGTAGCTGAGCGCGAGCTCGGGCGAGTCGTCCTCGAGCCCTTCGTGGGCGGGCAGCCAGGCATTGCCGCCGGACAGCGCGGTCGTCCCGCCCAGCTTGTCGTCCTGCTCGTAGACGGTGACGCGCGCGCCGCCCTCCGCCGCGGCCAGTGCGGCCGCGAGCCCCGATGCCCCGCTTCCGATCACAGCAACCGTCTTCATAAGCCTCTCCAGGATCGTGGACCAAGCGCCTTGTGTCCGAGCGCGCGAAGCGATAATTTATCAACCAACCACTTGTTTGGGAAATCGACCGCCGCGAGCCGGCCACCAGGAGGGACAGCATGAGCGTCACGGGCTTCTTCCACTCTGGAGTGACAGTGTCCGACATGGACGAATCGCTGCGCTTCTATCGCGACGTCCTTGGGCTCGAGGTGATCTCCGACGGCTGGACGGGCGGGCCGAGCGCGGCGCGGGTGTGGGGGATGGATCCGGGCAAGGTCCGGATCGTGTTCCTCCGCGTCCCGGGCAGCGACACCGTGCTCGAGTTCTTCGACTTCCAGACGATCGAGCGCCATCCGGCGTCGGCGCGCCCCTGCGACTACGGCGCCGGGCACATGTGCCTGTACGTCGACGACGCAGAGGCACTACACGCACGCGCGGTCGAGGAGGGATTCCGGTCGCGCGGAGGCGAGGTGGTGACGATCGAACAGGGACCTCACAGCGGGGCCAAGGCCGTCTACCTCGTCGACCCCGACGGCTACCACGTCGAGCTGTACCAGAAGCCCGCCGTCGCGGCCGCGTGAGCATCGACCAGGCAATGACCGAGGCCGCATACACGACGATCGAAGTCGAGAACCGGGACGGCTCGGGTTGGATCACGCTCAACCGGCCGGACCGGCTGAACGCGCTGACCGGTCAGATGTATCTCGAGCTCGAGCGGTGCGCCGCCGAGCTTCAGGCCGATCCCGCGGTCGGAGCGATCGTGGTCACCGGCAAGGGGCGAGCGTTCTCCGCCGGCGCGGACCTCCAGTCGTACTCGGGCGAGGTCGACATGATGGATCCACATTCGATCCGCGACCGGATGCGCCTGATCGGACGGGTCGTCAGGGCCTGGACCAACCTCGACAAGCCGACGATCGCCGCCGTCAACGGCGTCGCGGTCGGCGGAGGTGCCAACCTCGCGCTGATGTGCGACCTCGTGCTGATGCGCGAGGACGCGAAGATCAGCCAGAACTACGCGAGGATCGGCGTGGTCCCGGACATGGGCGGCACGTACTTCCTGCCGCGCCTGGTCGGGCGAGCCCGCGCGATGGAGCTGGCGCTGCTCGGCGACATGATCACCGCGGCGGAGGCCGAGCGGATCGGCATGGTCAATCGCTGCATCCCGGTCGAGCAGTTCGACGAGGAGGTGCGGGAGTACGCGAAACGCGTCAGCTCGGTGCCCCCCAGGGTCTCCGAGCTGATCCTCACCGGACTGCGTCACGCCCCCGTGATGGACCTCGACACGACGCTCGAGTGGGAGGCCAACGCGATCGCAATGGCCGTCTCGACCCCTGAGGCGCGCGAGGCGTTCGCCGCGTTCAAGAATCAGAAGGCCAGCTGAAGTAGCGGGGCAGGGCCCGCGCGACCTCGAACAGGTCGGCGACCGCCCCGTAGTGCGCGGCTCCGAAGATCGGGGCCTCTGGGTCGGTGTTGACCGCGATGATCGTCCCGGCCTTCCGCACGCCGCTCACGTGCTGCGGAGCACCTGAGATGCCGAGCGCCAGATACACCTTCGGCTCGATCGTCTTGCCGGACACCCCGACCTTGCGCGCGGCCGAACCCAGGCCGCCGTCCAGCAGCCCGCCCGAAACCGAGAACGCGGCCCCCAGCGTCCGGGCGATGCCTTCGAGCTCCGCCACGCCCGGCGCGTCCTCGACGCCGCGTCCGATCGCCACCACGAACGGCGCCCTTCCCAGCTCGAGTTCGCCGCCCGTGTCCTGCGAGTAACCGAGATGCGTGGTGGCTGAGAGCGACGCGTCGAGCGCCAACACCGGCTCGCGCACGACGGCGGACCCGCCGCCGGACGCCACCGGGGCGTAGGCGCCCGACCGCACGGTCACGAGCACGGTCCGCTTACCGGGGAAATCGAGCTCCGCCACGAGCCGATCGCCGTGGACGGGTCGCGTCACCACCGGCCCCCCGTCCTCCCAGGCGACGGCGGTCGCGCCCGAGACGAAGCCGAGACCGAGCTCGGCCGCCACGGCCGGCGCGTAAGCGATCACCTCGGCCGAATCGGCGGCAAGCACGACGTGGGGCCGCTCGGCTTCGATCAGGGCCCTGACGGCGGCACCGGCCAGATGTGGCTCGAAGTGCTCGACCGGCGACGTGATGGTCAGAACTTCCTCCACGCCCGGGACCGAGAGCGCGGCGCCGTGCCGGGACGGGTCGGGGTCGACGATCAGGACCCGCAGCGGGTCGCAGCTACTCTTGGCCAGCTCGAGGCCGGCAGCGATGAGCTCGAATGAGGTCGCATGCAGTCCTCCCGCGTCGGCTTCGGCGAGAACGAGGACGCCGGCCATCGCTCAGCTCACCCTGCTCTTGATGATGTCCGCGATCCGCTCGGCGATCTCGTCCGGGCTGCCCTCGATCATCTCCGCGCCGGAGGGTCTGGGCGGTCGCGCGAGCGCGCGCACACGGGCGCCGCGCACGGCGTCGAGCGCGTCCGCGCCGGTACTGGTTTCCTCGAGCGTCAAGATCTCGAATGGCTTGCGCCAAGCGAGCCGGATCCCGGACAGCGTCGCGTAGCGTGGCCGGTACGCGTCGGCCGCGACCGTGATCAGCGCCGGCGTGGGGACCTCGATGCGCTCGGCCCGTCCACCCGGGAGCGCGCGCTCGACCGTAGCGATCGCGCGCCCAGGCTCGTGATCGACCCTCCGGACCGAGGTGACGCGCGGGAGACCGAGGAACGCCGCGAGTGCGACCCCGGCGGCTTCCATTCGGCCGAAAAGGACGAGGTCCGGCGCCTCCCTTTCGACGACGCTCGACAGCACGCGACCGACGGCGAGATCGTCGAGCTCTGCGAGTGCGTCGTCGGCGACGACCACCGCCCGGTCGGCGCCGAGGGCGAGCGCGGTCAGCACCCCGCCCCGCGCCTCGGGCTCGCTCACGCTGACCACGACCACCTCGCCGCCACCGGCGGCTTCGCGAAGCTCGAGCGCCGCCTCGACCGCGCACAGGTCTCGGTAGGAGAGGTCCCAGTCGGCTCCTTCGGTCAGGATCGAGCGGCGGTCGGCAGCGAGGCTGATGTCATCCCCGATATCGGGCACCTGCTCGACGGCCACGACGATCTTCATGTGACTCTGGCGCTGTCGGGTCGGAGCCGCCGGCGAAGCCGGTCCAGATCTCCCGGCTCGAGACCGTTGGCCGAGAGCCAGGCGACGGTTCCCCCGAACCGCTCGTCGACGATCTCGAACACGCGCTCCATCACGCCGGGCGCCGGGGCGAGCGTGCGCGGATCGTGGCCCTCGACCTCCTCCCGGTAGGTGGACGAGCTCACGAGGCGCTCCATGATCCGCTCGATCCGGTCTGCGGTGGCGAGATAGTCGGACACGATCGCGTCGCGGTCAACCCCGGCCGCGTCGAGCGCGATCGCGATCACGACGCCGGTGCGGTCCTTGCCGGCCGCGCAGTGGACGAGGACGGCGTGCTGCGTCCGGGCGATCGTGCGGATTGACCCGACGATCGAATCCGGACGCCGGCTGAGATAGCTGAGGTATGCGCGCACGACGGGAGGCTCGTCCGACCACTCGCCATGGCTGGGTCGCCTCCACGGCTTGATCGTGTCGAGCTCGAAATCCGTGTTGCTACCGGAGTCCGGGTACAGCGAGCGGTGCTCGATCCGGACCGCGGGTTCGGCGGTCATCGGTCCCGGCCCCTCGAGCTCGACCTCCATGTCCGTCCGCAGATCGAGCACGACCTCGACCGATTCCTCGTCGATAAGCAGGCGCACATCGCGCGGGCTCAGCGACTGGAGGTTGTCCGCGCGCAGCAGCGCACTGGGGACGACCGCGCGGGCGTTCACCGCGCCGTCCAGCGCGATCCAGTTCACGCCGGCATCTCCGACCGGCCGGCCAACTCCTCCAGCAGGCGCTCGCGCAGCGCGAACCGCTGAATCTTGGTGGCGGACATCGGCCAATCCTCCGCCGCCACGAAACGAATGAGCCTCGGGACCTTGAACGATGCGATCCGCCCGCGACAGTGCTCGATCAGTTCCTCCTCGGTCGCCGTCGCGTTGTCGTGGAGCTCGACGAATGCCGCCGGAACCTCGACGAGCTTCGGATCGGGCATGCCGACGACCTGGGCGAGCTTGACGGCGGGGTGGGTGTATAGCTGTGCCTCGACTTCCTGGGGAGCGACGTTCTCGCCGCCGACCTTCAGCGTTTCCTTCGCTCGCCCGAGGAACTGCACCTGCCCCTTCTCGTCCATCGCGCCGAGGTCGGTCATCGTCACCCAGCCATCGGCGAGCACGGACTCTGCGGTCTTCTCGGGCGACTTGTAGTAGCCCTCGAGCGTGTTGAAGCCGCGGAACTGGATGATCCCCGGTTGGCCCGGACCGAGCACGCTGCCATCGTCGCCGACGATCCGGATCTCGAGTCCCGGCTGCGGGCGCCCGGTGGTGTTGATCCGGTCCTCGAGCGGATCATCGATCTGTGTGGTCGTGATCGCTCCGCCTTCGGTCCCGCCGTACATCGTCATGCCGACGGCGTCCGGGAGCCGCTCCTGGAACGCGGCGAGCATCTCCGGGGGCGCGGTGTTGAGGAACGTGCGCAGCGAGCGCAGATCGGCATCCGGGAAGCGCGGGTGGCTGAGGAACGCCTCCATGATCGGCTGGTAGGCGGGGTAGAACTGCGTCACACGCTCGCGCTCGATCGTCTCGAGGCAGCGACCGGCATCCCACGAGTAGTCGCTGATGAACGTCGCGCCGTGGCCGGTGATCCAGATCAGGCAGCCGAGCGCCGCCACGTGGAACAGCGGCAGCCCGTTCCAGTGACGGTCCTCGGCGGTGGTGTCGAAGATCCGACCGGTGCCCATCCACACGCGCACGAACGCCTCGTGGGTAAGCAGCGCTCCGCGCGGCGCCGAGGTCGTCCCCGACGTGTACAGGATGATCGCGATGTCCCGCACGCGGAGACCCTCGACCCGGGCGCGGAGCGGCGCTTCGAATCCCTCGCCGCCGAGAGCGTCAAACGCGGCTCGCGACAGGATCCCGTCGGGCTGCTTGCGGCCCATCATCACCACCGTGCGGAGCGTCGGGTGGCGCGGCAGGTTCAGATGAAGCGGATCGGGCGACTCGGCGAGGCCGGGCAGCGACTCGTGGAGCAGCGCGGCGAAGTCGATGTGCTCGTCGGCGGAGTCGTGGGTCAGGAGCGCGACGAGGTCGGCGTTCTCGACGATCGAGTCGACCTCGGCCGTGCGGTAACGCGCGTTGATCGGGACCACGACGGCGCCGGCCAGCGAGGCGCCGAAGAACGTCGCGACAAGGTCCGGGTGGTTGGTCATCAGCACCCCGACGTGCTCTCCGCGCTGCACACCGAGCGCGACCAGCGAGCGCGCGACCGCCCACGCGCGGTCCGCGAGCTCGCCGTAGGACCAGCGCGTGTCCGGGAACACCAGCGCCTCGCGGTCAGGGTCACGCCGCGCGGAGCGAAGCAGCAGATGGCCGAGCGGCATCACGTCGTGTGCCAGGGTCACCTCCGCGTAGCTCATCTCCGCATTCCTCCGGTCGCGCCGTCTATCGCGTAGCCAGCGCGTCCGCCAGCACGTATGGGCTTATCTCGGTGTACCACCATGACAGGCGCTCCTCTGCCATCGCCGGCGAGATCGGGACCATCGGCTCGCGCCCGGCGGCCTCTGCCTCGGCGCGCTCGGAGCGCGACCAGACGATCCCGTTCAGCGCCCGCCGGGCCTCGCCCTTGGGGATGTCGTACAGCGCCAGATACCCCCACGGGCAGCTCTTGTTGAAGCGGACCCCCTCGGCACGGCGGAACCGCTGCGCGGCGACCACGCCGTCGACCTTCTCGAGCAGGTCGGGCACGTGGCGCTCGTCATACCAGGCGTTGAACGCGTCATCCTCGCCCGGCACCGAGTTGGTCAGGACGACGAGCTTGTCGAACGGGCCGTCGCCGGCGCCCTCTACGGCCCGACGCGGCCCGAGCGCCTCGAACCACCACGAGCATGCAGGGCCATCGACGTCGTCGATCAGCGGCGGGCGCCGGTCGATCACGCTTGTCGATGCGGCGACGGCCTCTCCCGACTCGACGTCGTAGAGCGCGAGGAATCCATACGGGTGGTCGAGATCTTCGTCGGCGAACGCCACGTGCATCCGCCGCCCGCCAATTATGTGATCGGCGGCCAGGACCTGGGGCAGGTGCTCTGAGTCGTACCACGAGTTGAAGGCATCCTCTCGGCCGGCCTTTGCGTTCGTGAAGGCCAACATCACATCCGGCATCGTCTTCTCCTCTGTCTCGGTCTCAGAGAATCTACCAATCGGTTGGCGGAATGCTAGGGTGAGCCGGTGGAGACCTTGCGCATCGAGCGCCGCGGCGACGGAACGGCTGTGCTCACGATGGACCGCGCCGAGAAGCTCAACGCGATGAGCCACACGTTCTTCGGAGAGCTGCCCGAGGCGATGCGGATGCTCGATGAGGACCCAGAGGTTCGGGCGTGCGTGCTGACCGGCGCGGGCGCGGCGTTTGCGGCCGGCGGCGACATCGCCGACTTCCACGCGCTTGAAGGAATCGGCGACTATCGCCGACAGGTGAAGATGGCGCTCGAGGCATTCCTTTCGATCGAGCGCGCCGAGACCGTGATGATCGCCGCGGTCAACGGGATCGCGTTCGGCGGCGGGACCGAGATCACGCTCGCGTGCGATGTGGCGTTTGCGTCGCAGGCCGCGCAGTTCTCGTTCAAGGAGATCACGCTCGGGCTGATGCCCGGCTACGGTCTCGTCCGAGGGCCCGAGGTGATGGGCCGCGCCTGGACCCACTGGATGGTCCTGTCCGGCGACGTGTTCGATGCCGACCATGCGCTGCGCATCGGGCTCGTGCAGCACGTGTCGAGCCCCGAGGACCTGCTCGACGACGCGCTCGCGCTGGCGGCGCGGATCGCCGCGCATCCACCGATGGCACTCCGGATGGCGAAGCGTTTCATCAACCGTCACGCCCCCGAAGGACTTTCGGAGTCGATCGAGGCCACGGCGTTCCTGATGTCGAGCCCGGACACGCGCGAACGGGTGGCGGCGTTTGTCGGCCGGCGCGGAGCGGCCGGGTAGGCGCAGGCGGCCTACAGGCTGTCGAGGAAGGCCCCGAGCCGGGTCGCGAACACGTCGTTGTCGTCCCCGGCGACCATGTGCGCGGCCGCGCCGACCTCAACGACCTGCGCGTGGGGGACGAGCGCGAGCATGTGCGCGAGCCCCTCGTCGCTGACCACGTCGGAGTGCGCTCCGCGCACGACCATCGTCGGGATCGTCAGAGCCGCCGCGGCGGCCTCGACGCGTTTGGGGTCGGCAAAGCGCTGCGGCTCATCTCCGATCGCCATGAACGCGGGGTCCCAGTGCCACCGCCACCGGCCGTCGTCGCCGAGGCGGACGTTCTTCTTCAGGCCGTCGAGGTTGCGCCGCCGCTTGCGGACGGGGTTGTAGGCCTCGATCGCCTCTGCGACCTCGTCGAGCGATGCGAAGCCCTCCGGGTGGGCGGTCATGAACCCCCGGATCCGGTCCGTGCCCGCCTGTTCCAGCTTCGCCACGATGTCGACGAGGACCAGGCCTCGGGCCAGCCCCCGGTGCTCGCCGGCGGCGACCAGCGAGGTGGTCCCGCCGAGCGACGCGCCGACGAGCACGGGCGGCTCGCCGAGCGTCGCGATGAAAGTCAGCAGGTCGTTGACGAACGCCTGGAGCGAGTAGTCGCGGTCTGGGGCCCACTGGCTGTCGCCGTGGCCGCGCGCGTCGAGCGCAATCGCGGTCCAGCCGCGCTGGGAGAGGCGGAGCCCGGTTCGCGACCAGGAATGGCGGGTTTGGCCGCCGCCGTGGAGAAGCAGCACGATGCCCCGGTCGCCCGCGGGAAAACGCTCTCCTGCCAGGCGCAGGCCATCGCTCTCGAACTCGAACGGCTCGGCTTTCGTCACTGTCGGGGCGATTCTGTCCACGATTCGAGCCTATCGCGCGCCGGCGCGGAACGATCGCCGACCGAACGATTGGTTGGTGAAGTAGGATGGCACGATGGCGCCGGCGATCGTGCCGTTTCAGCTGGAAGTCCCAGACGCGGACCTCGACGACCTCCGAGCGCGCCTGCGCCACACCCGGTGGGTCGACCGGGAGACCGTGACCGACTGGTCGCAGGGAATCCCGCTCTCCTACGTGCAGGACCTGTGCGGGTACTGGGCGGACACGTACGACTGGCGGCGCGTCGAGGCGCGGCTGAACGCGATCGGCCAGTACCGGACCGAGATCGACGGATTGCAGATCCACTTCCTGCACGCGCGCTCACCCGAGCCGGGTGCGCTGCCGCTCCTCATGACCCACGGGTGGCCGGGTTCGGTGGTCGAGTTCCTGAAGGTCATCGATCCGCTGGTCGATCCGGTAAGCCACGGCGGTGATGCCGCCGACGCGTTTGAAGTCGTATGCCCGTCACTGCCCGGTTACGGCTTCAGCGACAAGCCACGGGTCGCCGGGTGGGGGATCGGGCGGATCGCCGCAGCGTGGGCCGAGCTGATGAGTCGCCTCGGTCACGTCCGCTACGGAGCGCAGGGCGGAGACTGGGGCGCGATCGTGACCACGCGGCTTTCGAACGTAGATCCGGAGCACCTCGCCGGCATCCACGTCAACCTCGCGCTGGTCCCGCGCGAGGCGGTCCGCGCGGTCGGCGAGCCCACGGAGGACGAGCAGGTCGCGCTCGCGGCCGCCGCGAACCACCGCCGCTTCGGCTCGGGCTACTCCGAGCAGCAGTCGACCCGGCCCCAGACGCTCGGGTACGGTCTCGTCGATTCGCCCGCGGCGCAGTGCGCCTGGATCGTCGAGAAGTTCCATGCGTGGACGGATAACGATGGATATCCGGAGTCGGTTCTCACCCGCGACGAGCTGCTGGACAACGTGATGCTGTACTGGCTGCCCGGCGCGGGCGCCTCGTCGGCGCGGCTGTATTGGGAGAGCTACAACGATCCGGCCGCGCGCGAGCCCGTCGGCGTTCCGGCCGGCGTCTCGGTGTTCCCGAGAGAGGTGTTTCCGGTCTCGCGGCGCTGGGTCGAGCAGCGCTTCAGCGACCTCCGGCACTTCGGCCGGCTGGATCGCGGCGGTCACTTCGCCGCGTTCGAGCAGCCCGAGCTGTTCGTCGACGAGGTGCGGCAGTTCTTCCGAGCGGTGCGCTGAGCCGGTCTTCGAATTGAACCCCGACGCCGATCACCTGCCACCGCTGCTGCCCGAGGGCGGGACGATCACCGTCGAGGATTGCGCCGTCCGTTGGCACGCCGCCGGCGCGGGCGACCCGACGCTCGTGCTCGTCCACGGAGGTGGGGCCCACGCCGGCTGGTGGGAACCCGTCCTCCCGGCGCTTTCGGCACGTCAACGGATCGTCGCGATCGATCTCAGCGGCCATGGGGACAGCGGCCACCGTCCCGGCGGGTATCCGAGCCGGATCTGGGTCACCGAAGTCGCGGCGCTCCTCCGCGAGGTGGTACGGGGGCCTGCCGCGGTCGTCGGGCACAGCCTCGGCGGGCGCATCGGGACATCGACCGCCGCGCTGTGCCCGGACCTGGTGACGGCTCTGGTGACGCTCGACTCGGTCATCCCGCCGTACGGCGGAGAGCCGATCCCCCGGGTCGGCCCGCGCAAGGTGTACGACACCCGGGAGCTAGCGCTCAAGGCATTCCGGCTGATGCCGCCCCAGCCGCCCGCCGAGCCGGACACCATGGATCGGCTGGCGCGCCGCTCGATCACGCAGCTTCCGGACGGCCGCTACACGTGGAAGTTCGACCCGGCGATCTTCGGGGAGATGGAGGACCGGTTCGGCGTCGCACGAGATATCCCGCTGATCCGGTGTCCGGTCACGATCGTCCAGGGCGGCCTCAGCGAGCTGACCGCGCCGGCGCTCGCCGAGCAGTACCAGGACCTACTCGGGCGCAGCGTCGACATCATGCGGTTCGCGGGGTCGTACCATCACATCCCGCTGGACGCCCCGGCCAAGACTGTCGAGCTGCTGGGACGGCTCGACGGGACCCGGCCGCGCTGACCTTACGGGGCGAACACGAGCCGCTGCTGCTCGATGCGACCGCCCTGCATGAGCCGCTGGAACGACGGGTAGCGCCCGTACAGCGCGTTGTGAGCGGCTTGATAGTCCATCACCGACTGCCAGTTCAGCGGGAAGGACTCGGTGAAGTTCCAGCTCCGCGCGATCCGCTTTTCGCGGGAGATCGCGGAGACAGTCCCACAGGTGTGCAGCGGCCAGTCGGTCGACCCGAACTGCTCGAGCACGAGCTCCAGCTCGCCCATCCTTACCGTCACGTGACGGATCGTTCCGCGCTCGGTCTCGACCGTCTCGATCACCGGATCGGAGCGCGCGATGCTGCGGCCGTCGACGTAGTGATGGGCGGCCGCGAATCCGGTGCCGGGCCGTCCTCGCCACGCGTAGCCACCCTCGAGCGTGCCGTCCTCGTACTCGACGAGCCAGTTCATCCAGAGGTTGTGGAGCTTGGACAGCATCCCGATCTCGTTCCACATCGCGTCGGGGCGGCTGAAGATGTAGTCGAGCATGAACAGGCCCTCGACGGCCGTGCCGTCGATCGCCCCCTCGATCTTGCCGACGTAATTGCGCAGCAACAGGGGGTGGTCGTAGCCCGCCTGCTCGGGCACCCAGTACGTGCACACCTGTCCGAGGCGGCGGGCGCGCAGGTCGACGCGGCCTCCAGCGTCCGTCCACCGGTAAGTGTCGGTCCCGAAGTGAAAGCCGAACGTCGCCCCGACGAACGAGACCATCTCGCCATCCTCGGTGACCGAATACGCCTCAGACACCGGCGAGTCATCCCACGAGAAGAGCATCGGGCACTGGGCGTCCAAATCGCCGTTCAGCCGGTACGCGCCCATGTTGACGACGGTTCCCTTGTCCTGGCCCTGGATGCCGCGCATCACGTTGTAGAGCTGGCCGGATGCGTCGCTCACGACGGCGTACGGGCAGATGAACACGACGCACAGACCCGGCTGCGGAGCGTGGCCAAGCCGGTAGTCGGCTAGCTTCGGCTCGTCCTCGAGGTAGACGTAGTAACGCATCGGCGCGCCGAGGCGGCTGTCTACCGGGACCTCGATAGTCATTCGGCGCCACCCCCATAGACGGACTCGAGCCAGTCGCTCTCGTCGGGCGCGATCGACCACAGCATGATCTCCGCGGACGCGGCTATCTCGATCGCACGGTTGCGCAGGGCGAGGTGTTCGCCGTCGCCGGCGATCTCGCCGGCCAGCCGGATGATCTCCTTCAGGCGGCTGACGGTCTCGTCGTCGCTCACGACTTCGCCCCGGTGGCCAGTCCCGCCTGCCGCTCGTCGACCCACCGGCGCGGCTTCACGTCCGGGGTCGTCCATTGCGGAAGCTCCTCGGCCGGCACTGTCCTCAGCTCGAAGGTGATGTTCGTGCGGGCCTTCAATTCCTGGCGCAGGCGGTCAACAATGCCGTCGTCGGTCGGACCGGGCGCGGCGAAGGCGAGCTTGATCTCGGCGACGTCACGACCGGCGTCACCGATCGTGACGCGCGCCTGGTACTCGGCGATCTCGGGCCGCGCGAAGATGATCTCGTCGACCTCGTTCGGGAACACGTTCTCGCCCTTGATCTTCACCATGTCATCCCAGCGGCTGATCGTGCCGGCCTCGATCGCGCGCAGGTCGCGACCGCACGGGCAGTCCTCGTGCGGCATCAGCACGACCTTGTCGCGGGTCCGGAACCGCACGAGCGGCGATGCCTCCTTCTCGAGCAGCGTCACGACAAGCTCGCCGGGGTCGCCGGGCGCGACCGGCTCGAGCGTCTCGGGATCGAGCACCTCGAGGAGCGCGGCCCACTCGTAGAAATGGAGCAGGCCTCGTCGCCCGTCGACCACCGCGCCCCGCTCGCAGTTGGACATGATGAACGCCCCGTACGTCTGACTCGCGCCGTAGCCCTCGTAGATCCGCGCCCCCCACGCGTCCTCCATCCGCTCGACGAAGTCGACGGGCCAGGCCTCGCCGGACATCACGATCGCACGCAGCGCGGGGAACCGATCGCGCGGCGGTCCGCCCTCACTCTCGCACAGCGCCGTCAGGCCGTTCAGCGCGCTCGGCATCGCGTACATGACGTCGAGGCCGAAGCTCTCCATGAGTTCCAGGCGCTTGGCGAAGCCCGTGTAGCCGACCAGATACGGCATCGACCCGATCGCGCGAAAGCCGCGGTGAAAGCTGCCGTGCGACGCGCTGTTGGACACGCCCACGTGGTGGGCGAGGACATCGCCCGGTCCGGCGCCGGCCCACCAGAACGCGAGTCCGTGCAGCAGGCCGCGCAGGTGAGCGTCGCGGGCGGTATGGGCGTGCACCTCCTGAGTTCGGCCGGACGTCCCGCTCGAGAGTGTTATCTCCCACACGTGCTCGATGGGAACGCCCAGACGTCGCCCGTACGGCGGGTGCGACTCCTGGTCTGAGAGAAGCTCCTCCTTGGTGAGGACCGGAAAGCGCCGGATGTCGTCGAGGCCTTCGAGCGGCGCATCCGGCACCTGTCCTTGCCACGCCGCGCGATAGAAGGGGTTGGTCGCCCGCAGCCGCTCGATCAAACGGTTGAGCCGGCGCAGCTGCAACGCCTCGAGCGCGGGTCGATCGAGTCCCTCCAGCGCGGGGTTCATCATCCGCACCGTGTCCCTCACCGGGCGGATAGTAGCCAAACGAACGATTGGTGCATAGCGCGGGTCAGCGGCTATGTCGTAAGACGCGATCCCGCAGCAGTGCCGGCGACCAGGTGTCCTGGTGCTCGCCGTAAACCACCGTGCCGTCCTCAAGCGTCCACCGGACCACGCATGCCCAGACGAACCACGGTGTGCTCGGAATCGCGATGCGGCTCACGACCTCGCCGCGCGCCTCGAGCGAAGTGCCCTCCTCTCCCCGGCCGCGCACCGCAACCGACGCGGGCCGGCCGAGATCATCGCGCGCGATCTCACAGGTCCCTTCGACGAGGGGGGCGACATTGCCGTCTCGCAGCAGGAATCCCGTCAGCATCTCGTGGAGCTCACGGTCCGGTCGCCACCGAGTCGAGAGGTGAAAGCCTTCGCCTCCGGATCCCGCGCCGTAGCTGTATGAGACGAACGCGCGCTGCCGGCTCTCGCGGCGCGGGGACCAGGTCCGGTCCCGCATCTCGATGCAGTCGATCTCGATCCTCTCCCCGTTCAGCCGCAGTTCGCCGGTCACCCGCCCGAGCTGGTCGATGTGGCCGTGGCCGCCCGGTTCGACGCCGACTTCGTGCGGGGGATGCAGCGCGCGGAAAGTCATCTCGAGCGAAATCGCGCTCCCGTCCTCGTAGGAGATGCGGTACGCGGTCAGCGGCTCGAGACACTGGTAGCTCAGCCCGGTCGGCAGCCGGAGATTCGTGAGCTCGGCGTCGCGCGGAATCGGCAGGTGCCACCAGGTGCGGTAGTACGGAAGCTGCCATAGCTCCTCCGCTCCGGGCTCCCACACGTAGATCCCGCACGACATGATTCCCAGCTCATGCCGGAACAGCGGGTACGTCCAGATCGCGAGCCCGCGCTCGGGAACCCCCGCGGCGAACCAAGCGGTTTCCGTCCACGACCGGTCGTCGGTGGCCTTGAGATGGAAGCCATCGTCGGCCGCGGTCAGCACCGCGCCGTAACATACCATACGTTTGGTTGAGTCCTTGACACCCGCGGTAGTGACCGACGTGCTGCGTGCTCGCCTGGATTCATCGCTGCAGTGCGCGACCGTGGAGCGGGGCCCGATGGGCAACGCGCAGGAGGTCTGGTTCGTCGACGCGAGTGCGGAGAGCGGCGACAGACGACAGCTCGTGCTGCGGCGAAGCGCCGGCGGAGGGGCGCTCGAGGACACCGAGCTGGGCCTAGAGTTCACGGTGCTCGGAGCGCTCGCGGAGCGGGACTTCCCGGTCCCGCGGGTTTACTTCTCCGAGCTCGAAGCGTCCTCGCTCGGCCGCCCGTACTTCGTGATGGACCGGGTCCCCGGCACCCCGGTCGGACACATCTCACCGGAGGACCGAGCCTCGGTCGCGCGCGAGCTGGGCGCGTGGCTTGCGCGCCTTCACGCAGTCGAACCGGATGAGCTGGCACCGGCGGCGCCGCGGCCCGATGGCACGGCCGCGGCGACCCGCGGCGAGCTCGCCCGCTGGGAGCGGGTGTACCTGCGCCGCCGGCCCGGGCCGGTTCCGCTTCTGGGCGCGCTGCTCGCCTGGCTTGGGGTACACGTCCCGGCGGACGACGGTCGGCCGCGGTTGCTCTGGGGCGATGCCGGACCGCACAACATCCTCGTCGATGGCCCCCGCATCACCGGGCTGCTCGATTGGGAGCTCGCGCATGTCGGGGATCCGCTCGAGGATCTGGGTGCCGCGGTCTGGGCCTGCCTGCCCGGGACCCTCGATCCCGATCAGGTGGTCGACGGCTACGAGCGCGAGGCCGGGCCGGTGGATCGTAAGCGCCTACGCTATTTCGAGGCGCTCGCGTGCGCGACCCGCTCGGTCATGGTGGTCGCCGGGGTGGACGCGTTCCTGAAGGGCGAAGCCGGACCGCCGGCGGCGGCGCTCGGTCAGCACCTGTTGCTCGCGAACCTCGAGCGCGCGGCGTCACTGATCGGCTGGAAGCGTGATCCGGGCGAGCGAGCCACACCGCCTGCGCTCCGACCGGACGCATGCGAGACGGCCGCCGGCGTGGCGAGGTACCTCCGCGAGCGGATCGTCCCCGGCGTGTCCGACCCGAGGGCACGGCGCGAGCTGAGGACCGCGGCAGCCCTGCTCGACACGGTCGCGCTTCGCGCCGGGCGGGACCGCGGCGCCCAGGACCTGGCGTTGGAGGATGCCGCGACCAGGGCCGAGCGAGAGCGCTCTCCGTCGAGGGCGAGACTCCGGTCGAGGCTCCTGGCGGGACTGGCGGCCCAGCAGACGATGATCACACCGCTCGACGACCTCTACCGACCCAGAGGGTGACCATGAAACAAACTGGACGCGACCTGTGGCAGTGGCGGGTAAAACAGACGCCTGACCGACCGTTCGTCCGTTTCGGCGAACTGGGCTGGACCTACGCCGAGTTCGACGATGATGTCCGGCGTCTCGCCGCCGGTCTCGCGGGCATCGGAGTGGACCCCGGCGCACGCGTGCTCGTCGCGATGGGAAACGCACCGGAGACGATCATGGTGCACCTCGCGCTCCAACAGCTCGGCGCCGCCTTCGTCCCGCTGCTTCCGGGCCTCACGTCCGCCGAGCTGGCGTATCCGATCAACCACAGTGAGGCCAGGCTGCTGATCGCCGACCAAGCGATGGGAGAGCAGGTACGGTCGATGCAAGACCAGTGCCCGACGCTCGAGCGGATCGTGTCGACGGGCGAGCTCGCCGAGATCGCCGCTCCCGACGCGCCGGCGCCCGCGCCGCTCGACGGGTACGGCGAAGACAGCCTCGCTGCGATCCTCTACACCTCGGGGAGCACGGGGCGCCCTAAGGGCGTGATGATCCGCGCCGGTTCGTACTTCAGCGTCGGTGACGCGTTCGCCGACCGTTTCGGTGTCACCGGCGACGACACGTATTTCCTGCCGACGACGCTGTCGCACGCGGTTGGGTGCCTGACCGCGGTATCGATGACGATGCAGCGCGGTGGAACCCTTGCGATCGCCGACCGCTTCAGCCCGTCGAGCTTCTGGACGCAGCTGGCGGAGACGGGCGGGA
>Ga0335076_10000282_pt1 | contig 45139 bp, 42 predicted proteins | sample Lox_Sample_25_FD_206717 | JGI IMG/M metagenome (GOLD analysis project Ga0335076, IMG submission 206717) | Soil microbial communities from Loxahatchee National Wildlife Refuge, Florida, United States - Lox_Sample_2.5 | ecosystem: Environmental > Terrestrial > Soil > Wetlands | place: USA... | reverse complement strand
TGAGCGAATCCGTGATGATTTTCCCAGTGCGCTTCTTGTACTCCACCCACGCCGGATGCGGCAACGCCACCCAGACCTTGCGTCCGTCGACAAGAAATTTGTAGTCGACAGCATCGGCGTGCCGGGTGGCAATGGCGACAACCTGGGATTGGTAGACGCAATGGACAGGCTTCTTCGTCCAGCGATCGGTCGCGCTAAAGTTCGCAAACATAGCTAGAACTATAACGAAGAAATTCCGCCCAGGGCAAACCGCAGGGCTTCGACGAAGCCGGGTCTAGCAACTCGGTTTCAGATACATTCACCGCGCCGTCATTCCGAAGCCCCGCGCTTTCACCAGCGGGACCGAATCCGGGGCCCCGAGATCCTTCCCTTCGCCTGAAAACCGGCTCCGCTCAGGATGACACCGGAACTCAATTCCAACTGGGCCTCTGCTGTGGTTCGTCATTCATCTCTCTGTTGCGTTCCCGACGGCGTCATTCCGAAGCCTCGCGCCTTCACCAGCGGGGCGAGGAATCTCGGCGCAACCGCATCCGGGGCCCCCGAGATCCTTCGCCTGAAAACCGGCTCCGCTCCGGATGACGTCCGTTATCAAACGAAACCGGCAGAGTCCGTCCTTGACCCGGCCGCGTCCGCGCTGCTATACATGGCTGCCTTTTGATGGGGGAACTCGTTCCATGTTCAAGATGCCTCTGCTGTGTTTCGTCATTCTTCTCTCCGTTGCAGCCGCACAGACTGCCCACAAATCCGCCGCCAAGCCCGCCGGGCTGCGCTTCGAAATCTCATTCCCGAAAGAAGCCAGCGCCACTCCGCTCGACGGCCATGTCTTGCTCGTGATTTCCAACAACAACGAGAAAGAACCACGCTTTCAGCTCGGTTTCAACGCGACCGAATCCCAGCAGGTTTTCGGCATCGATGTCGAGGCCCTTGCACCCGCCGCCAACGCAGTGATCGACGCCTCGACGCTCGGTTATCCGGCCGAAAGTTTGAACGACATTCCTGCCGGCGACTACTTTGTGCAAGGTGCGTTCAACATCTACGAAGTCTTTCATCTCGCCAACGGACACACCGTAAAGCTCCCGCCCGACCACGGCGAAGGACAGCACTGGCAGGTGAAGCCCGGAAACTTCTACAGCAAGCCTCAGAAGATTCATCTCGATCCGAAATCGCCGCAAACAGTTCGCATCTCGCTCACCGAAAAAGTTCCGCCGATTGATGACGAGCGAAAAGACGTCGACTCCATGTCAGGATGGAGCGGAGCCAACGACGAGCACGCCATCGTCGACAACAAGTGGATCAAGCACATCCGCATCCAGAGCGATCTGCTCACAAAATTTTGGGGACGCCCCACTTATCTCGGCGCCGTCGTACTCCTGCCCGACGGTTGGGAGGAGCATCCTGACGCGCATTATCCGGTCATCGTCGAGCAAGATCACTTTCACCGCGATATGCCGCCCGTCATTGCCTTTCGCACCCAGCCTCCCAGCGACAACTTGAAAGGCGGCGAAATGCGGGCCGCTAAAAACGGCTACAAGCTCTATCAGGATTGGACCGCCGGACGCCTGCCCCGCGTAATCGTGATGACCATTCAGCACGTCACCCCGTATTTCGACGACTCTTACGCGGTCAATTCAGAAAATGTCGGCCCCTATGGCGATGCGATCACGCAAGAACTGATCCCGTATGTCGAAAAACAATTTCGCGGAATCGGCCAGGGATGGGCTCGCGCTGTTTACGGCGGATCCACTGGCGGATGGGAAAGCCTGGCCTCGCAAGTTTTCTATCCTGACTTTTACAACGGTGCCTGGGTCTTCTGCCCTGACGTCGTCGACTTCCGAGCCTACGGCACCGCCAACCTCTACGAAGACAAGAACGCCTACTGGATCGACGGCCCCTATGCCCGCGTGCCGCACCCATCCATGCGCAAGCCCGATGGCCTCGTGCTCTCGACCATGGAGCAGATGAACCGCTTTGAACTCGTACAAGGCACGCATAGTCGCTCCGGCGAGCAATTCGATATCTGGGAAGCGGTCTTCAGTCCTGTCGGAGAAGACGGATATCCCAAGCGCATCTTCGACAAGCGCACCGGCGAAATCGATCACGAAGTCGCCAAATACTGGAAGCAGCACTACGACCTCAGCGCCATCATGCAACGCGATTGGAAAACGCTAGGCCCGAAGCTCGCCGGCAAGCTCCACCTCTATGTCGGAGAAGCCGACACCTTTTATCTCGACCGCGCTGTCCACCTGCTCAAAGATTTTCTCGATACCACCACCGATCCCTACTATCACGGCACGTTCGAATTCGGCATGCGCAAGCCGCACTGCTATGCCGGCGACTTCGATCCCGCGGTCGGCCTGAACCAGCACTATTGGCCTGACATGGTGAAGCACATGGAAGAAACCGCACCCCCGGGAGCAGATCTAAAAAGCTGGAAGTATTAAAAAGTCGTGGAGCGGCGGACGCCTCGTCCGCCAATGCAAACCGGAACGCGAAGCGGCGGCAGTTCGTCGCCGGTGCAAACCGGAACGCGAAGCGGGGAAGTGTTTCGTGCGTCATCCCGAACGCGCGTGCTTTCCCCAACGCGCGGAGGGATCTCCCCCGGAACGTTCCATGACCCGGCAAATACTCGAAACCGCTTCCTGTACCATGGAATTGTGCTGACGCGGGCTCCACAGAAGACTCAAAAGCCAAATATTCTCTCCGCCGATTACCTGAGCGCTCTGCCCTGGCTGGTCCACGGCTTCTCGACGCGCTTTGGAGGATTCTCCACCGCCTACCGCAAAGGCGATCTTAACCTCGGCTTCACCAAAGACGATTCCCGCACCACAGTCGAGCGCAACCGCGAAGCGTTCCTGCGCGCCCTTGGCGCCGGAACCGTTCGCGGCCGCGGATCACGAAAAACATTCTCCCCCTGGCCTCTCGTCACGATTCGCCAGATCCATTCCGACATCATCCGTTGCGTCGACTCCGTCCCGGCCGAACCCCTTGTCGGCGACGGCCTCATCACTGCAACTGCCGAACTGCTGCTGGCGATCCAGACCGCCGATTGCCTGCCAGTGATTCTCGTCGACACCAAACGACGGGCCGCTGGCGTTTTCCACGCCGGATGGCGCGGTACCGTCCAGCGCATCGTCGAGAAAGGCGTGGGAGAAATGTTTCGCTGCTTCGGTGCTCGTCCTCGCGATCTCAAAGCGGCGATCGGCGCTGGAATTCAGGGCTGCTGTTATGAAGTTGGAGAAGAAGTCCGCACCAGGTTTGAGTCGCAGTTCGCGTATGCGGCTCAACTGTTCCACGAAGTCAAAGAGTCCGACCCGGTGCGCGAAAAATATCCGCTGCTGTTTCTCACCGCGCGCGCTCCCGGACACGGCGAGCTTCCGCCAAAAATCTTTCTCGACCTGACAGAAGCAAATCGGCAGCAGTTGCTGGCCGCGGGCGTCGCTGCGAAGAACATCAACACATCCTCACTCTGCACCAACTGCCACAACAACCTGCTGTTCTCCTATCGCGCGGAAAAAGGCAAGACGGGGCGCCTCATGGGAGTCGTCGGGATTCACGCTCACTAAACTCAGTGCCCCGTATTTCGATTCCCGCTGTCATCCTGAGCGAAGCCGCTTTTCAGGCGAAGCGAAGGATCTCCCGATCCTGTTCGCCAGTCGCACATCGTTCTGCGGACATTCGCTGACGCGATCCCACGATGGCCGAAGTCGCCGCACGGGCATCCCCGAGTGAGGATGCCCGCGTGAACGGCGGCTGAGACTCGGCAAGAAGCCCTCGGTTATTGCGGCCGATCCTCCGGCTTTTTCGGCTCTGCAGGCTTCTTCTTATCCTCAGGACTAGCTTTCGCCGGCTCCTTCGGAGCTGGTTTTGCCTGCGGCGTGCGTGGTGGCTGCGCACGGTCAGGCGCAGGACGTGCTTGCTCCCGCGGCTGTGCCTGATTTCGCGGCTGCTCCGGAGCCCGGTTTGGTTCCGGCCGCGAGTTTGGCGGCGTGCTCGGTTCTGTTCGTGCCGGCGCAGGACGGTTGGCCGGCGGTTGCGGCGTCGGACGATCGGCGCGCGACGGCGGCTCCGGCGCATGGTTCGTTTCGGGGCGGTTCGTCTCCGGACGATTGCTCGGCGCTGCCGGAGTCGCTTCCCGGTTCGGCGCAGGCCGATTTTCCGTGGGCCGATTCGGTTGCGGAGTGGGCGCCGGGCGATTCGCCGGCGTGTTCGGCGCGGGCCGATTTTCTGGTTGTGCCGCTGGCGGACGATCGTTGCGCGTTGGCGGCTCGGGCCGATTCGTCGCTGGCGCAGGCTCAGCGTTACGCGGTTGCGTTGGTCCTGTCTCCGGACGGCGGTTCTCCGGGGATGTCGGCGGCCTTTCAGTTCCCGGCGCGGGCTCTCCCGGACGGGTAGCTGCGGGCGGATTCGCCTCTGGTCGATTCGGCGTGGGTTGATTCGCGGCAGGCCGATTCGGAGCAGGCTCCGGCCGCGAGGGTGACGCCGTATTCGCTCCTGGCCGCGGCTCTGTTGGATTCGCCGGCCGACTCGGTTGAGCGGCTGGTGCATTCGCTGGCTGATTCGCCCGATTTGGCGCCGGAGTCGCTGTTGCCGCTTTCGCCGGCGGAGCCCGTTTGACCATCGCGGCCGCTGATGCCACTGCCGCCGCTGGCGCCAGCTTCTGCAATTCCTGTCGTGCCACCGGTTGTCCCGGATGCTGCGCCAGCACCTGCTGGCGAGCCGTGAATGACGGTACCGGCGGTGGTGGTGCAGCCTTTGCAATCACCGCACGCCTTGCCACCGATTGTGGCGGAGCCGCAACGTGATTGGCCGTGTTGGCGTGCGCGCCGAGCACTGCCGCCGGCTGCGGAGGTACTGCCGCCCGGGCACTCACCGGAACCGAGGCCAATTGGCGCGCATTGACCGCAACCGCCGATTGAGCCACCGGACGAGCGCTCGCGAATGCCGCTTGCGGAACCGCGGCTACCGCTCCTTGCACATTCCGGTTCGCATAATTCACATTCGTGATCGTCGTGTTGTTGTTGACGATCGTTGTCTTATATACGTTGGTGATCGTGGTTTGATTGACCGTCGTGTTCGAGACGTTCACGCGATTCACATATCCTTCGCTCACGCGATACGAAGGCACGTACACCTCGCGCGGACCCAGCGGGAACCATGCGACATTAGCGCCGAAGGCAACCCCGCCTCCTCCTACAAACGCGACCAACGCCGGAGCATAAACAGGTCGCACCTCCATCGGGCCCGGCACCCAGCCCCACCGGTTCTGGAACCACGCCCAACGGCCATAGTGAAACGGAGCATATCCCCATCGGTCGTCGTCGACCCACGTCCATCCCCACGGATCAATCCACGCCCAATGTCCTTCGTGATACGGCGCCCATCCCGCCTCTACTCGCGGAAACCAAACGTGGCCGTATTCCGAATTCGATTGCCAATCCCCGTAATCATCAAGGTCTTCAAATCCCACCACGCGTCGGGAGCAATATCGCGCCGAAGGAGAATCGTCGTAGCGCCGCTCGCGGCTATAGCTCCAGTTATCGAAGTCGTCCTGCCCTCCGATCTGTTCCACTTCCGCGTTCAGCTGTGCCGTTCCGCTAAACGTCGTTCGTTGCCCCGCATGCATCGTATAGCTCTGGCCGTTGCCGGTCGACTCGCCTTCTCCCTCCCGGATCGTCACCACCGTGTAGTCACCGTTCTCCGAAGCCTCTACTCGATAACGCCCTGGCTGATACACGCTGAACGCCTGATTCGGAGTATCGATTTCAAACACGTTGTCGCGATCCAGTTCCCACACCCGCACGTTGAGCGATCCCGCGCTCAGCTCGATTTGCACCGTGCGGTCATCGAGATTCAGGAAGGAAAATCCCGTGTTCGGCGCCAGGTCGATCATCGCGGAGCCGAGCTGCACTTCGGCTCGCGAATTCTGGTCCGCCCACAATTTGTCTCCAGTCGTCATCGGCCGGTTTGGGACGGCTTGCACCCATTCGTTTTCTCCTGCCGGTTGAAATGAAACCGATCCTTCCGCATACCCCAACCGAGCCACTCTGGCCGGCGGGTCATCGTAGTCCTGCGCGCTGACGCGTTGCACTCCCCATGAACCCAGCAGAGCAAGCGCGATCAGAACGCCGCAAAATTTCACCATTGCATCGCAGCTAATTCTCAAAACAGTTCTCTTCATCAGGTTGACCCCCAATTTTTGGACGAGAGAATCCCCGGACATCATCCCGGGGTCTCTCGCGAGCACGCAAAATTCAAGTGGCGAATCCTTGGATGCTCTTCGAAACCATTTGCGGCATACAGTCATTCGCTTAGTGTTATCTGTAGCGCTGCTACAATGCCGTGTTCACCTTCAGGTTCCGGTTTGGCGGCGAACTTCAACGCCCACAAACACGTACTGTCTTGTGGGAGCTTCGAGCTAGGAGCTGCGAGCTAGGAGCTGCGAGCTACGAAAAGACGAAACTCAATGCTCATCGCTCATAGCTCGTAGCTCGAAGTTGAACGGGCGGGTCTGCAGTTAAGGCCGACACGAGATTTCCGGGGAGAAATAGTGGAAGACGTCCAGGTCGTTGCGATGCTGGTCCGGCGCTGTATCGCCGGCGACTCCGCCGCCTGGGAAGAAATCGTGCAGACCTATAACCGCAGGATATACAACATCTGCTACCGTTTTGCCGGTTCAGGCGACGACGCCGAAGACCTCACCCAGGAGGTTTTCATCAAGATGTACCGCACGCTCGCCAGCTACGATCAGTCCAAAGGCGCTTTCGTCACCTGGGTTACGACCATTACCCGCAACCTGCTCGTCGATCATTTCCGCAAAACCAAGCAGGACCGGATGACCGATTCCATGGACTCGACCGCCTCCGACCATGAGGATGCTCAGCCCCTCAGCGAGCAAATTCAGGACCAATCCGCCCCTCCCGACATTCATGTGCGGAACCGGGAAGTCAGCGAGACCGTCCATGCGGCTTTATCGAGACTTTCGCCAGAACTTCGGGAAGCAGTGATTCTAAGGGACTTACAAGATATGGACTACCGGGAAATCGCCACCGTTTTGAGGGTTCCGGAAGGCACCGTGAAGTCAAGAATAAATCGTGGGCGAGCGGAACTTGCGCGCCTCCTACAACGTACCTATAGGCAGGTGATGTGATGCCAGAACACACCAATCACGAAATCGGTTGCAGCGAGTTCGATCTCCTGCTCTCGGACATGCTTGACGGCGTCCTGAGCGGAGCCGATCTCGACCGTTTCCAGGCTCATGCCCGCAGTTGCAAAGGGTGTGGGCCGCTGCTCGCCGAAGCTGAGGCGGGCCGCAACTGGCTGAAAGGTCTCACGGAGGTGGAGCCTCCAGCCAGCCTGGTCGCAAATATCCTGGCATCCACGACGGGCGTTGACACCCAACGCCTGAGAGTGATGGTTCCCGCGTCCCAGCCCCAGGTCTCCTGGATGGAACGCCTGCAAGCGTCAGTCTCGGCTTATCTCGAGCCAGTTTGGTTGATGGTCCGCCAACCGCGGTTCGCCATGTCGTTTGGCATGGCGTTCTTCGCCCTTTCCGTTGGCCTGACCGTTGTCGGCGTAAAACCCGCCGATCTGCGCGAGATAAGCCTGCGTCCGGCAGCAATCCGGCACACGTTCTACGCCACGCAAGCTCGCGTTGTCCGTTACTACGACAACATGCGCCTGGTGTATGAAGTGCAAGCCGTCGCTCGTCGAGTTCGGCGCGATGTTGCGCCCGCCGAGCCCGGACCAAGCAAAAAGAAAGAACGAAAGAACGACACAACACAACAGCCCGAGCAGAAGCAGGAGCGGAACTACAGCCAGACCGATAGCCATCTCATTCTGGCCAGCGCTCCTCTGGGTCCATCTGTCATTGACGGATCAAGTCTCGCTCCGTCAAGTCCGGATCTGCCTGTAGTGTCGGTGACCACGTACAGGAGGCTCGTATGAACTGCGCCAACCACAGCGATCAAGCTGCGGTGGCCTTCTGCCGCACGTGCGGCAAGCCACTTTGTCAAAACTGCACCCGCGACGTTCGCGGCGTGATCTATTGCGAGTCGTGTATCGCCGCTCGCCTCGAGGGTTCCGCTTCGGCGCCTCCCGGATTCACGCCCGCTCAGCCGCCACAAACCGGATATCAGACATTCACAGACCCAGCCCTTGGATACAAGCCCGCTCCCGTGCAATCCGGCGGACCAAATCCCGCTGTCGCTGGAATTCTCGCCGGATTCTTCCCGATCGGCGTGGGAGCGGTCTATACCGGCCAATATGCCAAGGGACTATCGCACCTGGTGATCATGGTGCTGCTGATTCTTGGCATGGGAGCCGACTTGCCCTGGTACGTGATCACCATGCTGGCAATCGGCACGGGATTTTTCTACGTCTACCAGATCATTGATGCGGTCCGCAGCGCCCACGCCATTCAGGCGGGAGCGCCTGCTCCGGATCCGTTCGGGCTCGGGCAGATGTTTGGCACCGGCGAAAAATTCGAAGGCACCAAAGTTCCCACGGGCGCCGCCGTCCTGATCGGCCTCGGCGTATTGTTCCTGCTTCACACCGCCGGGTTATTCCATATCAGCATGGGCGTGTTCATCTCGCTCATCCTGATTTTCCTTGGCGTCTGGCTTTTCGCGAAGCATTGGGGACTACTCTCGGCGAGTTCGAGTTTGTGCCGCTGCGATCAGTGCCGCACCCGCCGCCTCATGGGACCTGCAATTCTCGTGACCATTGGCGTCCTGCTGCTGCTCGACAGCACGTCACACATCGGCTTTGGACGCACCTGGCCTGCGATCTTGCTCGTCATCGGCGTCGTGAAGTTGGTACAAAGCAACGCTTCCTCTGCCGGACATCGGGGCGGGCCCTCGTTTGGGATGCCTCCGAGCCCTCCTCCACCGCCCGCAGAGCCCCCGACTCCGACACCTACAATCGAAACGTCGCCTTCCGGGGAGGTGAAAAATGTCTAGCACTGTTCCTCCTCCTTATCAGCCGGTTCCACAGCCGCCGATGGCTCCGCCGCCACGCCGCCGTCGCTCCTTTGCCGGGCCGTTCGTGCTGATCGTGATGGGCACGATCTTCCTGCTCGGCACCATGCGTGTGCTTTCCGTCGGCCGCCTGTGGCACATGTTCGCCAACTACTGGCCGATACTGCTCATTCTCTGGGGAGTGATCAAGCTCGTCGAGCATCAGCAAGCCCAGCGCGAAGGATTGCGCCCCAGCGGCATCGGCGCCGGCGGCATCCTGCTGGTCGTCATGATCGTTGTCTTCGGCCTGATTTCCACGCAGATCGAGCATCTGGACTGGAACGGTTTTCGTGAGCACTTCAACGTCGATGACGAGGATTTCAACAATATCTTTGGGCAAAGTTTTAATTTCGACGATCACCTGGAACAGAACTATCCCGGTGAGGCTGGACTCAAAGTCATCGACAATCATGGCTCCGTAAGCGTCCACGCCTCGAACGACGACAAGATCACAGTCATCGTGCGCAAGAAAATCGGCGCGGAAAGCCAGAGCGATGCCGACAAATACAACGGCGAAACCAAACCGACGATTACCAACATCGGAGGCCTGGTCACGGTCGACGCCCGAGTTGAGGCCGCCGGCGACCATCCAGTCGACACCGATCTCGACATCTCCCTGCCCAGCCGCGCGCCGGTCACCATCGTTTCGCGGCATGGCGACGTGACGGTCACCGGCCGCAACGGCAACGTCGATATTTCAACCCAGCACTCCGACACCTCGATCGACGAGATCACCGGCAACGTGAAAGTCACGCAGGAGCGAGGCTCGGTGAAGATCGACCAGGTCACCGGGGATGTTCACGTGGACGGACGCGTCAATGAAGTCTCTGTCGCCGACGTCAAAGGCAGCGTGCAGCTTGATGGTGAATTTCAGGAGAGTGTGAAGCTGACGCGCATTGCCAAGAGCACGACGTTCAAGTCGTCGCGCACCGATCTGGAATTCTCGAAAATCGACGGCTCACTCGACCTCGACTCCGACGAGCTTCACGCCGATGAGATCACGGGCCCCGTGCATCTCACGACCCGCTCGAAGAACATCAGCCTGGAGAGCGTCTCCGGAGATGTCCGGCTGCAAGACGATAACGGCACGGTCGAATTGACCATGCGGACGCTCGGCAACGTGCAGATTGACAATCGCAATGGCGACATTCAGTTGAGCGTGCCTGAGAAAGCCGGATTCCGGATCGACGCGCGTACACGCGGCGGAGAGATTCAATCCGAATTCCCAGAGCTCAAGGTCAACAACGACGAGCATGAGGCCCGCGCCACCGGCAGCGTCGGAAACGGATCATCCCATATCGTTCTTAATAACGAGCACGAAGGCATCGAGATCCGCAAAGCGGGCAACTTGCCCCCTAGGCCGCCCGAGCCCGGCAAGCCGGCGAAGGCGCTTCCGGCTCCCAAAGAAAACGTCGAACCAAGCGAGAATTGACCCGCAGTTCAGAATGCGGCATCTCGAATTCGTTATACAGGGTGTATAACGAAATTGCTTTCAATGCCTGATCGTCGGGTCGTGGCTCAGTTTGAATTTCCGACGGCCTCGCTTTTGAATGGCGTCATCCTGAGCGGAGCCGCTCTTCAGGCGGAGCGAAGGATCTCCCTTACCATGAAGTGTGCCACGGGAGATCCCTCGGCCCGCTGGAAAAAACGCGGGCGCTTCGGGATGACGCCCCTCGAGAGCCAGAATTCAAAGCGTGTCAGGAGAATCGCGATTGCCCCCAGCCAAGAAGACCAACGACCAAGCCGAAGCCCTCTACGACAAGCTCATCGCCACAATTCCAGAAATCGAGCGCAAGGGCGACGCCAACCCGTACACCTCGCTCAACGGAAACATGTTCACTCTTCTGCATCAGTCCAAGCTGGCCATCCGCCTGCCAGAAGAGGAGCGCGAGAAATTCATCAAGAAGTACAAGACTGGATTGTTTGAAGCTTATGGCGCGGTGATGAAGGAGTATGTCGCGGTTCCCGACACACTGCTGCCAAAGACGAGTGAACTGAACAAGTACCTGGAACTGAGTTTCGCGTACGCCAAAACGCTGAAGGCGAAACCGACGAAGAAATCGAAACCCACCAAGAAGAGGCCCAGCTAACTTCTATTCGTATGCCAGCGCTTCAATCGGATCTCGCTGCGCTGCTTTAAATGCCGGATACAACGCTCCGCTCAGCGCCCCTACAATCGCGATAATGGATGCCCGCAGCACCCATGCGCTGCTCCAGAACAGCCGCAGCACCGGACGTTCGATCATGATAACCCGTCGCGTCACCAGGCTGATCAGAATCCCCGCGACAATTCCCACGATCGCTAGCAGGATCGTCTCTCTCAAAACTACGTTGACGATGTAGAGCTTCGATGCGCCCATCGATTTCAAAATTCCGATCTCGCGCGTCCGCTCCATCACTGCGGTGTACATCGATTGGAATATTACGAGGAAGCCGACCACCACCGCCACGCCAATCACGATCTGAATCGTCAAATTGAATCCCGGCAGATTATCTGGCGTCATCATCGACAAATATTCCTGCATCGATCGCACGGAATAGTCCCCCATCCCCTGCTTCTGCTTGATTGCATTCGTTACCGAGTCGATGTTCGATGGGTCATCGAGCTTAAGATAAAAGGCAGAAACCTTTCCTTCATCTCCATTGAGATCTTGCATCGTAGGCATCGGAAGGAATTTTCGGCCTCCAGTACCGTGTGGGACGATGCCGCAGATGCGAAACTGATGATTGAGAACCTCGATGGAATCGCCAACCTTCTTTCCGTTACTACTTGCGAAGTAATCGTCGACGATCACGTCGTAGGGCGACTGATAGGGCCCTCCGGAGATGAACTGAAAACGCGGAACCAGTTTCTGGTAGCTCTCCAGATCAATCCCATAGACAATCTCAAGAGGCTTCTGACTGAACCACCAGATGACCGGAGCGACGGTGGTCACATGTGGTATCCGCGCCAACACATTCCCTACTTTGATCGAAATCGGTGTGCTCGACATTCCTAACAGTGCCGAGGATCCGGGAGGAGACACCGTCAAGTCCCACCCGATGCTGTGCTGGCTTTCCTTGGCTCCATTCAGCAATCCATAAAACAGCGCCACCACCAGCAGAATCATCGCCACTTCGAGCGCGATTGCGCTCACGGTGATCACCGACCGCGTCGGCCGATGCGTCAGGTTGGCTACAACCATTTTGTTGATCATGGCTTGTCGTTGAGGGCTGGCTGTCAGAGGGCAGGGCTTTGCTGAATCTTTAGTCCCTGATCTCTGGCCCTGACCGACTATCGCGATTGGCCCACCGGCGTGACCAAGCTCGACTGCGGTCGATCCAGATGCACAACGTCCGCCCCCGCCGGCTGCTCCAGCACAAACTGGTCATTCGATAAGGGCCTGTTGATCTCCACCTTCAACATGTTGAGCGTGATGTCGTACTCTTCCTGCGGCCGGTAGATCTCAATGCGCGAAGGAAAGCTTACGCCCTCGTAATCCTTATATTCCGCATAGCGCGCATCGGTGGCGAGCTTGCCGTCGTCGTCATAGGTGTACTGGCGATGCGGCTTCAAGTCCACTCTGCCGAACACGATCTTGCGCGACAATACCCATCCCTTATCGGCCTTGCGGATCACCACCAGTTCATAATCCTCTTGCAAGATGCGGTGTCCCTTGGCGTCATGCAGGGTCTCGTATCCATTCTCCAGCACCGCGATTTCCGATTGCGGATCGATGTGATGGATCAGCAGCGCGTCATAAATATTCTGCGGCCGGATGTTCTCCATGGGCTGATCCGTGTTCGGCGTCGCCATCTGGTTCTTGCCGATCACGAACCGGTTCTTGGGTGGGATCCATAGCTTGAACTGGTCGCCGTCGCTCACCAGGTCGAACGCCGTGGTCCGCACGAACGGCATCAGTCCAATCATGTGCAGCCAGTCTGGCTGACGCGCCAGCACGTAGCCCCGGATCTCCTTGTAATCAGTGACATGCCCCTTCTTCATGCCGCCGGCGGAAGTGTCAATATCCACCGTCGCCTTCAACGACTGGATCACCTGGGACTGCTGGTTGATACTGTCGATGAGGCCTTGCTGTGACGACTCCTTGAGCGGAGCTTTGGAGTATTGATCTTCCACAGGACGGGTATGAAATAGGCATCCCGTACTCGGAATCAACGCCAGCAACAGAACCATGGCCCTTATGGGCGGGAGGGAACGTCTCATGAATAATTAAGAGGTCCTTTAACGCATTTGAGTATACCTCGGACGAAAGGTTGCAAAGAATGGAGGCGATATTCCGCCGAACCTGGATGGTTCATCCCTAAGGGAATGAAATACTTACTAAAGACACCCGCACTAAAGTCAGCACGTCTTTCGCGCCGGCATCATCTAAACTGTGGCTGCTTTCGCAGGGTCGCCCAGGAAGGCGGTTCTGCGGACCGGAACAGGCAAATTTGAAGAAGCTGGTCCTACTCATTTTCGTTGCGCTTCTTGGTGCCGCGGGATGGCTTGCCTGGGCACTGCTCGCGCCCGTCAACGTTGCCCGGCAGACGTTTGTCATGCTACGCCCGGGCTATTCCACCCACCGTATCGCCGAGGAGCTGAAGTCGGCGGGAGTGATCCGCAGCGCTCAAGCCTTCGTGCTACTGCAGTATTTTCATCACAAGCGTTCGCTCAAGGCCGGTGAGTATCTGTTTGAAAAGCCGGCCAACATGCTTGAGGTTCAGCACCGCCTCGGACACGGCGATGTCTACTTCCATACTGTTGTCGTCCCCGAGGGCTTTACCATTTTCGATATTGCCCGGGCGATTCAGGATGCCGGCCTCGGCTCCGCCGACGAATTCCTGAAGGTGGCTCAGTCCGACACGTCTTTGATTTCGGATATCGCCCCCGGCGCCCGCTCGCTCGAAGGCTTTCTCTTTCCCGATACCTATGAATTTACGCGGATGATGTCGATGCAGGAGATGGCTGCGGCCATGGTTTGCCAGTTTCGCGTCGTCGCTCAGCAGATTGGATTGATCGAGGCTCCGCAGGGCAGTTCGCTGAATACTGTGTCAAGCAAGAGTACTCCGAATGGGCATGGCGGCTGCGTGACGGTTCAGGTTCGGGATGTCAATGAAACTCCGACCTCCGATTCGATCCGCGAGGTCACGACACTCGAGCGTGTGGTCACCATGGCCTCGATCGTGGAAAAAGAAACCGCGGTCCCGGAAGAGCGGCCGCTGGTGGCCAGCGTTTACTACAACCGTCTCGGCAAACGTATCGCCCTCGACGCGGACCCTAGCATCATCTATGCCGAGCTGCTGGGCGGAACGTACCAGGGCGCGTTGCACCATGCCGACATGCAGTTCAGCTCGCCCTACAACACGTATCGCAATGTCGGCCTGCCGCCCGGTCCGATCGGCAATCCGGGACGCACCGCGCTCGAAGCGGCCATGCACCCCGCGCGAAGCGACTTCTTTTATTTCGTAGCCGACGCGCAGGGACACCATCGCTTCGCCCGCACCATCGAAGAGCACAATAAGAACGTAATCGCCTACCGCCGCGCCATGCGGGCGCGCTAGTCAGCCGCTTGAGCGATGGCGCAGTCTGTGACGAAACATTCCTCTGTAGAAAAGTCCATTGTCATCCTGAGCCGCGCATTTTGCGGCGAAGGACCTATGCAATCTGCCGGCACCACCGGCGCCCCCAACAACGTGCACAGGTCCTTCGCCGGGCAAAGGACGCCCGCCTCAGGATGACAAAGCGCTGTGGAGGTTCGCTAGCGCTCGTGGTCGTGCAAAAGTGAACCGCCAACTCCAACGCATTTGTCATCCTGAGCCGCGCATTTTGCGGCGTAGGACCTATGCAACCTGCCGGCACCACCAGCGCCCCCAGCTTAGTGCACAGGTCCTTCGGCGGGCAAAGACGCCCGCCTCAGGATGACAAAGCGCTGTGGCGGTTCGCTAGCAGTCGTGCTCGTGCAAGAGTGAACAGCCACCCCAACGCATTTGTCATCCTGAGCCGCGCATTTTGCGGCGAAGGACCTATGTAATCTGCCGGCACCACCAGCGCCCCCAGCATTGTGCACAGGTCCTTCGGCGGGCAAAGAGCGCCCGCCTCAGGATGACAAGGTTGTGAGGGTTCGCTAGCGGTCGTGGCCGTGCAAAAGTGAACTGCCACCCCCAAAGCATTTGTCATCCTGAGCCGCGCATTTTGCGGCGAAGAGCCTGCCCTGAGCGAAGTCGAAGGGACCTATGTAATCTGCCGGCACCACCAGCGCCCCCAGCATTGTGCACAGGTCCTTCGGCGGGCAAAGAACGCCCGCCTCAGGATGACAAGGTTGGGGTTCGCTCAGCCCGACGGGACCTATAATCCCGGGATGCGTTCTTCGCGCCGCATTCTCGGACTTGATGTCGGCTCCCGCCGGATCGGCATCGCCGTTTCGGACCCGCTTGGCATTACCGCCCAGGGTCTTGAAACGCTCCAGCGCAGGAACAAGCGCTATGACTTCGATCAGCTCGCCCAACTTATCCGCAGCTACGAAATCCAGGAAATCGTGGTTGGTCTTCCTTTACGAATGAGCGGGGCGGAAGGAACGCAGTCCGAGAAGATGCGCGGTTTCGCCGCGGAATTGCAGAAGAAATTCCAACTTCCCGTCCACCTGTGGGACGAGCGCCTCACCTCCGCCGAGGCCAACCGCTTCCTGAGAGAAACCGACCTCTCGATCGAAAAACGCGGCAAGTCCGTGGACCGTATGGCTGCCATTCTTATCCTGCAGAGCTGGATGGACCACCGATCCATTACCGCCGCAAGCCAGAATCCCGAAGGCTAAACCGAAGCTGGAAGCATGAAACCGAAGGCCCGAGCCCTCCCCCTACCCTTGCTTTCACCCCATGAAAAGGAGTAACATATTCGTAGTACTGACTAGGCTTCTCCCCTCAACCCACGACCTTCCTTTTGGGTGCTTTATATGAGCAGTACGGAATTGAATTTCCACATCGGCGACAAAGTCGTCTACCCCAACCATGGTGTCGGGGTGATCGAACAGATCGGCAGCCGCACTCTGGGTGCGACGGTCGAGCGGTTCTATCTGCTTCATATTAAAGCCAGCAGCCTCAAAGTGATGATTCCCTGCCACAATGCCGGCAACGTCGGCATGCGGCGCGTCGTCCGCAATGGGGAAGTACAGAAAATCCTTGATTTTCTGTCGATTAGCGAAAACGGCAGCAACGGCGACTGGAAAGACCGCTTCAAGGAGAACTCCGAACGCATGCGCACCGGTTCTCTGCTGGAAGTTGCCGGAGTCCTCAAGAGCCTGATCGCCCTGCACCAGGCCAAGCCGCTTTCCTTCCGCGAGAAGAAGATGCTGGAGCGCGCCCGCTACCTGCTTGTGAGTGAGCTGGCGATGTCGCGCAACTGCGAAGAATCCAAGGTCGAAGAAATCCTGACCGCCGCTCTTGCCAAGATCAATCTGCGCTTCCCGGAAGCATCAGAGTTTCAAGCTTAAAGCACGGCCCGAAGCGCACCCTCCGCTGCCGGTCCCTTACACAAATCTAAAATTTTGTGCCCCCCTGACTCGGCTTTGGCTGGCACGCACTTCCGCCTATAATCTCCGCCCATGGCCAACCCCGAATTGCCTTTCGGTATCGATCGGTCTTTGCTTCGCCTTGATGGGACGGATCCCTACGTCTCGCTGCACTTTGTCATTGTTTTTGTGCGCGACCAGGAACGGAGCATGCGGTTTTACCGCGATCAGTTGGGCTTTCACGTGGCAGTGGACCACACGTTTCCCGACGGCTCGCGTTGGGTAGAAGTCGCGCCCCCGGACGGCACGGCCCAGATCGGCCTCTCGCTGCCTCTGCCGGGCGCGGACCCCGACAAAGTCATTGGCGGCGAAACCAGGGTGTATTTCATCACCGAAGACCTTCCCGGCAAGTACAAGGAGTGGTGCGATCGCGGCGTTCCCTTCCTGTTCCCACCCGAAAATCCGGCATGGGGCGGCATCCACACGCGATTCACCGATGTCGACGGGAACATCTTCGGCCTGATTGGATTCGACGAGCTCACCCGCGGGGTTGAAGCACAGCGCCGCGCGCTGGCGCAAAAATTTGAAGCGGAACGTCGCGCCGCCCAGGAAATCGAATTCGCCAAACAAGTCCAGGCCCGCCTGTTCCCGCAAATTCATCCCGAAGCCAAGACCCTCGAATACGCCGGAGCCTGCCTGCAGGCTCGCCAGGTCGGAGGCGATTATTTCGACTTCCTCGATCTCGGCCAGCAGCGCCTTGGACTTGTGATCGGCGACGTCTCTGGCAAAGGCATGGCCGCCGCACTTCTCATGGCTAATTTACAGGCCAACCTTCGCAGCCAGAGCGCAAACGCCCTCGCCCATCCCGAACTCTTTCTCCGCTCGGTGAATCGCCTTTTTTACGAGAACACGACCGACAACGCCTTCGCCTCTCTTTTCTTCGCAGAGTACGACGACGACACGCGGCGCCTTCGCTACGCAAACTGCGGGCACCTGTCCGGCTTGATCCTTCGCCCCGACGGTACTTGCGCTCGCACCGAATCGACCGCGACTTTGCTCGGCCTATTCGCCGAATGGGAGTGCTCCATCGCCGAATTCCAACTGGCTCCCGGAGACGTGCTCGCCCTTTACACGGACGGGGTGACCGAAGCCCATAACGACGAGGGAAAGGAATTTGGCGAGGAATCTCTTGTCGAAAGCCTGCGTCGTCACCGCCACCACCCTTGCCACTCCGCGGTGGAAGCTATCACCGAAGAAGTCCGCGCCCTCAACCCTGAGCACCAGCACGATGACATCACGCTGATCGTGGCTAAGTGCCGCGAGTAGCGACGACAGAGGAATCAGTCCCCGCAGGCCCGAGCGCGCTCCAGGAGCAGATTTCTTTCGCGCGCATTCTGCGTCATCGCTGCCGCTCGCTCAAACTCAGCTCGCGCTTCGTCTTTGCGGCCGAGTTTCTTGAGCAAGTCGCCGCGCACGCTGGGCAGCAGATGGTAATTCTTTAGCGCAGGCTCACCTTGTAATGCTTCGACCAGCGGCAAGGCTGCCGCCGGACCCGATGCCATGCTCACCGCGACGGCCCGATTCAATTCCACCACCGGAGACGGTTCGATCCGACCGAGTTCCGCGTAGAGCGCCGCAATCCCAGCCCAGTCGGTTTCCTGTGCGGTAGCGGCACGTGCATGACACGCCGCAATCGCCGCCTGGAGGGCATACGGTCCGCGCACGCCGCCCAGTTTCTCGAGTCGTTCAAGCTCGGCCAGTCCGCGATGGATGAGCAACTGATCCCACTTCGCCCGGTCCTGATCGAGCAGCAGGATCGGCTCGCCTGAAGGCCCCACCCGCGCTTTCGAGCGCGAGGCCTGGATCTCCATCAGCGCAACCAGTCCATGCGCTTCTGCTTCGTTCGGCACCAATTCGGCCAGCACTCGCCCGAGCCGGAGCGCATCCTCGCACAGCGCAGGCCTGAGCCAGTCATCGCCGGCGGTTGCGGAATATCCTTCGTTGAAGATGAGATAGATGACCTGCAGCACGGAAGACAGCCGAGCCGTGAACTCAGCTCCGCGCGGTACTTCGAAGGGAACGTGGGCTTCCGTGAGCGTTCGCTTGGCGCGCACGATGCGCTGCGAAATCGTGGTATCGGAAGCAAGATAGGCTCGGGCGATTTCTTCAGTGGTCAGCCCGCCGAGCAGGCGCAAGGTGAGGGCCACCCGCGCTTCCATCGACAGCACCGGGTGGCAGGCAATGAAGACCAGCCGTAACAAATCGTCGCCGATCGTGTCATCCATGGCAGCAGCAAGATCCGGTACCTGCATTTCCTTCTCGGCCATCTCGCGGCCGAGGTCTTCATGTTTTCGATCAATGAGAGTTCCGCGCCGAAGGTAATCGATGGCGCGATGCTTCGCGGTGCCCATCAGCCAGGCGCCCGGATTCTCCGGAATCCCCGACTTCGGCCACTTCTCCAGGGCGGCGACCAGCGCATCTTGCGCCAGTTCTTCCGCCACGCCTACGTCGCGGACGATCCGAGTCAGCCCGGCAATCACCCGAGCCGACTCGATCCTCCAGACGGCTTCAATCGCGCGATGTGTGTCGGTAGCGCTCACTGCTACCGATCACATCACTGTTTACAGGGTCAGCGCAACCTCTGAGGCTCGGCCGGCGCAGTTTACTTCCTGGCCGGGCTCATAAAGCTGCCGCAGTTCGCATTCGCCTTCGCCCACAACCTTCAGGAAATCTTTCACAAGCTGGATCGCCTCTTCCCTGGAATTCGCCTTCAGGATCGCGAACCCGCCCACAACTTCCTTCGTCTCGGTAAACGGCCCATCCGTCACGCTCACTTTTCCGCTGTCCCGGCGAACCCGGGCTCCCTGCACCGACGGCATGCAGCCCTCGGTGGCCAGCAGCCAACCCGCCTTCATGCCTTCTTCGATCAGTTTTCCCATCGCTGCCATTTCTTCTGGCGAGGGAGGTGTATTGCGTTCCGCGTGCTTGTAAATACTCAGGAATTTCATCTTGTCTCCGTAAAATTGACTTGGGTTGTTGAGCCGGGCCCATTAATTCTCCCGGCTCTATGATGACGTCGAACCGGACTCTCCCACATCGACCACGACCGCCAACTATTTTTTTGCAAGCTCCTCGCGCAACCGCTGGCCGCGCTCTTTGGCCTCGGGCGTGAGGTTTTCGCCGAAATCCGCCGCCTCAAAGAACGGACGAATCTCGACGTCGCTGTCTTCGCAATGCGGATTAGGACATCTCTTCAGCCACTCTACCGCCTCTTCCATCGACCGAACCTGCCAGATCCAGAATCCTGCGAGCAGTTCCTTGGTTTCGGCGAAGGGACCGTCAATCACGGAACGTTTATCACCGGAAAACCGGACTCGCTTCCCCTTGGAACTCGGCTGTAACCCGTCGCCAGCCAGCATGATGCCGGCCTTGACCAGCTGCTCGTTGTACTTCCCCATGGCCGTAATCAATTCTTTGCTGGGAAGCACACCGGCTTCAGAATCCTTGGTTGCTTTTACGATGACCATTAACCTCATGGCTATTTCTCCTTTTTCATGCTTCTTTGATCTTCCCGATCGCCGCCATCTCTTGTTGAGTTTCTCGGCTCTATCATGACGTCGATCGGGACATCCCCACGTCGACACGGCCGGAACTATTTTTTCGCCAACTGCTCGCGCACCCGCTGGCCCCGCTCTTTCGCCTCGGGGGTCAGATTTTCGCCGAAATCCGCGATCTCGAATAGCGGACGAATTTCCACCTCGGTCTCCTCGGCAGACACACTCGGGCATCGTTTCACCCACTCGACCGCCTCTTCGATCGACCGGACCTGCCACAGCGAGTACCCTGCAATGAGTTCTTTCGATTCGGTGAATGGCCCGTCAATCACGGTGCGCTTGTCGCCCGCGAAGCGGACTCGCTTTCCCTTGGAACTCGCCCGTAACCCGCCGAAATCCAGCACAATGCCAGCCTTCATGAGTTCCTCGTTGTACTTTCCCATGGCGGTGATTGCTTCTGCGCTGGGAATCACGCCGGCTTCAGAATCCTTGGTCGCCTTTCCGATAATCATCACTCTCATTGTGGTTGCTCCTTCAAAGTGGTTTTATAAGGTTGGCCCCACATCCGAATCCAACCTCTACAGGGACGTCGAATGGTTCGCGGCAAAATCGACAAAGAAATTTCGGTTGGACGGATTTTCGTGGTTTGCCCCATTTTAACGTGTTGTGAGTCGTCGGTTTCGCGGCTTTTGAGCGGGCAGCGCCTGAAGGCGCCCTGGATGGGGGTGCGATGCGGCATCGCTAAAGCGATGCCCTGATACCAACCCTAGTGCAGAATTTTGCGTGGGGATTTTCGGAGGCAGGTGACTAAGCGCGGGTTTATAATCTCTGAATCGCCGTACTCCGGCCGCTAGCCATCCCATGACAGACGCAATCAAGAGAAAATTGCAGGATGAAATCAACGCGCTCGAACATGAGCTGATTCATGAGCTGCCGAAAGAGATCAAGAAAGCCGCAGCCCTGGGCGATCTCAGCGAAAACGCCGAATATCACATGGCCAAGCAGCGCCAGGAGTTCGTCAAAGCGCGGGTTCGCCAGCTGGGCAAGCGCCTCGCCGACCTCTCCATGGTCAACATGAACAACATTCCTAAGGACAAAGTCGGCTTGGGATCGACCGTCAAGGTCTACGACAACACCAAGAACGAAGAAGTCGAATACAAGCTAGTTACCAGCGAGGAATCTGATGTTGCGGCGGGCAAAATCTCAACTACCAGCCCCATCGGCCGCGCCCTGCTGAACAAGAAAGTCGGAGATGAAGCCGTCGTAGTCACGCCCAATGGCAAGCGCGAGCTTGAGATCCTGAGCCTCGTCACGATTCACGACGAGGTCCAAGCCGACGAACCGAAAGAGGCTGGAGCATAATGTCACGGAAACGCCAATCAAAACGTCAATGTCATCCTGAGAGGAGCCGCTGTTCAGGCAGAGCGAAAGATCTCGATCGCCCCTGCATTATGGAGGTAGACGAGCCATACGCGGGGGCTAGTCGATGAGCCTCTCCTGGACCTCCGCCTTCGGACGCGCCTGCGGAGTCCTTCTCGATACCATCGTCCGCTGGCTCGCACTGTCCCGCATCAATCCCAACGTCCTCACCTTCATGGGACTCGTGGTGAATACCTGGGCCGCGATCCTGTTCGGCTCCGCTAACGCCTCGAACCAGAAACGGATGTTCATTTATGCGGGACTGGTGATCATCTTCTCGGGCTTCTTCGACCTGGTTGATGGACAAGTCGCCCGCGCCACCAACCGCGTCACCCGTTTCGGAGCCTTCTTCGATTCTGTCGTCGATCGCTATTCCGACGCCAGCCAGTTCCTCGGCCTGCTCGTCTTCTTCGCTCGGGGCGGACGTTTCTTCTACGTCGTGCTCACGGCCTTCGTCATGATCAGCGCCATCATGGTGAGTTACACCCGTGCCCGGGCCGAGTCGCTCATTGGCTCGTGCCGCGTCGGATTCATGGAACGCCCGGAACGCCTCGTCCTTGTTATCCTCGGAGCGCTGTTCAATCGCATGGCTCCCGTGCTCTGGGTGATCGCCGTCCTCAGCACCATCACCGTCATCCACCGCATGCGTTACACGTGGACGCGAACGCAAGATCCGCCCGTCGCGTTAACTCCGGGTCAAGCTGCTTAGTCGCATGGGAGTTATAACCGGTACGCTACGTTCCGCTTGAAAATAGTCCCTTTCCCCTATGTGATCGCTCCCTCCGATCTTTTTTACTAGGCCTAATCAAGTCGGCAAGACCAGCAAGGCAGTGCCGCTTCGGAAAGCATGCCAGTTCCCGAAGCGGCACTGTGGTTTTTGGGAAGGAGCTTTTCCAAGGCATCGCAGCGGGGCACATCATTGAGTCAGCACTGGAGAGGGTCAGTATTTCTTGGGCCGCCTGGGGAATTGCAATACGTTCGATCTCTGCCGTATCGCCTCAACCTTGGCGATGCAGCCATTCAGTTCGAGAATGAGTTTGGTTATTTCCGCGGTTAAGATATTCCCCCGCTCCAGGAAGCGGGCAAAATCAGGGAGATCAGGTAAGCGGCGGACTGCCTGAGGTTCTTTCTTTGGAGCCGGTCTTTCACCGCGCATCTTTCTTTCCACGCGAAAGCAACGATATCAGACGGTAGGGCACCCTACAAACGCCAAGGCGCGCCAGACGAGCACGAGGACATGGATCACAGACCGTGGGAAATGGGCTCCGGGCTCGGGACTCGCCACTCTCGCACCTGCTAGACTATCCCGTCACTGCCGTACTTCTGGGGACAACCGTTGCCGACTGATCCGGTTCTGGTAGTTCATGGCGGCGCCTGGGCCATGCCCGATGACATGGTCGACGCCCATATCCATGGCGTCACGAATGCGATTGCCGCGGGATGGCGTGTGCTTGAGCGTGGAGGCTCGGCGCTCGACGCGGTCGAAGAAGCCGTGGTCGTTATGGAAGACGACGAAACCTTCGACGCCGGCCGGGGCAGCTTTTTGAATCGCGACGGCAAGGTCCAGCTCGATGCCCTCATCATGGATGGCGCTACACTGCGCGCGGGAGGCGTTGGCTGCGTTGAACACTTGCGCAATCCGGTACGGGCTGCGCGAAAAATTCTGAGCGAGAGCCCGCACGTTTATTTCGTCGGCGAAGGGGCGGAAAAATTTGCCGCCGAGCATGGCATTCCGCTGTGCAAGAACGAGGATCTCGTCATCCCGCGCGAAGTCGAACGCCTGCGTGCCTATCAAGCAGAACTGGCGCAGCGCGGCGCGAAAGATGGCGCGAAACCAGCCGGCAACGATCTGTTCGCCCCGTCGGACGATGATGCGACCATCTCGCATGACACGGTGGGCGCGGTCGCTCTCGATCGCGAAGGCAACATCGCGGCTGCGACTTCGACTGGAGGAACGCTCAACAAGGCTCCGGGACGTCTCGGCGATTCGTCGCTGATTGGCTGCGGCTGCTATGCCGATAACGAAAGCGCCGCCGCATCGACAACCGGTTGGGGCGAGCCGATCATGAAGCTCGTGTTGGCCAAGTGGACCGCCGACCGGATCGTCGCCGGAAATCTGCCGGAGTGGTCTGCACAGGAAGCGATGAACTATCTCAAGCAGCGCGTTAACGGGCACGGTGGCATCATCGTGCTCAACCGCGAAGGCCACATCGGCATCGCTCACAACACTCCGCGCATGGCCTGGGGATATAAGACGGTAAAGAAGCAGGAAACGGGCCTCGAGCGAATGCAACCTTAGACATTGTGGCGCGGGTGCTCCTGCCCGCATAATCGATATCAGCCGCTTCAGGCTGGCGCACACGGAGTGCCCGCCCCAACATGGGTGGCGACCCCACCCCGGACGGGGCGTCCGGGGCTCCACTTGCGTCCGCTGCTCCACTCGCGTGCGGGTTCTACTTGCCTTTCGGGGCTTCACAAGAAGTCAGGTTACCTTCGTCTACTTGTTGATGGGTCGTCAGCGTGCTGTAATCGGCGGGAATGCCGTCCATCCGCAAGTGCGCGAAGTGTGGCCTCGATCTCAGCGGGACCTCGGCCGCGGTGTGCCCAATGTGCAGCGCGCCGATTGCGGCATCCATAGGCTCAAAAGTCTGGATCGGGGGCCTGATTCAATTTGCGCTGTCGACAGGCTTCATGCTGGCTTTCGGATTTCCAAAAGTCATGATCGGGATTTTCGGGGCGGTGATTTTAGTCGGCACCGCAATTTCCTCGCGAGCCAAGGTCAGAAAGATTTCTTCTCGGCCGGTTCCGCAGCGACCGGTATCGCATCCGGTCGGTTTGCGAATTGTTAGTGTCGCCATTTTGCTCTGCGGCTTTGCGTTCGTCTGCTTCCTGCTCTTCGGCTTCGTCATTTTCATGAACGCTCAAACGCGCTGGCACCAATATGATGGCCAGCGCTACGAGCGCACCGATTTCGTCGTGACCCGCGTCTTTTATCAGAAGCTCTCGCGCGGTGGCAGGGACGTGTACGCCAGCGGCACTGTGAATGAACACAAGGAATGGATGAACCTCGCCCCTTATCTTCAGGAGGACAATCAAACGGTGCCTCGCACCGAAGGCGAGGTCGATGAGCGCGTTCCCACAGGAACATCGATACCAATCTATTTTTTCCCGGATCTCAAGGGACGGGCGCGCGTCCAGGTTTACAACGACACGCCGCCAGCCCAGGCTTATCGTCGCACCGCGATGGAAGCTCTAAAGGGAGGGTTGTTAGGCGTCGGTATCTGCGGAGGATTGATGTTTATTCTGATCCGTCTTCGCAGCCTGTGTTTTGAAAATAGTACGGTGGCGGCTGCGCCGAATGATCTTCCAGTAGGACAGATCGGCTGAATGGCCTTAGCCTTGTGGCGCGGCACTCATGGCCGCGGGTAGCCGGATGCGATTCCAGAGTTGGACTCTCGAGGAATGAGGACAGGAGTGTCCGCACCACATCAGTAGGCACTACAAAAATGTGCAGCTAGTTTCTAGAGCCAGCCTTTGGTTCGGGCGATTCTTGCGGCTTCGACTCGGTTGCTGGCGCCCAGCTTGCTGATGGCTTCGGAGAGATAGTTGCGCACGGTGCCGTCGGATAATCCCAGTTCGCCGGCGATATCTCCGCTGGCCATGCCCTCTCCTGCGAGGCGCAGGACCTGACGCTCGCGGTCGGTGAGAGGATCCATTTCTCCCCAGGCTTCGGTTGCCAGTTCGGGATGGATGACGCGCAGTCCCTGATGCACGCGGCGAACGGCGTCGGCGAGTTCTTCGGCGCGCATGTCTTTCAGCAGATATCCGGAAGCGCCGGCTTCGAGCGCGCGACGCAAATATCCAGTGCGGGCAAAGGTGGTGACAATAACGACGCGAGTGCCCGTTCTGCGCCGCTTTAGTTCCGCGGCTACGTCGAGGCCGCTCATGTGGGGCATTTCGATGTCCGTGATGAAAACGTCGGGCTTGTGCGCGAGGACGGCGTCGAGCGCTTCTTTTCCGTTGCGAGCCTGGGCAACGACAGAGATGTCGCCTTCGATTTCAAGCAGCGCAGCCAGCGCGCCGAGCACCATGCCTTGATCTTCCGCCAGCACCACGCGGATGGTCTTCCGACTTTCTTTCGCGCTTTCGCGCGAACTTTCCTTGCTCAGGGGATTCACGAAACACCTTCTGGTTTCGCGACTGGTGTTTTCAGAGGAAGCGTAATGGTAAGAGTGGTGCCCGATGAGGAGCGTCGTTCGAACTTGCCGCCTAGCATTTCGACGCGCTCGCGCATGCCGCGCAATCCGTTGCCTTCGCCGTTTGAACTGCCGAGTCCGTCGTCCTGGATCTCGAGGCGGCAAGAACCGTTCTGCTGCTCAAGATGCAAGCGGCACTTGCTGGCGCGCGAATGACGAACGACGTTAGTGACGCCCTCGCGCACGGCGAGCGAGAGCACGCTCTCCTGCATGGCCGGCAATTGCAAACTGGATGCCGCGTCGCATTGCACCATCAGGCCTGCGGTTTCGAGGGTGGACTTGGCGAGCGCGATTTCGGCAACCAAGCCTTTGGCGCGGTATCCGCGGATCGCGTCGCGGACTTCGGACAGCGCCTGGCGCGAAATCTCCTCAACTTCGCGGATTTCTTTCCCGGCCCGCTCAGGATCGCGATCGATCAGTTTTCCGGCAAGTTCGGATTTCAGAGTGATCACTGAAAGCGTGTGGCCGAGCACGTCGTGCAGATCGCGGGCGATGCGCTCCCGTTCCGCTACTTTGGCCAGGTGCTCAATTTCTTCATTGGCCTTGCGCAACCTGCGGTTCATGCGGTTGCGCTCGGCGAAAAAAGTGTTGCCGCCGCCGATGATGATCGGGAACAGGCCAGAGTAAAAAATCGGCCACCAGCCGATGTGCAACATCCGGGATTCAACGGCTCCGATTACACCAAAGGCGAACAAGCCAATGACCGCGGCCTTTTTCGTATTGACACAAAACGGAAGCATGGCCGCGGCGTAAATGAAGAACGTGGACGCTCCCCCGTTGATGGGCATGAAAAGCACACCAAGCAGGACCATGCCGCCGATGTGGAGGACTGCGTTCGGAGTCACCAGGAAGAACAATCCGAAGTACAGGAAGATAAATGTGACCGCGCCGGCGAGATCAAGGAGCCAAATGCGAAGGCTGGCATGACTCAGCACCGGATCGACGAAAAAGAACCCGAGGTAAGCGATCCAGAGGAGAGGACTCCATCCATGTTCTTTGTCCTTGAATACCGTGTTCCACGGCTTCAGTTTCCAGGGACTGGCCGTTTCGCACGGTTCACCGGGATCGAACATCATCATTGGCATAAAGCTATTGTCGCTCTGGAGATCGAAGTTTCAAAGCTTCAAGGTTGCAAAGTATCAAGGTTGCAAGGTTTCAAAGTTGCAAAGTTTCGCAGCTCCGAGACGATTTACCGCGTTCCTCAAAAACATTGCAGTCAATTCCGGCCACGCCTCAGCACGGGACCACCGAAATACCAGAGGAGGATGGCTGCCGGAATTAACACCACCAAAAATTTTGTGCCGCTGTACAACGCCAGCATTCCCATCACGATCAGGATGACGGTTGAACTCAACGATTTTTTCGAATTTGTACTCATGGGGAAACCAAAGTTTCAAGGTTTCAGAGTTTCAAGGTTTCAAGGTGAACTCATCGCCGGCTTAGACCCAAGGACTTTGAAACCTTGCAACCTTGAAACCTTGAAACCTTGCCTTATCCATACATTTTTTCCTGGTCGCGTTGGAAGCCGATGCGAGCCGTGAGCAGGCAGATCATGGTGAAAACGAGCAGAACCTCCCAGTGAGTCGCATTCGATTCGTGAGCGCCGGCCCCGACCACGCCCAGCGCGAGTTGCGAAAGGTGATAGGGTGGCAGCGCCAAGGCAATCTTCTGCACGACATGCGGAAGAAACATGAACGGAACCCAAAGGCCGCTGCAGAACGACATCGGGAGATAGATCAGGTTGATCACCGGAGGCGCGGAATTGGGCCCGGCAAAGTATCCGAGAGCAAGTCCCATGGCCGAAAACGGCAGCGATCCGGCGACGAGAGTGACAAGCAGGCGGAGGAAATCTGCCAGCGGCATGCGTACGCCGCCGAGAGCAATGCCGAGCGCGAAGAGGGCCAGCACGATGACGGTGCTGAAGATCATGCTCGTCACCACCTTCGCGAAGAAGTAAGCAAACGGCGGCATGGGGCTGGCGCGTTTCACCTGCAGCCATCCGAGACCGCGGTCGGAAGCGAGCCCGGCCGCGGTGCCAAACAACGAGGCACCCATCACCCCGAACGTGCCGTAAGTGGCAATCAGGTAGGTAGGAACGCGAGTGGCGCCGATCGCCGCATTGGAATTCAACACGAGCCCGAACAGGATGTAGAACATGATTGGGAAACTGAGAACCGATGCGGTGTAGACGCGCAAGCGAAGATTCTTGAGGAATTCATACTTCGCTTCCTTTAAATAAATCGTCAGGGTGTGGCGGGTCGAGCGCTGGATTCGCGCGTTGCTCAGTGCCAAGGTCGCGGTGCTCATGTCGTCCTCCTGATTGCTTTCGCAGTCTTCAGTTCGTGTTTCCGTTCTGTGCCGAGTCCTGGGTCAACGCGAGGAAAGCCTCTTCGAGTCCAGCGCTGGTAACTTCCAATCCCGAAAGGCCAGGATCGCGGAGCAACAATTCGCGCAGCACAGGCTCGGCTTCGGCGGCTTGAATCTCAACCGCTTCGCGATCTTCCTTCACCTCTCTGACTCCGTCGATCTGGCGCAGCAGGCTGGTGGAAAGACTGGTAATGCAGCGAATGCGCTTGCCCCCGGTCTTCGCTTTGATCTCGGAGGGAGTACCCTCGGCAATGATTTCGCCCTGGTTGATGACAGCGATGCGGTCTGCCAGGGCGTCTGCTTCCTGAAGGTAATGAGTCGTGAGCAACACGGTCTTGCCGCGGCTCACCATTTTGCGAATCTCCTCCCAGAGCATGCGGCGAGCCTCAACGTCGAGACCGACGGTGGGCTCATCGAGAATCAACAGGTCTGGGTCGCCACAAATAGCGAGCGCAAAGAGCACGCGCTGTTTCTGGCCTCCGGAGAGATCGCTGTATCGCCGTTCGGCAAGTTTTTCGAGACCGGCAGCCGCCAGAACCTCGGCAGAGTTCATGGGCTTCTCGTAATAGGAGGAGAAGAGGGCGACGTGTTCGCGAACCCGTAACGTTTCCGGAACACGGCCTACCTGCAGCATGGCGCCGGTGCGCATTCTGTTTTCCGGATTGGTGGGGTCTCCACCCAGAACGCGAACCTTTCCGGCATTGGGAGGCATCAAGCCGAGAAGCAACTTGACTGCTGTGGTTTTGCCAGCGCCGTTGGGGCCGAGCAAGGCAACAACTTCTCCGGCGTGAACGCGAAAATTGACCCCGCGAAGAGCGCGCACAGTGCCGTAGTTCTTGTTCACATTTTCGAGACTGGCCACGATCGGCCCTGTCGTCGACTCGGTCGTGAACTGCAGTTCTGTGATGGTTGCTGTCATCGGTTTGCCTCACCTGCACGCTTCCGTTGCAGTGATTGCATGATCGCGGATCGAGCGGAAGGGCGCCAGTGGTATCCATCACGCGATGTGCGTGACAAATGTCATCCCAGAAATTCCCACTCAAGGAAATTCCCCACTCAAGCCGAAGGCAGGCTTGAATGGGGCACCCGCTCGGATGGGACACCACCCGCTCGAACTCATGCGAAAGCTGGCCTGGATGGGCCGCGTGCCTGTTACGAATTCCGGACAAATGCCGGAAATCCACAGATCTGGTGCCTTACGCGAGTTGGAGGCCGCCGGCCGGAACAACCCTCAAATAGGCCAATCAAGACCTATGGAAACGAGATGTTCGGATTTCGTAACACGTAAGTTGCGTACGAATTTCCCGGCCGATGAAGACCCAAAACGAGGGCAGGCTTTGATATGATTCCCCAGTTTATATGGAGGCATCCATGCTATCGGCCGGCAAGAGCCTTCGTACCCTGCGAGAGAAGCTCGGGCTGACAATGCGCGACGTGGAAAATTCGAGCGCGCGCATCGCGCAGCGATACAGCAACGACGAGTTTTCCATTCCGCCCAGCCGCTTGTCGGATATCGAGACGAAGGGAATTCTGCCGAGCATCTATCGCATGTACACGCTGTCGGTGATCTACCGGCGCGATTTGCGGGAATTGATGTCGTGGTACGGGGTCGATATGAATAACATGGCGGCGGACCTGGGTTTGGTGTCTCCGCCCAAATCGCATGTGTCGGATGCGCTGGCGAGTTTGGCTTCGGTGAATGTGCCCATCCGGATGGACCCGGGATTCGATGAGCGCCGCACGACGAATCTGGGCCGCATGATCGAGAAGTGGGGACTGGTTCCGTTCGCGTATCTGGCGCAGTTTGCGAACAGCGATTTTACGTACGGGTACGTGGGCACAAACGACTTCACGATGTACCCGATTCTTCCGCCGGGCAGCTTTATCCAGGTCGATGAGGCCCGCAACAAAGTGGTGGAAGGCTCGTGGCGGTCGGAATATGAGCGGCCGATTTATTTTGTCGAGACGCGAGACGGGCACACCTGCTGCTGGTGCAGCATGCGGCGGGAAGAAATCATTCTGCAGCCGCACCCGCTATCGCCGGTGCCGGTACGAATCTTGAAGCATCCACAGGATGCCGAGGTGCTGGGGCAAATCGTAGGGGTAGCTATGAAATTGACCGAGTGGCACGCCCTCGATTCTTCTCCAAGCTCGAAAGTGCCACCAGCACTGAATTAAGGTGGTCGGCGGTCGGCGAGTCTTTGCGGCCGCCTGGCAACAACTCATTGATGTGTTCGCGCAATCCCTCTACGTAGGCGCGAGCGGCAATTCCACTTCCCTCACTCGATTCTTCCAGATCTTCCACTAACGCAGACAGAGGAGTCCGCAAGATCCTGGCCACGATCTCGGTGTGAGCGGCACGCATGGCGCGCTCGGAGGTCTCGGGGCCGTAGACAGTTTCCATTCCCCAATGCTCATAGCGGCCTTGAGGACGGCGCAAGGAAGCGAGATATGCGAGCTTGCCGAGCAGACCGGAAACCGCGGAAAGAGTGGTTTCCTTCAAATCCTGCAAGGCCGATTTGAGGGTCATATGCGTTACATGTTCCGGAGACAGACATTACCTAAGTAATTTGTTTTGAACAGTTAAGGCCATGAAACTATCACGGTCCACTTCCGCAGTAACAAGGAGAAACCGTGAAACGTATATTACTAGTACTTGGAGCGGCCGTACTGTTTCTGAATACGCTGGTCATGCCGACCGTAGTGCGCGCCGATGGGGGCAACACCGGAACCAATTGTGACGGAAAAATGTGCAAGCCGTAACGAGAAAGTCACAGTCCTTACGAAAACAGGACAAGATTGACGAAATCATTGATGCCTGCAGCTAGTCGCGGTATAGTGCCTCGTCACCGCGATGCTGCAGGCTCATTCATTTCTTTGGCACTATCTCTGGATTGTGCCCAACATTTTGCTGATCGTTCTGGCGGCAATCTTATGGTTGCGCGGGTACGGCCGGCGATTTCCGGTTTTTATAGCCTTTGCGCTGGTTGAGGCCGTGGGGCAACTCTCCGTTTACGCAGCCGATGTTGCTCCTTCCGTGAGTGCGGAGAACTTCTGGCGGGTCGATTGGGCAAGCATTTTGACGGAAGGATTGCTAAAGTTCATTCTGATCGGAGAGATCTTCGCCCAGATTTTCAATCCTTATGCTTCGATCGCGAAGGTCGCCAAGTACCTGATCCGAGGTGTCGGAGTGGTCCTGGTGCTTGCGTCGGCGGTCGCGGCCGCTTTTGTCCCAAAAGATAATCCCAACGGGCTGATCAGTGGCGCCCACATTCTCGAGCAGACGACCTATTTCATCGAATGCGGGCTGCTGCTGTTCGTGTTTCTGCTTTTGTACTACTTCCGCCTCAGTGCATCCCGACCGACGTTTGGGATCGCGCTTGGACTTGCTATCTCGTCGTGCGTTCACCTTGCAACGTGGGCCGTGATCGACAATGCGGGACTGTCGAACGCGACCCGGGTAGAAATCGGATTTCTGAACATGGCGGTTTACCACCTGTGCGTCATCATGTGGTTCTACTTCCTCCTCGTGCCCGAGAAGGTTGCTGAAAAGCCCGGCGGTTCCCTGCCTCCGAATAATCTCGAGCTGTGGAACCGGGAATTGGAGCGTTTGTTACATCCATGACTCTGGCTATCGTTCTTGTTTTGGCCGCAGTAATCTCGTTGGCGTTCATCCTGCGCATGGCGGTGTCGCGGGGGCTGGAAAGCTCAAGCCAGCAAATCGTACCGCTGGATGTAGCAGCATTTCGGAATCTGATCGATCCCGCCGAAGACGAGTATTTGCGGAGCCAGTTGGCACCGAATGAGTTTCGGCACGTACGGCGCGAACGTATGCAGGCGCTCTCCGCGTATGTGCAGGCGGCCAGGCGGAATGCGGCTTTCCTCATCCAGATTGGACAGAGCGCTTTGTCGAGCAGCGAGACGCAGACCGCGGAAGCCGGCAAGCGGCTGGTGAATGATGCGCTGCTGCTGCGGCGAAATGCCACCGTCGTGCTGTTCAGGATTTACGTGCAGCAGGCGTGGCCGGACTCTGGCCGGTTTGCTATGCCGGTGCTGGATCGTTATGAACGCATGAGCGGCTCGGCGATGTTGCTGGGGCGATTGCAGAATCCGGCGTCGCCCGTGCGGGCTTCGGCGCACTGGTAGTCCGGCTGCAGGCGGTTTGTTGCAAATTCCAGCGGGGTTACTGAGGGGCGACTCCGCGCTCGTTTCTGACTTGTTTTCGGATACCTTTCTGGTATACAAACCTGCGGGAAACAATCGTTACAGACTAATGCGTGAGTACTTCGGCAACCTGCCGTGAGCATTCCGTCGTGTGCTCATCTTTCACGAGCTCGAGGGAGAACCCTATGATGCGTTGGCTGCGGTACGTCTCTTTGTGTCTGATGATCTTTTCCGCCATGGCATTCGGCCAGGGCGGCGCGGCAACCGGTGATCTGCACGTCACGGTGAAAGATCCCAAAGGGAATGTGGTTACGAATGCGACGGTGATGGTGCGGGACGTTGCCAGAGGATTAGAGAGGACAGCAACCAGCGATGGCCAGGGAGGCTACAGCGCGCGTCTGTTGCCCCCGGCAACGTACTCGGTGACGGTGGAAGCGGGTGGATTTACGAGGGTCGAGAGCAGTGCGGTCATCATCACGGTGGGAGGGTTGGTTGATCTTCCGGTGACGATGAGCGTTGCGGGAGGCAAAGAAGTCGTAGAGGTCAATGCTTTGCCAGATCTGGTGGAGACGTCCCGGAGTTCGACTACGGATACGATCGGGCAGCGGCGCATCGATAACCTGCCCATCAATGGACGAAACTACATCAATTTCACGCTGACGGATTCGCAAGTCGTGCGCGACAACGCGCCGAACACGGGTGCCGCGCCGACCTCGGGGTTGAACATGAGCGGGCAGCGCGGGCGCTCGAACCTGGTGAATGTCGACGGAGCGGATGCCACCGACAACTCGGTCAACGGAGTACGGTCGACGGTATCGCAGGAAGCGGTGCAGGAATTTCAGATCATCACGAACAGCTACGCGGCGGAGTATGGACGCGCTTCGGGCGGCGTGGTGAACATTATCACGCGTTCGGGATCGAATGACTTCCACGGCGATGTTTTCGGTTACCTTAGGAATCGGAATTTCCAGGCGGTGAATCCGTTCAGCACGGTTTCGAATCCAGCGTATACGCGGGTGCAGGGCGGCGCCGCGTTTGGCGGTCCGATCAAGAGAGACAAGACTTATTTTTACTTTGCGTATGAAATTACGCGGCGGCATGAGACGGGATTTTCGTCGATCGGCCAGGACGGTTACGGGCTGGTCAACAACGTAGATATTTCGGCGGCGTTCGGGCAGCCGCCAGGCACGCTGCCACCGGTTTCAGGAACGGCAGATCAGCAAGCGTACTTTGCGAATTTGCCGGCGGCCCTCGGCCAGATTGCGACGACGCTAGGACCGGCAGCCGCGCAAGCTTACGGGCAGGAAGCGGCTGGATACGCGACATGGGTCGGCGGATCGTCCGGAATTGCGGTGAACGGTACGTATCCGGTGGCGACGTTCGGAGCGTTGCAAGCTTTTGGAGCGATCCCAACTCCATCGAACGGAACCAGTCCGTTTACGCAGTTCCCTTCTTCGTGCACCTTCGTGACGAACAACACGCTGTGCAACAGTCTTCCCGGAAGTTTTCTTAATCTGCAGTCGCAGACGGGAAATTTTCCGGTATTCGAAGGAACGAGTTTGTACTCCCTACGCATCGATCACAATTTCAATACCAATAACCGGCTCACGCTGCGAGGGAACGTCAGCCCGAGCACCGTTACAGGAATTGAAGTGAACGGCCAGGATCAGCCGTTTGGGCAGAACGCATACTCCCGCACATCGAATCAGACGTATCGCGACTGGTCGATCTTTGGCGAGGACACGTGGACCATCGGTAACAACAAGGTCAACGAACTGCGCTTTCAGTACGCGCGGCGTGGGCTCTCGTACTTCTACAATCAGCAGACTCCCGACGGCGGCGATCCTGCAGTGAACATCATCGGGTTTGCGTATATCGGGCGCGAACCGTACTCGTTCATCAAGCGCGTGGAGAAGCGGTATCAGTTCACCGACAATTTCTCGTGGACGATCGGCCGGCACAACACGAAATTCGGAGTGGACTTCAATTACCTTCCGATCGATGCAACCTTCACCGTGAACTATGGCGGCGTCTACGATTTCGGCGGTCTGAGTGGACTGTTCCCCAATCCGTGCTCTCCGGTATGCCCGAGTTTCCCGGACTTCAACGCGGTGCAGGCGTATGGACTGGGAATTCCGTCTTACATCGTGCAGGGCATTGGAACTCCGAGCGATTCGTTCGCCAACAAGCCGTTGGGACTTTTCTGGCAGGACTCGTGGCGCGTGAGCCCGACCGTTACCCTGAATTACGGCCTACGTTACGACGTGGAGTTTCCACCGAAGTTCACGCAGCCTTCCGATCTTGCGCTGGCGGGGTACAAGTATCTTGGCTTGCAAAAAGGTATTCAGACTGACACCAACAATATCCAGCCGCGAATTGGAATTGCGTGGGATCCGAAGGGAGACGGGAAGACGGTTGTGCGGGCCTCTTACGGCTTGTTCTACGATCATCCGCTGCTCGGGCTTTACTTCCTTGGCGATGCGTCAGACGGATCGCGCAGTGGACAGCTGCTGTTTTTTGGCGCGAGCCCGTGCGATGGGACGAACCCGAGTCCGCTGAACATTACGGCGACAAACACGTTCCAGGGAATTCTCGGAGCGAACGGCTGCCTGCCTCCGGGATTCGCATCGTTCCTTGGATATCAGGCCCCGTCGGCCGGATCATCGGAGTGCGGCGGGGTGCCGAATCCGCAGCGGTTTGATCCGTGCTTCCCCAACTCACCGTTCCTGAACCAGCAATATCTGACTGGGTCGAATCCATTCCCGCTGGTTTCGCAGCCTTTTGGATATCCGCAGGGGCGGAATTTCGTTTATGCATATTCGCAGCAGGCGAATTTCAGCATCGAGCGTGACTTGGGCGGCGGCTACGCGCTAAGCCTGGCGTACAACTTCAACGGTGGTCGCCACCTGAACCGTCCGATCAACGCGAACGCGGCCCGCGGAGATTTGCTGACGGCAAACTGGCAGGCGGCCTCAACCGATCCTAGTTCGGCGGGCGGACCACTGGCGGTAGGAACGGGCGCTGCACCGTGCGGCTTCAACTCGGTTACAGGCGCGCCCTGGGTGTCGGCTCCGCTAGTCAGTTTCTTCCGGCCAAGCGGGATGAATCCGTCGTTGGCTGGCGCGCTTTTGCAAATAGGGGGAGCAGCGGCAAGCTGCGTCACGCTGGCGCAACAGATTCTGGCTGTGGATGGCCTGAACACCGGTTGCGATCTGGTGAATACGGGCTTGGCGGGATGCGTTCCGTTCAGCGACATGGATGCCAACGAGTCGACCGGCAGTTCCATCTATCATGGACTGACCGCGAACTTGCGCAAGCGCTTCGCAAATCATTTCGAGTTTTTGGCGTCTTACACCTGGTCGCACGCGATCGACGATGCGACCGACCTGCAGGCTACGCTCACACCGCAAGACAGTTTCTTCCCCGGCCTGGACCGCGCGAATTCCACGTTTGACCAGCGGCATCGCTTCGTGTTCAGCGGCGTTTATCAGACAGGAAAACTTGGCGGCAACGGATTCGCGAGGAAATTCCTGAGCGATTGGACATTTGCGCCGATCATAGAAGTGGCTTCCGGAAGGCCGTTCAACATCATCACCGGTTCGGGCGACAATCAGCAGTTCTCGTCGCAGACGGGGCGGCCCAACGTGGTGCCGGCCGGAACGGCTCCGAACGCCTGCGGGTTTCCGGCGGTGGCTTCGAAGTATTCCCCAACAGGATTTCTGCAGGAAGTATGCTTCGCCAGCCTGCCGCTTTTGACGGCACCGAACTTCAATAATCTTCTGCTGCTCGACGGAAACCTCGCACGCAACGCAGGCATTACGCCGTGGACAGTGTTCAACGATATGCGAGTGGCGAAGCGAGTGTATTTTGGCGAGCGGATTAACCTGGAACTCATCGCCGACATGTTCAACATCGCCAACAAGTACAATGTGGCTGCGGTGAATCCGCTGTTCACCGAGGCAGGACAAGCGACGGCTGCTTATGATCCGCGGCAATTCCAGTTCGCGATGAAGATTAATTGGTAGAAGAGCAGCTATCAGCTTTCGGCTCGCACGAGAAATTGCGTAATTGAGAAATTTAAAAAACCTGGGTGCCCCACTTCTGGCTGATTTTGCCAGAAGTGGGGATTCTCTGCGGCGAATCGATCGAGCAAACGGTTCCGCCGCCCTGTACACGAAGCTGTACGTCCGAAGCTGAAAGCTGAAAGCTCCATATGAACGATTCTGGTTTCCCCGGTCCGTACAGTCCCGCTGATTCGCCGGCACCTTCTGAACCTCTCGCGCCTTCTGCGACGCCCGTGGTGTCCGAGCCGCTTGCAGTCTCTCCTCCCGCTGCGCCGCGATACACGGCTTTTGTTGGGCCGAACGGAATCCGTGCAGGGTGGCGAGTGTTGATCTTCATCGTGTTCATGGCGGTGGTTGCTTTCGCGTTCTCCGTCCCAGTGTTCGTAATCAGCGTGCTGAACAAAACAAAGGGCCCGCATGCGCAAATCGGAGTAAAGTTTTCAGCGCTCACGCCGCTCGGGGTGAGCATTTCGGAAGCGATTCTTTTCCTGGTGCCGGCGCTGGCGGCCCTAGTGATGTCGCGGATTGAAAAGCGCAGGTGGGGACAATATGGTTTGCCTTTGCGGTCAGCCTTTGGCGGAAATTTCTGGATTGGAACTCTGGCGGGATTTCTGGCCATCAGCGCGTGCCTGCTCGGAATTTTTGCGCTTCACGGATTTCGTCTGACCGGCCTGGCTATTCACGGAAGCCTAATTCCTGCCGCGACCGCGGCCTGGGCCTTGACGTTTATCCTGGTGGGACTGGCTGAGGAATTCTCGTTTCGCGGGTATCTGCAGTTCACGCTGACTACGGGCATTGGATTCTGGCCCTCGGCTGTCATCATGTCTCTGCTGTTTGGACTGGCGCACGCGGGCAATCCGGGAGAGACGAAATTCGGATTGTTCTCCGTGGTGCTGTTTGGGCTGGTATTTTGTTTCGTTCTGCGCCGCACGGGAAATCTGTGGATGGCGGTTGGGTTTCATGCGGGGTGGGATTGGGGACAGACGTATTTCTATGGAGTGAGCGATAGCGGAATGGCTCCGTATCACAATCTTTTCGGCTCCGCGTTTAGCGGGCCGGCCTGGCTGACAGGCGGCACCGTGGGCCCGGAGGCGAGCATTTTCACTCCGATCGTTTTGGGGATTGTGGCAGTCGTGGTGGCCGTTGTGTATCGGGAGAATCGGTATCTCACGGAGAGTCCGGTGGCGAGTGCGGGGGCGGGAGTATCGGTGGGGGGATAGGGTCAAGGGTCAGCGGTCGCAGAAAGCCTCAGGGGGCTGAAGCCAACTTTGTCATCCTGAGGCGGGCGCTGTTTGCCCGCCGAAGGACCTGTGCACTAAGCTGGGGGCGCCGGTGGTGCCGGCACGTTACATAGGTCCTTCGCCGCAAAATGCGCGGCTCAGGATGACAACGCGTTGTGGGTGGCTGTTCACTCTTGCACGACCACGACCGCTGGCGAACCTCCACAACTTTGTCATCCTGAGGCGGGCGTCTCTTTGCCCGCCGAAGGACCTGTGCACTTTGCTGGCGGCGTCGGCGGCGCCGGCAGGTTGCATAGGTCCCTTCGACTTCGCTCAGGGCAGGCTCTTAGCCGCAAAATGCGCGGCTCAGGATGACAAATGCGTTGGCGTGGCTGTTCACTCTTGCCCGAGCACGACCGGTAGCGAACCTCCACAAACCTTGTCATCCTGAGGCGGGCGTCCTTTGCCCGCCGAAGGACCTGTGCACTTTGCTGGCGGCGCCGGTGGTGCCGGCAGGTTGCATAGGTCCCTTCGACTTCGCTCAGGGCAGGCTCTTCGCCGCAAAATGCGCGGCTCAGGATGACAATGCGTGGGGGGGCGTTCACTCTTGCACGACCACGACCGCTAGCGAACCTCCACAACCTTGTCATCCTGAGGCGGGGCGTCCTTTGCCCGCCGAAGGACCTGTGCACTTTGCAGCGGCGCTGGCGGTGCCGGCAGGTTGCATAGGTCCTTCGCCGCAAAATGCGCGGCTCAGGATGACAAATTCGTTGCGGTGGCTGTTCACTCTTGCACCACGACCGCTTGCGAACCTCCACAACCTTGTCATCCTGAGGCGGGCGTCCTTTGCCCGCCGAAGGACCTGTGCACTTTGCTGGCGGCGCTGGTGGTGCCGGCAGGTTGCATAGGTCCGCCGCAAAATGCGCGGCTCAGGATGACAAATTCGTCGGGGTGGCTGTTCACGTTTGCGCGACCACGACCGCTAGCGAGCCTAGAACTGGAAGACCACACCTGCCGTTGGGGTTAGTGGCAGTCCTTGCAGGGTCTTGATCTGGACTTGTCCTGTAATCGGGTCAACGGCAGAACTGTAAAAGTAACGCGCGTTGTAGTGATTCGTCAGATTCAGCACCTCTCCGTAAAGGGTGAGCTTCCAGCGCTGGAAAACCCAGTCTTTGTCGACACGTGCGTCGAGCCGCAGATAGTTGCCAAGACGCGTCTGATTGATTCCGGTTTCGACATATTGTCCATTGCCCAGAAGGGTGAAGGTGCCGCTGGGAATAGGGAATCCCGAACCGTAGAGCCATTTGCCGCTCAGATTCAACGTAGGCCGCAGGCGATACATGGCGAAAACATTCACCGTGTGGCGCTGGTCTTCCAATGTCGGGTAATACGGAGTGTTGATAAAAATGGTGTTTGGGGAAATCGGGATGGGGACCTGATATCCGCGCTGGCGCGCCTGCACCAGCGTGTAGCCCAGCCAGCCCGATAACCGGTTGGCGCTTCTTCTTTGGAGAATGAACTGGGCTCCGCGCGAGTAGTCGCGCTGGTACGTGGAATTGGGGAGCGGCGCGAAAGAAGGGCACGGCGCCGGCGGCGCTACCGAATTGGCGAAGCCATCCAGAAACCCAAGAGCCCAGGAGTCCTGACGATCGAAGACTTGGAGCCTCACGCGCGTGTTTTCTCCAAGTCGCTGCTCGATGGCCGCAGTGTAGTGGTTGGATTTTTCGGGCATGAATCCGAGAGGAGCGCAGATGGGTCCCTCTTCCACCGAAGTTGAGAACTGCTGGTATCGACCAACTCCGAATTGAAGTTCGGTCGAACGAGCTGCCTTAATCGCGAGCGACAGTTGAGGCGAGAAGGGGTGGATCGAGAATCCCGTCATGCTGTCCCATCGCAGGCTCCCAAGGACATGCAGTCGACCGCGGAGCAAAGATGAGGCCTGTTGCAGGTATCCGCTCTGGCGCCATCCGGTACCGACCAGCGAAAAAGAAGACGAGCTGCCGTCGGTATCGAAGTTTGCCTGATATTCGCTGTCGCGCAGGCGTCTTTCCGACCATCCGGCCTGAAAAACCTGGTCTTTCGACCACGCCCAGGAGAGGCTGGAGCCTCCAACCCATTCGCGGTGATCGTCTTTTGTGAGCACGGCATTGTTGTTGTTGCGCAACTGGTTGGGCTCGCGCAAATAGGCCGCTCTGGCATCAACCAGAAGAGTGGGAGAAACAGCGAATCGCCAACCGACGCGCGAGAGCGTGAAATCACTGCTACCGCTGGCATATAGAAAATTTGAGAGCGACGCGGGGTCGCTCATTGACAGCGTAGTGTGCCCGCCGGTGGCGAAGAAATTTACGTTTTGTCGGGAGGTTAAGTCGTAACTTAATCTCGCGTCGGCGTCGTAGAAGCCGACGTCGGGGGCGGAATTCTCGAGTCCGTGGACGAGATAATTGATATAACTCCTGCGGCCTGACAGGAGCCAGGAGCCTTTGCGGTTCGTGCCGAGCCCACCTTCTCCCAGGACTTCGGTGGCGGCAATGCCAGCGGAGATGCGCACGAGGGGTTTGCCACGGCTGCCTTCGCGAGTACGGACGTCGAGCGCGGCGCCATCCGCATCGCCAAATTTTTCCGGGTAGGCCGCAGGCATGAGCTTCATCTCTTCCACCACTTCGCTGGTCAGCACTCCGAGCGAGGCGCCGTCGGCGAAATGACCGATTTCGTGAAATGGATTGGGCACCAGAACGTCGTCAATGTAGATGGAAACACTCTCAAAGGGCGCGCCAAACACTGAGAATTCGGCGAAGAACTCGTCGTTGCCCTCGGCGGCCACGCCTGGCAGAGTCTGAACCGCGCGGAAGGGATCGTCGGCAAAGACCGTGGACGTTTCGCGGATTTCGGAGGCGGTCAAATTCTCTTCCGTGGTGGCCGGGGAGTCGGAGACCTGGAAGACGTCGGCATGCACTTCGACTTTGTCGGTGTGATGAAAGTTGTCGGGCACCAATGTGACAGAAAAGTCTTTGACATCGCTGGAGGCAACCGTGAAAGGAATGGTCACGAGGCGGAAGCCAACGGCGTTGAGGCGAAGTGTGTAAGCGCCGGGGGCAACATTGGGGATATCAAATTCGCCAGTGCCCGAAGTCTGGGTCATGGCTTTGCTTTCGACGACCAGGACTTCGACTCTCTGAAGAGGTTCTCCGCCAACAGCATTAGTGACCTTGCCCTTGATTTCGGCGGCGTGGGTCGTTAGGGAGGCGAGCAGGAGTCCGAGAAGTGGGCGAAGGCGCATATCGCTCCATTGCGGGCTCAGGGCATCCGCAAAGCAAGAGCGATCAGGATAACCCAGTTTGCGATTGCGAAATTGTCACGCATTGGTTCTCGCGGGCTGGCATGGCGGGCGGAGGGAGGTTACGAGTGGAATTGGCGGAAAGCAGGTTCCTCACCGCCGCTTCGCGCCGGTTCGGAATGACATCGCGGGCCGCTTGGTTCGAAGCTGCGCTACGGTTCGGAATTACACCGCGCGGGAGTATTGGTGTAAGCATGGCCTGATACGGATCAGTCGACGCGGCGGGTTGCGATGTTACACTTTTTCTTCACCCATCCTTGGCGCTTGCCCCGGAGTTCTCTCCACCATGTCTGAAATGCAAAGGCCCACAGCCCGGACCCGTGTAGTCCGTGAACCGCAACGCGCGATTTACGATCGCGAAACGGTGTATCGCATCCTTGATGAGGGATTCCTGTGTCACGTTGGCTTCGTACTCGACGGTCAGCCATTTGTGATTCCGACGTCCTATGGACGGAGGCAGGCAAACCTGTACATCCACGGATCAGCCGCGAGCCGCATGCTGCGGCAGATGAAGGGTGGAGTTCCGGTTTGCGTAACAGTGACGCTGCTCGACGGGCTCGTGCTGGCGCGTTCTGTCTTCAATCACTCGATGAATTACCGATCGGTAGTGATTTTGGGGAACGCGACGCTCGTGGAGGAGCCAGAGGAGAAACTCGCCGCGTTGCGAGCGTTGTCGGAGCACATTTTGCCGGGTCGCTGGGACGATTCGCGACAGCCCAACGAACGCGAGTTGAAGCAGACATCGGTCCTGCGGGTGCCCATTGAAGAATTCTCGGCAAAAGTTCGGACAGGCCCTCCGATCGACGATGAAGAAGATTATTCTTTCCCGACCTGGGCGGGGGTGCTTCCGCTGGAGATGAGGGCTGGAGCTCCGATCAATGACGAGCGGTTGGACCCGGCGCAGGGAGTGCCGGGGTATGTGAGCGGGTACTCGCGAAACGGAGGCGGAGTCTAGCGCCGGCTGAACCCCAGTCTGCGGGACCGGCGGAAAGCAGGTTCCTCACCGGCGCTTTGCGCCGGTTCGGAATGACATCCCGAGAATTTGACATCCAACAACTTCCCGGACCGAGGCTTATTTGAATTTTGAAATTTGAATTTTGAAGTTCTAATTTTGAATTTCGGAGTTTGGTCAGGGAATCAGCAGCAGCTTTCCAGTCGTTTTTCTTCCTTCCAGGTCGCGGTGGGCGCGTTGCGCGTCGGCGAGCGGATAGGTGTGCTCGATCCGCAGTTTCAGCTTGCCGGATGTGATCATGCCGAATACCGCACTTGACCGGGCCACTACTTCCTCGGGTGTCGCGGTGTAGTTTGCGAGCAACGGCCGGGTCAAGTAGAGGGACCCTTTCTGGGAAAGAATGATGGGATCAAAGGGAGGAGCGGCGCCGCTGGAGCCTCCGAACAAGACCATCATGCCGCGCGGGCGGATGATGTTCAGGCCTTTTTCGAACGTGGTCTTGCCCACCGAATCGTAGACAACATCTACGCCTTTGCCGCCGGTGAGCCACCTGGTCTCGGCTTCAAAATCGGCGTGACTGTACAGAATAATTTCATCCGCGCCCGCATCGCGTGCAAGCTTGGCTTTTTCGTCGGTGGAAACGGTGGCGATCACGCGAGCGCCGATGTTGTGTGCCATTTGAACCAGGAGCAAGCCCACGCCTCCCGCGGCCGCATGCACGAGCACCGTTTCGCCGCGCTTGAGCGGATAAGTAGCGTGCGAGAGGTAATGCGCCGTCATGCCTTGCAACATCGCGGCTGCGGCCTGCTGATCACTGACTCCAGCGGGAATGGGGACGAGCCGGTCGGCGGCAACGGCCGCATATTCCGCGTAGGCGCCGAGCAGGTGACTCCATGCAACGCGATCGCCAACCTTCACCGACTTCACGTCGGCACCTGCTGCCGTCACTACGCCGGCTCCTTCCTGACCCGGCGTGAAGGGCAGCGGCACTTTGTATCGACCTTCGCGGTGATAGACATCGATGAAGTTCACACCTGAGGCGGCCAGCTTCACTACTGCCTCATTTGACTTAGGCTGAGGAACCGGCAACTCGACCAGATCCATCACCTCGGGCCCACCGACCTGCTTGACTTGAATGGCTTTCATGAAGGGTTCGTATTCGCTTGCGCAAAGATTCTAGCTGGCTGGACGCATCATGTTCGATTTGCGTTTAGCGGCTTACTTCCGACGATCTGAAAGAGCTACGACTCGCCAGGAATTTTAGGGTCGGGCGTCCGCTTCTCAGGTTCCAGTCCGGCGGCGGCCATTATGGCCCGTCCAAAATCTTCGGGCGAAATTGCGAAGCCTGGGGGAGGTGCGACCGCGGAAGTTACTTCTTCAACGATGTTGGTCTCCGCGACGAAGCGATAACCGCGCCCGACTACAGTCTGCAGATATTGCGGTTGAATGGAGTCGTCCGCCAGGGCAATTCGGACTTTGCGGATCGCCGTATTAATGCCCTGTTCGATATCGACGAATACATCCTTACCCCAGAGGGCGTCGGCAATTTGCTCGCGAGTGACGAGTTGGCTTGGCCGGTCGACCAGAAACATCAGCAACTGCAGGGGGAGTCCCTCCAAGCGGACCGGGTTCCCGGACCGGCATAGCTGAAAGCGGCCAAAGTCGATTTCGAAATCGTCGAAGCGAACCCTTTTTGCAGCAGCCATATCCCCACAACCCTCTCGCCCCGTAATTCTTGTCTCTGACGGCAAGACTGTCAAGATGCGGGCGGAAAAGGCACGCCAGAACTGGCATTCGGCAAGGCGGAAAAGCCGAAAAAGGCGCAATTTCGCGGCGGGACCGTTCTTCAGATCAATTGATACTGCTTCAGACCGTCTCCATGGACCTTTTCAGCAAGTGAGTAGAAGATCAGCACACTTCGGGGTTGCAATGAAACAAATTTTCGGAGGTGATTTATGAAGAATGTAACTCGAATCCTCGCACTGACGCTCATGATGATGCCGCTAGTCGCGGTGGCACAACTGCAGCAAGGCCAGAAGCTGGTGTCTGACGTGCCGTTCGAATTCGTAGTTGGCAACAAGATCGTGCCTGCCGGCAATTGGGTGATACAGAAAATGTACTCGGGCTCTAACTTTTTCTACCTCAATGACCAGGCGGGAAAGGTCGGCCTCATCTCAAATGCGTCTGTCGATGAGACAAAGACTCCGGCTACGAACTGTGCTCTGGTCTTCCACGTTTACAAGGGACGGCACTTCCTGGCGGGAATGAAGCTGGAGGGTTCGAAAATTACATACCGGGTACCTGTGAGCAAAGCTGAGGCTGAGTTACGGGCTCAAAACGCGGTCGCACAAGACGAGGTTTTACTCGCCCAGTTGAGGTAGTCGAAGAATGTACTAGCCGCAATGTGGCAAGGCTAGTGGGGGTACGGGAGTGGGGGAACTCCCGTACCCTTCGTCATTTTGGGTGATCCCGGAGACGTACCGGCCCAAGGATTTGGCCTGGTCTGCTACACTGGCAGGCTTCTCCGGAGGGTTGGCGAATGGCCGAAGCGCCTCAATCCTATGCCCATCACACCCGATGGGATCCCATATTTCACTTCTTCCTGATCCCGGTCTTTGTGGTGGGCGTGATCATGTCGCTGATCCACTTCTTTGCCCATCTCAAAGAAAGTGATCTCCGCGACGACATCCATTCATTCCTGATCATCCTGTTTTTCGTCGCCCTGCTGCTGCTGGTCTTCAAGGTACGGCTCTATTCGCTCAAAGTTCAGGATCGAGTGATTCGGCTCGAAGAGCGACTGCGGCTGACGCAGCTTTGCCCCGAGCGCCTGCGCTCGCGAATCCCTGAAATTACGGAAAACCAGCTTTGCGGACTCCGTTTCGCTTCCGATGCGGAATTGCCGCAACTTGCCGAGCGCGCCTTGAACGAGAAGCTCACCAGAAAACAGATCAAGCAGGCGATTCAGAGCTGGCGTGCAGATAACTTCCGAGTCTGACCGGGGCTTCCGGCCAAGGCAGAAGCGAGCTAGGAACGTTCGATTCTCTCGATATAGGCTGGCACCTGGAGGAGCTTGGCACGAAGATATTCGATGTGCTCATGAATGGTCGCCTGCAGTTCGTGAGTGAGAACCAGCACCTCGGACTCTTCCGTGGCAAGGATGATGGCTTGCGACAGTTCGCGGATTCGTGACTCGATGGAAATAGATCCAGACATCGGGGGAGATGGCAGGGGTTCGGGTTAGACTGGTGGCAAAGATAGAATAGGGATTACGGGTGATCGTAGGGTATCCGACGAACCCTGTAGTGCAG
>Ga0335076_10000280_pt1 | contig 45226 bp, 36 predicted proteins | sample Lox_Sample_25_FD_206717 | JGI IMG/M metagenome (GOLD analysis project Ga0335076, IMG submission 206717) | Soil microbial communities from Loxahatchee National Wildlife Refuge, Florida, United States - Lox_Sample_2.5 | ecosystem: Environmental > Terrestrial > Soil > Wetlands | place: USA... | reverse complement strand
GCGGCGTGAAGGTGTAGACCTCTTCGGGGTACAGGTCGACTTTGAGTGTCGACATGAATTCGCCGGGGTCCTGCACGTCGCGCTGCCATTCGATGAGATGGCGCAGCCAAAGGATGCGCTGATCATCAGCCGCGGGACCGGTGCGGCCCTCCTTGTACTTCCAGTGCGCCGCGATTCCCTCCTCGGCGATGCGGTGCATCTCGTCGGTGCGGATCTGGACCTCGAACGTCTGTCCGTGCGGACCGACCACGGACGTGTGCAGTGACTGATAGAGGTTCGGCTTTGGAATCGCGATGAAATCGTAGACGCGGCCCGGGATGGGTCGCCACCGGCTGTGAATCACGCCTAATGCGGCGTAGCAGTTTTTCACCGAGTCTGTGATGACCCGCAAGGCCATGAGATCGTAAACCTGCTCAAAGGTGATTTTTCGGCGGCGCAGCTTCTGGAACACCGAGTACGGCCGCTTGATGCGCGCCTCGATACGCGCCGGAATGCCTTCGCGCCGCAGTTCCGCTTCCACGGTCCGCCGGATTTCTTCGAGGAACTCTTCGCTCGAATGCCGCCGGCTCTCGATGGAGGCCATCAGTTCGCGGAAGGCGTCCGGCTCCAGGTGCTGAAAGGCGAGGTCTTCGAGTTCGCCGCGGATCTTGCCCATGCCGAGACGGTGGGCAATGGGAGCGTAGATTTCGAGGGTCTCTTCGGCGATCTTGTGCTGGCGCTCGGGCGGAAGATGCTCGAGCGTTCGCATGTTGTGCAGGCGGTCGGCGAGCTTGATGAGGACGACGCGGATATCGTCGACCATGGCAAGCATCATCTTGCGGAGATTTTCGGCCTGCTGCTCTTCGCGGGTGGCAAAGTCGATTTTGCTGATCTTGGTGACGCCTTCGACGATGTGAGCGACCTGCTCGCCGAATTCTTTGCCAATGTCCTGGATGGTGACCGATGTGTCTTCGACTGAGTCGTGAAGGAGGCCAGCGGCGACGGCCACGGGGTCCATTTTCATTTCGGCGAGGACGAGAGCAACTTCAAGGGGATGGACTAGGTAAGGCTCGCCTGAGGCGCGGGTCTGGCCTTCGTGGTTCTTCAGGGAGTAATCGTAGGCCTTCTTGACGATGGTCAGATCGTCCTGGGGGCGGTTCTCCTGCATCCGCTTCATCAAGTCGCGGTACTTGGTGAGCGAGAGGGCAGTTGTAGCGATCTGTTGGCGCAAAGTCGCCATGACGGATTATACCTGCGCGGAAGGGGTCGTTTGGGCTTTGAGCTTTGGGCTTCGGGCGGCGGACAAAAAGTGTCTACCACGATGGCGGCTGTTTCATACGGGTTGAAAGTTTTGAAAACCCGGTTGATGTGGTGAGCCGCCTTATAAAGCTGGTACATTGGCTAGCCACTATGATCTCTCGAATTCTTGTCAGCGGGGCGTCGGGTCCGATTGGGATCGCGCTTCTGCCATCCTTGAAGACTCGCGGTTATGACGTGGTGAGGCTGGTGCGGGGGCAGCCGCATGGCGAGGAGGAGATCGGATGGGATCCGGCGAGGCTGGTGGCGCCGGAAACTGTATCGGGATTCGATGCGGTGGTGCACCTTGCGGGGGAGAGCATCGCGGGGCGGTGGACGGACGCGAAGAAGGCGAAAATCCGTGACAGCCGGGTTGTGGGGACGACGAACCTGGCGCGAGCCCTGGCACAGGCAAAAGAGAGGCCGCATGTATTCGTGTGCAGCTCGGCAATCGGGTACTACGGCAGCCGGGGCGATGAAGTTCTAAAGGAAACGAGCGCGCCGGGGACCGGATTTCTTCCCAACGTCTGCCTTGAATGGGAAGCCGCGTGCGAGCCGGCCCGGTCGGCAGGCATTCGAACAGTGCACATGCGGACCGGGATTGTATTGAGTCCCAAGGGCGGCGCACTGGGACCGATGAAAACGCCTTTCAAGATGGGGCTCGGCGGCCGGATCGGCGATGGCCGGCAGTGGATGAGCTGGATCGATGTGCAGGATATGGTTGGGGCGATTCATCACATTTTGAAGATGGACCTGCTGGATGGACCGGTCAACATGGTTGCGCCGAAGCCAGTAACCAATGTGGAGTTCACGCAAACGCTGGCGGGCGTTTTATCGCGGCCGGCGATTTTTCCGGTGCCCGGGTTTGTGGTGAAAACGGTGTTCGGCGAGATGGGTGAGACCTTGTTGATGGGCAGCCAGAGAGTCGAACCCGCGCAGTTGGTGGGGAGCGGATATCCGTTCCGATTTCGGGAATTGCGGCAGTCGCTGAAGAGTGTGTTGAACCACTCGGGCTAGGCACACACCGGCTAGTGATTAAGATCACAGCCGCCATTTTGAAACGCTGCCAACCTAAGACCCTCGGTCTTAGGTATGAGCAAGCACCTCATCGCGGCTCTAGTTATCGCTTCCATGTCGTTGTGGAGCGTGCCGGAGATTTGCGCGGCGCTATCGATTCCGCAGCCGGCGGGGCATGTCCGGGATCACTCCTGCTGTCATCGGGTTCGCGCACTGACCCAGTTCTTCGTAACTCCGGCTCCGGCCGGAATGCCGTGTGGCGACCAGCATCCTTGCTGCGCGAGACAGAGGCCGGCAGATCCAGCCTCGCTGCCGGATGCGAGGAGGAACTCGCAGTGTGATGCGCAGTACGGCTGCGCGACGATTGCGGGTGTGAACCCACTCGAGCGTTCGGACAGCGCATCGGCAACCGACGGCAGAGATCCCTTCCAGCTCTATTCCCGACAAAGCACGATTCTCCGAAACTGAGTTCTTTCCCGTCAGAATTCCTTTACGAAGCAGGTCCGCAAAGGTCTGCTTCTACCTGGGCGCTAGCCCGCATGACGGACGAACTCATTTGGAGACGAATTTATGAAATACAAGGTGATTGCTCTCGTACTGGCTCTGACAGTTTTGTCGTGGGCTCAGACTTCAACCCCAAGCGCGACACCCAGCGATGCTGGAGACAAGGCAAAGTGCGCGTGTTGCGAGAAGATGGCTTCGGCGGACGCGAAAGAGGCGCACGCCTGTTGCGCGCATCATGACGCGGGCGCTTCCTGTTGTGGTCAAGACGCGAAAACTTGCGTAAGGAAGAGCACGGATAAGTCAGCGAAGTCCTGCTGCGGCGACCGCTGCAGTAAGGAGATGAGCGCCTCAACTTGCTGCGGCGGAAAGTGCGGCAAGGATGCGAAGGCTTGCTGCTGCTCTGGCGAGAAAACAGCGGAGAGTTGCTGCCGGGGGCGGGTTCGCGCTTAGGTTTGAGTTCGAATCCCCACTTCTCCCAAAGGCAGGGAGAAGTGGGGCACCCTGATCAGAGTAATGGGTAGCGTTACTGATCAGATCAGTCTGTGTTGGAGCCGGATGCGGAGGGCTGCTGCTCTGGCGACAAACAGCCCGGCGTGCTGCCGCGGACAGGTTCACGCTTAGTTTTCGGTTCGAATCCCCACTTCTCCCAAAGGCAGGGAGAAGTGGGGCACCCCATTCATCAGATCAGTTTGTGTTGGAGCTGATGCGGAGGGCTGCTGCTCTGGCGACAAACAGCCCGGCATGCTGCCACGGACAGGTTCACGCTTAGTTTTCGGTTCGAATCCCCACTTCTCCCAAAGGCAGGGAGAAGTGGGGCACCCTTTGACTATTCGAAAGGCCCCGGCTTTTAACTGATGGATCGCAGTCAGTCGGTGTTGGGTCGATTCATTTCTTCCTGCAACTTCTGCAGGAGTTCGGCACGCTGTTCGGTGGTTAACTCGCGGCGCAGTTCCTCGAGAGCGAGGGCGACGATGTGATAGTGATGGGCTCCGGCGTAGCGAGGATCTTTCGTGATATCGAGCCAGAGTTTGTGCATCAGCTCGACGTCTTGAGGACGCATGCGGGGGGCGTGGGGGCCGAGAGCGTATTCGCGAACGGTGCCATCGGGGGCACAGACTTCGAGCGTGAGGCGCGGGCGTGGCTCCTGTAGACGTTCCCAGGCGTCGCCGGTCAGCTTGGCCTGTTCATCGGCAGTGAGTTTGTTGGAAAGCCCGCAGATGACACGGCTGGAGTCGAGACGCTGAGCGGTGACCATGATGGCTTCGAAGACGTCGGTCGCAGGCACCACGAGAAGGGAGATCGGCTTGCCCTCTTTTTCGGCGACGGCGACGGCGGCGGTAAACAGCTCCTGCTCGTAGTGATCGAAGACCTGGCTGGCATCGTATACGGTGCTGCCGCTGAAAGTGTGCTCGCGATGATAGAGGCGGGCGCTCATCACGACGACGTCCTGCTTGACCGTGTTGGTGTGACCGATGATGTGCCGCAGGTAATAGAGGTTGCGGGGATCGCGAACGGCCACGAGGATGTTGCCGGGACGAACTCCCATCGCGCCGCTGCCGAGTTCCTGGTTGCCGTAGACGCGGAACTGGTCGAGTTGCTCGGGCTTGCCGTGGCGCTCCCTGGCGACCTGGTGCTCAGAGAAAGTGAAAATCGTGAAAAAAACCGCGCTGAAGAGGATCCCGGCGATGGTGGCTTGATACTTGGTGAACAGGTTCACGATCGCAGTAAAGAACAGGACGGCGGAAATCAGGAGCAAGCCAACCGGGATCTCGGTTTTTCCGATATGAAAATTTCCGGGCACTTTCCACTCGCGGCGGGTGGGCTCGGTAAAGCGCAGCACCACCACAGAAAGCGCCTTCATGGTGAAACTCCAGATCACGCCGAAGGCGTACAAGGCTGCCAACGTGTAGACATTGCCTTTGCTACCGATGACGGTCAGCAACTGCAAAACGACGATGAGGTTGATAATGCGATAACTCGTGCCAAAGCGAGGGTGCGGCTTTTGGAACCACTCGGTAAGCACTCCGTCTTCGGCCACGCGGTTGAGGACGCCGTTGGCGCCGATAATGGAAGTGTTCTGCGCGCCGGCCAGTATCAGCACGCCGACGAGGACTACGAAGCCGTGAAATAACAGTTTCAGCGGCATCGGTCCCCAGAGGTAGATCGTGATGCCGCCGATCAGATTGGCAAAATAGCGGGGCCTCACGGCGTCGGGGATCAGCATGCTGGCGAAAAACGAAATCAGCCCGGTGAATCCCAGACTGTAAAGAAAAATCACCGCCCCGGCTTTTTTGAGATTCCGCAGCTTTGGATGCTCGATTTCACGGTTCACCTGGGCCAGGGTTTCCATGCCGCTCATCGCCAGCACGGAGTGCCCAAAGCCGATAAACACGAGAACGAAAGTCATCCTGGAAAACACAGTCCCCAACAGCCAGCCCATGGTGTCCTTGGTTTGAGGAAGGGGAGCCTGGGCAGGAGTGGGCGGCAGCGAAGCGGGGTGATGGAGCAGGGTGATGAGACACCACGAGATCAGGATCACAACCATCACAGTGGTGATAATCATGATCTGCAAGGCTTTCCCGCTTGATTCGTGCAGGCCCTGGGTGTTCTTCCACCAGAAATACAGAACGATCAGAACGGCAACGACTGCCGCGAAGTAATTGTCATTGAACTGCAGCTGGTGGTGGGCGTAGTCGCTGATTTCCTTAATGAAGCCGGCGAGATAGAGCCCGGCTGAGACGGCGCTGATCGGACCGGTCAGGACATAATCAAACAGCAGGGCTGAGACGGAGAACTTGGCCAGCGTGCCGCCCATGGCCTCTTTGACGACGCGATAGACGCCGCCGCGGACGAACATGCTGCTCGATTCGATATAGAGCGCGCAGACGGCATAGCTGAACAGCATGACCGCCAGCACAAACCAGGGCGCGCTTCTCCCCAGCACGTTTTCGACATCGCCACCGACGTAGAAGGCCGAAGAGGCGAGGTCGGAGAGTACGATGGCCGCGGCGCGCCAGAAGGAGATAAAGGCCAACATTACCGTGGTGGCAACGAAGACCTTTACAGCAGGTTTGGAACTTTCGAGGGGTGTAGCCATTCCAAAGCTAAAGACTAATGCGTTTTAGTGTATGAGCGTAAACCTATTGAAGATAGCACAGTGAGGGCGGAATGGCTGTGATCCGGCGACCTAGTGGTGGCTCATTTTGAATTTCGGCTCTCGAGAGGCGTCATCCCGAAGCGCCCGCGTTCTTACCAGCGGGCCGAGAGCCTGCCCTGAGCGCTCGACGAGCGCCAGCGAGGAGAAGTCGAATGGGGATCTCCTGTGGCACATTCCGTTGTAGGGGAGATCCCTCCCTCCGCCTGAAAAACGGCTCCGGTCGGGATGACGCATTTGAGAGTGAGGCTGCCGTCGGAAATCCAAACTGAGCCACTGCCGGCGGCCTAGTTCGCTTTCTGCTCCGCGATCCACTTCTGGGTGCGGGAGTCGAGCATGTCAAGCGGCAAGGGGCCGCCATCGAGCATCTCGTCGTGAAACTTGCGCAGATCGAACTTCGAACCTAGTTCCTTTTGGGCGCGTTCGCGGAGTTCGCGGAATTTCAGCTGGCCGAGTTTGTAGCTGCAGGCCTGGGCCGGCCAGGAAATGTAGCGGTCGGTCTCAGACTGGATCGTGGGTTCGTCGACAGCTCCGGATTTGCGCATGAAGTCCACGACCTGGTCGCGACTCCAGCCTTTGGCGTGGATTCCAGTGTCGACGACCAAGCGCACGGCCCGAAAAAGCTCTGAGGAAAGCCGTCCGTAATCGGAAACCGGATCCTGATAGAAGCCGACCTCTTTGCCGAGTTGTTCGGCGTACAGGGCCCAGCCCTCGATGTAGGCGTTGAAGGCCATGAGGTGCTGGCGGAATTTCGGCAGGCCCTGAATCTGCTGTTGAACCGAGAGCTGCATGTGATGTCCGGGGACGCCTTCGTGATACGCGATGGCTTCATCGTCGATCAGCGAGCGCTCTGCGAAATTGGCGGTTGCCACTACCACGCGGCCGGGCCGCTTGCCATCGGGTGTGCCGATCATGTAGTGAGTCATGGCGGAAGCCTGGAATTCCGGGATGGCTTCTACCGTGACGGGCGACTTGGGCAGCAGGGTGAAGAGATCGGGGAGCTTGGGCTCCATCTGCGCGATGTAGTGGCGGAAATCGTCGAGGATCTGCTCGGCAGATTTCGGAATGTATTTGGGATTGGTCTTCAGCGAGGCGCGGAAGGAGGCAAGATCAGCAAATCCTTCCTTCTTGGCGATCGTCGTCATCTCGCCTTCGATACGGTCGATTTCGCGGAGGCCGAGCTGATGAATTTCATCGGGCGTCATGTGGGTCGTGGTGCGACCGTAAATGTCGTTGGCGTAGCGCTTTTCTCCATCGGCGAGAGAAGTGATGGCAAGGACAGTTCTTCCCTGGGGGGCATATTCGGTTCGGGCGAACTCGGCGAATTTCTTGTAGGCAGGCAGGACGTCTTTTTCGACGGCCCCGGTAATCCCAGCGGTCAGGCGTTTCTGATCTTCCGGTGAGATGCCGGCTGGATACTTCTTCGTGGCCTGGAGGAAAGGGTCGGCGGCAATGATGCCCTCGCACTGACCCGGAATTTTTTCTGCGATGAAGCGAACGGGCATGAGCTTATCCCGCATGCCAGCGCGAAGGACCTCGGTCATCTGGCCGAGCGCGACCGGAATCTGATGCAGGCGCGAGATGTAATCCTCGTAGTGTTTGACGGAATCAAGAGGCACGGCAAGCGGCAGGTCGGCGAGATTGGTGTGTATCCCACCCTGGGTGTTGATGGGCATTTCGTATTCTTTGAGGTCGTAGTCGGCGATGCGCTGCTCGAGGATGCGGATGAGGAGATCGTGCGAGAGCTGGTCTTGATCGGAAAAGCCGGCCGTTGAGATTGCCTGGATACGCTTGAGGAAGGCTTGGTCGGTCTCGTGACGGCTCTTGATCGCTGCCAACGAGTAGTCGTTGAGGCGGTCGTTGTAGCGATAGTCCCCGACCGTGGTGGCGCGCTCGGGAAAATTGCGGAGGTCGGATTCGTATTGTTCGTCGAAGAGGGCGTTCTGCTCAGCGAGACGGTCCCCAGTGGACTTTTGTGTTTGGCCAAGGGCGCAGACGGTGACGGCAGTGAGCAGAGAGAGGAGCAGTCGAAAGCGCAGAGCGGTAGAGCGTATCAGAGGAGGGATTGGCGGGGAAAGCAGAGCGGAATCTTGGCCATGGCTCAGTTTTAATTTCCGACGGCAGCCTCGCTTTTGAGGGCGTCATCCCGAAGCCCGCTCTTCAGGCGGAGCGAATAGTCTGCCCTGAGCGCTCGGCGAGCGGTAGCAGGGAGATCCTTCGCTCCGCCTGAAGAGCGGCTCCGCTCAGGATGACGCCCCTTGGGAGCCGCCGTTCAAACTGAGCCACTACGGGAATCTTGGCTTGCAAGCCCCGTCGGAATTCTGGCTCTTAAGCCCCGGAAGGGGCTGGTGTGGATCGGGTGGGAGTCTCAATGACTCGCAGATTTTGAGTCTTCGCGACTTGGGCTGAGATAGGTGTGCGTGATGCGATCGTGCCAGCAGAGCGCATCTTCGTCGAGGAAGGCCCAAAGGTATCCCATGCCGAGAGAGATCGCCGACAGATAGGAGGCGAGGACACGCCAGCGCCGGAGGCGTCGGGGCGTGGGTGTGCCGTCGAAGCGCGCGAGGCGGAGTCCGGCGGCGCGGAGGCCCGGGGTTCCGCCGGAATAAACGATCAAAAGATACTGGTAAAGCGCCCAGAACACGGAGAGGGTTGCCAGCGGCAAGGTGATGGCCTGGATGAATGGCGGGCGGATGGCGTCAAGCTTCCAGAAAATAAGGCCGAAGAGACCTGCAGCCAGGCAGATGATGAGTGAGTCGATTGCCGCGGCAGCAACTCGTCGTGGCAGGGAGGCAGCCTGCAGAGGGATATCAATTCCGGGGCGTTTCCCGATCTCTTCGCGCTCAGGCGCTTCTATAGTGATGCCACCCAGCGCGGGTAGAGGCGGAGGCGTCTCAGGTACTTCCAGGATGCGGGGCAGGTCGGCAACCGGTTCGGCCAACTGGTCGGGCGGGGGTGGGGGCGGAGCCCAGGCTGAGCGTGGAAACTCGATGATCTTGGCACCGGCGTGCGAGTTTGAGGCACCGGTGTTTCCGGGCATCGCGGACGGGGCGACGGGACGTAGCGTTTGTTCGGTCGCGCTCTCGATCGTTGGGGAAAACGATGCGTCAGCCTTCAGCGCCAGGGAGCGGTCGGAGAGCGGCTCAAAGATTCGCGACGGGGAAAGATCAGCGTCAGGCATCCTCAACGAATCGAGTTGGCCAAATTCCAGAGCGAGCGAGGGGTAGCGAGGAGGACGCATCTTGCGCCGCGCGCGGTAGCGATTCAGACGATCATGAAGCTCGCCGCGCCATGCGTCAGGGTCGACGGGCGGATCGGTCTCATGGTCGGCGCCTTCATCGGGCGGCACAAGGGCGTCGTGAATTGGCAGGTTCGCGGCAAGCGGCAACACGGACGAGGGCGGAATCTGGTCGTCAGAGCTCAACTGCGGCATAAGGACAGGAGGGGGCTCCGAAAGGCAGCGACAAACTTCTCCACACAACGGACAATTCATGAAAGCCAGTCTGGCGAAATTGAAACGGTTCAGGTACGGCGTACAACCGGGAATGAGTCAACGCGAATCCTAGCCTTTTTCGTCACTTTGCCTCGGACCGAGCCGCATGCTACTTTCACGATGCCACGACCAGTGACGCGATCAGGGATGGGTACGCTTGCGATGCGCGGACTTTTTCCGTTGATCGTTCTTCGATTGACCTTTCTCCGATGACGCTTCGCTCTAAATTCCTTATCACGACGCTGCTGCTTTGTCATCAGCTTCCCGCCTGGACGCTAGTAACCAGCCAGTTGCTTTCTGCGGATTCAGAACAACGGTCAGGTCAAGCGACGCGCAACGGCGATGCGTCGAAGCCATCCGCGGAGAAGGACGAAGCGACTCCATGCGGAAATCAGGCAGCCACGGTGGCAAGCGATACCAGCGTGATCTGTGCGATGGAGCAGGAGAAAGACGGACCAATCTACAAGCTGCACGGGAATGCGGAGATTCACTACCGAGGTTATATTCTTCGGGCGAACGAGATCACTTACAACTCCGACACCGGCGACGCAACCGCGTCAGGGCATTTCACGGTTGATGGCGGCCCTAACGATGAGCACATCAAGGCCAGCCACGGAACATACAATGTGACGGCTGAAACCGGCCGTTTCTACGATGTGACCGGGACGACGGGATTTCAGTTTCGCGGCAGCCGGGTGGTGCTGACCTCGACAGCTCCGTTCGCTTTCACCGGCAAGGTGGTGGCGAAGACTAGTTCGGACCATTACTTCGTGTACGACGGCAGGATCACCACCTGTGAATTGCCGCATCCGAAGTGGCAGTTCGAGGCACGTAAAGTCGTGGTTGATGTGGGTGGAAACGCGACCATTTACCACAGCGTCTTCCTTCTGCGAGGGTTGCCGGTGTTCTATTTTCCCTACGCGACGCATCCGGTAGCGAAGGAGGCTCGCGAAACCGGATTCCTGATACCAACGATTGGGCGTTCTTCGGCCAAAGGGAACATTGTCGGCGATTCGTTTTACTGGGCGATCAACCGAAGCCTGGATCTCACGCTCGGCGCCGAATACTTTTCCGAAAGAGGATGGTCGCAGCGGGGGGAATTCCGGGCGCGGCCAACGGATGCATCTTATGTGGATCTGAATTTCTTTGGCGTGAACGACCGGGGTACCGGCATTACGGTTACAGATAATTCGACCAGCCCGCCGACTACCACGCGCCAACTGTTGCGAGAAGGCGGTCAGGAGGCGCGGCTCACGGCGGAAGGCAACTACTATGGGTTCCGAGCAGTCTCCAACATCGACTACCTGAGCTCGTTCTTGTTTCGATTGGCCTTCAATGACGTCTTTACGCAGGCCATCAACTCGGAAGTCAAATCCCAGGCCTTTATCGCAAAGTCTCTGCGCGGATTCTCGTTGAGCGGAGCAGTTGAGCGGTACCAGAACTTCTTTCAACGCTTTAATCCGGATGGATCGCTGACGAATCCGCCGATGTTCGATGCGATTCAAATCCTGCACGCCCCGGGCTTCGATGCTTCCAGCGTGGACCAGAAGCTGGGACGCTCGCCGCTATTCTGGTCGTTCGACGCGTCGGTGACAGGCTTGTCTCGAAGCGAACCCGGATTTCATACTGACAACATTCTGGGACGAGTGGATCTGAACCCCGAGATCTCGATGCCATTGCAATTTGGCGGATGGTCTTTGCGTCCCGGGCTCGCCTTGCATGACACGTACTACACCGAGCGCTTCGTGAACGGGCAGGCAATGAACGATCCGACGAACCGGCAGGCTGTGGAGGCTACGGTGGAGATCCGGCCACCGGCGTTGGAGAAGGTATTCCAGAAAGATTTCCTGGGACAGAAGTGGAAGCACGTCATCGAACCGCGCGCCGTATACCGCATTGTGACGGGCGTGAACGATTCGGCGAACGTTCTGCACTTTGACGAGCGCGACATTCTGAGCAACACGCACGAGGTGGAGTACGGGATCGTCAACCGCTTGTATGCGAAAAGGCCAGCCTCGTCGATCCAGGAATGCGAAGCTCCGATGAGTGGGATCGCGGTGGGGGCGGCGGCGCCGGAGCAGATTGTTCCGTGGCAGCGCGTCAGCAACCTGGACAACCTGCCTTGCACGCCGAAGCCACAAGTGCGGGAGGTCGCGACGTGGGAGTTGTCGCAGAAGTACTTCCTCGATCCAGATTTTGGAGGGGCACTCATCTCGGGACAAAGAAATGTATTCACGACCACCGAGGAGTTGACGGGCATCGCCTTTGCGACGGCGCCGAGGCATCTCTCTCCGCTGGTTTCGCGTCTGCGAATTGCGAGCAGCAGCCGCACCGATACGGAGTGGGACCTCGACTATGACTTCCAGTTGGGCAGGATCAATGCCAGCACGTTGCTGGTCAATTACAACTTAGGGCCGTTCACCCTGGGAGCCGGCGATGCGCTCCTGCAGATTCCGCAACAGCCGACGAGTACGTCGGCTAGTCAGAACCTGGGAGTGTGCAGTCCGATTACGCCAACGAGTACGCAATCACTATGCAAATTCCAGCAGTTTCGGATTGCATTAGGATTTGGCGGGGCGAATCGCCGCGGGTTTAGCGCGGCCACCAGTCTCGGCTTCGACTCCGAGAGGAAGCAGCTGCAGTTTGCGACTGCACAAACCACATATAACTGGGATTGCTGCGGGATGACGCTGGAATACCGGCGGTATGCGATTGCAAATGTCCGCAACGAAAATTTGTTTCGTTTCACGTTCACACTGGCGAATGTGGGGTCATTTGGAAATTTGAGGCGGCAGGAGAGACTTTACTAGGCCGAGGCCGTGCTGCGTGGATGCGCGGTGAGTTTCATTCTACAATTCTGATATGAACAGGGAACGGTCGTTGGTGGCGAAACAGGCTCAATTGGAAGCGTCGCTGCGCGGCCTGGGCCGCGTCATGGTGGCGTATTCGGGCGGCGTGGATTCGGCATACCTGGCGTGGGCTGCCCACTCCGTCTTGGGTGGCGAGATGCTGGCTGTGATTGCCGATTCGCCGAGCCTGGCGCGCACGCAATTGCGTGATGCTCTCGCGTTCGCGAGCGAACATGGGATTCCAATTGAAGTTCTCGCGACCTCTGAACTTGAGAGGCCCGAATATGCCCGCAACGATGGTCAGCGGTGCTTTCACTGTAAAGACGAACTCTTTGCAGAGATGGAGCGGTTGCGCGCCGAGCGAGGATTCCACACCATCGCTTATGGCGTGAACCTGGATGATCAGGGCGACTTCCGACCTGGGCAGGACGCGGCGAAGCAACATCACGTGGCAGCGCCTCTCGCGAGTGCGGGTTTGATGAAGGCGGAAATCAGGGAACTGGCGCGGCTGGCCGGACTGCGAATCTGGGATAAGCCCGCTTCTGCGTGCCTTTCGTCGCGTATCGAGTACGGCCGGCCGGTAACGCGCGAAGCGCTGAGCATGGTCGAGCGGGGTGAAGACGCGCTGCGGGAGCTTGGATTCCGCCAGTTTCGGGTGCGGCATCATGGCGATATCGTGCGCATTGAAATCGCGCGCGAGGAGATGGAACGCGCGCTAAGTGCCGAGATGGCGGGCAGGTTCACCGGAATTTTCAAGGAGCTAGGATTCAAGTTTGTCACTCTCGACCTGGAAGGTTTTCGCTCAGGGTCGATGAACGCGCTGTTACCCGCCGATCAGCTTCGGCGCGCAGGATAGGCGCTATTGCTGCGTTTCGCGAGCGTTTCCCGCCAAGGCGCTATGAGATAATCGAGAAATCGTTGAGATGGTGAGGCGTTTTTTGGTGATCATAATCCGAAGATCTCTTGCACTGCTGCTCGTAATTTGCCTGGGCTGCGTGGCGCAGACCGCATCTCCAGATTTGGCGCGGAAGATCGAACGGCGGGTGCGCGCTTATTACAATCTCCAGCCCGACGTGAAGGTCAGCATCGGGAATATCGCTCCCAGCAGCGATATTCCGGGTTATGACACGGTGGCGGTGAACATCAGCAGTGGAGAAGGCAGCCAGAAGGACTACAAGTTTCTGCTGTCGAAAGACCGCGCCACCATGCTGCGAGTCACCAAGTTTGACCTCACCAAAGATGCGTTTTCAGAGGTGATGAGCAAGATCGATGTCAACGGCCGGCCGACGCGGGGAGCGAAGCAGGCGAAGGTGGTCGTGGTGAACTTTGATGACTTCGAGTGCCCGTTCTGCGCGCGGATGCACCAGCTATTGTTCCCGGAAATTCTGAAAGAGTACGGCGACCGGGTGACGTTTGTGTATAAAGACTATCCTTTGGCGGAAATACATCCCTGGGCGGTTCATGCCGCGGTCGACGCCAATTGCCTGGCATCGCAGAATAGCGACGCGTATTGGGACTTCGCCGACAACATCCACGCGAATAAGAAATCTGTCGACGAAGAGAAGACGCAGGGAGCACGCTTTGAAGCGATCGACCGGTTGGCGATGCAGCAGGGACAGAGGCACAACGTCGATGCGCAGAAACTGCAAGCTTGTTTGAGGGCGCAGAATGAAGATGCGGTGCGCGCGTCGATGAAGGAAGCCGAGGATGTTGGCGTCAACGCAACGCCGATTCTCTTCATCAACGGAGAGAAGATTGACGGCGTGGTCCCGATCGAGCAGTTACGAGCTGCGCTAGACAATGCCTTGAAGGATGCTGGGCAACCGGTGCCGGAACATCCGTCGTCGGCTCCGGCACCAGCCTCCAAGTAGCGATCCTTAGAGCGCTGTTGAGTCGCTCTCAACGCCCGAGTTCGGGTTATCGCAGTTACAGGACGGGAGAAAATCCTCTTGAGAAAAAAAACCTTTGCTGCCCGCAGCGGTGGGGCAGCCGTGGCCTGCCTGCTGCTGGCGGTGCTGGCAGGATGTCACTCGCAGCCGAGCGGGGACGTGATGGCGACGGTCGACGGAAGAAAAATCTTCCGCTCAGACGTGGATAAGTATTACGACAACAATGTTGCCTCAGCCCAGCAGGTACCGACCGGGGAACAGGCGACGGCGCTGCGGTTGAACATTCTGGACCAGATGATTGACGACGAGATTCTCATGCGGCGCGCGGAGAAACTCGGGTTGCTGGCCACTGACGACGAGGTCGATCGCAAGTACAACGACATTAAGTCTCCGTTTACGCAGGAGGAGTTCGACAAGCGGCTGCAGGAAAAGAAGATTACGGTGGCAGATTTCAAGCGTGACATCCGGCGATCGATCACCGTCGATAAGGTCATCAACAAGGAAGTGACGTCGAAGATTAACGTGACGGACCAGGACATTACCGACTATTTCAACGCGCATAAGGGAGATTTCAATCTGATCGAGCCCCAGTATCACCTGGCGCAGATTATGGTCACGCCTTTCCCCAATCCACAGGCGCACAATCAAAATGACAAAGCTCAAAACGAAGGAGACGCGCGGAAGAAAATACAGATGATTGCCAATCGTCTGGACAGCGGCGACGACTTCGCCACGCTGGCGATGAAATATTCCGAGGATCCGGAGACCTCGGGTAACGGCGGCGATCTGGGAACAGTGCCCGAGTCCTCGTTACGCAGCACTGACGCGTTGACGCACGACGCGGTGATGCGATTAAAGCCGGGGCAATACAGCACGATCATCGGGGTTGTGAATCCGCAGACAAGGCAATCGGTGGGCTACCGGATTGTGAAGCTGGTGTCGAAAGAGCCAGCCGGCCAGCGGGAGTTATCGGATCCGCGAGTGCAGCAGGCGATTCGTTCGCAGTTGCGCGATCGTCGGGAACAACTGCTGAAGGCAGCGTATTACAAAGTGCTGCGCGATAGCGCAAAGGTGGAGAATTACTACGCGAAGAAAATTCTGGATAGTAATGGGATCGAGAGGTGAGGGTCACTCGACGATCGCGAGCACATCCCCGGCGTTCACGGCAGCGCCTTCGCTGACGAGGATTTTCTGAATTGTTCCCTTCTTCGGCGACTTGATCTCGTTCTGCATTTTCATCGCTTCGACCACGAGAACTCCGGCGCCGGCCTCGACTTCGTCGCCTTGGCTGGCCAGCACACGAACAATTTTGCCGGGCATGGGAGCGGTGAGTTTTTTTGGCCCTTTGTCATCGACGGCGCGAGAGCGTCCCCGCAGCGAGCGGGGGTCGCGAACTTCGGCCGCGAAACGGGCGCTGCCAACCCAGAGATGCATTTCTCCACCAACACGCTCGCACTTCACTTCATACGCGCTGTTGCCAATGCGTAGAGAGAGCACATCCGGGCGAGCCAGGACGGCATCGACTTCGACATTGCGGCCATCGAGACGGCAGGACCAAGTGTTCCCGGCGCGATCGAGCTCGAGGCGATGGGGCTTGCCGTCGATGGTGACTTCGTAAGTCATATAAAGACAGTTGGCAGCGGTCAGATGTCAGTTGCTAGTTGTTCCGTTCCGCGCTCAACCCTGATCGGAATTCAGTTCCTCAAAGCAGGCCTCAGGGGCTAAAGCTCTATCCTTTGGCGACCTCTGATGGCACGGCCAATGGCCGTGCCCTTTCAAAACCTTTCTTCCGGTGCCCTTCGCAGAGCGCGCTTTTTTGCCTCTGGCATGGCTGAAGCCGTGCCGTTCTCAAAACCTGCCTTTTGCAGAGCTGAAAATTCATGTGACCGACTCGCGGTGGGCGGTGCTTTTCCAGTTGGAAATGGTTTTTGGTTGCGGGTTCGGCGAGGAGTCGGATGATGTTCGCTCTCCGGATACGGCTCCGGTGGGTCCGAGCAAAGCAAACATTCCGGCGGCGATCACTGCGACTTCGTCGGGGTTTGGCCGGTTCGCATCAAGCTCGGAGTCGACGGCGGACGGCGGACTGTCGCCCTGCTTCAGCATGCGATCGAGAAATCCGGTGTCGAGTCTGGCGGCTCGAAAATCGGGATGGCGCAAGATCCGGCGGAAGAGAGAGATGTTCGTCTTGATCCCGCCCACGAAATATTCGTTGAGGGCGCGCACCAGGCGACCGATTGCCTGCTCGCGGTCGCTGCCGTAGCCGATCAGCTTCGCGAGCAAGGGATCGTAATCCATGGGCACGGTCCAGCCTTCGTACATGCCGCTGTCGCGGCGAATCCCAGGGCCGGAAGGCGCCAGCAGAAGCGTGATCTTGCCCGGGCTGGGGAAGTAGTTGTTGTCAGGATCTTCGGCGTAAATGCGGCATTCGATGGCGTGGCCTCGAATCTTGATGTCGTCTTGCGTGAAGGGCAAACGTTCGCCGGCAGCGATGCGGATCTGCAGGTGGACGAGATCAAGGCCGGTGATGAGTTCGGTGACGGGGTGCTCGACCTGCAGGCGGGTATTCATCTCCAGGAAGTAGAAATTCTTCTGCTGATCGACGAGGAACTCGACCGTGCCGGCGTTGGTATAGGCCGCGGCTTGAGCGACCCGGACGGCGATCTCGCCCATACGGCGACGCATGTCAGGATCAACGAGGGGAGAAGGAGCCTCTTCCACTACTTTCTGGTGGCGGCGTTGCAGCGAACACTCGCGCTCTCCGAGATAAACGGTGTTGCCGTGCTCGTCGGCCAGTACCTGCATTTCAATGTGCCGGGGATTGAGGATCGCCTTCTCGATGTAGACTTCGCTGTCGCCGAAGGATCGTTCCGCCTCGCTGCGGGCGCCTTCCAGGGCTGACTTTAGCTCCTGCGACGTTTGGACCAACCGCATGCCCTTGCCGCCGCCACCTGCGGCCGCTTTCAGCATCACGGGATAGCCGATGCGGGCCGCCACTTCCTCGGCTTGCTCGTAGGATTCCAATCCGCGGGAAGTACCCGGCACGGAGGGAACTCCGGCACGCTCCATGGCTTGACGGGCGCGGGTTTTGGAGCCCATGGCGTCCATCGCGGAGGCGGTGGGGCCGATAAACTTCACACCGGCTGCAGCACACGCGCGCGCAAACTTGGCGTTCTCGGAGAGAAAGCCGTAGCCGGGGTGGATGGCCTCCGCGCCCGAACGAGAGGCGACATCGAGAATCTTGGTGATATTCAGATACGAATGCGTTGCGGAGGCAGGTCCGATTGGATAAGCCTCATCGGCTTTTCGAACGTGCAGGGACGCGCGATCAACGTCGGAATAGACCGCGACGGCTTCGATTCCCATTTCGTGGCAGGCGCGTATCACACGGACGGCGATCTCGCCCCGGTTCGCGATGAGAATCTTCTTGAACATGCAGAACCTCTTGATCCGTTATCGGCTGCTCAAGCCAAACCGGATATTCTACTGGAGGTTCGCGGTTTCGGCGTGGTTTGTTCGCGGTAGTGGGGCGTTTGAATTTCCGACGGCGGCCTCGCTTTCAAATGGGGTCATCCTGAGCGGAGTTCAGGCGGAGCGAAGAGCCTCCCTACTATGAAGTGTGCCACGGGAGATCCCCGTTCGACTTCTCCTCGCTACCGCTCGTCGAGCGCTCAGGGCAGGCTCTCGGCCCGCTGGCAAAAACGCGAGCGCTTCGGGATGACGCCTCCTAAGAACTGAGTTACTACCCGTTTCGAGGTGCGGCGGCCAACGGGAAGAATCTAGGTCAGCGGCTTTTCGACAGGAGCGCGGGAGAACACAACGGCAAACGGCTTGGCAGGCTGCTCGGGGGCGGATCGTTCCCAGTTGCGGCGCGGGATGAAGCGATAACGGATCAGGGTCCAAATCGCCAGCCAGCCATCGGAGTGACGGATCTTCTTGCCCTGCACCGCCGATCTCGGAGTGTAGGAGACGGGAACTTCCGCGATCTTCTCGCCCATGCGGCAGAGTTTTGCGGTCACTTCCGGACAGAATTCGAAACGCCGGCAGCGCAATCGCATGCGGCCGAGCAGCGACCGCCGAAGGACCTTGTAACAAGTCGCCTCATCATGAATTCCTGCCCGATATAAGAAGTTGGTGAGGTGAGTCAGCAGCTTGGCACCGAGAAAAAACCGCAGTCCACGTTCGGGGCGATCTGGGCGTACCCCGTAAACGACATTGGCCTCGCCACGTTCGAGAGGCTGCAGTAGCGCGGCATAGTCTTGAGGATCGTATTCGAGATCCGAATCTTGAATGAGAATGTACTCTCCGCGCGCGTAGGCGAGCGCAGTACGAATTGCGGCGCCTTTGCCGCAGTTCTTCTCGTGAAAAACGATGGTGACATCGTCCACGGGCGGGAGTGCTTGCAATTTTTCGCGAGTACCATCCGTCGAGCCATCGTCGACGATGATGATTTCTTTCTTCACCGGTGACGCCTGGATGGCGCGCAGAAGTTCGTCGACGTGATCGGCCTCGTTGTAGACGGGCACGAGCACGGAGACGCGTCCTTTCCATCGATCAGGCGAACTGGCGGTCTCACGGAACGCCGCGTCAGCCGATGTCACAGCAGAGGCTCCCATGGGAAAATGCCCGTGAGAAGTGGCTTTCCTAGCATAGTATCATCTGGAATTCCGTCATCTCCAACAGTGAGCATGCGAAGAGGCGAAGCCGCGGGCAAGAACGAAGAGCTCACGGGACCAGCGCCGCCGCAGATTGCCAGGCGAAGTCATTGGCTGCTACTGGGCTTGCTGCTGGTGGCCGGATTCTTCCTGCGGATGCATTGCCTGACCTGCAAACCTTTCTGGTTTGATGAGTGCTTCAGCGTTGAGGCAGCGAGACTCAACTGGAGTAATTTGGCGCACCTGTTGTGGTGGCGTGAAGCGAACATGTCGCTGTATTACGTGCTTCTGCGGATGTGGCTGCACTTTGGCGAGAGTCCGTTCTTTATTCGAAGTCTTTCGGTCGTTCTCGCGACTGCGACGGTAGCGGCCGTTTATTGGCTGGGGGAGTTGCTTTACGACCGGCGCGTTGGGCTGATTGCCGCGGCGTTACTGGCATTCAATGCCTACCACGTGCGCTACGCGCAAGAAGCACGCAGCTACGCGTTGTTCGTGCTGCTAGCGACGCTTGCTTCGGGGTTCCTGATCACCTTTGTGCTTGACCCCAAGCCGCGCAACAAGTGGAGCTATGTCGTTACCAGTACGCTGGCGGTCTATTCGCATTTCTATGCGCTGTTGCTGGTGGCTTCGCATTGGCTGGTTCTCAGGCGATACGGGACGCCTGGAATTGAGGGCCAATCCAACGCCAACAGCCGGGATGCGTTGAGTCGGGCGTGGATCGCGATTGGCGTAGCGGTACTGCCTTTATTGATTTTCGTAGCGAAGACTGGGGCAGGACCCATTCGCTGGATATCTCGGCCCGGGCTGCGCGATTTGTTCGAATTCTGTGAACATGTGGCGGGCGGTAAGAATTGGGTCCTGCTCGCGATTTATGGGATCGCTGTTTCGCTTGGCGTTTCGAAAATCGGAGATGGGCCGTTGGTGGAACGGCAGTCATGGACCGCGTGGCGGGGAAGATTTCTGATGGCTTGGCTGATCTTTCCGATTGTGTTGACCGTATTGCTGTCGTTCGCGCGGCCCGTATTCCTGGGGCGTTACATGATCTTCTGCCTTCCTGCCTTGCTGATTCTTGTGGCGAGGGGGATAGCGAAGATCCAGAAGTGGTGGCTTCTGGCTCCGGTGCTTCTTGGAATTCTCGCGCTTGCGTCGCAGGGAGTGTCATACGTCTATGCCCACGACTTCGACAATGAGCGCGATGCTTCGGGGGCAACTACCGATTTTGTTCTTGATCACGCCCAGCCGGGGGACGCAATTCTGTTTCATATCGCTGAGACGCGCGTGCCGTATGAGTTTTTTCGGTCGGTACGTGCGGGAGAGAATACCGCCAGTCCTGAATTCAAAGCTCAGCTTGGGCCAGAGATTGTTTTTCCGAGTCACGGAGACAGCCTGGATTATCGAGACTTCACGGGCAAGCCGGCTGAGGACTTGGTCCGCCGGGAAGCACAAAGACATCCGCGGATCTGGGTGATGCTGATGAATAATGGGCCGACGGGAAATCCAGATGCGACAACGGTGATGCTCACGCGCGTTCTTGGCAGTGCTTATCCAAAGGTGCAGAGCTGGCAATTTGCGAAGGTGGAACTGAGGGTTTATGGGCGGGAGTAGTGTCGGAGTCGCGGCGCAGTAAAAGAAAAAGCCTCCTTCGAGGGAAGGAGGCTTAAAAAAAGAGACTTAATTAGAGGAGGAGATCAGATTATTTTGGTTGAGCGTCACATCGGTTGATCTTATTTTGGTTGAGCGTTACTTTGGCTGATCCATGGTGATGCCGCCACCCTGGCCCTGAGCCGCTTTTTCCGCTTTCGCTTTCTTGACGCGCAGCGTTTCGTCGACCCAATGATCCGCTGTCTTGAGGTCCTCGGTGCGGGCGTTCTGATCATCGCATTCGACGTCGGCACGTTCACGGTACATGAGGTTCATGTAAGCCATGGCGTCGTCATAGTCGGGACGAAGTTGAATCGCCTTGTTCAGGCTGTCGATGCCTTCCTGAATCGTAGGACCGTTCTTCTCCTTGAGTTCCGCACAAACCTTCTTCTGATCTTTGTTGCTGGCGCTCAGGTGCTCTTCGGGCTTCATGCCGAGTTTCGCCCGCTCTTCCATGCGAGGCTGATAGCAAGCAGTCCAATCGATAACGCCCACAGAGTAGTAGGGCTCAGGATCGTTCGGGTCCTGATCAGAAGCTAAGCGGTAGTATTTCTTGGCATCGTCCCACTTTTTCATGTTGAGGTAGAGGTAAGCGATACCTTTGGCGCTGTTGACCTTTTGATCGCGTGAAGGATTCGCATCGATGACCTTCTGATATTCATCAATGGCCTGCTGCGCGGTGCGCAGATTGTCAGGGGAATCCACACCAGGAATGTATTGCGAAACAAAGGCTGTAGCCAGATACATACGAGCATTCAGTAAGGCCGGATCGAGCTGCACAGCCTGCTGGAAATGATCGATGGCCTGCTCGTAATGGTTGTCCTTGTAAGCTTTGACGCCCTTGTTAAGCTGGTCACGGGCGCGCAGCTTGTTGCATCCCACAGCGGAGAAAAGCGCCAGCGTTACCGCCGCCAGCGTCAGCAGTCGTAAGTTCTTATTCATTGCGGTATGAGTCTCCCTCGCCACAGCATCCTAGGCCCAGAGACAGCATTTTGACAAGCGAAAGCCCATGGACACGGGAGCTTGAATGCTCCCGTGTGACGGGTTGTGCCGAAACGGAAAAACTCTGGGCGCAAAACCGGTCGGGCGTTTAGCCGCCAGCTTCGATCTTCGCGGTGATCAGGCCGACCTTGTCCACGCCTGCTGCGTGGGCAATGTCGATGACGCTGGCCACGTTGGCGAAGGGGATAGAGTCATCGCCCTTGACGAACATAACCTTTTCCGCGCGTTGTTTGTAAATGTCCGTTAGGCGACCCTGAAGGTTGTCCCAGGTCGCATCTTCGTTGTTGATCTTCACGCCCGGATCCTGGCCGGGGCCCCGATCGATGAGCTGAACCACGACAGTGCGATCAGTCGGAGGGTTCTTGGGGGCGTTCGGCGGAGGCGGCTGGGGAACCAGCGCATCCAATCCCTTTGGCGTCACGGGCGAGATCACCATGAAGATGATCAGCAGAACCAGTAACACGTCGATGAGCGGTGTGACGTTGATGTTTGCACTCTGGCCTCCGCTCGGGCCAACTGCCATTCCCATAGTCGTTCTCCTCTATTGCCCTGCCGGCGGTGTGCTGGGCGGGGCGCTTGGAGCAGTTTTCCTCTGATCGGTGAGCAAGCCGAGATCATCTACACCGGCGGCGCGAACGCTGTCGACTACCTTCACCACGCCGCCAAAACGTGCGCGCATGTCAGCTTTGACATACACGCGCTTGTCGGCTTTGTTGGCGAGGCGATCCTTCACCTTGGTAGTCAGATTGTCAACGTCAGCAACCTGGTCGGTGCCGAAGTAGACCTTGCCGTCGCGGGTGATAGAGACCAATAGCGCGTCTTCCTTGTCGGCGTCGGGCATCTGCTCCGGGTTGTTCACCTTGGCCATGTCCACGCTGATGCCTTTCTGCAACATGGGCGTGACCACCATGAAGATGATCAGCAGGACCAGCATCACGTCGACCATCGGCGTGACGTTGATGTCGGAGCTGATCTTCGAACCTTCGTTCCGTTTGGCTAATGCCATAGCGTCATTTCTCCCGTGCTGGTGAAAAGCCATGCGGGCGGGCCGCACAAACACTCCGCGAGAGATAGGAGGTCCGGTGCCGGAAACCCGGCACCGGACAAGCAACTCACTGCGGAAAACCCGACCCGGCCTTTACCAGCGCGCGTATTACCGGCGCACTTCGCCGCGCTTCTTCAGGAAGTAGTCGATCAATTCGCTGGACGAGTTGTCCATCTCGACGTCGAACGCTTCCACGCGACCGGTCAGATAGTTGAACATCATGACGGCAGGGATGGCAACGAGCAGCCCGATCGCCGTCGTGACCAGCGCTTCGGCGATACCACCGGCGACCGCGGCCAGACCAGTAGCCTTCGAGTTATTGATGCCGATGAAGGCGTTGAGAATGCCCATCACCGTGCCGAACAGTCCGACGAATGGAGCTGTGGAGCCGATGGTGGCGAGGCCGCCCAATCCGCGCTTGAGTTCGGCGTGGACGATGGCTTCGGTGCGTTCCAGAGCACGCTTGGAGGCTTCAATGGTCTCGCCAGGGATTGCGCCCGGGCTATCCTGATGGGCTTTGAACTCCATGAGGCCAGCGGTGACGACCTTGGCCAGGTGGCTCTTCTTGTTGCGCTCAGCAACCTTGATGGCCTCATCGATGCGGCCATCGCGCAGAGCGCCCGCCACGGCGGGAGCGAAAGCGCGCGATTGTTTGCGGGCCGCACTGTACGCCATCCAGCGGTCAATCATCACGCCGATCGACCATCCGGACATGATGAAGAGGATGATAACTACGGTTTTAGCGACCCAGCCCATGGCATGCCACAGGCCCAAGGGGTCGGTCGCCATGGCGCCGCCACCTTCCTGGACAATCCAGGCGGCTGCGGCGGGAACGTGACTCAGAACAGCTCCTACGTGAAGTGCGAACATGAGTTGCTTTTCCCTCCTCGGAACTCTTACTTCTAATTAGACACTTTGATGCGGTTCGTTGTGCCCGCCGCCACGTCAGATCTCAGAATTGTGGCTGCAGCATTGATAACGAACGAACGCTCGCAAGTGCGGAGGCATACCTTCGTGGTTACGCGGAGGTACGGCGGCATCCCGCGAGCGTCTTGAAAAGGCCGCTCCCGGCCACCGTTATGAGTGGGATAGGGAGGGCTGACGCACACTTCTGTAAATCTATTCAGCACACACCGACCGCGAGGAGTTTAGCCTCCGGACAGCGTGAAGTTCACCTGCACCTGCGTCTCGACCTCGACCGGCTCGCCATTCAGCAGGTACGGCTTATACTTCCACTGCTTCACGGCCTCGATCGCAGCCGGGGCCAGCATGGGATGGCCGCTGATCAGCTGAAGGTTTTCGATGTTGCCATCCTTGCTGATCTGCGCCTGAAGCAGTACCACGCCCTGAATGCGCGCCTGGCGGGCCAGCGGCGGATAGGTCGGGTTCACGCGGCGGATGATCAGACCTTGTGAAACACCTGACGATACACGCACGCGCTGCGGTGTGGCAATCTTCGGCACCGCGACCGGCGTCGCACTCAGCACGCTGCCGATCACGCCACCCATGGAACCACCGGGCACTCCGCCCGGAACGCCACCGACGACGCCCGTGCTCGCCATAACCGGCGGCGGAGCCTCGTCTTCCTTGATCATTTCAACTTTCTTTGGAATCTTGGTGGGCGTGCGCAGCTGGCCATTGACGATGTCGGTCTGAATTACCTTGACGACTTTCACCGGAGCTGCGGCCGGAGGAGGAGGCGGTGGTGGTGGCGGCGGTGCCACCAGGAATGTCATAAGCTGCTGCTTGGGCAAGGCTTCCGTGAAAATCAACGGAATCAGAACCATCACACCGATGATCCCGATTTGAATGATGAACGAAAGCGCCGAAGTCCAACCGCGCTTCGTCTTGAGCTTGCCCCCGGACTCGATAAGGCTGTCTTCAAACATTGTGATCTCCCCTACGTCAGACCCCTACGGAAACTTAGACACCAACTGTTCCCTTCTTGCTCCCAGTTTCTGATTCGCCTGAAGGACCCGAGACCACTTTGGCGAACCGGAGCGGAGACTGCTAACTGGTTACAAAATAAGGCCTACCGCAATCGCGAAGACCACACCATCGGGTAAGCTACCTATCTGCCCTTGGCGGCAGGCACGGCCACGGGGCGTTTGCCTTTTTCAACCCGCCAATCCTGATATGCAACCAGGATCGGAGCGGCGATCGCGATGGACGAATACGTCCCAATTAAGATGCCAATCACAAGAGCGAGGCTGAATCCGTGAAGCACCTCGCCACCAAATAAAAAGAGTGCGAGTACGGTAAGGAAGGTAAGGCCCGCTGTCAAGATGGTTCTGCTAAGAGTTTGATTAATGCTCCGGTTAACGATCTCAGACAGCTTTTCACGCCGCATGAGTTTAATGTTTTCCCGGATACGGTCAAATACCACGATCGTGTCGTTATTAGAGTAACCAATCAGGGTAAGGATGGCAGCGATCACCGTGAGAGAGATTTCAAATCGGGGAGCGAGCAAGGAAAATGCCCCTACAGTAATCAAGGTATCGTGGAATACAGTAACCACCGCAGCGATGCCATAAATCCATTCGAACCGGAATCCCAGATAAACCAGCATTCCCGCGAGGGAGTAGAGCGTGGCCAACTCCGCTTGCTTCGTCAGTTGCGCTCCAACTTCCGGACCAACGATCTCTGCCTCGGAAACATGGAAATCTGAAAGGAAAAATCCGTTCGGCAAGCTGGCGACCGCGGCCGGATCTGCCGCGCCCTTCAGTTGATCCATGGAATTCAGCACGCCGCCTAGATCCTTGTCGCGATGTCCCACGATGGCCTGCGCCTGCGCCATGTATTTCTGGTCGGCATCCAGACCCAGGTGCATCGGATCCTTCTCCAACAGGTAGTTCTTCACCGTCAACGTGCTGGCGTTATTGAGATCCAGCTTGCCTGTGGGGACATTCGTTTCCAGAGCATTGATAATGGTTTGCTTGCCCTGGTCGAGGGATTGGCCGCTGCTTGCCTTCTGGGCGAGGTCGATCAGGACTTCATTGTTTGAGGCCTGCCCATAGCTTTGAATTTTCGGATCGCGCAGGCCAGCATGATCGATTGCGCTGCGCACCGCGCCAAGATCGGGCGTGTGCGAGAACTTCACATACACCAGCGTTCCGCCGCGAAACTCGACGCCCCACGGAATCCCATGCCAAAACAGCATGGAGAGGACGCCCGCCACACTGAAAATCAGCGAAAAGGCGATGAAGTACCACTTCTTGCCCAGAAAGTCGATGTTTACGTCGCGAAAGAACTCCAAGACTAGCTCCCAAGTTCAAGGTTTCAAAGTTTCAAAGTGCCAAGGTTTCAAAGTTTCAAAGTTGCAAAGTTTCAAAGTTGCACAGTTTCAAAATCTCGATTCGTCAAAGCAAGGTTTGCTGTACAACTTTGAAACCTTCAAACTTTGAGACCTTGAAACCTTGCATTTTTCAGATGCTCAATGCTTCTCCGCGCTCTTTGTGGCTCAACACCCAGTCGAAAATCACGCGTGAAACGAAGACTGCGGTGAACAGGTTTGCCAGCAAACCAAACGTGAGCGTGGTTGCGAATCCGCGAACCGGACCGGTGCCGAAAATGAACAGGATTGCCGCCGAGACGATAGTCGTCACGTGCGTATCAACGATCGTGATCCAGGCGTGGCTGAATCCCTGATCCACAGCCGAACTCGGCGTCTTGCCGTTGCGCAATTCTTCACGGATGCGCTCAAAGATCAGCACGTTTGAGTCGACGCCCATACCGACGGTGAGGATCACTCCCGCGATTCCCGGCAGGGTTAGCACGGCCTCGAAGTAGCCCATGAATCCGAGCAAAATGATCAGGTTCAAGATGAGCGCGACGTCGGCATTGACGCCGGCCCAGCGATAGTAGATCAGCATGAAAGCCAGCACGGCCACCATGCCGATGATCGCTGCCCGAAGGCCGGCGCGAATCGAATCCGCTCCCAGCGAGGCACCCACGACTTCTTCGTGCAGGTACTTGATTCCCGCCGGCAGAGCGCCGGAGCGCAGGATCATGGAAAGATCTTTCGACTGCTGCTCGCTCATGCGGCCGCCGCTGATTTCGCCCCGGTCACGAATCGGCTCTTTAATATTCGCAACTTCCTGAACCTTGTTATCGAGGACGACGGCCAGGCTGTCGCCGACGTGCGAGGAGGTGAAATTATAGAAGCGCTGCCCTCCTTCACCGGTCAGAGTGAAACTCACTGACGGCTGGCCGTTCGGGTCGCGGCTTGGTTGAGCGTCGCGCAAATCTTTGCCACTCACAGCCGACGTGCGCGAAACCAGATACCAGGCCTCGCCACCTGACTCGGTACCGGGCATGTTGTGTCCCTGCAGCAAGATTGCGTCGGATGGAAGGACGCCGCCCTTATCCTGGAGAGCGGACTGTTCGCTCGGGTACGGGCCGCCCATTTGCTGCTTGATCTCAAGCATGGCAGTAGACTGCACGATGCTCTTTACCCGGTCCGGATCATCCACGTCGGGCAACTGCATCAAAATCTGGTACTGCCCGAGTCCATGCTCTTCAATCTGCGGCTCGCTTACCCCGAGCGCGTCCACGCGATTGCGGATGGTTTCGATGGCCTGCGTGACCGCCTTGTTCTTGAGGTCGGTCAGGTTCGAGGGTTTCATCACCAGGTTGTAGGAATTGTTGGCGCCGCCGTTGATGTCGTACTCGGGCAAGCGGTCCGAAACAAGGCTGAGCAGATCAGTGCGCGAACTCGGCTGCACTCCCTTGACCACGATGTGATCGGGATTGTTCTGGGGATCCGACTGCACAATGTCGGCGTAGTCGATCTTGCGATTGCGCAGCTGTTCTTTCAGAACTTCAATCGCGTTCTGCGCGTCGACATTGACGGCATCGTTGACCTGAACCTGCAGAATCAAGTGAGTTCCGCCGCGCAGGTCGAGACCAAGATGGATATGCTTGCCCATGGCGGCGAGCATGTCTGAGCCGTGATAACCGTTCGGAACTCCAAAGATCCCGAACAGAAAAACCAGCAGGATGCCGAGAATGAGTCCGACTTTCCAGAGAAGAGTCTTGTTCATAAAAATCAGCTTCGAGCTCCGAGCTTTGAGCTACGAGTCTTAGTTCACCTCGAGTCGTTGTGCTCGAGGCTCACAGCTCGTGGCTTATAGCTATTTCGCTTTCGTTTCCTCTTCGGCCGTTGTCACCTGCATGACCGATGCCTTGGTTACTTCCACCCGCAGATTATCTGGGGGGACGCGGAGGTGAATGGCGTCATCTTTTAGAGCGATGATGGTGCCACGCAACCCGCCACTGGTCGTAACCCGGTCGCCAGTTTTGAGCTGGTCGAGCATGGACTGCCATTTTTTTTGCCGGCGCTGCTGTGGCAGGATCAACAGAAAGTAAAAAATGCCGAAGATGAAGATGATCGGCGCGATGCCGAGCCATCCCATACCACCGCCACCCAGCTGTACGGCTAAAAATTGTTGCATGTTTTGAGGTCTACGCGGAAATCCGCAAGCAATCGCCCGCATCCACCTGATCCACGGGACTCATCTGTTTCACCACGGGGTTTGGATCGACTTCGGCCGGGTTCCTTCGTGTACGGGCTGAATCCGGGGAGGCCTTCCGTGGAGGTCACAGTCTCGGTCGAGACCAGACACCAGAATGAAAACTGGACTCTTCCCCAAGTGAAATAGAATGCCGCACGCGCCGCATAGTGTCAAGGTAGAAACTCAGGTTGTGGATCGTGTTCAGGACTTGGGCCAACACTTCGTTCGATGCATAAAGATGCCGCAAATAGGCCCGCGAATAGCGCCGGCACACGCGGCAGGCGCACGCAGGATCGAGCGGCGCCGCATCACGCGCGTAGCGCGCCTGCTTGATGCTGATCTTGCCCTCGGAAGTGAATAGCAGACCGTGACGCGCAGCACGCGTGGGCAGAACACAATCCATCATGTCGACGCCCAGAGTGGCGTACTCAACAATTTCTTCGGGCGTGCCGACGCCCATGAGGTAGCGCGGCTTATCTTTGGGCAAATGCTCGAGCGTGGATTCGACGATCTCACGCGTTCGCTCGCGCGGCTCGCCGACGCTCAGACCGCCGATGGCATATCCGGGAAATCCGATTTCGATAGTTCGCTCGGCAGATTCGCGACGAAGCGCAGGATCCATGCCGCCTTGCACGATGCCGAACAGAGATTGAGTCTTCTGTAAATCTTCAAACCATGGCACCTCACGTTGATGATCCAGGAAATATTTCTTGCTGCGAGACGCCCAGCGGAGCGTGAGTTCCATCGAGGCACGCGTGCGTTCACGGTCGGCGGGATATTCCGTGCATTCATCGAAGGCCATGATGATATCGGCGCCGAGTCCGATCTGCGCTTCCATCGCGCTTTCGGGACTGAAGAAATGAGAGGAGCCGTCGAGGTGCGAGCGGAAGGTGACTCCATCCTCGCTGACTTTTCGCAGTTCGTTGAGACTGAAGACCTGAAATCCGCCGGAATCGGTAAGAATGGCACGCGACCAGGACATGAACCGGTGCAAGCCACCTAAATTGCGGACAGTTTCGACGCTGGGCCGCAGATACAAGTGGTAGGTGTTGCCAAGGATGATCTGAGCGCCGAGTTCCTCCAAAGTTTCCTGCGGAACACCTTTTACGGAGGCAAGCGTCCCCACCGGCATGAATACTGGGGTCTCGATTTCGGCGTGAGGCGTGAACAGGTGCCCGAGACGGGCGTTTCCTGCCGTTTTTTCGATGCGAAAGAAGTCTTGCGACATGAAGGGCAATTCTAACTTGAATCAAGAGAGCGAAGTTGCGGCGGTCACTACGGATGAGTGGGGATCGGCGGCATTTTGAAGACTTCAATAAAGCGGCCGAAAGTATGCAGCTCGACGTCAGTGAATGCTGGCGATTCAGAGCGTATGGATTCTCCCAAGCCGTGAGCCCAAGCGGCCTGCACAATCCAGATGTGACCGGACGTGTGGAGGGTTGCGAGGGCTGGAATCAGATTTTGCGGCGTGAGTTGGCCGGCGGTCGGTCCGGTCGAGATCACCCGAAGCCCGCGGCATCCGAAAGTCTCATTGCCTTGATCAGTTGACTCGATCTGGACTGGCTTTTGATCGCACAGGTAGTGCGCCAACTGATAACTGCTGGCCTTGTCAGTGAGGATCACATCTTCCGGCGCGACGTGACTGCGGATGAATTCGATGGCCTGATCCATGTGCTGGTGACGCTGATCCGCGAGCGGAAGTTCGTCACGATCTTGCGGCGTGCCGAGAGCATGGCACAGAACGACGATCAGCAACGCCAGCGCAGCAGATGGCGCGACGCGCTCGCGAAACGAGCGGGCCACGCATACGCTTACACCGGCTAGAACAGGTATCGCCAGGAAAAGACACTGGCGCATGCGGCCGTAAGGATAGAATCCGGCGGCGGCCGCAAGCCAGTTCAGAAAAAACGGAAGCAGAAGAAGAATTGCGAAGGCGCGCCGCCGTGAGCGATCAGCCGCTTGTTCTTGGCGAAGTAGGAAGATGGCCCCGGCGATAAATAGCAGTACCGCAAGTTGGCCGATCTGGGTCTGTCCGAGGACGAAGCGGAAGATCCCAAACGTTCCGCGATAGAGATAGGGTAGGAGGTGATCGCTGGCGGGATGGAAGTACTGACCAGAGAGATACTGCTGGGGAAGAAGCGCCTGGTAGAGCAGGGCGTTCAGCCGCCCGAGATGAGTCTTGTAGAGGAATCCGGCAACTGCAATTCCGACGATCTGGCCGCCGATCCAGCTCAGGAGCACAGAAAGCGACGGCCTCTGCTGCAGTATTCGCAAAATCGCGTAGGCACCCAGTGCAGCGGCCACAAAGAAGGCGGAGTAGTGCGAGAGCATTGCCAGGCAAAGGCACGCTGACGAAGCCAACATCAACGCGGACGACTCCGGGGAGAGCGCGAGTTCGAACAGCCACGCTGCCGCCGCGGAGAACATCAGCAGCAGGGGATACTGGCGGACCTCCGCGGACATAACGATCATTGGGCCTAACAGGCAAACGAGTATCAGCCCCGCGATAGCGACCGCACGACTGGCGATGACTCCGAGCCAGCGATAGAAGATCCAGCAAAAAACTGTACCTGCGATGACGGACGGAAGGCGCAGGACCAGGTTTGAAGTGCCCAGCACGCGCCAGAAATGGAGAATCAGGATCAGCAGCGGCGGATGACTGATGGTAAGACTGGCGTTGTAGGCGAGCCTTACAGATTCTCGATTTGCCAGAGAAAAGTGCCAGGCCTCGTCAGGGCTGAAGAAGGTCGCATGGGCCAGCCAAACTCGCCAACAGAATCCAACCGCGAGGAGCGCCGCCGCAAACCAGTCGGTCTGAGTGCTGACATTTTCGGGGTGGCTCGCGAGAACCGGCGCTTTGCTGGAAGGCATCGCGTCAACATCGACCGGGCGTGACATGAACGGCAATTGTACTAATGTGAAATCGCGGGCGAACTGGAAATGCTCAGGCTGAGATCGTAATAATTTCCCCGAATACATTACCCGCTTTCACTGTGAGCCTCCCCATGCTGATCGGAAGCTTGAAGCGTCGCGGACCAGCGCTTCCCGGATTGAAGTAAAGCACGCCGCCGCGCGTCTCCTGCTTTGGGATGTGGCTGTGGCCGGAGATTACGACGTGGAATCCGGCGGCCTCGGGCTTCAAGTCGAGATCTGCCAGATTATGGAGGACGTAAATCGTGATGCCTCCGATTTCGATCACTTCAGTCTCAGGCAACTTTCGCGCCCAGGGTTGTGTGTCGATATTGCCGCGGATCGCTGTAAGCGGCGCAAGCGTAGCGAGTTGCTCGAGAATTTCGGGGGCGCCGACGTCCCCGCCATGAATGATGTGCTTACAACCCTCTAGCGCCTTCATGGCTTCCGGTCGAAGCAGGCCATGCGTGTCGGAGATGACGCCGATGATGATGGGAGTTCGAGTTATAGGTTCGACTTTCGCTCGGGCTTGCGGTTCAGTGCCATCAGTTCGTTCATTTCGGCGTGCGACGGCGCGCCACCCATGTTGGTGAATGTGCCTGCGGTCTTCACTTCCTGGGCCAGCCGCTGCAAATGGCCTAAAGAACTGCGCATGGGGCCCGATCCCAGGCTGATTCGCTTGACGCCCAGAGCGGTCAATTCGCTGATTGAGAGGGCGCCGGAAACCGCTAGTACGTTTACCGGGCAATTCAGATCTTTGACTAAGCGGCCGATCGCGGGGGCATCGCGCAAGCCGGGGACGAAAAGGCAATCGGCACCAGCGTCGCGAAAGGCGCTCAGGCGGCGCACCGTTTCGTCGTAGCGAGTGGCGGGTTCGCCGACTTGCAAGAGATAAACGTCAGTCCGGGCATTGAGTACGAGCGGGACATCGAGCTGCGTGGCAGCTTCGCGGATGGCGCGAATTCTCTCCAGTTGGAGCGACAGGTCGGCCAGCGGATGACTGGAATTGCCCGTCGCATCTTCGAAATTCATCCCGACGGCCCCGGCGGATATAACTTCGCGGGCGGTATGAGCCGCGCTCTCCGGAGTTTCGCCGTAACCTGCTTCCACGTCGGCGGTAACCGGCACACGGACGGCAGCCGCGATCTCGGCAACCGCGGACATCATCAGCTCGGAGTGAATCTTCTGCCCGTCGGGAAGGCCATGGGCAAAGGCGATTCCGGCGCTGGTAGTCGCTATCGCAGGAAAGCTGGCGTGTTCGATGATGCGGGCGCTGGCGACGTCCCAGACATTGACGAGCACGAGCGGAGTCTCGCTGGAGTGGAGCGAGCGCAGTGTTTCGGCTTTTCTCTTCTGCTGTGGATCGGGCGCTGGCATTTAAACCTTTCCATCCCCCAACTTTTTCAGAAATTTACTGATGCTAACGATGGCCCGGCCCACGGTGCCACGCCCGATCTCCTGCGTATCGTCTCGCGCAGAAACCCGGAGGGTATAGAAGCGTCCGTCGAAGGCTTCGACCGTGGCTTCGGCTTTGATGCGTGCGCCGATGCCGCTGGCAGCGCGATGTTCGACATGAATGGAAGTTCCCACGCTGATCTCGTCGCCTTCGCAATATGGATGCATGGCGTGGAAAGCCGCCGTCTCCATCAAGCGGATCATGTCAGGGGTGGAATAAACCGGCGGCAAATCGGGATGATGGGCGGTGAGTGTGTGTTCGAAGAGCACAGTCTCTTCGGCTTCGCCGCGACTTCCGAGGGGGATTGGTTTCAATGAACGAATCTCCTTGCGAGAGGGGACTGGAGTTACGAGGGGCCGTTCGCCTTTAGGGCAGCAAAAACCTGCTTGGGGTCAAGCCTCTGATCACGGAGTTTCCCCTCGGCCTTCTTCAATTCGTCTTTGGTCATCTGTGAGGCTAGTTCGTTGGCCTTCTGCCGGGCTCCATTTACCCGCATCATGGAGGCCCGTACGTAGAGTACAAATGCGGAGGGGCGATCAATCTTAGTTCCCTCGCCTATGGAGTACATCTCGGCAAGCTCCATCATCGCCGGGACATTCACGGTGAACGCGGCTTTCTGGTACCACTTGACAGCCTCAAATGAATCCTGAGTCACGCCGTATCCCTTGCGGTAGATATACCCGACACAATACTGGCCCAGTGGAAAGTCTCCCTTTGCCGCCGCTCGACAAAGGCCCAGAGCCTCCCCGTAGTACCTGGACGGATCGGGTCCTGTCAGAAAATGCATCGCGACAACAACTTTGCTGTACGGCGTCAGATCGGCCGCGGTTCGGAGCCATCGAACGGATTTCTCTTCATCTTTGGGGATCTGGTCACCTTTCTCGTACATTGCGGCGACTTGCAAATAGGTCTCGGCTTTTTCGGAGGGAGAGGCATGTTCAGATGACCTTCGAACTGCATCGTCCGCGGCTCGGTCCCCGGCGTCTTTCGCGAGGAGAAACCAGGCGTATGCAGTGAACTCGTTTGGGCCAATGCCGTCTCCGTTGTAGTGGGAGGCACCGACATTGAACATGGCCTCTGCGCTTCCATGCTTGGCGGCTGTTGCGTACCAGCGGAAGGCTTCCGCCTTATCTTGCGAGACGCCATCACCCATACGGTACATGACGCCGATGTAATTTTCCGCGACTGCATTTCCTTGAACTGCCGCCTTACGAAACCAAAGCAGCGCTGCTTGGCTGTCGTGAGGAACGCCATCGCCTGTGCGATATGCCATTCCCAGTTGGGTTTGCGCTGTTCCATCCCCTGCCTCAGCCTTAGTGGTCAATTCTGAGATATCAGTGGGCGTTAGTCGCGAGGTCTCGATCTGTTGCTCGCTGGAACTGTGGGGAACCGATGGTGAGGCGGAATTCGTTTGTGCGTGAGCAATCGAAATGATGAAAAGCGAGAGAAACGCGAATGTGCGCAAGCGAGCACCGCTTAATACCCTAGAAAGCTTTGTGGGCGCGTTGAATGTGGGCAAGGAAAGGCTCCCGAAAACGAGAGTCAAACTCCAGACATTCATTGGCTCGAGGTTGAGTCGCCTGGTCTACGCAATCGCGAGTGCGGTGCGACGCGCTTCAATGCCGTCGAGCGCGAGCCACAACATCCGGGCAGACTCCTCGGCAGCATCCAAAGCGGATGTGGCCATTTTCGGATTCTGGTCGATGCGTGCTTCGAGTTGGGAACGCCAGACGTTCGAGTGATAGATGTCGGCCTCGGCGTGCAGGGAAAAGTAGCCGCAGGTCTTGTCATCGGCGCCATACATCGAACGCAGGCCGCCTTCCTTTTCGACAGCGATTCGGGGCACCTGGGACTCGTAGGCATAGAAGCCGGCGAGCACTTCCTCGGGCGCACTTTCATTCGCCAACCGGTGAAAATGGCCGATCAGATTCCTGACTTCAGGCAGAGGATTATGCCACTCTAAATTGCGGGTTGATCCCATTCCCTCAGCGAAGTCGAGCCATAAATCGGAGTGAGGCACCGAGTTTCGGCCAGGGCGACCTTCAACGCCCCGTTCATCGCACATATTAGCCAGCACAGCCTGTCTCAGTTCGCCATCTTCAAGCCGCAGGGCAAAGGCAGCTAAATACGAAGGAAAGGCCTCGACGTGGTGATAGTAGTCCTGGGCATACTCGCGGAGATCCTCGCGCGTAAGGCGGCCTGCGGACCAGGCTTTGTAAAACGGGTGGCAAAGAAGATCGTACTTGGCGATGCGGGCTTCCAACTGGGCGATGAATTCAGCGGTTTTCATAATCCCCTCAGTAGAACGGTTGGTGACCAATATACGGGTGAGGAGTGCGTCCAGCAAGTGATGGTGATCACCCATGCTTCTAAGTTGCTAGAATAAAAGAGCAAAGTCGAAGTATTTTGTGGGGTTCAGTTAACCGGGTGCAGTTTACCGAACAATTCGATGTGGTTGTGGTCGGCGCCGGCCATGCCGGCTGCGAGGCGGCGATGGCTGCTGCCCGCATGGGTTTGAAGACCGCGCTCTATACGCTCAATGTCGACCTGATAGCGCAGATGTCGTGCAATCCGGCGGTGGGCGGCATTGCCAAGGGGCACCTGGTGCGGGAAGTCGACGCCCTGGGCGGCATCATGGGCGAAATCACCGATGCGGTGGGCATCCAGTTCCGCTTGCTCAATACCTCCCGGGGCCCGGCCGTGTGGTCGCCGCGCGCGCAATGCGACAAGCAGGCTTATCGGCTGAAGATGCGCGAGGTATTGGAGTCGCAGGCGAATCTGAAGATCAAGCAGGCGGAAGTTGCGGATCTGATTATTGAAAGCTGTCAGCTCTCAGCTATCAGCTCTCAGCAAGAGCGGGGAGGGCACGAGTTCATTCGTGCTGCAGGAGCCCCTCTCACAGGAACCGCGGCTTCAGCCGCCGAGGTTGCCGACGGCCCGCAACTTGGGAGCAGCGAGTTCGGTCGTCAGAGAGCGATCGGGATTCGCCTGCGCGATGGGCGCACCGTGGGCGCGAGGGCGGTCATCATCACGACTGGTACTTTCCTTAATGGGCTCATTCATTGCGGAGAGCAACAATATCCTGCAGGGCGGTCGGGCGAGCCTAATGCAGTCCTGTTGGGTGAGGCACTAAAGAATCTGGGGCTGCGGGGATGCCGGCTCAAGACCGGCACGCCTCCGCGGCTCGACGGGCGCTCCATTGATTGGTCCCGCTTTCCTGCACAGCCGGGCGACGAAGATCCGACACCCTTCAGCTTTCGCACCAAGCGGGTGGCGCATCACGACTCGCAGGTGCCCTGCTACATTGCGTGGACGACGGCCGAGACGCACCGCATCATTCGCGAAAACGTGCACCGCTCGCCGATGTATAGCGGGCAGATCCAGTCGATCGGGCCGCGCTATTGTCCGTCAATTGAAGACAAGATCGTAAAGTTTCCCGACAAAGAGATGCATCAGCTCTTTCTTGAGCCAGAAGGGCTCAACACGCATGAGATCTACGTCAACGGCATGAGCACTTCACTGCCGGTTGAGGTGCAGTTGGCGATTCTGAAGTCGATTCCGGGACTCGAGAATGCCGAGATGCTGCGGCCGGGATATGCCATCGAGTACGACTCGATCGATCCGACGGAACTCGAGCGGACGCTCGAAACGCGCAAAATCGCTGGGTTGTTTCTTGGCGGCCAGATCAATGGCACGTCTGGCTATGAGGAAGCTGCATGCCAGGGGCTAATGGCGGGCATCAATGCGGCACTGAAGGTGAAGGGAGAAGCGCCGCTCGTGCTTGATCGCACGGAAGCCTATACGGCGATTCTGATCGATGACCTGATCTCAAAGGGAACGAACGAGCCGTACCGGATGTTTACGTCGCGGGCGGAGTTCCGGTTGCATCTGCGTATCGATAACGCTGACCGGCGGCTGACTCCTTACGGACGTCGCGTGGGTTTGATTTCCGATCAGGCCTGGGCTGACTTTTTGGCGAAGCAGCAACGGCTGGAGGAGATGAAGAAGTTGCTGGAGAGCACGAGGTTTAGCGCTGAAATGTCGGACATGATTTTGCCACCGGTTGTCGAGACGCCCCGCAAAGCTGCCGAGCTGGGCTCGGCACGGACGGGCGAGGCGCCCGTCCCCACATGGGCAGTGCCCGCGTCACAGGGCCAAACTCTTGCACAGCTTCTCAAGCGTCCGGAGATCACTATCGAACAATTCGCGCCTGTGCTGTACAAACTCGCTCCCGAGTTCTTTCGAGATTCGCCGTCGGCCTCTGCTGTGAAGATTTCGTCGGAAGTCCGCAACGAACTTAAGTCCGTCGAAACAGAAATCAAGTACGAGGGCTACTTGTTGCAGCAGCAGCGCGCCATGGAGCGGCTGAAGAAGGCAGAGCATCACGCCATTCCGGAGTGGTTCGACTATCGTTCGGTGAGCGGACTCTCGCGTGAGATGCAGGAAAAGTTGAGCAAAGTGCTGCCGCGCACACTTGGTCAAGCCTCTCGGATTCCCGGTGTGACGCCAGCCGCGGTGTCGCTGGTGAATGTTTATATCGAAATTCAAGCGCGGCGGCGCGAGCAGGCTGCGGCGCTTTGATCACGCCTATGGGTGCGTGTCCTCTCGCGCCTTTAGTTCCTGCGACAATTTAAGCTCGTCTTGAGCTTCATCTTTTTTTCCCATGTCGCGATATGCCTGGCCGATCAGGAAGTGGGCCGTCGGGTTGTTCGGATCCAGATCCACCGCACGCTTTAGCGCACGAACCGCGAGTTCGAGTTCCCCTTTTTTCTGCAGAACCTTTCCCATCAGGATGTAGGGGCCGGTGGATGACGAATCGAGCCAAATGGAGCGCTGCAAAAGGCGTTCGGCGTCTTCGTAGTTCTGGACCCGCGAGTAGGCGTCGGCTAATTTGTAGTAAGTCGGGGCGTGGGCGGGATTGATCGCCAGTTCTTTTTGGAATTCGGCGATGGCTTCGGGAAATCGTGATTTCGCGATGTACAACTCGCCAAGAAGATAGTGCGCCAGCGGAAGTTTGGGATCGAGGGTCGCAGCTTTCTGCGCGTACTCCTCGGCGATCGGGTCATATTCCTGACGCAACATCATGCGTGCAGTGAACAGATAGCTGGCCGCTGAATCCGCGGGTACATCGAACATCTTGCCGAAAGCCTTGCGCGCGCCGGCGTAATCCTTGGTCTGGATGTAGCAGATTCCCAGAATGTACGACGCGTCGACATTGGCCCGCGGATACCATCCTTGCACTTTCTCGAGCAGAGGGATGGCATCGGACGGATGGCCGCCGAGATAGTACGAGAGCCCGAGGAGTTGTGTGGCTTCGTTATTCGCGGGGTCAGCCGCGGTCGCCTTCTTGAGGTACTCGATCGCCTTGTTGAATTCGCTTTTCTTGTAGTAGGCGGTGCCGAGTTCGAGAGCGAGCCCCTTTGCTTTAGGATCGCCGGCTTCGACAGTCTGCAAATGGGCGATGGCCTCGTCGATCTTGCCTTGCAGCATGAGTCTTTGAGCTTCAGCGAATTCCGGAGGCGTCGCGGCCGCAGTGGAAACCTGAGGCGGGGGCACATCTGCCGGCGAGGCCGTCTGAGCGAAGCTCAACAGCGAATGGAGCGCCGCGAGCACAGCGCCAAAGAGAAGTAACGACCGTAGCGGTTTCGAGAGCCTCCTGCTCGAGAGCCTTGTACTCGAGAGCTTCGATCTTGAGAGCTTCATGGCGAAATTAGAGCACAAACGGGATCGCCGCAGGCCGCGGGGTGGTGCAACGATCAGCGAGAGTTGATCGCCTTCTCGACGGCGTCCAGATTTTCCTGAGCAAGAGACTGACTTGGATCAATTTTTAAAGCGCGCTCCAGATGAGCCTTCGCTTGCTCGAACTTTCCCATATCCGCGAGGGTCGCTCCCAAGTTTGCTTCTGCGCCGGCGTCGTCGGGTTGCAACTTGAGCGCAGCCTCGAACTCCGCAACCGCTTGGTCCATTTCACCCATCTGGGTCAGCGCGATGGCGAAGTTGTAGTGCGCGTCGAAATAATCAGGGCGATTCTCGAGCGCTATCCGGAAGAGTGCCGTCGCTGGCCGGGGCTGTCCATCGGCGACCAAAGCCGCTCCCAGAGCGTTGTTCGCGGCCGCATCATCAGGACGCAGGCGTACCGCTTCTTCGTATTCTTTGACCGCGTCCTCGAGCTTGTCGTTGGCCTGAAGCATTGAGGCCAGGTTGTAGTGAGCTTCGAAGTCGCCCGGATTTTTTTCGATGTTGTGACGCGCCAGCGCCTGTTGCAGGATCATGCGTGGGTCAGTTCTTGGATCGAAGTTCACCGGCAGAACCTGCAGCCAAAGGTGGCACATTTCGTCTGTCGATTTGTTGCCGCCAACGACCCGCACTGGTGGATGATTCGGATTCAGCGGATTGTTTTCAGAATTGTCGTACACGTAGCGCAGGCTCACCGTCGTCCCTTTGGGTAAGCGGACTGGCTCCGCGTAGCGGTACACCGCCTGCCAATTCAGATTCCAGTGAGGAATGTGGATCAGAGTTTCTTTCTTGCCGTCGGGCAGCGTGGCGAGAGCCTGAATATCGTTTCCGAGATAATGCGCGTGGGGATAGATCGCCAACAGGTCGACATCGACGGGCAACGTGAAATCGTCGCTCACCGCGAAGTCGGAACGTCCGGGCGGAATGTCGAGCTTCGCGTCGTTTTCCAGTTGCAGCAGCATCGGCAGCTTCGTCGCAGCATGAGAAGTGAAGTAGAGCCCAATGCTCGGCTGAATGACTTCCGGTTTCCCCGATGGCTGCAGATGCGTATTGAGAACGAGGTCGGTGCCCTTGTCGAGGCGCAATGCCATTCCGTCTGGTTCGACATAAGGGACGGTGCCCGGCTTCCAGAACAACAAATGACTGTCGGGATCGAACACCTGCGATTCGATGCGAATCTCCATGCCGCCAAAACCCGCTCCCGGCTCGGCTTCCCGCTGGCGCAACGAACCGGTCCGATCGACCAGAATGTTGGCGTGATGAACGAACCGCTTGTCGCCGGGGCGAATTTCCACCGCTTTCACCCAGCGCGTCTGCTGGATCGGAATGCGGAAGATAAAGTTCCAGTATGTATCCGTACCTTCCGGCGGGAGAATGAATGGCTTCTCCGCCTTCAGCACGAGATCAGGCTCGCCCAGCCGCCATCCTTCGACGAACTTCGGTTGCGGGGGAAGATCTGCGGCATTGCCTTCGACCGCGCCCTGCTCGACCCAACGCTGGATGAGATCGATCTCCGCGTCAGTCAGTCGCATTTCATCGGCAAACTTGAGCGGCTGCGGTTCAGGCAGCCATGGAGGCATGCTGCGGGCTCGCACCACTTCCGCAACCTGCCGCGCGTGTTTTTTTGCGTCGGAATAAGTCAGAAGGGAAAAAGGCGCTGCTTCTCCCGGACGATGACACGCCGCACAAGAGCGAAACATGATGGGCGCGATGTCGTGATTGAATGTCGGGGGGCGGGACGAATCTGTGGGGCCTACCGGTCTGGCGGTCAGTCCCAGAGCCGCGACCGAAACGATCGCCGCGACCACCATGCCGGAACTCCGATTCAATCCAAATCTGAGATGTAACATCCCACTCCCCGGACTTCTTTTTGCGCCAGCGGCTTTCCCGTCGCTGCGGCATCGATCGCATCTTGCAGTTCGTGAGTCGTTGCGGCGTGGCGTGACCGACTGAGGTCCACATACCAGTTATCGACTCGACCGTCATACACAAGGTGCTGGTCACGATCAAACACCGCGACTTCGGGAGTGATCTGGACCCTTCCCAATTTCACTAGTACATGTTCGGGATCTCGCAGCGCGGGCAATCGGTAGGCATAATCCTTCAAATAGTCGCGCACGGCGTCTGGAGCATCCGACTTGTCAGGAAAAATCAGCCAGAATTTGGCGCGAGCGGCGTTCTGCTCGGCAATCTTCTGAATCGCCGGCGCGTAGCGGCTCGAGACGGGACAGTCGCGGCGCAAAAAAACCAGCACGACTGCTTTGCCTGAACTTGCGGCCAGAGGATCTGCGGGACGTCCGTCGAGGTCCACGGCGGATCCGGGCACAGTCGCGCTGGCGGCAAGAAGACTCACCGCCAATGGCAATCGAACCAGAAATGTTCCCCATGGCATACTGCGCACCGAATGAAAAGAATTCTAAGAGCGTTCGCTTGCGGCTGTCTATCCCGAGAATCGCCATCAGCGATGAGGGGGAGAATTCAGTTGCTGTTTATGAAGTGATTGGCGAGCCGCTGCCGCTACAATGGCGTCAGCATGATTGCTCATCTGCGCGGAAAGTTGCTCGCCAAGCATCCCAACCAGGCGATCGTAGAGACGGCCGGGGTCGGATACGACGTGACCATCAGCGTGCCGACATTTTCTGAGCTTCCTGTGGTCGGCGCCGACGTGGCGCTGCACGTCCACACGCATGTGCGCGAGGATGTCATCGCGCTGTATGGATTCCTGCGTCCTGCAGAAAAATTGCTTTTCGAAAAACTGATAACCGTCAGCGGCATCGGGCCGAAACTTGCCATCACCATTTTGAGCGGCATGGCCGCCGACGAAATGGTTGGGGCAATCCGCGGCAATGACGTGGCTCGGCTGACGCGCATTCCCGGGATCGGCAAGAAGACGGCGGAGCGGATGGTGCTGGAACTGCGTGACAAGCTGCCCCAGACTACGCCGGCGGCAATCCAGGCCGCTCCTTCGCTCGGAGCCACCGAAGAAGATGTCCTCTCGGCATTGGTCAACCTGGGATATCAGCGGGCCGCAGCCGAGAAGGTTCTGAGCACGGTCATGAAGAACGGCAAGAGTGGATCGTTCGATTCGCTGTTCCGCGAATCGTTGGCAGCACTTTCGAGATAGGGCGTTCATTTCCCGCTGGACAGGCTTGGGGGAATGCGCTCTAATGCTGCGCCATGCAGACGCTGGGATTGTCGGATTCGACAACGCGTAGCGAGAGCCGCCTGAAGAGCCTGTTTTGGCCTTCAATCCAGAGCGGCGCTGATGTGGATTACCTCGCAGTGCAAGGTTTCTGGGTTTGCACTGTGGTGGGCGCCGTATCGTTCGTCTTCCTCGTGATCGCGGGCCAGCCTATCACGGGCGCACTGGTTTTTCTGCTATTTCACCTCGGCGGCGTTGGCGTTCGCGAACACAACCCATTCGCAGCCGCAGTAATGCTCCTCTACTATGCCGTGGATACCTTCGCTTCTGGCATCGGGGTTGTACGCATTATCGTTGCGGCGTTGCTGCTGTCGAATTTGCGCGCCACCTGGATCGCTTCGGGATGGAAGGCTGACTCGGAAGAAGCAGCCCTCCCGCCCAGGCTCAGCGAGACTTTCGCGGACAAGTTTGCCGATCGCTGGCCCGCTTTCATATGGCCAAAAATAAAGGTGATCTATTACATCTACTCGTTTGTTTTTCTAGTTCTCGTTGTCGCCGGGCTGATCCTGATGCGGATTCGAGGCGAGCATTTGTAGACCAATCGGCGATCATTTCGCGTCTAAATCTACTTGCCGATGCAGAACGTGCTGAAGATCAGATTCAGAATGTCATCGGTAGTTGTAGCGCCCGTGATCTCGTCGAGTGGGCGCAGCGCATTGTAGAGATCGAGCAACAACATCTCGTGCGGCACTTTTCCCCGGACAGCAGCCTTTGCGGCGTCCAGCGCAGTAAGCGAATCTTTGATCAGTCCTTCATGGCGGATGTTCGTCAGAAATCCTGATTCGACTTGGGCGCCAGCCTCTCCGGCTGCGTGGCGCAGAATCTCGGTGCGCAGTTCGGCGATCCCCTCTCCGGTTACAGCAGAGGTGCATAGTTTCTGACCACCGGCCACCGCCCACCGATCATTGATACCAAGATCGCTCTTGTTCCCAACCACGATGAGCGGGCGCGTACCGGTTTGTTGCAGGAGATCGGCGTCTTCGGGCGTTTGGGGCTGGGAGACATCGACTACGACCAAAACCAAATCCGCCTCGGCGAGGGCTTCCATCGATTTGCGAATGCCGATCGATTCGGCTTCATCCAGCGCAGCGCGAATTCCTGCCGTATCGACAAGCTTGACCGGAATGCCACCGATTGCGACCGTCTCGCTCACGAGGTCGCGCGTGGTTCCAGGAGTGGCTGTGACAATCGCTCGCTCGCGCTCCACCAGCCGATTAAACAGGCTGGACTTGCCCACGTTCGGACGGCCAACAATCGCCAGGGTCAAGCCTTCGTGCACGATCTTGCCGTAGGCAAAGCTCGCACTCAGTTCTGCCAGCGGCGCACGCACGGTTTCAATCTGCTCAAGGATCGTGGCGTCGGGAAGTAGTGAGACGTCATCTTCTGCAAAATCAATCCCGGCCTCAAGCAACGCAATAAGTTCGACCAGTTTCTGCTTGATTGGCTGCAAGCGCCGCGAGAGAGCACCGTCGAGTTGCTGCGCCGCGACCTTGGCCTGGTACAAAGTTTGAGATTCGATCAGATCGCGGACTGCCTCCGCCTGGGTAAGATCGATGCGGCCATTGAGAAAAGCACGCATGGTGAACTCTCCCGGCTCAGCCAGTCGCGCGCCGGCAGCCACACAGAGTTCCACAATGTGGCGCAGTACGACCGGAGATCCGTGCGCTGAAATCTCAACGACATCGTCGGTGGTGTAGGAGTGCGGCTTGGCGAAATAGGTGACCACGACATCGTCGATGCGCGCAGTCGAACTTCTCTGGACTCGAAGTAAGTCGACACCCCCACCCTGTCCCTCAAAAGACGAGGGACAAGGATGGGGCACCCGACCCTCTTCGGATTCCACCAACTCCCCAAATACGGCTCGTCCCGGCTCCAATTCGTGGCGCAGGCGCAGCATTGGAGCTGCGATCTGGCGCGCGCATGGGCCTGCAAGGCGCACCACGCCGATCCCGCCGCGCCCGGGAGGAGTTGCAACAGCCACGATCGTGTCATCCAGGTTTGGTGCGGAATTCACGCGCCGATTGTAACGGTTAAACTAGATACAACCAACGAATGGGGAAGCCTAAGCCTCCCGAATTTTCCAAGGAGCCCGATTTTGTCCGTTGCCGACGAATTACTAAAAGCAAATGAGAATTTCGCGCGCAATTTCACGATGGGCGAGTTGTCTGTGCGTCCGAAGCGGCATGTAGCTGTGCTGGCCTGCATGGATTCGCGCATTCTGTTCGAGCACTGTCTGGGCCTCAAGCCTGGGGACGCGCACATGATCCGCAATGCCGGGGGAATTGCGACGGAAGATGCGTTGCGCTCACTAATCGTGTCGCATCACCTGCTCGATACGCAGGAATTCATCATCATCAACCACACGGATTGCGGGCTACTGAAAGTGCGGGAAGACGAGTTGAAAGCGCGGCTTGCAAAGAAGATGGGGACCCCGGCCGATAAGCCCGCTCATTTCCACGCCTTCGAAGATCTTGAGGAGAATGTGCGGCAACAGGTGGAGAGAGTGAAGTCGCACCCGTGGATTCCGAAGCACATTCCGGTGCGGGGGTTTGTGTATGACGTGAAGACGGGAAGGCTGACGGAAGTGGTTTAGGTGTGGGGAACGGGGCCGTATTCTGTTCCTGCCGCGGCTGAAGCCGCTTCCTTTGGTGGCATCCCGACGGCATCGCTGAAGCGATGCCCTGATACGAATCCTCTATCTCAGCAACGCTTTCTCGATTTCCTGACGTAACTCTCCGTATGGGACGGCTCCGGGGTGGTACCAAGCGACTTTCCCGGCGCGATCGAGCAGAACGAGTGTCGGCGTAGTGGAGGCCCCGTAGGTATCGAAGTTTGCCTTGCTGATGGGCACGGGCATGTCGAGTAGTCCGGCATAGAATCGGTGGCGGACAGCATCGATATACATGAGTTCGTCATTCGGCGACGCGTGCTCGATTTGTGCCGTATATCCGTAGAAGCGCGTCGGACCGATGACTTTCAATCCCTTCGCCGCATATTCCGACCGAAGCTGCGTAATGATCGGCGCTTCCGCTTTGCAATCTCCGCACCAGTGCGCCCAGAAGAAGAGCAACACGGGCGAGCCGCGCAGTTGTGATGACGGTGGCAGGGTCCCCCCGAGCGACTGATCCGACTTCAGCGGCGGAGCCGGCTTTCCCTGAAACGACAGCAGGTTCAGGTTCTTCTGAATGCGATCATGGATCGAAGTATTGCCATAGGTTCGTAGGGCGGTCTGCAACAGCGTGATCGCTTGCGTCTTCTGCCCCTCGGCGGCGAGCGCCTGCGACTGGACCTCGAAGGCGGCGCCTAGCGCAAGCGGCAAGTGTGGATCAGCGTCGAACTGGTGCGATTTCAGTTGCTCGACTGCGAGAGTCTTGGTCTGCTTGGCATACGCCTCGGCTTTGCCGTATTCGTGCTGATCGAGTGCGGCGCGCGCGAGCCACGAGTAGGCTTCCAGATACTCGCCATCAACCCCGACCTGGCTGCGATAAGAGCTGAGTTCCGATTCCGCGGCAGCGAAATTGTTCTGGGCGAGGGCAGAGCGCACATTGTCGACGATCCCCGCCCAGCAGGTGGCAGTGAGGGCCATGCAAATCAGAAGAATGCGACGTGGCATGTCTCTTATGATGACTGGCGGGCGCTGAAGTGGCAAATGCCAAAAACTCGTAACCTGTAGTTAACATTGACATAACAATCGCACTATCAATCGTTTAGGAAAGGTACATAACGATTTATGTAGCATTTTTGAGGCATTCGCCTTACAATAAAGGCGCGTTTGATCTTTAGAGTTCCTTCGCAGTACAAGCATCTCCGCTTAACCCAGCGCGTGACCTGCCTGCAGAAGACCCGAAAGTTTCAGCGCTACATCAGAAGAAAAGGAACAGTGCAACA
>Ga0335076_10000279_pt1 | contig 45274 bp, 32 predicted proteins | sample Lox_Sample_25_FD_206717 | JGI IMG/M metagenome (GOLD analysis project Ga0335076, IMG submission 206717) | Soil microbial communities from Loxahatchee National Wildlife Refuge, Florida, United States - Lox_Sample_2.5 | ecosystem: Environmental > Terrestrial > Soil > Wetlands | place: USA... | reverse complement strand
GGTCTGACCTTCCTGCGCGACAACTATGCGCAAAGGGCCTTCGAACACATCAAACGCGCCGCCGACATGGAGAAGAACAATCCCTATTACATGTCCTACCTGGGTGTGGCCCTCGCCCGCACGGAACAACGATGGGCCGACGCGGAGCGCCTGTGCGACACCGCAGTCCGTATGAAGCGCAACCAGGCGCAGCTCTATTTGAATCTCGCCGAAGTTTATATGGCCGCGGGACGCAAAGAAGATGCCCGGGAAGCGCTGCTATCCGGAATGAAGTACGCGCGACGCGACATTCGCCTCAACATCGCCATGGCCAAGTTGACCCCGCGTCGCTCGCCGGTCTTCACCTTCCTGGAACGCAAGCACCCACTCAACCGCCATTTCGGGCTGCTGCGGCACAAAGCCATGCAGGCGTTCAGCAGAACTTGAGGATTCTCGAGTTTCCCCAACCCCCCAAACGCAAAAGAGGCGGGTGGCCAAAAAGCCATCCGCCTTTTTTGTTTTTCCTCATTTCTTCAATCACTACGCGAGAGCAACCACAGCTCCAACAGCAAGCGAACTAGAACTCTCATCAGGGAGTACCGTTACGACTTCGAGTGTGGGCCTCTTTCTAGGCTAGCCTCAGTTGATTCAAAATCAAGTTCGGGACAGGTTTGAGTTTCACTTTCCCGGCCTCGTCGTGCAGCCAAGACGCCACTCCCTTTCCGGGATTACAAACCGATTCAAACGGAAATCCAGTTATGCCTGCAAGTACCCTTTCGAACTCGGTTGGATTCCATTCGTCGAATATTGGCTTCATCGAAAAGCCTTGAAGAGGATTCTGAACGACGTGTGTAGGAGTTTTGTCACCGCTGTCGATGACCATGAACTTCGGCGTACGATTCATCAGCCTCGCGTAGTAGAAAAATGCCGCGGTCAACTCGGCAAAGTGAAGAGGTCGAAGGTGTAGTCGTTTATATTTCTTCCACGCCATGGCTTTACAGTCTCGTTGCGCTCCTCCGTCTTGCAGTGCGGCCAGAATGGCCGTTTTACCGACACGACATGCAACAGTCATTAAAATCGGTGAGTCGCGGAAGTCCCATTGCAGCCGTTTGTCTTTGATCTGTGCCATCCTAAACACAAATATTGAAGCGGGTAAATCTGGAATGAACTTCATCGGCAAGCGGGCGGCTTGCAGAAATACCTGGTGGAGGTCAAATTGTTTCAAGATCTTCTTGGTTACGATCGACTTTTTGCTTTTCGAAGCGCGGTCTCGCATCAAAAAGAGTTCCTTGTACAGCAATCCGTAAAAAATCTTCCCTAACCACAAGAACAAGGTCAATTCACCAAGGGAAGCCACTGCGGAGGGACCTTTCAGAGTTGCAGCTGCCATTTTGTCCTCAAGAGGTTTCAAATGTTTCCCATTGCATTCGCGACAGCACGGGATTGTAAGCTCTCGGTAGGGTATGGTTGTGCCGTTCAGCAGGATCAATCTTTGATTGTAGAGACTAAAACGTGTCTGCGCCCATTTGGGAATCACGTGTTCGTCGGCGCGGTTCTTCTTGTTTAATCGGCAGCCACAGAGAAAACAGCGGTGTCCGCCAAACTGGCGATCTCGTATGACGTGAAACAAATGACCATCCACTTCGCCACCGGAGACAGCGCCTACACGTTTGGTTTTCGGTTTCATTTGAACAGCCCCATGCTAGAGTGCATGGACCCTCCGCATGCACTGACCGGAGTTATTTGCCAGTAGTTCTTTTCTACGATCGCACGCACTGTGTCGTCAACAATGCGGCCAGGCGGGTAGAAGTGCAACACATACCCCGTTGGGCACTTCGCCCGGAGTTGGGATACGAAGCAGAGCAGAATCACAGATAACAAAACGAGCCACAGATTGATGAACTTCATATGCAAAGACTAACGAATGAACACGTGCTAGAAAATACCAATCGGTAAGAGTAAATGCTTGCCGCTTACACATTTCAATCTTATTTAGGAGTTTACCGCGACGGAGCAACTGAGTAGTCACAATGCCTCGTTTGTGTTCCGAGAGCTACGGTAGCATTTTGGGATTTCGCGGGGAAACTGCTCTGGGGTTCATGGACGTTCATCGTGCTCTTAACTACAGTGAATTGCAGGTCTCAGAGCGGTTCCTCCCCACCAAATAGTTTGCCCGATGGAATCCTCACGAAATTGGCTCCCGAGTCAAGGAATTTTGCGAGGAGCAATTTGCGGCAGAGCTCAGAAAAGGGTGCGAGAAGAAGTTTGCGACCCATTTACGTTGGCGCGTCCTAGCGATCTCGCCATCGGGCCGGTCCGCCGCTCTCGTCGAAAACTCGAACATGGGATTCTGCGGTCAAGCCGGCCGCGCGTTGTATCTCTTCGTTCAACAAAAGGACTCAACATTCGCACAACTGTTGGGCTCACACGGTGGTCTTGGGACGCTTGAGCGCGTGTCAGTGTCAAAGAGGGTTACCAGGGATCACTACGATATCGAGGTCACCTGGGACAACGGCAAAACGCGTTCGGTTTACCAGTGGGACGGCTCGCAATATTCGGAGTAACGAAGAGGGCAGGAACGGACCTCGGCGGCGTAAAGCCGCCGCTACTGGAAGAGCACAGGCAGGGGTGCCTGTGCCACTTGCGCGCACCGGAGGACGAACGAGAGATTCGAAGGATTAGCTGAAAAAACTTGCGCTGAGTTACTTGCGCTGGTTGTGGCCTCCGTAGCTTCCGAACCCGCCTTGCAGACCCATTTCCATCAGGATCTTGAAACCAATGCCGTACAAGCCGTTCGACAGCGTGTCGCGGCGCACTACTTCGGCCAGATACTCGTGTGTCATCGCCGCAGGTTCCTTCGAATACGGCATGGATACGAACAAACGCATACCCACCTCGTACCCGGTTTCACTGGACTGAAAATAAACTCCGCTGCGAGACACACTCAGCGAACCACGAATGTCGTCGAACGGATCGCGCTCCGGATCCGAAGGCCGAATGCGCATCAACTGATTGATCTTGCAGCGGCGACTGGCACGCCGCTCTGTCTGCGAAGTTCGCGCCGGGCTTGCACCCGGAGTGGTATTGGATTTACTCATAAAATCGAGGGCCGATGACATTACCTTTCCCCTTTTCCCAATTGCTTTGTTAGCGTCAGGAAAAGAGTAGTGGCACAACTTTAGAAAACCTATAGCAGGACTGTACTTGGCGAGAAGTTAGTGCTGCTGAACTCGATGGTAGTACGAAAGTACCAGTCCGGCAATTCTGCCCCTGAGGAAATTCTCCGGTTTTCGCTCGCAGCGTGACTTGCCGAGGCATTTTGTGCCATTCTCTTCCGGGAGTTTCCTCCATCAACAGCCATTATGCGTAAGAAATTCAAGGATTTGACGGAACGAGAGATTCTCGCGTTGGCCATCACCAACGAGGAGGAAGACGGGCGCATTTACGGCGAATTTGCCGATGCCCTGCGCGAGTCCTATCCGAGCACCGCGGAAATGTTCGAAGAAATGCGTGCGGAAGAGGCAGTACACCGGGACAGGTTGCTGGGCATGTTTCGCCAGCGTTTCGGCGAGCACCTTCCCCCGATCCGCCGCGAAGATGTGCGCGGATTTTTGGATCGCCGGCCAGTTTGGATGATGCGCCCGTTGGGCGTGAAGACCGCGCGGCGCCAAGCAGAAATTATGGAGATGGAAGCGAGCCGGTTCTACATGCGCGCGGCAAGCCGCACCAACGATGTGGCCACCCGCGAGTTGCTGAACATGCTGGCGGACGAAGAACGGAAGCACACCCGCGCTGCCAGTGAATACGAAGAAAAGCACCTGACCGACAAGGCCAAGTCCGAAGAAGAAGAATCGCACAAGCGTCTTTTCGTGCTGCAATTCGTGCAGCCTGGTTTGGCCGGATTAATGGACGGCTCGGTATCCACACTCGCGCCGCTGTTTGCCGCAGCGTTCGCCACGCAAAAAAGCTGGGACGCGTTTCTGGTGGGCATGGCGGCAAGTCTGGGCGCGGGAATCTCCATGGGATTCGCGGAGTCGCTTTCCGACGATGGCTCATTGACCGGCCGCGGCTCCCCGTGGATTCGTGGAACCGTAACCGGTCTGATGACCACCGCCGGTGGCCTGGGCCACACACTTCCCTTCCTGATCCCACAGTTTCGCTTGGCCACTACCATCGCGATTATCGTGGTGATTATCGAGCTCGCGGTGATCAGTTTCATACGCCACCGCTACATGGACACGCCCTTTCTCCAGGCGGCGTTCCAGGTCATAGTCGGCGGCGTACTGGTGTTCCTGACCGGCTGGCTGATCGGCAGTTCCTAGAGCAGCCTTCCGAAAATTCCAAGCTGCACAGGTCGCTCGTCAATCGCTGGAGCCACGCCGTAAAAAAAGTGCTTGCGCCTATACGCCGTAGACTATACGCTGTATAGGTGAGTGACAACCACACCGCCGACCGCATCGCCAAGGTGGCCCTCGAGATCCTCGAACGCGAAGGTCCTGACGCCGTCAGCATGCGCCGCGTGGCCCAGGCTGTTGGCATCACCCCCATGGCCATTTACCACCACTTCCCCAACCGCGAGGCCCTGCTCACCACCATTACTGATCGCGAGTTCGCCAAGCTTCTTTCCCACATGCAGGCTCATCCCGTCGAGGGAACCACGGAAGCCAGACTGATCGCGGTCATGGAAGGCTACGTCGACTATGCACTCCTGCAGCCGCAGGTTTTTGATTACGTTTTTTCTCGAGTGCGTGCGGGCGCAAGGCAATTCCCGAAAGATTTTCGGGCTCGACGTTCTCCCACGTTGAATCCAGTGGCAGACCTGCTGGCGGCGGAAATGGAGAAAGGCCACCTGAAGAAAGATGACGTGTGGGAAGTGGCCTTAGCGTTATGGGCGCATGTGCACGGCTATGTGGTGCTGCATCGGGCGGGACGCATCGGGCTCTCCGAAAAACAGTTTCGCGCTTTGCTGCACCGATCGATCAGGAGGTTTCTCCATGGACTCAAAGCCTGACATTATTGATTGGGCTGCGCCGTGTTTGGGAATTTCAACCGCGCTGTTCTTCCTCGGAACCGGCCTCGCACCCGTATGGGCGTTCACGTGGCTGGCGGCGATTCCCGTACTTTGGCTTGCGCCGCAAGTCTGCGCGAAGCAGGCCTTCTTTGTGGCGGCCGCGGCTTATGCGCTCGGCGGACTGAACGAATGGAGTTACTCCCGCGCCGTGCTGCCGACCGTGGTGGTTGCATTCATTTTGCTTGTCAGCGCCTGCGTATTCGGTGTGCCGGTGTTGCTATTCCGCGCCGCCATGCGTAAGGGCAAGCGGTGGCAAGCAGCGCTGATCTTTCCCGCATTCTGGGTATCCTTCGAGTTTGCGGTCGCCATGCTCTCCGTCCACGGCACCTTCGGAAACATCAGCTATTCCCAGATGGACTTTCTGCCTATCCTGCAAATTGCTTCCGTAACCGGCATCTGGGGCATCAGCTTCAGCTTACTTTTGTTCGCCGCCACCGTGGCCGTACTTCTGAATCCCGGCCCAGCGTCCAAGAAGATCCCCATCGCGGTAGGCGCGGGTCTGTTTCTAGTGTGCGTCCTCGGATTTGGGGCTTGGCGGCTGGCTGCAACCCCCAAAAATTCGCCAACCATCAAGGCCGCTTTGATTGCATCTGACGCCCCGGAAGACCTGAATCCGGGCTCACCTGCGGAAACCCAACAAATCTTCGAACGCTACGCAGATCATGTAAAATCTCTAGCCGGCCGGAGGATTCAGTTGTTTGTTTTGCCCGAAACCATTGGTGCCGTTACCGACGCCGACCATGCGGAGTTCGACGCGTTCTTTAGCAAACTCGCAAAAGAAACCGGCGCCTACATTGAAGTTGGTGTCGCTCGCATCATGGCTTCGGGCGCCGCGAATCAGGAACGCCTGTATTCACCGCAAGGAGACTTGCTGGCCACCTACGATAAGCACCATCTTCTGCCTCCGGGAGAAAACCGCTTTACCCCCGGAACACAACGCGCCGTAGTCTCAGGCGTATCCGGCAAGTGGGGCTTGGAAATTTGCAAAGACTTGGACTTCCCGCGCTTGAGCCGCCAATATTCCGACGATGGTATCGCTCTGCTGATTGTGCCTGCGTCAGACTTCGTCGATGACGGCTGGCTCCATGGCCGCATGGCCATTCTTCGCGGCGTGGAAAGCGGCTTCAGTATCGCGCGGTCAGCCAGATTGGGAATCCTCACTGCAACCGACGATCGCGCGCGCGTTCTGGCTCAGTCCGGTACGATTGGTCGCAGTTTTCCCACGTTAGTTACCGACGTTCCGTTGCGCCATGACAGCACGATCTATTCGAGATTTGGCAACTGGTTCGCGTGGCTCTGCGTTCTCCTGCTCGTTGCGCTTGTAGTATCCATTTTCCGGGCGCGCGCCCCGGGTGCACTTGCCACTCAATCCGAATGAGCGGGGGCGTGACGCGGAATCACCGATCGACGGAAGGTTCTCCTGAGGAAGCTCTGGAAGCGGTCCATGTAAATGTAAACGACGGGGGTCGTGAACAGCGTCAGCATCTGGCTTAGAATCAGGCCGCCAACAATCGCAACGCCCAACGGTCGCCGGATTTCCGAGCCCACACCAGTGCCGAGCGCCAACGGCATCGCGCCTAACAAGGCGGCCATGGTGGTCATGATGATGGGACGGAAGCGCAGCAAACAGGCTTTGTATATCGCATCCTCGGGCAGTTTTTCCTCCTCGCGCTCGACTTGCACGGCAAAATCAATCATCAGAATGGCGTTTTTCTTCACGATTCCAATCAGCAAGATAATTCCGATCAGCGCAATGATGCTCAAATCCATGTGAAACAGCCACAACGCCAGGAGCGCCCCAATGCCCGCGGAAGGGATCGTGGAGAGAATCGTAATCGGGTGAATATAACTCTCATACAAAATGCCCAGCACGATGTAAACGGCGCCAAGCGCGGTCAGAATCAGGACGATTTGATTCGAAAGCGAATCCTGAAACGCCTGCGCCGTGCCCTGGAAGGAAGCATGAACCGTGTTCGGCACGCCCAGCGCATACTTTGCTTCCTCGATATGCTGCACAGCGGGTCCCAATGATGCGCCGGGCCTGAGATTGAAGGAAATGGTGATCGCGGGAAAGATTCCTTGGTGATTTACGGAAAGCGCAGTGTTGGAGTGCTCGTAGTGCGAAAACGAGCTCAGCGGCACCAGCTTTCCCGTGTTCGAGGGAACATAAATATACTTCAGTCCGTCGGGATTCTCCTGAAACTCCGGTGCCACTTCCATCACTACATGGTATTGGTTCAATCCTTTGTAGATATTCGACACCTGCCGCTGGCCAAAGGCATCGCCGAGAGCGTTGTCCACATCCTGGACGGAAACGCCAAGCTTACCCGCAGTATCCCGATCGACGGCCAGATACGTTTGTAGGCCGCGATTTTGCTCGTCAGAGTTGATGTCGCGCAATTCGGGAATTTGCTTCATGCGCTCCATGATGATGGGCGCCCAATGGTACAAATCCTCAAGATTGTCGGCTTGCAAGGTGTACTGGTACTGTGCGCCACCGAATCGCCCGCCCACGTTGACGTCCTGCACCGATTGCAGAAACAACGAAGCGCCGGGAATATTCGCGGTTTTCTCGCGCAACCGCGCAATGATGTGGTCGGCGTCAATACCCCGCTCCTCCAGCGGCTTCAACTGCGCAAACATACGCGCCGTACTTGTGCCGTTTCCGCCGCCGGTAAAGGAAGCCACGGACGAAACCGCCGGGTCCGCCCTCACAATATCCGTGAAAGCTCGCATCTTCCTGGACATTTCATCGAACGAGGTGTCCTGGTCGGCTTGAATGAAGCCGTTGATGCGTCCGGTGTCTTGCTGGGGGAAAAAGCCTTTGTTCACATGCTTGAACATGTACACGCTCAATCCCGCAGTGAAAATAGTCAGGCAGAGGATGAAAAACTGGTGCCGCAACACCCAACGCAACATAACGTCGTAGCGGTGCAACATGTGGTTAAAGCTGCCCTCGGACAGACGGTAGAAAAACCCGTGTTGCTTCTTGTGGTCGTGCCGGAGGAACTTGGCGCACATCATCGGCGTGGCTGTCAGCGAAACGAACAGAGACACGGCAATCGCCGCACTTAAGGTCACCGCGAATTCACGAAACAGTCTTCCCACCAAACCGCTCATCAACAGGATCGGAATAAACACAGCGATCAGCGATGCGCTCATGGACAGCACCGTGAAGCCGATCTCGCTGGCTCCCTTCATCGCCGCGGCGTACGCCGGCAAACCATTCTCCATATGGCGCGCGATGTTCTCGATCACCACAATCGCGTCGTCCACAACGAATCCCGTGGAAATCGTCAGCGCCATTAACGACAGATTGTCGAGCGAATAGCCGCACAGATACATCACGCCAAATGTGCCGACTAACGAGAGCGGGACAGCAATGCTGGGAATCGCCGTGGCCCAATAGTTCCGTAAAAATGCAAATACCACCAGCACCACCAGCACGATGGAAATCGACATCGCGCGTTCCACGTCGCGCACCGACGAGCGAATCACTACTGTGCGATCCATGATGACATCGAGGTTCAGGGCCGGCGAAATAGAAGCGCGCAGCCAGGGCAACGTGGCTTTCACGCGATCCGCGGTTTCGATCATGTTCGCGCCCGGTTGTCGGAAGATGGCGATAATGACCCCGCGTTTTCCTCCAAACAATCCAAGGTTGCGAATGTCCTCCACGGAGTCGGTAACTTTCGCCACATCCGACAATCGCACCGGGGCGCCTGCGTGACCGGCCACAATTAACGGTCCGTATTCGCGCGCCCTGAAGAGTTGGTCGGTGTCCGAAAGGGCCCAGGCGCGGTCGTCATTCGAAAGCGAGCCCTTGGCCAGGTTGGAGTTTGCCGATTGCAGTGCCTTTCGTACCGTTTCCAGGCTGATGCCATAACTATTCAGTTGCTGTGGATTGACCTGAACGCGCACTGCGGGCTTTGAGGATCCCCACGTAAACACTTGACCCACGCCGTCGATTTGCGCGATCTTCTGAGCCAAAATGGAATCTGAAGCGTCGTAAATCTGGCCGATGGGGATAGTGTCCGAGGTCAGCGACAAGAAAAGAACCGGCGAGTCGGCGGTGTTGACTTTGCGGTAGGAAGGCTGCGACGGCAAGTCGGCCGGTAACTGGCTGCGTGCCGCATTGATAGCCGCTTCCACGTCGCGAGCTGCCGCGTTGATATCCCGATTCAAGTCGAATTGCAGCGCGATACCCGTGCTGCCCAGCGTGGAACTCGAAGTCATTTGCGTGACGCCGGCGATGCGGCCAAACTGGCGCTCCAGCGGAGTGGCGACAGCGGACGCCATGGTCTCCGGGCTAGCTCCCGGCAAGGATGCGCCGACACCTATGGTGGGCAGGTCTACTTGCGGAAGCGGGGCGACCGGCAAGAATCGAAACGCAATCACCCCGGATAAGAAAATCGCTATCGTCACCAGCGAGGTGGCCACCGGCCGGCGAATAAATGGCGCGGAGAAATTGGATTGAAAGTTCATCCTTAGTCTCCGGTAGCGGGTTCCTCAGTCAAACTGTGCGTTCCCAAATTCAAGCGGCGTGCCAGCCAGTCGAATGCAAGATAAACAACAGGCGTCGTATAAAGAGTGAGCAACTGGCTGAGAATCAATCCGCCCACGATGGTAATTCCCAACGGGCGGCGCAGTTCGGAACCAACGCCACGGCCCAAAGCCAGCGGTAATCCGCCCAGCAGCGCGGCCATAGTGGTCATCATAATGGGACGGAATCGCAACAAACAGGCTTCGTAAATTGCGTCGAGCGGGCTCTTCCCTTCTTTTCGTTCGGCTTCCAGCGCGAAGTCGATCATCATGATGGCGTTCTTTTTCACGATTCCGATCAGCAGGATGATTCCGATCAGCGAGATGATGCTGAAATCCGTGCGGCAAATCAGCAACGCGAGGATTGCGCCCACGCCCGCCGACGGCAGCGTCGATAAAATCGTGATGGGATGAATGTAGCTTTCGTACAAAACCCCCAGAACGATGTACACGGTGACGACCGCGGCAAGGATCAACAATGGCTCGTTGCTGATCGACCGCAGAAACGCTGCAGCCGTCCCCTGGAACGTCGCCTGAATGCTGGGGGGCAAACCAACTTCCTGGCGTGCTTTCTCGATCGCAGCGGTGGCTTCCCCCAGTGAGCCATGCGGCGCTAGATTAAAGGAAATCGTGACCACCGGGAATTGCCCTTGGTGATTGATGGCCAGCGGCGTAGTACTCGATTCCACACGCGTAAACGCGCTCAACGGAATCTGCGGTCCGTTCGCGGAATGAACGTAGATGTTTTTCAACGCGTCCGGATTCTGCTGGAAGCTCGGGTCCACCTCCAGAACCACATGGTATTGGTTCAACTGCGTAAAGATGGTGGACACCTGGCGCTGGCCGAACGCATCGTAAAGGGTGTTGTCTATGTCCGCGGGAAAGACGCCGAGCCGCGAAGCCGTATCCCGGTCGATGGTCAATGTGGCCATCAGCCCGTCGTTGAGCTGGTCCGTGGCTACATCGCGCAACTCCGGAAGTGTTTTCAGCTTGGCCACGAACTTGGGAGTCCAATAAGCCAGTTCTTTGGGGTCGACATCCTCGAGCGAATATTGGAATTGCGTTCGCGACACGCGATCTTCGACGGTCAAGTCCTGCACCGGCTGCATGTACAGTGTGATGCCGTCCACTTTGCTCACTTCCGGCTGCAGGCGGCGTATCACGTCGGAGGCGCTGATCTTGCGCTGGTCCAGCGGCTTGAGATTAATCTGGATGCGGCCGCTGTTCATCGTCGTGTTCGTGCCATCGATGCCGATGAATGAGGACAAGCTCTGCACCGCAGGGTCGCGCAAAATTACGTCTGCCAATTTCTGCTGCCGCGTCGCCATGGCGTGGAACGAAATATTTTGCGGCGCTTCGGAGACGCCGAGAATCACTCCGGTGTCCTGCACCGGAAAAAATCCTTTCGGAACATAGATGTACAGAAGAATGGTTGCGACCAACGTTCCAGCGGTCACCAGCAGGGTGATCCCGCGAAACCGCAACACCACTTGCAAGGTTCTTCCGTAGAACGCAATCACATCGTTAAACAGCTTCTCGGATTTGCGATAGAACCAGGTTTGTTGCGCCTCCGGTTCATGCTTCAGCAGCTTCGCACACATCATCGGCGTCAGTGATAGCGATACCCCTGCCGAGACCAGGATCGTCACTGCCAGCGTCACCGCGAATTCCCGGAATAGCCGGCCTACGATGTCGCCCATAAATAACAACGGGATCAGCACAGCGATTAACGACACGGTCAGCGACACGATGGTAAACCCGATTTGCTCGGAACCTTTTAGCGCCGCCTGCAACGGCGAATCCCCCTGCTCAATGTAGCGGCTGATGTTTTCAATCATCACGATGGCGTCGTCCACAACAAATCCCGTGGAGATTGTCAGCGCCATCAGCGACAAATTGTTGAGCGAATAACCCAGCAGATACATCACGCCGAACGTGCCGACGATGGAAAGCGGTACAGCAAAGCTCGGAATGATCGTGGCTCGCACGCTGCGCAAAAACAGGAAAATAACCATAACCACGAGCGCGATGGTAAGAAGCAGGGTGAATTTCACGTCCTCAACGGAAGCACGAATGGTGGTGGTGCGGTCGGTCAGAATCTCCACATGGACCGAAGCCGGGAGCGCCGCTTGCAACTGTGGAAGGATTTTCTTTACGCGATCGACCACGCTGATGATGTTGGCGCCTGGCTGCCGCTGGATATTCAGAATGACCGCGGGACGCTGGTTCGCCCAAGCCGCCTGCCGCACGTTTTCCGCGCCGTCACTGGCCACAGCCACATCGGAGAGACGCACCGGGGCGCCGTTACGATAGGCGATGATGATGGGGTTGTATCCCGCGCTGGACAGGAGCTGGTCATTGGCGCCTATCGTGAACGCCTGGTGCTGGCCGTCAAACGTGCCCTTAGCTTGGTCAACATTGGCGTTGCCGAGCGCGGTTCGTAGATCTTCCAAGCTCAATCCATAGGACGCGAGCGCCGTGGGATTCGCCTGAACCCGCACGGCTGGACGTTGGCCGCCGCTGATACTGACCAAACCTACGCCGGAGAGCTGGGAGATTTTCTGCGCCAACGTGGTGTCCGCGAGGTCTTCCACCTTTTCCAGCGGCAGCGTGTCGGACGTCAACGACAACGTGAGAATCGGCGCGTCGGCAGGGTTAATCTTACTGTAGATCGGCGGATTGGGTAGGTCCTTCGGCAGAAGTTGCGAGGCGCTGTTGATTTCCGCTTGCACTTCTTGTTCGGCAACATCGATGTTCAAGTCCAGATTGAACTGCAACGTAACCACCGAGCAGCCAAACGAACTCGTCGACGTCATTTGCAGCAGGCCCGGGATTTCCCCGAAGTTCCGCTCCAAAGGCGCGGTCACGGAAGACGCCATCACTTCCGGGCTTCCCCCCGGATAAAATGTAGTTACTTGGATTGTCGGGTAGTCCACCTGCGGCAAAGCGGACACAGGCAGCTGCAGGTAAGCAACGTAGCCAACCAACAGCACTCCCACCATGAGAAGCGTGGTGGCTACCGGCCGTAAAATGAACGGCCGTGACGGATTCATCGAACGGGTCCTCCGGCTGACCCGCCATCGGGCAAAAAGGAACTTTGCGCAGAACTTCCGCCGCCAGTCCTTTGCGTGCGAGGATCGACGACCGTGCCGTCCTTCAATTTATCCTGGCCATCCACGACAACCACCTCGCCATCGCCCAATCCATTGGAAATTCCAGCCAGATTCCCGGTGGTTTCCGCAACAGTTACGCTTTTCACCGCCACCGCATTCCCGGAATTCACGGCGAACACGTACGTCCCTTGCGAGCCGCGCAGAATCGCTGTGGTGGGGACCAGCACCACGTTTTTCTTCATGTCCACCAACAGATGCACATTCACAAACTGGTTGGGGAACAGTTCGTTTTTGGCGTTGTCGAATACCGCTTTGAGCTTATAGGTGCCCGTGGTCGCGTCAATTTGATTGTCGATGGTCAGTAACTTACCCGTGGCGATTTTGTCGGTATTATCCCGATCGTACGCCTCCACCGTCATCTGCCTGCCCGTGTGCATCCTTTCCACAACCTTGGGCAGCTGATCTTGCGGCAGGCTGAACAGCACCGCAATCGGTTGCAGCTGAGTGATGACCAACAGCCCGTTTGTGTCCGTAGCATGAACGATATTGCCGATGTCGACCAGGCGCAGGCCCACTCGCCCGCTGATCGGCGCGGTGATATGCGCATAGGTGATCTGCAATTTCGCGTTATCGATGGTCGCTTTGTCCGCCTTGATCGCGCCTTCGTAGGTTCCGACCTGTGCTTGCTGCGTATCTACTTGCTGTTTGGGGATCACGCCTTCTTTGAATAGCTGTTGATACCGCTCGTAATCCACCTGCATGTCTTTGAGCTGAGCCTGGTCTTTGGCGAGTTGGCCTTCGGCTTGTTCCAGCTGAACCTGGAATGGTCGAGGATCGATTTCGATCAACGCGTCGCCTTCTTTTACGTACTGCCCTTCCGTGAAATTAATCTTTACAATTTGGCCATCGACTCGGCTACGAACCGTCACGGTATTAAACGCAGTGACGTTTCCCAATCCATTAAAATAAACCGGCAGGTCTCCCCGATGTGCGGTCGCAACCACGACTGGTACCGCTCTCCCTGAATCAGCCGGTCCAGCTGCCCCGGAAGCTCCGGTAGTTGCCGCGGCGCCGTTCGCCTGTGCACCCCGGCTGTGGAAGTACCACCAGCCCGCAACCGCTAACACACCTAACAGCAATAAGATCCAACGGAAATTCAGTGGCGAGCCAGCCTCGCGCATGGGAAGGTCCGCGGCGAGAACTGTACGGTTTGCGCCTGGCGCATTGACCTCTTCGATTGGGGCCATTACAAGGAACTCCTCTGTCTCGAGTCTGCTCTGCCTCGCGGAGCAAGCGGCCGCGGAAACCTGAGCCTGGCGGGGCCTACACCAAAGTGTAACGCTGAACGCGCAGTAAGGCTCTTGATAAATGGACGCTGAGAAACCGGAATTGGTTACGGGCGGCTACGAAAATTGGGAAAGGCCGTGCAGAATTCCGGAAGCCATCGTAAACTACCGCAGGTTCAGAGACTTGAGCCACTCTTCCATCGAGATAAGGAGCTCGAGATGCTCAGAGGCGTTATTTTGGGGATTATTCTTGGCTTTGTGCTCATTTTCGTGGGCGTTTACTTCTATTTTGCAAGTGGCCAGGCGCCGGTAGCCACCAAAGGCCCGGAGATGCCATTCGAACACAAACTGGCGCACATGGCCCAGGACGCCTATCTCGCCCGAAAGCCACACCTGCCACCGGCGGTGCCCGACAATGAGAAAACCTATCTCGACGGGGCCAGAGTTTACAAAGAGCACTGTGCCGTGTGTCACGGGCTGCCGGGTGAGCCAAAGACCGCTATTGCGCAGGGCATGTTTCCCCCGCCACCTCAACTGTTCCGCGGCACCGGCGTTACCGATGACGAGCCCTGGGAAACCTATTGGAAGGTTTCGGACGGAATCCGTATGACCGGGATGCCTGCGTTCAACGAACATCTGGGTGAGACAAAGATCTGGGAGGTCAGTTTGCTGCTTAAAAATGCCGACAAAATCTCGCAGGCCGTCAAGGACGAATTAACCAGCGCCACGCCCGCTGCCAACCCGTTTCCCGCTCCCGCAGCTGCTGCGCCTGCAGTGACCACCGCTCCACCCGACGCCCACAAATAGGAACAAAGACGCGAGTCAGGCTCGCGTGCCCGCGAGTTTGTCCGCGCGCCGCAACTCCGGAAACATCCAGGCCCACAGCAAGGTCACCAGAATCGTCCCAATTCCACCAAGGACGACGGCGGGCACAGATCCCAACCATTGCGCTGCCAGGCCCGATTCGAATTCCCCGAGTTCATTGGAAGCGCCGATAAAAATCATGTCCACTGCGTTGACCCGGCCTCGCATCTCGTCGGGAGTGTCCTGCTGAATCAACACTCCACGTACCACGACGCTGACCATGTCAGCCGCCCCCACAAAAAACAGAGCAACCAGGGACAGCGGCAAACTGTGGGAAATCCCAAACACAATAGTGAATAGTCCGAATCCGCCGACGCACCACAACATGGTGGCCCCGGCGCGCTTCCGGATCGGCTGAAACGCAATCAGAAGCGCCATGGCCCCCGCACCAATTCCCGGAGCACTCCGCAATAAACCTAGTCCCCACGGTCCGGTGCGCAAAATCTCTTTGGCGTAAACGGGAAGTAGTGCCACAGCTCCGCCCAGCAGGACCGCGAACAAGTCCAGCGAAATGGAACCCAAAACCAATTTATGGTTCCAGATGTAGCGAAAGCCAGCGAACACCGTCTGTAGAGCGAACGGTTCCCGAGGCCGCGGGCGGCGCGCCGTTTCGATTTTCAACGTCGTGAGCACAGAAACAACTGCGGCAACCAGCGCGACTGCATAAACCTGTGCCGGTCCTCGAGAGAGGGCGTAAAGGAATCCCCCGAGGGCAGGCCCCAAAATCGTTGCGCACTGAAAAATGCCTGAATTCCACGCCACCGCGCTCTGAAATTGCGCTTCCGGTACCAACTGCGGCAGCAGCGCCCTGCTTGCGGGCATGCTGAAGCAGCGCACTATCCCGACCAAAAACAGAATGGCGAAGATGGGAGCCACGGTCTCAACGCGATGCTGCAATTCGAAACGCAGCGTCACAAACAGAAGCAGCGCTGAACAAAAGCCGTATCCCGCATAGCACAGGGTCAGTAATTTGCGCCGGTCGAAGCGATCTACTGTGTGGCCGGCCAGCAGAAACAGCAGCATTCCAGGAAGGAATTGCACCAGGCCAGTTAAACCAAGGTCGAGCGGCCGCTTAGTAATCTCATATACCTGCCAACCCACCGCCACCGACTGCATCTCGGTGCAGAACACAATGCAGAAGCGCGCAATCTGGTAAAGACGAAAGCCCGAGAATTGGAATGCGGCCGCGCCAGAGGTGAGCCGTTGGTCGGTGGTCGCCATTCCTTATTAGAATGCCATAACCTTTCCTGCCCAATGTAAATTGCCCGGTCACTCTTAACCCTGACCCACTTCACAAAACTCCCCACTCGTTGTAGAAGTAGAACCTCCTCTCACGTGCAGCGGCGTTGAGCGGCTCTTTCAGGAGTAAATTTCGTTGTTCTTGCGACCTGGCACCCTCGACGAAGCTTTGCAAGCGCTTTCGCACACCAACGCCACCATCCTCTCCGGGGGGACGGACCTGTTTCCAGCCTTCAGTGGCGCTCAATTAAAGGGGCCGGTGATCGATATCTCGGGAATTTCCGAACTGAAGGGCGTTCGTGTTGGGGGCGACTTCGTGCACATTGGGGCGCGTACGACGTGGACCGAATTTCTCTCCGCTCCGTTGCCAAAAGGTTTCGACGGGCTCCGTGCCGCCGCGCGTGAAATCGGCTCCATCCAGATTCAAAACCAAGCCACCATCGCTGGAAATATCTGCAATGCCTCTCCCGCGGCGGATGGAATCGCGGCCTTGCTGGCGCTCGACGCGGAACTTGTCTTGCAATCACGGGCCGGTTCGCGGGTTGTTCCTTTGGCTGACTTTATTCATGGCAATCGCAAAACGGCGCGCCGGCTGGACGAGATTCTTACCGCAATCCGCGTTCCCCGCCGGTGGGAAAACGCCGCAGCGTCTTTCCTGAAACTGGGTGCGCGGCGCTATCTCGTCATTTCTATTGTGATGGTCGCGGTAAATGTGCTCTCGGATTGCGAACGCCGCATTCGGGAAGCTGCCATTTGCGTTGGCTCCTGTTCGCCAAAAGCCGTTCGTTTGACGGGACTGGAACGCGCGCTAACCGGCACTATTTTGGACTCATCGGTTACTCAACGTGTAACCCCAGAACATTTTTCAGTGCTTTCGCCCATTGATGATATTCGCGCTACGGCTGCGTACCGGCGTGAAGCTGCGGAAACTCTGGTGCGCCGCGCCTTGGCTGAGTGTGTGAACAAATAGATATGGAGACACTGGCCGGACTTTCCATCTCGCTGAACGGCAAAATATGTCCTGTTCAGTCTGATCCGCGCACGCGGCTGTCCACTGTCCTGCGCGAAGAGTTTCGGCTCACTGGAACCAAAGTAGGATGCGACGCTGGGGACTGTGGCGCTTGCACCGTGCTGGTCGACGGGAAACCCGTGTGCGCCTGCCTGACTGCGGTCGGTCCACTGCACGATGCGGAGGTACAAACGATCGAAGGCCTGCGGGTATCGTCACCGGATTTCCAGCGATTGCAGGAATCGTTTTTGGTTCACGGCGCAGCCCAATGCGGTATCTGCACTCCCGGGATGCTGGTCACCGCAGTCTGGCTGCTGAGTACAAATCCAAAACCGTCGGAAGCAGAGGTAATGGATGCTCTCGGCGGCGTGCTCTGCCGTTGCACTGGCTATCGCAAGATCATCAACGCAGTCGCGAGTGCCAACGAACCTGCTGTTCGCCAAGATATTGCAGCGAATGGGGCCGTCGGCAAACGATTGGTGCGGCTGGATGGCCTGCGCAAAGTGTCGGGGACCGATGTTTACGGCGCCGACGAGTGGCCCGAGGATTCGCTGGTGCTTTCCGTGATCCGCTCGCCTCACGATCATGCGCAATTTTCGTTCGGCGATTTAGAGGAGTTTGTGCGCCAGAACCCGGGAATCCGCGCTGTGTTCACCTCGCGCGCTGTACCTGGGAAAAACTGCTACGGCGTGCACGCGGATTTTGCCGACCAGCCGGTGTTTGCTGAGACGGAAACGCGATATCGCGGGGAAGCCGTGGCTGCCGTCGTTGGTGACGCTTCCTTCATGGCTACTTTAGATCCTGCTTGCTTTCCCGTAACTTGGAAACCGCTTCCAGCAGTGCTTACACCCGCGGCGGCGCAATTGCCCGGCGCAACTCCGGTTCACGGCTCGCGCCCAGACAACATTCTGGTGCGTGGGCTCGTCATTCACGGCGATGCGGATAGAGCGTTCAGGGAAGCGCCCGTCGTAGTCGAAGCCGAGTATGTGACTGGTTTCATCGAACACGCGTACATTGAACCCGAGGCCGGCTTTGCTCGACGCGTGGGAGACCGTATCGAGGTTCAGTCGTGTACTCAGTCGCCATACATGACGCGCAAGGACATTGCTTCGATTCTGGGAATCACGGAAGACTCGGTTCGCATTATCCCGACAGCGGTCGGCGGCGGTTTTGGTTCGAAGCTTGATCTTTCCACGCAACCCTTTCTCGCCATAGCCGCGTGGCATCTGCGTCTACCAGTGAAAATGGCCTACACGCGCCCTGAGTCCATTCGCAGCACGACAAAACGCCATCCTTCCAAGATTCACTGCCGCGCCGCCGCAACCCCCGACGGGAAATTGCTCGCCATGGATCTGGAAGGCGAATTCAACACCGGCGCTTATGCGTCCTGGGGACCAACGGTCGCGGCGCGGGTTCCCGTTCACGGTTCTGGGCCGTACAAGGTGCCCCATTACCGGGCGATCACTCGAGCCGTTCACACCCATCTCGTTCCCGCCGGTGCGTTTCGCGGTTTCGGAGTGCCGCAAGGGACCATCGCTCAAGAACAGCTTTATGATGCGCTCGCCGAAAAACTCGGAATCGATCAACTTGAATTTCGCGTTCTGAATGCCCTGGACGGACACAGTCCGACGGTGACAGGGCAAGTGCTGGGTACCGGTGTGGGCATGCGCGCGTGCTTTGAAGCGTTATGTCCGCATTGGAACCGCGCGCGCCAACAGTCCGCGGCCTTCAATGAGCGTCGACTGAGCAATCTACGGCACGGCGTGGGAGTAGCCGGGATGTGGTACGGCTGTGGCAACACCTCGCTGGCGAATCCTTCTACCATGCGAATCGGTCTCCGACCCAACGGGCGAATCGCCATACATATGGGCGCAGTCGATATTGGGCAGGGCTCGTTTACCGTTGTGACCCAGATTTGTGCCGATGCTGTGGGAGTTCCAATCGAGTGCTTCGATCTGTTGCCTTCGGATACCGATATTTCGCCGGATTGCGGGAAAACCTCGGCTTCCAGGCAGACGTTCGTCAGCGGCAACGCCGCTATGTTCGCGGGAAAAAAACTACGTGAAGCGATGTTGCGACTTGCCGACGGATACCCTGACAGCGCCTCCCTGGGTTTGTCTGACGGCTTTCTACACGTACAAGAGAAATCGGCAGGCCAAGATATCTGTCTGCGAGACTTGCCCCAAGATAGTCAAGGATATGTCCTCAGCGCGGAAGCAACTTATGACCCGCCCACGAAACCACTGGATGCCAACGGCCAAGGCATTCCCTACGCCGTTTACGGATTCGGCGCGCATCTCGCCGAGGTCGAAGTCGATACCGAGCTCGGAACTGTCAAAGTGCTGAAGATCACCGCCGCGCACGATGTTGGCCGCGCCATCAATCCGACTCTCGTCGAAGGGCAAATCGAAGGTGGAATCGCACAAGGACTGGGCATGGCCCTGATGGAAGAGTTTATTCCCGGCAAAGGAGAAAATCTTCACGATTACCTGATTCCTACCATCGGCGACGTTCCTGTCGTGGAGTCCATTCTCATCGAGGATGCTTCGCCCGAAGGGCCGTTTGGCGCCAAGGGCATCGGCGAACAAGCACTCATTCCCACGGCTCCCGCAATTCTGAACGCGCTTTACGATGCGGCCGGAGTCAGAATCTATAAGCTGCCGGCTACCCCCGATAAAGTTCGCGCCGCACTTCGCGCAGAACAGGCAAGCGCGCAAGGACGTTCGGATGGCTGAAGCACTTCCCAAAGATACGATTCGCTGCGATGCGTGTCCCGTGCTCTGCTACATCAAGCTTGGTCACACCGGGGCGTGCGACCGCTACGGAAACTTCGGCGGCCAGCTTGTGCGGCTTGATCCTCACGTGTTGCTGGATCGCGCGAAATCCCAGGGCACGCCGCTTGTGCCGTTTCTGGAACGCGAAGGCGAGTGGGACGGCAAGCTTGCCAAGCCGGCAGAAACTTTTGTCACTGCGATTGGTGCGGGCACGACCTATCCGGATTACAAACCGGCCCCGTTCATCGTTTCCTCCGAAGTGGATGGCGTGAACATGGTAACGGTGGTCACGGAAGGGATCTTCAGCTATTGCGGCGTCAAACTGAAGATCGACACTGACCGCCATCTCGGGCCCGAACGGAATCTTGTGCGTGCCCAAGGCGAGCCAGTAGGACACGTCACCACCGCGGAATACGGATCGCAAATGTTGTCGATCGGCGGGGTCCATCACCTGACTGGCCGGACGAAAACGGAAGGACGCGTCACGTGCGAAACCCTTCTCGATTTGTGCAACGGAAAAGAAGTGGCACTGAGTATCGAAGAAGGAGCACGCATCACCGTTGCGGCTGGGCAGCCTCCCGTTGTCAACGGACAGCGCGAGGAACGCATGCGCGTTGGCTGCGGCTCGGCCACCATTGGTATGTTTGCGAAACAATGGTGCGGCAAGGTCGACGAGGTCGTGGTTGTGGACGATCACATCACCGGCGTGCTGTCAGAACATCAGGCCGGAAAAATGTTAGGAGTGCGCGAAACCGGAATTGCGATTCACGGACGTCGCTCCACTCCAGGCCGCTACTTCCAGGTGGCGCAACCCGGAACCGGTTGGGGTGGCACCAACATTTCCGATCCCCTGGCAGTTCTCAAGCCCTTCAAGCCCAAGCTCGCTTGGCCTCACCTGCGGTTGCTTATGGTGAGCACCACGGGCGAGCACTTCGCCTATTACGAACTGGACGAATCGTTACAACCAATTGAAAAAGAGCTTCCGCCGGACTTGCAGACATCCGTGGAGCGCATCCGGGAAAATTGCGAACCAGCGCTTACCACTGTCCTATTCATGGCCGGAGCCGGAGGATCGTTGCGCGCCGGAGCAACGGAAAATCCGGTGAAGTTGACCGATTCGGTGAAACGCAGCCTGACGCGAGTGACTTGTGGCGGCGCTCCCGCTTATGTGTGGCCAGGAGGCGGAATCACCTTTATGGTGGATGTTTCCCGCATGCCCGAAAATGCGTTCGGCTATGTGCCGACTCCCGCGTTGGTTGCGCCCATCGAATTCACCTTAAAGAAAGAAGATTATGCCGAGCTTGGCGGGCACATGGATTCTGTTCGTCCTCTCAGCGATATCTTGAGTGAAAAACAACGGCACCGGCAGCTCACTTCCCTGCCCGCCAATCCTTGGCCGCTGAAACCCTCTCTGGAAAAGGATTCCGAACGATGAGAGTGCGCGCGACAGTATGCCTACTTCCTGATGGTCGCCGCCTTCATCTCAACGATGGACCGATTGATTTAATCGTTGAGGCTGACGGAGCACGCCAGGAAATTTGCAAGGCCTACGAAGCCGCGACGGAGCGCTTTGTCGACATACTCGACGAACTGTGCGACGAACTTCCTTTATTGCGCAGCGGAGTAACGCAACATTCTTCGCTTCCCGCTGGTTCGATCGCTTGCTGCATGTTCCGTGCGGTCGCGCCGTTTCGGACTCGCTGGTTCATCACACCGATGGCAGCCGTTGCAGGCGCCGTTGCGGAAGCTGTGCTCGCCGCGATGTGCGGCGCGGCAAAACTCCGACGCGCTTACGTAAATAACGGCGGAGACATCGCCGTGCATCTCGCGCCCGGCCAAAACTACAGAATCGGAATGATCGAGCGACCGGACTGGCCCACGCTTTTTGGTACGGTCGAACTCCGTTCGGAGTTTCCCGTTCGCGGGATCGCCACAAGCGGCTGGCGCGGCCGCAGTTTTTCGCTGGGCATCGCGGATGCAACCACTGTGCTGGCCGGAACCGCCGCCCAGGCCGACGCGGCTGCGACCATCGTTGGCAATGCCGTAGACTTGCCGGGCCGCCCGGGGATTACGCGTATTCCAGCTCGTGAAATCGCGCCGGACTCTGACCTTGGCGATCTGGTGGTCACGCGCGGCGTGGCTCCCTTGCGACCAGCCGAAGTAGCGGAAGCTATGGAGCGGGGTGCCGCGGTTGCGCAGCAACTCTGCGCCGACGGTTTGATCCGCGCGGCTGCTCTGTGCCTGCAAGGACAGATACGCGTAATTGGAGCGGACTCGATGCGCGGCACATTGTGTTTAGAGGAGTTGGAGCATGTCTGACGTACGCGTGCGGAAACGCGTTGTGGTGGTCGAGGAAATTTTTCACGAAGGCGGTCCCGTCAGCGCGACGCCACTGCGCCGAGCCGCCGCCCTTGCGGTGATTCACAACCCATTTGCGGGGAAGTACGAACCAGAGATTGCGGGTTTCATGGACGATTTGAAACCGCTCGGACTGCAAATGGCCAAATCGCTGATAGCGGCGCTTGGCGGCGATCCCAAAATCGTCGAGGGTTACGGTAAAGGCGCGATCGTCGGCCAAGCCGGGGAGTTGGAACACGGCGCGCTGTGGCATGTTCCCGGCGGCTACGGCATGAGAGAACTGCTGGGCAGCGCAAAGGCGATTGTGGCGTCCACAAAAAAAGTGGGCGGCCTTGGAACACGGCTGGATGTGCCGATCACGCATATCAATGCTTCGTATGTGCGCAGCCATTTCGATTCCATGGAGGTGGGTATTGCCGACGCTCCGCGAGCCGACGAACTCCTGCTCGCGTTAGTGATGACCACCGGTCCTCGGATTCATGCACGAGTGGGAGGACTGAAAGCTTCCGAGATAAAAGGCGAGGACGGGCTGCGATGAAAGCCACAGTCCGCAAGATTGTCACAGTAGTAGAGGAGACGCTCACGGAAATGGGGCAACTGGTGAATCCGCCGACGCGGAGGGCTGCTTCCGCTGCGGTGATCGAAAATCCGTTGGCTGGCCGATACGTGGCGGACCTGACCGAGCTGACGGAGATTGGCGAGGAGTTGGGCACGTTGTTAACGGAACGCGCGGTGGCCGCTCTCCGCATTCCAGGCAGTTCGGTGGAGAGTTATGGCAAGGCAGCCGCGGTTGGGGAAGATGGCGAACTTGAGCACGCCGCGGCCATTCTTCATCCAAAACTTGGCACGCCGGTTCGTAAAGTGCTGGGGAAAGGCGCGGCGTTGATTCCTTCTTCCAAGAAGCGTGGTGGTCCGGGCGTCGCCCTCGATATTCCGCTGGGACATAAAGATGCGGCTTTCGTGCGCAGCCACTTCGACGGAATGGAGATTCGGGTGAATGACGCGCCACGAGCGAACGAAATCGTAGTGGCCATCGCGGTGACGGATAGCGGGCGTCCGCTGGCGCGCGTCGGGGGATTGACGAAAGAGCAGATCAAAGGCGAAGACGGGCTGCGTTGACGCGCCGAAGCGGAGCCGACAAAAGAAGCCAGGGTTCATTGCACGACCTTAGGCACGCGAGTAGCGGGCGGCGTATTCCGGCTACGTTCGCTGCGTACCACACCATCGATCACGGTCATTCCAATTCCTGGCAAATCTCCCAATCGCACGCTGTCCAGCAGGTTTTTTCCGGCGGAATGTTGCGGCGCATCCAGGAAGACGAAATCCGCGGCGCGCCCAACTTCGAGCAAGCCGCAATCGAGATTTCGCATGCGCGCGGTATTGCCGGTGGCAAAGCAAAACACAAGTTCCGTTGGAATTTCGCCGAGCGAAGAAAGCGCGGCAATGACGCGGAGGATGCCCAGGGGTTGGACTCCGGAACCGGCGGGAGAGTCCGTACCCAAAATCACGCGACGGAGCTGGTTCAACTCTTTTGCGGTACGCAGGGTGAATAAGGCAGCACGCTCGTTTCCGTTGTGCACGATTTCCAAAGCGCGGGAGGACTGTTCGCAGAGTGCCCGAATCTGCGCATCAGGTAGAGCCGTGTGCCCACCGTTGATGTGTCCGATGACGTCGGCGTCGGCGGCGAGCACGACATCCTTATCGATCAGGTTGGAGCCGGGAATCGAAGGCCCACCGGTGTGAATGGTGCTCTGCAAGCCGTGTTTTCGCGCCCATGCGACCATCTGATGTGCGGTCGGTCCATCTTTCACGCTGCCGAGACCAACCTCGCCAAGCAGTTTCACGCCAGCTTCGGCCAGCTCACGAAAGTCGTCCTCGGCCAGGCCGTGTTCGATGACCGGCGCGCCAGCCAGTACTTTCACGCCGCTGGGGCGGAAGGAGGCAAAGGTGCGCTGAGCAGCAACGGCCAGCGCCTTCAATCCGACGATATCTTTAGGGCGACCGGGCATGTGCACTTCGCCGGCGGAAATCATGGTGGTGACGCCGCCGTGGAGGCAGCTGTCAATCCAGCCCAGTTGATTCTGGCGCGGCGTCCAGTCTCCGGCGACCGGGTGCACGTGGCTATCGATGAGTCCGGGAACGAGAGCGGTGCCGTTCGCATCGATGATGTTGGTCGCGCCGTGACAATCCAGTTCCCTTTCCTTGCCGATGGCGACGATGTGTCCATCGCGAGCGACTACCGCGTCGGCATCGAGAATAGGACGCTGGAGATCGCCGGTTAGAAGCAATCCAATGTTACGAATCACCAGTTTGGTCCCAGTGGTTGGCTTGCCTGCTTGCTCGGCTGTCATCGCAGCGTATCCCCCCGTTTGAGAGGACACAATACCATCGGAGGAGGAGTGGGAAAAATTGGCAGGCCGCAGCCAATGGTATCGATTCCAGGACGGCGCGTGGGCGAGCATCCGTTGCAGCAGGCACCCCCTCTCCCCGGCTGTATTGCAGTACGGATGGAGAAATTCGTTGATGGGACGGGAGATAGGGAGAAGAATTGTACGGAACTGTACGGAAAAGTACGGAAAAATACGGAAACGGGTGCAGTACATGCAGGGAACGTTCCAGAATGGTACGCCAAGTTGTGGGGAAAAGCTGGAGATCAGCTCTGCAGGGAGATTGGCGAGAGGAAAACAAGGTGCAGAGACACCCTTTCCACCTCCGTTAGATACTATAGAATAAACTACTCCATTTGTCAATAGAAAAGAGAGGAGCGTTCCGTCTGTCCCCTATTTCTCCTCCTTCAAAAGCGAAGAGCAAAACCGAAGAGCGTCCCACCCTTTGAAAACCACAAAGGTTGGGCACCCTCAAGCACGTTTGGGTGCGCTACCTGCCTCAATCTGCTTTCTGGTGAGCCTGATCTCTTTTTGCAGGTCCTTTGCTAGGGACCAGTAGGCATCCTGCTGTTCGACGGGAAGGCGCGAAGCCATTCTGATGGTTGATTCCAATTGCTCCTCGAGCATTGCTAAATGCTCAGCGAGAGAGCCGAGAAATTCATTTTCAGCATCCGAGATAAACACTACAGTCAATGCGGAGATCGTTTTCATGGGTGCTCTGTGCAGCGAGGCCCGGCAAAGAATTATATGCGACTCTGACTTGGAGGCGCAGTGGCACGCCCCTATCCAGTCGCTAAGGTGCTAAAGAAAGGGCACTTGCGATTCGATGCCTCATACTAATCCTCGGAGAGATTTCTCACTGCGCAGACCCCGTTCGAAATGACGTGCGTTATGGTGGGGTGGTCGCAAGATGCCGTGGTTGAGATCCCTTCGAGGCGGAGGGCACGCTCTCCGTCGCGAACTACGCTCCTCAGGGTGACAGGGTAAAAGAGAATCGCGCGAGGCAGCAGTCGTAGTGCCGAAATGTGCGCAGCAAAACGGAAGGCGGCCTTCCGCTCTGAAGGCCGCCCCCGTTATCCTCTCGATGTCGCTGTCAGAACAGAACCCCGCCCAAGGGAACTGCCCCCCAGCGTCCCGCTAGGTTACTCGTCTAAATAGATTTGTAACCTGTACATTCTGACAGAGGCTAGACCCGAACTCACGGTCACTTGAAATTGACTTGACTTTGCAGCAACGATGAATGAAAGTGCAGGCCCAGTATTTCAGGCTGTTCCGCCCCGTGGGGTTACAATGCGCAGATGGACGAACCTGCGCGAGACTACAGTAATCACCCTGCTCATCTTCACACTGCTCATGTTGGATTTTGTGGCTGTATGGGTTCTCGCGAAATAGACTTCGGCTGATGGTGCACGGAATTCAAGAGGTTTCTGCGCGTGAGGCGTTGGCAAGGAAGAGCTATCTCTGCGCTGGCCTGGAAATCATGCAAACGATGGCGGCCGGTCGGAGAGGACCGAGGCGAACTGCTGGTTGGGCTTTTCGCTCATATGGACCGTGAAGGTGCCGCCCTGGGCGATTTGGGCGTGGCTGAACCAGCTTTTCGTGTAGGGCTGTCCATTCCAGGTAACGGATTGTAAGTAGCACTTACCTGGGCCGTTGCCGACGGATTCCACGACTAGCATTTTACCGTTGGCGAGTTGAATGGTGGCGCGATCGAAGAGTGGTCCGCCGAAAACATAATTGCCACTGACGGGATCGACGGCGTAGAAACCCAAAGAACTGAGAACATACCAGGCGGACATCTGGCCACAATCTTCGTTACCGGCAACGCCATCGGGATCGTTGTGATGCATGGTTTCGAGCAGCATGCGCACGCGCGACTGCGTTTTGTGGTGCTGGCCAGCGTAGGCATAGAGGTAGGCCACGTGATGGCTGGGCTCGTTGCCATGCGCGTATTGGCCGACGAGCCCGGCGATATCGGGCGGCGCATCGGGCGGCAGTTCAGAACTAGCGTTAAACAAACCATCCAGTTTTTCCACGAAGCCTTTTTCCCCTCCGAACAGCTTCATGTATTCGTATAAATCGTGCTGGTTGAGGAAAGTGGCTTGCCAGGAATTGCTTTCCGTGAAGTCGCGCCATTTTTTGGAATGGCCCATGCCGCGGGGATCGAAAGGATCGGCCCACTTGCCGTCGTTCAGACGGCCGCGCATAAAGGTGATGGAACCGTCGAAGGTGTTTTTGTAATTGCGCGAACGATCGAGCAGCAGCTTGTAATCATCCTGCTTCCCTGCCGCGCGGGCGAGATGGGCCACGGCCCAATCGTCGTAAGCATATTCGAGCGTCTTACTAACAGCTTCGTCCTCAAGGTCGCAAGGGATGTAACCCATCTTGCGGTAGTAGCCGAGGCCGCGGTAGTTGTCGTCCATGGCGCGCTTACGCCAGAGCGGGTAAGCCTTGGCATAATCCACGCCGGGAACGCCTTTGACGTAGGCTTCCGCAAGCACCGGCGCGGAATGGTATCCGATCATGCAGCCGGTTTCGACGGCCTGCAGCGGCCATACCGGGACACCCGCGGGACTTTGCTCGGCCATGAGAATCATAGTGTTCAAGAGATTCGGGAGACGCTCAGTCTGGACCAAGGTGTACAACGGATGCAGGGCGCGGTAGGTGTCCCACAAGGAATAGGTGCTGTAGTGTTTGCCACAGGCAGGTAGCTGATGAACCTGCAAGTCCATACCACGATATTGGCCGTCCACGTCGCTGAAGAGAGTGGGCGCAACCATGGTGTGATAGAAGGCGGTGTAGAAAATCTTGCGGTGATCCTCGCGATTGGTTTCGATGAGGATTTTGGAAAGTTCACGGTCCCACGCGGCGCTCGCGGCTTCTCGCACACCATCGAAATTCCAGCCGGGAAGCTCCGCGTCTAAATTTCGGAGCGCACCTTCGATGCTGACAGCGGAGAGGCCCACTTTGACGAGAATGACTGCGTTGTTGGAAGTTGGAGAGTGAACAACGCACTTGAGCGCCTTGCTCTGCGCATCGTGGATACCGCTGGCGAGTGGTTTCGAATCGAAAAAAATCTCCGCGCTGGCAAATGGTTTGGAGAATTTCATGGCGAAGTAGATGTAGCGGCCGGGGGCCCACTCCTGGACACGACGACCGCCAGTGATGGTGTCGTTGCCGATTATGTGAAGCTCGGCGGAAATGATGTTGGTGTGCATGCGGCGTGGCGGGTCGTTGGTGCCGTGTTCCAGATCGATGAGGAAGTGGCTAGTGGGGTCAGCAGGAAAGGTGTAGCGGTGGAGACCAACGCGTTCGGTGGCGGTTAGCTCCGCCAACACTTTGTAGTCGTCGAGAAAAACGGTGTAATAGCCGGGCTCCGCTTTCTCTGAGCTGTGAGAAAAACGGGAGCGATAGCCGGAGGTGGGGTTCTCGCGTGTTCCGGGGTCAAGACGTACTGGGCCAGTGCGGGGCATCACCAGAATATCGAGCAAATCAGCGGCGCCAGTGCCGCTCAGATGCGTGTGGCTGAAACCCATGATGGAAGTGTCGTCGTGATGGTAGCCAGAGCAGTGGTCCCAATCGCCGACGCCGGTATCGGGACTGAGTTGGACCATACCGAAGGGCATAGTGGCGCCGGGGTAGCAGTGGCCGTGTCCGCCGGTGCCGATGAAGACGTCGACGCACTTGGTGAGTTCTTTGGGGCTTTGGTGCGGGGCGTCGAGTGCTTCGAAGGGTGGCAATTCCAGTTTGTTGGCGGCGACAGCCAGGCCGGACAGCGCGGCAGATTGTAAGAATGTTCTTCTGGTTACATTTTTCGTCATGGTCCGAGGCTCCTTGAACTCTATGCGCTGTTCAGCAATTCCGGCCGTTCCTGGCTGAGCTTCACGATCAATTCGCCAAAGAGAGTATTGGCCCAGGCAAACCAAGATCGCGTGAACTTGGCGGGATTTTCTTTGTCGAACGACTCGTGCATGAAACCGGTTCCGGCGTGAGTGGTTTTCAGCCACCGAAGGCACTGCAGCGTTTCCGCATCGTCGGTGCTGGTCATGGTTTGGGCGATGAGCGCCATGGGCCAAATCATGTTCAGGCCCTCATGGGGACCGCCAACGCCTTCCGCGGCTGTCCCCTTGAAGAAATATGGGTTGTTCTCGCTGAGGACTTGGCGGCGCGTACGTTGATATACGGGATCGTTCAGGTCGCAGCAGCCCAGATACGGCAGGCTTAACAAGCCGGGGATATTCGCGTCGTCCATGAAAAGTTGATTGCCATAGCCATCAACTTCAAAGGCCCAAATATCGCCGCCGGTGAGTGGAATTGGGGCATATCGCGACAGGGCGGCTTGCACTTCGCCGGCGAGCGCACGGCAATCGCTCGCAAGAGCGCTGTCCTTGAGAATTTCGCTGGCCATCTCTGCTAACTGGCGCAGCGATACCACGGCGAAAAAATTGGAAGGTACGTAAAAGGAGTACAAACACGCGTCATCGGAGGGACGAAACATGGAGTAAATCAGGCCCACAGGGCGCGCGGGATTGCCAAAGCCTCCCAAGGCTTGCGTGTCCGTAGGGGTTTCCGTTTTGCGCTGGAAGTGATAAGGACCGGGGTCTTTTTTTCGTTGCTGTTCGCGAAAGGTAGATAGGACAAGGCGCATGGCTGAAGCCCATTCCTGATCGAAGGGAGTTGCGTCTTCCGTGGCCTTCCAATAACCATTCGCCAGGCGAATGCAGTAACACAAGGAATCCACTTCCCACTTGCGCTCGCCGACGCCCGGGCGCATATCGGTAGCGTCGTCAACAGCCCAGACCAGCGCTTTCGTGCTTTTGGGGTCGGGTAAAAACGCGTTGGCGTAAGGATCTATATGGATGCAGCGCGCCTGCCTGGCAATCAAGCCGTGGAACAATCGACGAAGATGGATATCGTCCTTTGCTAATGGCAGGTACGGCCATACTTGGCAGGCGGAATCGCGCAGCCACATAGCATCGATGTCGCCAGTAATGATGAAGGTGTCCGGCTTGCCTGCGAGGCCGCTCACTTGGACGGTGGTGTCCAAGGTGTTGGGATAACAATTTTCGAACATCCAGGCGAGTTCGGGATCGCCAATGCGCGATTTGACTTGAGTAATTTGCTCTTCGACGGCCTGGGAAACAAATTTACGTTTTCCCGGTGGAGGACGTTTGGAAGCGAAATTCTGTTCGGTGGCGGTTGGGATTCGCGAGGCGGCGAGGGCAGCAGTGCCGTAAACGCCCATGCGGAGAAGCTCTCTTCTCGTGTAGATGATCAGCTCCTGTAGCAACGCTATTGGATGATGATACCTCAAGGATGGGAGGGCGGCTGGTGTCTGTCGCCGTCAGCACCTTATGGCGTGTAGATGCTGTCGAGCGTGGAAGCCACGTCGATGAAGCGCTCGGCTTCAGGCTCAAAGCGATTCGAGGTGGACAGCTTTTGCACCCAATCGAGGGCCGCCAGTCCATCCCAATCTTCCGGGGGCATGCTTAGGATTTCGGATTTGGTTCCACGAAATAGCTCGGTCTGAAAGTCGTAAAATGATCCTCCCACATTGTGCATACGCGCGCCGCCTTGGGTGCCGTAAACCGAGAACTCGATGAGCGCATCGCATCCAGCATGGGCCTTCCACGAACAAGAGAGGTACGCGAGGACGTCGTTCTCAAGCTGGAGGGTGGCCGTGGCGTAATCTTCCACATCGTGGCTCTGGCCGCGGAGACGCTTGCCGGCACTGAACAACTCGCTCCGGACCTGAGAAACCACGGGAAAATCTAAGGTCCAAAGCGCCAGATCGACGAGATGGATTCCCAAGTCCATCACACAGCCTCCACCGGAAAGCTGCGGATCGTAAAAACAACCCTTATCCGGACCGAAGGCGTTGTGAAACGCTAAATCCAGAATGTAGATCTGGCCCAGTTCGTCTTCGCGGATAAGGTTTCGAATTTGCCTCACGCCCTGCAGAAACCGATAAGAGAAGTCGACTCGCAACAGGCGGTCTGCTTCGCGCGCCGCGTCCACGACAGCATGGGCTTCGACACAACTGCGGGCCAAGGGCTTCTGGCAAAAAACGGAAACTCCACAATTCAGGGCGGCGATGGCTTGAGAAGCGTGGAGAGTGCTGGGAGTGGCAATGGCGACTCCATCCAAGCCACAATCCAGCAGCGCGTCGAGGGAGTTCTTTACCAGGCAATCTGGGGCAATCTCGCAAGCCGCGCGGGCCATTCGCTCATTCGGTTCCACGATCGCCACAATCTCGGATAAGTCCCACTGAGCGATGGCCTTCATGCGGCTCTGCCCAATCCAGCCAGTGCCGATGAATCCGATGCGCGGCCGTCGAGTTCGCGGTTGAACTGCGAGTGCGACCTGCGATGCGGCGGTCATGGCATCACCAAATCTCTCCGGGACCTTCGAGAGAGGATAAAATGGTTATACCGCGGTAGAGGATCGGCTGCAATTGTGTGGCGTCAAAGCGACGCAGGATTATTCCCAACCACCACCCAGCGCTTGATACAGCTGCACCAGTGCGGTGAGTTCGTTGCCTTGCGCCTGAGCCAAGGTGAGTTCCGCGGAGAAAGAGTTGGTTTCGTTGGTCAAGACTTCGAGATAGTCTGTGGTGCCAGCTTTGAAGCGGATCTGGGATAAATGGGCGGCATCCTGCGCGGAATCGACAAGGTGCTGCTGCTGGATGCGAAATTCGCGGTACTTGCGATAAGCGATTAAGGCGTTGGATACATCGCGAAATGCGCCCTGGATCGTCTGCTGATAGGTCAGCACCAGCTGATCGCGCTGTGCTTCTGCCAGACGGACATTGTTCTTCAATCGCCCACCTTCAAAAATAGGCTGGGCGAAGTTTCCCGCCAAGCTCCAGACACCAGCCGGACCAGAAAATAGATTCGTGAGGGCGGAGCTTTCGAAGCCCGCGGTTCCGGTCAGCGAAATTTGCGGAAAATATGCCGCGCGCGCCACGCCGATTTGGGCATTCGCGGCGATGAGATTGGCTTCCGCCTCGCGGATGTCGGGGCGCCGTTCCAGCAAGGCAGAAGGCAGCCCGACGGGAACTTCCGGCGCGTGGGGCTGCTCGGTTAATTTCAAACCACGCGGCACATCTCCAGGGTTATTCCCAAGGAGAATGCTGATGGCATTTTCCTGCTGCGCGATTTGCCGTTCCAAGTCCGGAACCTCAGCACTTGCCGTGTACACCAACTGCTCGGACTGACGCACATCCAGGAGAGAATTGAGGCCGTGCGCTTCCAACATTTTTGTGAGATCCAGAGAATCCTGGCGTGAACCTAGAGTGCTCTTGGAAATCTCCAGTTGAAGGTCGAGTTGCCGCAACTGGAAATAGGAAATAGCAACATCGGCGACGAGCGTCGCCATTACTTCCTTCTGCGCCCATTCATTGGCGAGCAAGGTAGCCCGGGCTGCCTCGGTGGCTCTTCGATATTGACCCCAGAAGTCCAAAGTCCAAGCGGCCGTAGCCGACAATTCGCCCTGAGTGAATTCGTAAGATGGAATCGGCCCGATCGTCGGCTGACGAACGCTAGTTATATTGCCGCCGGCCCCTAAGGTGGGGAACTGATTGGCGCGGGTGATTCCCAGTTGGGCCTGCGCCTGGAGCACCCTAGTGGCGGCGATGCGCACGTCATAATTGTTCTGGAGCGCCGTTCGAATCAAGCCCTGCAGTTCCTTGTCCCGGAAAACCTCCCACCATTTCTCTTCGCCAAGCGAAGCAACTGAATGGGCGGCCGGACTGGAGTTCTCCGTGGAAAGTGGGGTGGCCCCGGGGTTGGATGATTCAGGTGAGCTGGCGCCACGATAGGTGGTTGGGACGGTTGCTGCCGGGCGTTTGTAGTTGGGACCGACGGTGCAGCCGCCTAGACCAAGCAAAGGTGCAAACAGAATCAACGTAAGATGAAGTTCCGATCGCTTATTAGCCCACATGGGTTCAGTCTCCCTCGCGTTCCTGGATGGCGAAGGCAGGAGTACTTGCGGGGATTTGGTCGAAGTGTTTCCGGGTGGACCGGAAGAAAGAGTAGCGGTCCAGTACTTTTTCCTGAAAATCTTCGAGATAGAGATAAATCGCGGGAGTGACGAAGAGTGTCAGGAATTGCGACACAACCAAGCCGCCAATCACAACCAAGCCAAGGGGCCGCCTGGAGGAGCCGTCCGCGCCGTAGCCTAGTGCAATGGGCAAGGCGCCAAGAAGTGCGGCCATGGTGGTCATCATGATGGGACGGAAGCGTTCCATGCTGGCTTCATGAATCGCCTGGTCGTCCTGAATGCCCTTGAGCACGCGCTGCTCCGCGAAGTCTACGATCATGATTCCGTTTTTCTTGACGATGCCCATGAGCATGAACATTCCGATGTATGCGTATAAGGAAGCTTCGGAATGGAACAGCCACAAAGTGAGCAGACCGCCAACCAGGGCAACCGGCAAAGAAGAAAGCACGGTGATCGGATGCAAGTAACTTTCGTAGAGAATCGCCAGGATCACGTACATGACAAACACCGCAACGAGCATCAATTTCACCAGGTCTGAAGCGGTATTGCGGAAGGTGAGCGCTTGTCCTTGCAATTCACCGCGTATATCGGCGGGAAGAATTTCTTTGGCGGTTTTTTCGACGAAATCCGTGGCTTGGCCGACGGTGTAGTCCGGCTTCATGTTGAAGAATAGCGTGACGCTGGTGAACTGGTTGATGTGGTTCACTGCTTGCGGCCCGATAACGACGTGTGTAGAGGTGACCGCGTTTAAAGGAATCATGCGCTGGCCGTCGTCACTTTTGATATACAGCTTGCTGAGGTCCTGAGGCTCCGCGCGCTGATCATCGGCGACTTCCAGAATCACCTGGTACTGGTCGGTAGTTTTCTTGATCAGGTAGCTGTAGTTCTGGGAATAGGCGTCATGGAGCAACGTGAGGATGCGTGTCTCCGATACGCCGTAGAGCTTGGCCTCGTTACGCAGAATGTCCACCTGCAAGTTGGGCGTGTGGTTGAAAAGGTCGGAGTTCACGAAGAGGAATCCTGGATATTCGTGCATCTTGGCGAGCATGGCATTGGCAGCGTCATACACCTGATTGGGATCGATTCCCGAGATGGCGTAGGCAAATTGACCCTGTACGTTGGCGGTAGCGCCGGTGCTGATCTCTAACACGGGATTGGGTTGAAGAAATGCGACCGTACCTGGGATGGTCGACATAATGCCACCCATGAGTTGTCCGGCAACCTGATCGATGGGTGCGCGTTTCGCAGGTTCACTGAGGAAAGCAAGCAGAAACGCCTGATTGGACGGCAGGAATTGTCCGTTGCCGCTCATGGTGAAAGTCGAGGTGACAGCGGGATTGGCGTGCATGATTTTTTCCGCGGCGTCCTGATAGCGGTGCATCTGCTCCGGTGACGAACCTTCCTCGGCGACAAGCACACCACGAATGAAGGAACTGTCGCCAACCGGTAAGAACGATTTGGGAATGACGTAGAAGAGGTACCCGGTGCCGAACAGGCAGACGAACCAGATCAACGCGGAAATCCAGCGATGATGAAGGAAGAACCACAATTGGCGGCTATAAACGCTCAACACGCGCCGTTCGATTCCCCCGATCACCCGCTCGACCCAGTTTTTTTTAGAGCCTTCACCCCGATCCGACAACAGCCTGGAAGTCATCAACGGCGTCAACGTAAGCGAAACAATTCCGCTGGCAAGAATGGAAATGACGATGGTAATGGAGAACTCGCGGAAAATACGTCCGACCAACCCGCCCATGAACACCAGAGGAATAAAGACAGCGGCCAAGGAAAGCGTCATGGTCAGGATCGTGAAGCTGATTTCCTGAGCAGAAACGAGGGAAGCCTGCAGAGCAGTCATGCCCTCTTCCATCAAGCGAACGGTGTTTTCCAGGAACACGATAGCGTCGTCGACCAGGAAACCAATGGCCAGCGTCAGCGCCATTAAGGACAAATTGTCCAGGCTGTAGCCCAGAATCTTCATGGCTACGAAGGTAAGCAGCAGAGAGAGAGGCAAGGCAACGGCGGGAATGAGGGTGTCTGTGGCGCGTCCCAGAAAGACGAAGATAACCATGACGACAAGGAAGAAGGCGATGTAGAGGGTTGCCTGGACATCCTTGATGCTGGTCACGATGGTGGCGGAGCGGTCGTACACGGAAACGATGCGCACAGAAGTGGGAAGCTGGCTCTGAATGGTAGGCAGAAGATCGCGGACGGCCTTGGTTACCTCAACGGCGTTGGCGCCAGCGCGGCGATACACCGCGACCACTACGGTGGCACCCGGCGTAGGATAACCACGCGCCCAAAAACGCATATCGATGCGCTCGTCTTGCACACCTTGCTTGGCGCTGGCGACGTCCTTCAGGAAGATCGGCGCGCCGCCGCTCTGGCCGACAATCAAATTGTTGTATTGATCCGCGGTGCTGAGCTGTCCTTGTGGTTGCAGCAGAAACGTGCGGTGCGTGCCGTCAAATTGACCGGCGCCAGTATAGCTGGTGCCATTTTTGATGGCGTTGGTCAGATCTTCGAGGGTGATATTGCGAACCGCCATGGCGGATGGATCGGCCTTGATGCGAACAGCCGATTGGGTGCCATAAACCGCCACCTGGCTCACGCCCGGCAGGATGCTGATATGTTCGCCGACCTGAGTGTTCGCGAAATCGTAGAGTTGACCTTCCGTTTCGGTATCGCTTACGAGCACCAGATACTGAATAGGTTGGTCATTGGGATTGGTTTTTGTGAAGGTTGGGGGACTCGGCAAGTCGATGGGAAGTTGAGCAGTAGCGCGAGTAATCGCTGCCTGGACGTCGGTAGCGGCAGCGTCCAGGCTCTTGGAAAGATCGAACTGCAGTACAAAGCTGGAGTGCCCCTGCCCGTTGTTCGAAGTGACCATCTCCAGTCCGGGAATTTGCATGAACTGGCGCTCCAGGGGCGTGGCCACGTTATTGGCCATGGTTTCGGGCGTAGCACCCGGATAGCTGACCTGCACCTGAATCACGGGATAGTCCACCGCGGGCAAGTCGCTCACGGGCAACTGGAAGTAGGCGAAAACGCCGAACAGGATGACCGAGGCCGTGAGAGCCACAGTCATGACCGGGCGTCTGATAAACGGTTCGGAGAGGTTCACGAAGGACCTCCCGGTGGTTTCGAGGCGCCGGCCGGTGCTGGACCGCCAACTGGCTTGCCTGAGTCGATCTGCACCTTACCGCCGGGCCGAACGAGTAATTGCCCGGCTAAAACGACGCGTTCCCCTGCTGCAAGCCCGCCAGTGATCACGACATCATCACCCTGGCGTTGGCCCAAAGTAACGGGACGCAGTTCGGCAGTGTCGTCTGGTTTGACCACGTAGACGAAGGGTCCCTTCTGGCTTAGTTGGGTAGCCTGATTGGGAATGAGCACGGCACCTTTTTGCATGTCCAAGACCAGACGAACATTGACGAATTGTCCCGGCCAGAAGTGATGATCTGGATTCTGGAGCGTGGCCCGCAGATTTACCGTGCCGGTGGCGTTCTGCACGGAATTGTCCAGGAATTCGACTCTGCCCGGCCGTGCGGATGGCTCAGCGTCAGCGGGAAGGCGTACCAGCGCTTTCAGGGTTCCCCGGCTCATTTGCCGCTGGACTTCTGTAAGATCGCGTTCGGTGATGGTGAACAGCGCGTAAATGGGCTCGAGGCGCTGAATGGAAAGAAGCGCAGTGGTATTGGCCTGAACTACGTTGCCCACATCGACGAGGCGCGCACCGGCCCGGCCATCGATGGGGGAATGGATATAGCAGTAGTTCAGGTTGATCTCAGCGGTTTCAACGGATGCTTTGGCGGCTTCGACTTGCGCCTGGGCAACATCCACAGTGTTCTTTTTGGTGTCGTAATCCTGTTTGGAAATGGCGCGGGTTCCGACCAACTCCTGGTCGCGTGCGAACTGAATTTTTGCCAAATCCAAAGCAGCTTCGGCCTGAGCGAGGCTGGCCTTCGCAGAATCCAACTGCGCTTTGAAAGGACGTGGATCGATAACAAAGAGCAACTGGCCTTTTTTCAGGTTCTCCCCGTCCTGGAAATGGCGTTCGGTAATTGGCCCGGGTACTTGTGGGGTTACATTGACCGATTCGAAGGCCATGTTTCTGCCAATTTCATCGAGATAACGGGGGACATCCTGCTCTGTTGCGGTAGTTATAGTGACGAGAGGCGGTGGCAACATGGCCGGGCCGGCTGCATCCGCAGTGCTTTTGTTGCAAGAAACGCAAGCCAGCAGGAGCAGGAGCAATAGCGCACACGCAATGCGAGTTGTTCGCGGGGATCGCCCAGCGACTTCTGTTGCTCGTTTGTGTTCGTGTCCCAAGGTCCCTAATCTCCCTGGCTTCGAATACTTCATAAGGAGTAACGCTCCGACGCGTCTAAAGTTTCATCCCAAAATTGAGCGGCTGAGCATCCGGGAATGAAGAAAATGCAGAACTTGCCGTATCATTCCGGAATAGAGGTTGGATGCGAGGTAACTTCGACAGGGTACTCGATGGATGCCGCAGCTGGGGAAACAATTCATGGCTGTGATTAAATCTTGGCGCCTGAGCTTTCTGGTAGGACCACTGTAGAAGGATGGGCCCGGATATGGCAAATGGCTCGCAGCAGTCTGGTGACGAGCAACTCGGAATGCAGGAGCCGATCACTCGGCGTGATTTCCTCGGATCCACCCTGCTGGCCTCCGGGGCGCTGCTACTCGATGCACTCACGCCGGAACAACTTCTGGCTCAAAAGGACGAGTTCACCGGCTATGGCGGGGTGGGTGAATATAGCAACTCGAATGGCGATACCTGGCCGGTGCTGCTTGCGGGACACAAGATTCGCGACGCTGTGTACAATCGCTTGCCCGATGACGTCGTCGAAACGGGCGAGACTTACGATTGCGTGATCGTAGGCGGCGGCATCAGCGGGATCGCCGCGGGACTTTTCTTCCAGCGCAAAGCGGCGTCCGGCTCCAAATGTTTGATCCTGGAAAATCACCCGATTTTCGGTGGCGAAGCCAAGCAGAACGAATTTCTGGTTGACGGCAAGCGACTGATCGCGCACCAGGGTTCGGCCATATACCAGCTTCAAGAGCCACAAAGTTTTCTCGCCCAGTTCTACCAGTCCATCGGGTTGGATTCGCCGAAGCTCACGTATCAAAAATGGGGTGGAACGCAGCCGGAGATGCCGCTGTCGCGCACACCGTACGACGCGGCCGGTATGGACTACGGGCAGTACGGGTTCTGGTTTGGCGCGAAATTCGGGCACAAACCCGGCTTGTGGGTGATGGACCCGGTGCGAAAAAAATTGCAAGGCGCGCCCATTTCCGATGCTGCGCGCACGGAGTGGGTACGCTTCCTGACCGGCATGCCGGTAAGCGGGAAAAAGTTCGAGCACCCCAAGGTGGAAGGGGACGAAATCTCGCGCTATCTGGATAGCATCACGCTTGAGCAACACTACATGGAACAGTACGGACTGAGCCGCGAGACCGTGCGTACCTTTCTTTCGCCCGTGGAAGGCGGCGGTTCCGGCTTGGGACCCGATGCCCTCTCGGCCTACGCCGATTATGCGTTCGAAATGTTGCGTCCTGTGCCTGACGAAACCGGGGCGACGGACCAAATGTTTCCCGGGGGCAATACCACGATTGCGCGGCTGATGGTGAAGAGCTTGATTCCCGGAGCGATTGATGGGCCAACCACAGTCGAGGGCGTGTCGCGGAACACCGTGAATTTCCCAGAGCTGGATAAGCCTGGCGTGCCGGCGCGGATTCGGCTGGGGTCAACGACCGTGGCGGTGCAACACGAAGGTGATCCCGCGAAAGCTTCTACCGTGGTGATCGTGTACGAAAAGGAAGGCAAGCTCTATCGCGTCAGAGCGCGTTCCGTGGTGATGGCTGGTGGCAGTTGGACCACCAAGCATATCGTGAGAGATTTGCCGGAATCGCACAAGCATGCATACGCGCAGTTCTACCGTTCGCCGTGCATGATGGCGAATGTCGCGGTTCGCAATTGGCAATTCTTGTACAAGAAGGGACTGAGCGGGTGCCGGTGGTTCGATGGATTGATCGGAAACTATATGGAAGTGCGGAAACTGGCGCTTACGGGTGGAGCTGATCCCACGATTTCTCCGGATGAGCCAATCGTTTTGTCATTGAAGGTGCTGTACTCCTATCCGGGACTGTCCACGGAGGAGCAAGGCAATCGCGGACGCGTGGAACTGCTGTCCACTTCATTTCTGGAGTACGAACGAGCCATTCGGCGCCAGTTTACGGACATGTTTGCGGATTCCGGGTTCGATGTGCGGCGGGACATTGGGGGAATCATTCTGAATCGCTGGGGCCACGCTTATTTGAGTCCGCAGCCTGGGTTTTTCTTTGGCAAGGATGGCAAGCCTGCTGCCCGTGAGACTTTGCGCAAAGCACCGTTTGGACGCTTCGCGTTCGCCAACACCGATTTGGCTGGAGCCATGGATCACCGGTTTTCGATTCTGGAAGCGCAGCGGGCTGTGAGTCAGCTGCTGGCGTAGGCGTGATGTCCTTGTCGGCAGGTCCAGTGCAGCACAGTTGTCAGAAATGCCTTTCGAAAACAATCGTCATGTAATATTTTGAATTCAGTAGCTCCTCATGGATGGCGGAGTGCGGTAATGCGGCCGTACTCTTCTTTCAACTGATAGCCACGCGCGACAAGGAAATCACGGCAGTCCGCATGTTGTTGGGTGCCGTGGATTTCGACAAACACAGAGGGATGGTACTCGCCGATTGCGCGACTGGCACCTTGCAGGACGCGCACTTCGGCGCCTTCCACATCGATTTTAATGACATCAGGCGGGCGCAATTGTCGCTCACGATAGACACAGGAATCGAGAGTCACGGAAGGCACTTCCAATTCGCCGTCAGGGGAAAGACGACCCATGGAATACTCCCAGGATGCGGCGGAAAATTTCTGAATGCCCTCTGTATCGGAAACTGCCACGTTCAGGACACAACAGTTTTGCAATCGGTTCAACGCCACATGGCGATTCAGGTAATGCAAATTGCGGGCTAACGGCTCGAACGCGTAGACCTTTCCCGATGGACCTGCCTTCCCACTGGCGAGCAACGTGTAGATTCCCACGTTTGCCCCAACGTCATAGACGGTGTCACCCGCCGCAATTTCAGCGTGGAACTCAGCCAGGTTCGCAACTTCGTAGGTTCCCATCCAATGGCCATGGGAAGCCGCGCCGACAATCCATTTTTTCCCACGAAGGGGTCCGCGAACAATACGAACCGTACTGTCTCGCGGAAGGATCGCGAGTGGCAGGCGCAGGATTCTACCGAGCATTGCCTCTTGTGTTATCATAAAGCCTAGGTATTGGATGCGTCAACGTGACGAGCATATATTAGCTGATTTTGATCACGCAGCGCTCAATGAACCACACTTCTTCAACATGTATGTGATTCCTCGCATTCGATGGCGGGGAACGGGGTTCACCTTAAAACCACCGGAACCAGGCCCAGGAGTCACGCCGCGGTGAAGAGTACCGTGAGAACGAAGGGAAAGGCGTTTGCGAAGACCGTCCGCACAAAGACTGCACAGCAGACATATAGTGGCGGGGGAGCTTGTAAGCCGGATTCTGTGCGGGGCGGCTCTCGCGAGCCTGCTCCGCGACGATCATTCCTCTAGCCCCGGCCTCGCGACCGGGATCGAGCGACCTACCCGAGGGTTCATCCTTGCACGCAGCTTACGCCGCACACAAGGGAGCCCGTTCTTTCGAACGCGCTCAGCGAGCTGGGCCAGCTCTGCCCTCCTATTTGGTCTTGCACCACGCGGGGTTTGCCGTGCCGGCATCATTGCTGACACCGCGGTGGGCTCTTACCCCACCTTTTCACCCTTACCTGCGTTGCGATCCATCGAAAGACATCCCGAAGGTTTTCCTCCAGGCTATCACCGGGAAACGCTGCGCCGGCGGTATGTTCTCTGTGGCACTTTCCGTAACGCAATTCCTGCGAATCACGTCCCCTGGCGTTACCAGGCGCGTTGCCCAATCCTGCTCCTGCGGCTCGCAGCCGAAGCCGCGCACCGCATTCACAGGTGGTGTCCGGACTTTCCTCCCGCCCAGGCGCTTGCGCGACCAGGCCAGCGATCATCCAGCTCACCCGCCAGTTCTATTATACCGCGCATGCTCAACGTATCCCTGTGTTTCATGACAACTGGGTCACGCTCGTCACTTCACGTTCGTTAGCAGTAGGTGTACTATCCCGTCAATGAACGTCCGCGGAGCTAAAGATTTCCTCGTCCAGCAAATTGTTCGGCAAGCGGCTATCGAGAATGTACCGTTCTCCGACCTCGAGAAGCGCATGCTGTATTTCACCGAAAGCGGTGGGATGTCCGAAGATCCAATCGAATTGAATTCAGCCTTCGAGGCGGAGTATGACACCACGGGATACGAGCAAAAAGTCTCTGGTCTTATGAAGAGCGCATACGGGCGGAACGCGATCGTATAGGTAGGTACCTGCGGGAAACAACAGCGCTACGCCCAGAGCAAGGACAACTCCCAGTCCGACCCACACAATCTTCGGAGTCCTCAAGAAATGCCGAACTTCCTTTCTGCCGTCATCTCCCATGATCCAAAGCGCTAAACCCAATTCGAATAAAGACCGGCAGGCCCAACAAGCTCTCCGTCAGCAGTCGACCCGAGACAACTGGAGGCATCAGCGTTAACAGCAGGAACGGAATCCCCAATATCGAAACCTGTGGTCCGATAAATAGTGCCAAAGAAGTGTTTTAGGTCCTGGCCCGAAAGGTTCTATCGACTTTCTTGCGTTATCGCACCGCAACGTCAATGGGAATCTCGAGATCGTCAACCAAACACGGGAAGCAAAGCAGGCGATTAGAAGTATTCCAAAGACGCAGTAGTGAAGTCCTGGTCCACTTCCCCAACTTTGGGGGATGCTGCTCGCGAAGTTCGACGCCCAACTCTCGCGCGCAAGTACTGAACCGCTCACAATCTCCAGAGAGTTCTTCCATGCCAGGAATCCGGCGATTCCGAGGACCGCAGGGAAACACACCGTCCAAAGAAGGCGTTTGGCCGGCCGACGCGGCGACCAAAGGCAGGCGGCATAACCTGATGCCGCGCTCAGACCATTGAATTGCATCGCGACGAAGTATAACAAGACGATCTTTGCCTGCTGTGCACTCGACGCGCTTTGTGCTGTTGGGAGAGTGCGGTGCCATCGGAGCTTCGGCGATACTGTCAGGCAAACGAGTCCTGCAAGATAAACGAGTTGCCAGGGATCTTCTGGCATTACCGACCTAAGAAAAAGCCAAGCCCGCGCAAGCCGAGTATCGCGCTGCTTAATGTCATCGTCTGGCGCTTCGCGCAGGTCTGAATCGTCTTCTGTCAAGAGAGCTCCTGTATTTCGCTCATCTACTTCTGCTATCGCATCCCGAGCAGTTTTTCAAATTCGGATTCGGTGAGGGTGAAAACGCCCAATTCCTTGGCTTTGTCGAACTTCGAGCCAGGGTCAGTGCCGACCACGACGTAATCGGTTTTCTTGCTGACCGAGCCGCTTACCTTGCCGCCGTGCTGTTGGACCAATTCGCCGGCTTCTTCGCGGGAACGATTGGCCAAGCCGCCAGTGAACACGAAACTTTTTCCGGCGAGCTTCTGGCTTTTCACTTCGCGCTTTTCGGCTTTGGGATTGACTCCCTTGTCGCGCAATTTCTTGATGATTTTTTTGTTCGCTGGCTCGCTGAAGAATTCGGTAATGCTCTGTGCGACCTTGGGCCCGACTTCGTTGACGTTTTCCAACTCCTCCGCGGTTGCCGATGCCAATTCCTCCAACGTGGAAAAACGTTCGGCAAGCAGTTGCCCGGTGCGTTCGCCGACGAATTGGATTCCAAGCGCGTAGATCAGGCGGTCCAGCGGCTGCTTCTTGCTGCCCTGAATTTCGTTTAGCAGATTCTGCGCGGATTTTTCGCCCATGCGCTCCAAGTCCGCCACTTCCTCCAGCTTCAGCGAATACAGATCCGCGACGTCTTTGACCATTCCCTTCCCGACAAGTTGCTCGACAATTTTTTCGCCTAGGCCATCGATATTCATGGCGTGGCGTCCCGCAAAGTGCTGGACGGATTCCTTCAGTTTCGCGGGGCAGGCGGAATTCACGCAGCGGTAGGCCACTTCCCCTTCCACTTTGTGGATGGTGCTGCCGCACACCGGACAATTCTTGGGCATGCGGAAGGGCCGACGGTCCTTGCCTTCCTTAACGACTTTCAGAACGTGAGGAATGACCTCGCCCGCGCGTTCGAGCAGCACGGTATCGCCAATGTGCAGGCCGAGGCGCTCGATTTCGTCCATGTTATGCAGCGTGGAGCGGCTCACGGTGACGCCGCCGACCTGCACCGGCTGCATAACGGCCACGGGAGTCAGCGTTCCCGTTCTGCCCACCTGCACAATGATGTCGTTGACGACGGTTTGCTCCTGGCGCGCCGGATACTTGTAGGCAATGGCCCAACGCGGGGCTTTCGAGGTGAAGCCCAGCTCGTTCTGAAGCGCGGTGGAATTCAGCTTAATCACCACGCCATCAATTGCGTATGGGAGCTTCTCGCGTTTCGGGTCCCACGATTCGCAATAAGCGATCACCGCGTCGATGCCATCGCACAGCTTCCAATCATCGGAAGAACGGAAGCGCATCTCTTTCAGCGCCTTGAGCGAATCCGAATGCTTCGCGAACGGCACTTTGCCATCGACATAAAGGTAGTAGGCGAAGAAATCCAGGTTGCGTTGCGCGGTAATTCTGGGATCGAGCACACGGACGGCACCGGCGGCGGCATTCCGCGGGTTGACGAAAATTTTGCCTCCGATTTCATCCTGCTGGCGGTTCAGGGCCTCGAACGACTTACGGGTCATCATCACTTCACCGCGCACTTCGAAGGTAGCGGGCAACTTGACTTTTTTCAGTGTGGCGGCATCCACACGCAAAGGAATGGAGCGAATCGTTTTCACGTTTGGAGTAACGTCCTCGCCGGTTGTGCCGTCGCCACGCGTGACCCCGCGCACCAGCAGGCCATCGGCGAATTGCAGCGAAATGCTCAGGCCATCGAATTTGTGTTCGGCAATGTATTCGTTGACCTCCCGGCCGGTGCCTTCTCTCACGCGGCGGTCCCAATCGCGCAGCGCATCGTAGCCAAGCGCGTTATCAAGGCTGAGCATGGGCCGGGCATGGCGGACGGTCTGAAAACCTTCGCGCGGCACACCGCCCACGCGCACGGTGGGCGAATCCGCTGTGGCCAATTCCGGGTGCGCCGCTTCGAGGGCCTTGAGCCGGTTCATCAGCTTGTCGAATTCGGCGTCCGACACTTCCGGCTGATCCAGGACGTAATAGAGATGTTCGTGGCGGCGAATTTCTTCGCGCAATTTCTCGGCTTCCTTTTTTGCTTTTCCGTTGACCTTGGCCACCTGTGGCTTCACCGTGAATGCCTCGCGTTGGTCCCGATGTGCGATCTGCCGGGACGCACCCGGTATTATATGCGAGCGCCGGGGCGGCTCACTGCCGTCAAAAGGTCGCCAAGACTTACTCTCGAAACGTTCCAAATGAGTAGAAAAACTGAACCCTTTTCGGTTCGCTGTCATCTAAACCAATGACGAGGACATGCGGTGCGGAACGGTGCAAGGAGCGATGTATGATTCCGGCGAATGAAATTCACGAGCAAACAGGGCAGATTCAAGTATCTGTAAAGGTTTTGGACGCTGCGCAATTGGTCTCCGCAAGTATTGCTGCCCCTACAATTCCTGCGATTACCGCTTCTGCGCCCGTCGTTCCCGCGGCTGAGCCTCCGTTCGAGCCGGAAGGACTCACTTTGTCAGGATCGCAAGTGCTGGTAGCGAGCTTGGCAGGCCTGTGTGCGATTGGCCTTTTCTTATGGGCGTTCTTGAAGCTGTGGGTTTATGAATAAGATTGATGGGAACGCGTGCGGGAATGCGGGTTCACGGTAGCATGTTCCGGGATTGCGGCGACACACGAAAAAAAGCTTCGGCCTGAGCGCATCCATTCAGCAGGCCGTGATAACGAACCATTTCCATTTGCAGCGGGAACCATTTACCGGGCTGTTGCGAAGCATGCGCATAACAAGCCTGGCGATGCCGTGCCGCAACCGCTGAGGCATCCACAAAATCCGTGGCAGAAAATCGCAAGGTGTCCTCTGCCACTTCGTAATAGTAGAGGGCGAAGCTCTTGTTCGAAGCGAGCCAGGCATCTAGCACCAGGGCAGACATGGCGCGGTGATCGCGGTGCGCATCGGTGGGCCAATGCGTGAACACAACATCGGGAGCCTGCTCTCGAAGGAGCTTTGCGAAGTCGTCATAGTGAGGCGGATCGACGATGGCGCGCCCGTCAACCTGCCCGGCGAAAATAGCGCGAGCGTTTAGAATCGCGCACGCCTTCTCTGCTTCGGCGGTGCGAATCCTGGCGCAATCTTTCAGCTCATTTGATCCGCAATAGCCTTCGCCGCGGTTCAGGTACAGCACGACCACTTGGTGGCCGGCATCCGTGTATCGCGCAATGGTGCCCCCGCACCCGCATTCGGGATCGCCCGGGTGTCCACCGGTCACGACCACTTTTAATTTGTTCGCCGGCGGCCGAATGTCCTGAGCGAAACTAAGCGCGTTCGTGCCTGGTACC
>Ga0335076_10000278_pt1 | contig 45304 bp, 35 predicted proteins | sample Lox_Sample_25_FD_206717 | JGI IMG/M metagenome (GOLD analysis project Ga0335076, IMG submission 206717) | Soil microbial communities from Loxahatchee National Wildlife Refuge, Florida, United States - Lox_Sample_2.5 | ecosystem: Environmental > Terrestrial > Soil > Wetlands | place: USA... | reverse complement strand
TAACGAATTAGGGATTCGCGATCGGTGGCGAGAGCAAGTGCCTGGCGGACTTCACGATGCGCAAGAATCGGATCTTCGAAGTTGATGCCGAGATAGGCGAAATTGGTGCCGGGGCGCTCGGTGAGCACCAGATCGGGCTGTCGGATGAGGGCGGGAATCATATCAGCGGGAAGGGAACTCATTTCTAGATCGGCGGAGCCTTTGCGAAGTTCGAGCGCGCGGACCACGGCGTCGGGGACAACACGAAAGCGGATCGTGGAAATGGAAGGCGGCGCGAGAAAGTAATCCGGGTTGCGGCGCACGACGACCTGATCGTCCTGGGCCTGCGAAGCAAAGATGAAGGGGCCTGTGCCGATAGGATGGAGAGAAAAGTCCGGGCCTGCGTTGCGCGGAACGATGCCGACGGCGGGACGCGAGAGATCCCACAGAAAAGAGGCGTACGACTCTTTAAGATGAAAAACGACAGTGAACGGATCGGGGGCGTCGATCTTCGCGACGTTCTGAAAGGCGCCGCGCTTGGGAGAACGATTGGCGGGATCGAGCATGAAATCGAAAGTGGCCTTCACATCGGCGGAAGTCAGTGGGCGGCCATCGTGGAAGCGGACATCTTTTCGGAGATGAAAAATGTACGTGAGCGGATCGGGAGTATCCCAGGATGTGGCGAGGTCGCCGTGCAGATTCATCCGGTCGTCGCGCGCGACGAGGCTGCTGAAAAGCAGGCCGTCAATGCGCTGGGACTGGGAATCGGTGGCGAAACGGGGATCGAGATTGGTGGGATTGGATTCGATGACGAAGGTGAGCGAAGAAGGATCGAATTTCTGATGGCGCGCACATCCAAAGACAAGAAAAGAGGAAACACAGAGGGCATAGAGGAAAAACGGAGAGAGCGAAGAACTATGCCAACCGATGATCTTCGAGACGGGAGAGCAGCTAGCGCGGCGGGGCATAACAGATTTTACCGAGAATTGCAGGCCCGCGCGCGCCGGTGGCGGATGGAAGGTTGGAAGGACGCCGATGAAACGTCTCGTAGGCCAGGAGGGCGAAGGCGAACGCTTCCTTCGCTGCTTCCGGGATGGCGAGTGTGGAGGAAGGGATGAGCTCAATGCCCGGAAGTAGCGCGGAGAGTTGCGCGAGGATCAGCGGATTGTGAGCACCGCCGCCGGAGACGAGAAGCTGGGCAATTTTGGTCCGGGGTGCGATGAAGCGATGAAGTGCATCGGCAATCGAAAGCGGAGTGAAAAGCGTGATCGTGCGGATCAGATCATTTTGTGAAGCGCGGTGGCGGCGGCCCAGGGCAAGGATGCGGTCCAGGTATGCACGGCCAAAATATTCGCGGCCAGTGCTTTTGGGCGGCTTCAGCCGCAGATATGGATCGCGAAGAAGGTGGTCGAGGATCGCCGGAATCGCGCGGCCACGGCGAGCGAGGCGCGCGTCTTTGTCAAAGCGTTGACGTCCGCGAGAGAAATGAGAGACGAGAGCGTCAATGAGCATGTTGCCGGGGCCCGTGTCGAAAGCGATGACGCCGGAGGGTTTCGCGCTGGCGGGTATGACGGTGATGTTGGCGATGCCGCCGATGTTGAGGGAAATGCGACCGAGCTTCGGATGGCGATAGAGAGCGTAGTCGGCGAATGGGACGAGGGGAGCGCCTTGGCCGCCGAGAGCGAGATCGGCTGGACGAAAATCGCCCACGGTGGTGATGCCGGTGTGGGCGGCGATGACGGATGGGTCGCCGATCTGAAGCGTAGAGGCAGTCGGTTTCCCTAAGAAAGGCTCGGGACGACCCAGATGGAAGATCGTCTGGCCATGGCTGCCGATGAGGGAAATTTCTCGAGAAGTAACTCGGAATTTCTTGCAGGCGGCGAGAGCAGCGTCCGCAAAGGCGGAGCCCAAGCGGAAATTGAGCTGCGAGATTCGAGCGGCGGGAACAGAAGCGCCTTCTGCAATGCCCAGAATTTCAGAGCGTAACTTTTTGGGATGGGAAATGCTCGCGTGGCCGAGAAGTGTGCTCGTGAGGTGGGGCGGAGCGCCGGAAATGCGCGCGAAGGCAACGTCAATGCCGTCGGCGGAAGTGCCGGACATGATGCCGAGAACCAGCATAGGCTTGGCGCTCATGAGGAAGAGGACAGCAAGTGTTTTAACACAGAGGACAAACAGGACACAGAGTAAGCGAGAAAGGTAGGGCAAAGAAGTAACACGGAGAATGTATGCGCGGAGTCATGCGAAGAGAGATTGCCGGCCTTGGCGAGAGTGCAAGGATGCGCTCAGGAGATTTGTTTCTTTAAAACGGAAAGGAGATTGAGAGCGTCGAGGGGTTTGAGATTGTCGAGATCGGCGGAGCGAAGCCTTTCGAGGACTTCGCGGTCGAGCGCGGTAAAGAGGACTTGCTGATCGCCGTTACTCGAGTGAGCTTCCCCAGCTCCAGGGGAAAGCGATTCGCTGAGTTCGTGCTCGCTTTGCTCGTGTTTTAGGAGCACTTCGCGCGCGCGCTCGATTACCGCGCGGGGAAGCCCGGCGAGACGGGCAACTTCGATTCCGTAGCTTTTATCGGCGCTGCCCGGTTCAACGCTGCGAAGAAAAATGATTTCATTTGGCGTTTCCTTGACGGAGACATGGACGTTTTTCACGGTAGGAAGAAGATCGGCAAGTTCCGTTAGCTCATGATAGTGCGTGGCAAATAGAGTGCGTGCGCGCGTATGTTTTTGCAAATGCTCGACGACGGCCCAGGCGATGGAAAGCCCGTCAAACGTAGCCGTGCCGCGGCCGACTTCGTCGAGGAGCACGAGGCTGGCGGGCGTGGCGTGGTGAAGAATCGTGGCGACTTCGCTCATCTCGACGAGGAACGTGGAGCGGCCGCGCGCCAGATTATCGTTCGCTCCGATGCGGGTAAAAATGCGGTCCGTGACGGGAAGGCGCGCCTGACGGGCAGGCACGAAGGAACCGATTTGCGCCATGATGATAATCAGGGCGGCCTGGCGAAGATAGGTGGATTTGCCGCCCATATTCGGGCCAGTGAGCAGCAGCACAAGTTGGCGGTCGGGCTCGAGGCATAAGTCGTTCGGAACAAAGCGTTCGCCGCGCTGGCGCAGAAGCTCCTCGATGACCGGATGGCGGCCGCCCACGATGAGCAATTCACCCGTGGCGTTGAATTCAGGGCGCGTATAGCCGCGGTCGGCGGCCAGCTTCGCCAATGCAGCGAGCACGTCAAGTTGCGCGACCGCGGCCGCAGTGCGGCGGAGACGCGCGGCCTGCGCGGCGATGGCGGAGCGGAGGTCGACGAAGAGCTGGCGCTCGATTTCGAGGATGCGTTCATCGGCAGCAAGAACCTTGCGTTCGTAATCCTTCAATTCCGAAGAAGTAAAACGCTCCGCATTAACCAAGGTTTGCTTTCGTTCGTAGTCGGCGGGAGCGAGCGATAGATTCGGCCTTGAGATTTCAATGTAATAGCCGAAAACCTGGTTGAAGCGAATCTTGAGCGAGGCGATTCCGGTGCGCTTCCGTTCGCGGTCTTCCATTGCGGCAATAATTTGCTTGCCATGCTGGCTGAGGCTGCGCAGCTCGTCGAGCTCGGCATGATAGCCCCCGCGGATCATCCCGGGATCGGTCGCGAGGGCGGGCGGTTCGTCGGCAATAGCCCGCTCGAGGCGTTCGCGAATGTCGGCGAGCTCGTCCATCTCATGGAACAGGAGGCGCAGAAGTTCACTGCCGCCTTCCGGGGGAGGCGTGAGGAAATTTCTCAAGACAGGAAGTTGCGCAAGGGACTTTCGCAGAGCGACGAGTTCGCGCGGCGTGGCAAGGCCCAAAGTGATGCGGCTTGTGAGACGTTCGAGATCCTGGATGCCGCGTAATTCCTTGCGAATTTCGCCGCGAACGACGGTTTGCTGCACAAGATGGGAGATGGCGTCGAGGCGCGCTTCAATGGCTTCACCGTCCGTCAAAGGGCGAAGAAGCCAGGAGCGAAAAAGCCGGGCGCCCATTCCGGTAACGGTTGCATCCAGCGTCGCGAGCACCGTAGCGGGCGAGATTTTGGCCGCGTCGTCGGAGAAAAGAGGAGCCACCAGCTCGAGGTTGCGGACCGTGATTGGGTCGAGGATGAGAGCGTTCTGCTGCTCGTAGTAGCGGACGTGATCGAGATGGCGAAGCGCTTCGATGCCCGCAGCGTCAGCACCACGCGCCGCGTTTTCGCGCAGATAGTGGATCGCGGCTCCGGCGGCAGAGATGGCCTGGGGATGATCATCAAGACCAAAACCGGTGAGTTCGGCGACGCCAAACTGCTCCTGCAAAATACGGCGGGCATATTCGTACTGAAAAACCCAATCCTCGACGCGCGTCTCGACGCCGCCCGTGCCCTCCAGAAGAGTGGTTTTGGAGGTTTCGAAGAGCTGCTGGGGGCGGGGAAGCAGAGTTTCTCGCGGGTGGAGAAGCTGGAGCTCATCGCGCAGGTCTTCTTCCGCGCTCGGGCCCCGGAATTCAGTGGATTGAAATTCGCCGGTGGAAAGATCAACAAAGGCGAGACCAATCGTTTGGGAGGAAGAATCAGCGCAGACTGCGGCGAGAAAATTGTTTTCGCGGGCATCGAGGACCGCGACATCCGTGGCGGTTCCGGGGGTGATCACGCGGACGACTTCACGCCGGACCAGCTTCTTTCCGGGACCGGGCAGCTCCATCTGGTCGCAAATGGCGACTTTAAAGCCTCCGCGAATCAGGCGGGCAATGTAGCCATCGGCGGCGTGATAAGGAACGCCGCACATGGGGATCGGCTGTCCCTTCTCGCGGTTGCGCGAAGTGAGGGTGATCTGCAGTTCGCGGGAAGCCAGCAACGCGTCTTCATAGAAAAGCTCGTAGAAATCACCCAAACGGAAGAGCAGCAGGGCATGCGGGTAGCGCGCCTTGATGGTGTGGTACTGCTGCATCAACGGAGTGGAAGGGTCGCTCATGAAAAGAACTCAAATTTGATTAACCAACGACCAAAGCCTGGGCACGTTTTCATTTTTCATGATTCAGGGTCCAGTCAGCCCGCAATTCCCAATTGGGTCAACAGAAACGCGTAATCCAGGGCGATTTCGCGAAGATAATCGTAGCGGCCGGAAGCGCCGCCGTGTCCCGCGCCCATATTGATCTTGAACAGCAACGGACTCGTGCCGGTTTTCACGAGGCGAAGTTTCGCCACATATTTCGCGGGCTCCCAGTACATCACCTGGCTGTCATTCAAGGAGGTTTTCACTAGCACGGCGGGATAAGGTTTGGCGGCGAGGTTTGTGTAGGGACAATAAGATTTCATATAGAAATAATCTTCCGCGAGCTGTGGATTGCCCCATTCTTCGTACTCGCCCACGGTCAGAGGAAGGGAAGCGTCCAGCATGGTATTGAGAACGTCCACGAAGGGGACGTGGCTGATCACGACGCGAAAAAGATCGGGACGCATATTTGTCACCGCACCCATGAGCAGTCCGCCGGCGCTGCCGCCTTCAATGGATAATTTTTCCGGTGACGTGAACCTGTTGGCGATTAAGAATTCCGCCGCGGCAATAAAGTCGGTGAACGTATTGCGCTTGTGGTGCATGCGCCCGGCGTCATGCCAGGGTTTGCCGTACTCTCCTCCTCCGCGGACATGTGCTACGGCAAAGCGAATGCCCCGATCGAGCAGGCTCAGGCGGTTGGAGTTGAAACTGACGGGGACGGAAATGCCATAACTGCCGTAACCGTACAGGAGCAGCGGGGCATCACCGTCACGGAGAACTCCGCGGCGCGAGACCAGAGAAATCGGAATTTTGGTGCCGTCCGCTGATGTGGCATGAACTCGCTCGACTTCATAGCGCGAAGAGTCGTACCCGCCTAGAACCGGCTGCTGTTTGCGCAGGACACGTCCACGGCTGCGTGTGTCGTAGTCGAAGATAGAGCGAGGAGTAACGAAGGATTCATACTGGAATCGAAAATGATTTTGGCTGAATTCCGGATTGGTTCCCGGAGCGGCGTTGTAAGCCGGCTCGCTGAACTCGATCCGATGCGAACGGGCAAGAAGGTCCGCACCCTCCGCCGAGATGTCCACAATCCGGAGATGCGGCAGACCATCCTCCCGCTCAAAGAGCGCCAAATGTGATTGAAACGCGTTCACTCCCGCCAGCATAACGGCCGGGCGGTTGGGAATCACTTCGCGCCAGTTTTCGCGCTGAGGATTTTCCTCCGGAGCGGAAACAAGTCGAAAGGTCCTGCCACCAGAGTTCGTCCGAATGAGGAAGACGCCGCCCGTGGCGATCCCGGCCCCCGAAGGATGATGATCTGCGTAGTATTCATGATTCTCTTCGCGCGGAACGATGATGCCGAAGGTTCCCAATGGGTCATTCGCGCGGAGATAGCGCACCTCGCTTGCCGTATGGCTCGCAGAGAGCAGCAATATATAACCCGCGCTGCGGGTTTTCTCAAGTTCCAGACGGAAGCGCTCGTCCGATTCCTCGTACAAAAGCGCATCGGGTTCTCCGGATCCGAGAACATGGCGATAGAGCCGATACGACCGCTTGGAGATCGCATCTTCCACTGTGTAGAACAACGTGCGATTGTCGGACGCCCATGCGGCGCTCGTCACTCGCTCCACTGAGAGTGGAAGAATTTCATTCGCCTCGAGATCTTTGATTCGCAACGTATACTGACGAAAACCCGTGGTATCCAGCGAGTAGGCCAGCCAACGATTGGCCTCGCTGACTTCAAACGCGCCCAGACCGAGAAAGCTGTGGCCTTCCGCGAGCGCATTCAAGTCAAGCAATACCTCCTCACGAGAGCCTTCCTGGTCCAACCTGCGGCAATGAATGGGGTACTGCTTGCCTTCTTCCGTGCGCGTGAAGTAGAGATAGCCGCGCAAAGTATAGGGAACGGAAAGGTCGGTCTGCTGAATGCGCGAGAGCATTTCCTGATAAAGCTTCCCTTGTAAGTCTTCCGTGGACTGCAGGAAGGCATCGGTGTAGGCGTTTTCGGCTTCGAGATAACGAAGCACTTCCGGGTTTTCCTTTTCGCGCAGCCAGAAGTAATCGTCCACGCGCCGGTCGTCGTGGATGGTGTATTCCACGGGCTTTCGCGGCGCCATGGGAGGAACCGGCGCGCCCGTCTGGAAACTTTCGCTGGAAAAGACGGACGTAGCAGATTGAGATTCTGGTCTCATGCTTCTCGGTGTTGGGCGCGTGCGGCTGAGTCTAGTCGCCGCGCAGATGACTCGCGTGCGTTGGTTATACTAGCGGAAGTCGGCAGAGAGAGAAAGCGCGCCAAAGCGAGGGACGAAAATGCCGCAAGAGACAGAGATCAAGCTGCGCGTCAAAGACATGAAAATATTACTGCACGCCTTGAAGCGTCTCGGAGCCAGGCCCGCCGGAGGGGGCAACGGCCGGATTCATGAGTGGAACGTGATCTATGACACCCCACAGGGAGGATTGGCAAAACACGGCCAGCTGCTTCGGATTCGCACGGAATCTCAGCAAAAGAGCAAGAGCCGGTCTGCCACTGTGAAGAAAGCGAAGCCAAGAATTCTGCTGACCTTCAAGAAACCGGCACTCAGGTCGAGAGAGGCGATTGACAATCCAGCAAATTACACGCCTTCAGGGCGCCACAAAGTCCGAGAAGAGATTGAGATTGAAGTGGCCGATGCAGCGGCCTTGGGAAGCATCTTTGAAGGCTTGGGGATGCGGGGGTGGTTCCGCTATGAAAAATACCGCACCACAATGAAACTGCCCGCATCGGTGCGCTGGGCCAAGGGCCTGCTGATCGAGTTGGATGAAACGCCCATCGGGACTTTTGTCGAGCTGGAGGGTCCCCCGAGCGCGATTGATCGCGCAGCACAACTTCTTGGTTACCTTCGCTCGGACTACATCCTCAAAAGCTACCTGGCACTTTACCTGGAAGAGCGACGCCACCAGGGGGAATCGCCCCGCGACATGGTCTTTGACCGAAAATGAGCGGCCACTTAGGAATCAGTCCTCGAAATCTGCGCAAATGTGTATTTTTTTCTTGTAATTTTTTTCGTTACGCCTTATCACTACGCTCGGAGTGAGAAGTTTGCGATGAATTCGCCAAGGGAACATGAACCTCGCCCCGGCCGGGGTCTACAGCTGCTGGAGCGCGGAAAGGATTTCTTGGTTCGCGAAACGACTAAGGGCGATCCAAGGGAGCCGGAACGGCAGTTCAGAGCCAGAGGTTGGTTCGGCCCAGATTAGAGGTAAGTACAACGCTGTAAGGCACTTACCCGCTGGCGAATCACTCAAACCGGCGGGTTTTTTGTTTTCTGAGTTGCTGCGAAGAGGTGCACCATGCTCTATGCCACTGAACTGATGGAAGCGAAGACTTACGACGCTCAGGGGAATTATGTCGGGCGCATCCGCGAACTTTTTATCGAGCCGGCAGAACAGCCCAACCGCATTGCCCACTACTTGCTATCCCGCGGACATTTCCAGCCCCTCGTCGCGCGATACGATCAGGTTGCCTGGGTAGGGCCGGGAAGCATGCGTTTGAACGTCAATGAACGGGCGTTGGATGCGTTTGAGCCCAACGAAGCCTGGCTAGCGGTCGGCAAAGATCTCATGGACCAACAGATCATTGACACCAGCGGAAGAAAAGTGGTGCGGGTGAACGATGTGGACTTGGCGGAGCAACGGACCAACGGCAGCACCGAACTTCGCGTGGCGCAGGTGGACGTCGGGCTACCAGGAGCTATACGCCGGCTCATGCAGGGAATCGCGCCTCCGGGATTGATTCGCCAGGTTCAGAAGAATCTTCCTCCCAAAACAATCCGGTGGGAGTTTGTGAATCTTGTGGAACCGGACCCGCTTCGGCGCTTGAAGCTGCGCATCACGCATGAAAGGCTCGAAGATCTGCACCCGGCCGATCTCGCGGAAATCATGGAGGAACTCTCCGCCGCGGAGCGCCAGAGCATCATTGCGTCGTTGGATGAGGAGACTGCTGCCGCCGTCCTGGGCGAGCTGGATGCCCGAATCACCAGCCAGATCGTCGAAAAACTCGACCCCGAAAAAGCCGCGGACATTCTCGAGGAAATGGCTCCCGACGCCGCCGCCGACGTTCTCGGCGATCTGCCCAAAGGAACCTCGGAGGAATTGCTTGAGGAGATGCCCGGTCAGGAGGCCGAAGAGGTGCGGGAACTGCTGGAATTCGACCCTTCGACGGCAGGCGGAATGATGAACCCGGAGTTTGTCTTTGTGGGCGAGACTTCCACCCGCGATCAAGTGCTCAACTGGATGAGGCAGCAGGACTTGAACCTCGAACAACTGGACACCATTGTGCTTCTGGACGGCGAGGCGCAGTTCTCCGGCACGGTACCTGTCTCGCGGCTGCTGCTTGCCACGGGCGATGTGACCCTGCAGGAGTTGAAGACCGAGCCGCTGCTCAGCATCAATGCCGAAGCGAAAGAGAAGGAGGTGTTCGAGCTCTTCGATAAGTACAACCTGCGGATGTTGACGGTGATTGACAAAAATCGCCGCCCGATGGGGGCGATCACTGTGGACGACGTAGTGTCGCAACTATTGAAATGACGAAGGGAAGCGGCAGCCAAGCGGATGTGGGATAGAGAGACTATTCTCGGACGTTGGAAAGAGTGGGTGGAGTGGACCGACCGGATCCGTAAAGCGGTGCGTCCGCACCGCCGGCGATTGTTGGCGTTTCTGGCGATCGTGGGCCCGGGCCTGATCGTTTCCAACGTGGACAACGACGCGGGCGGGATCTACGTGTATTCGCAGTCCGGAGCCCAGTACGGCTACATGGTGCTCTGGTCGCTCATTCCCATGACCATCGCGCTCTACGTCACTCTCGAAATGTGCTCGCGCATGGGCGCATACACGGGCAAGGGTCTTTCGGACCTGATTCGCGAGGAATTCGGATTCCGCGTGACGTTCTTCATCATGATGTTTGTCTTGCTGGTCAATTTGGGCAATGTCTGCGCGGAGTTTGCGGGCGTTGCTTCCTCTCTCGAAATGTTCGGGATCAGCAAATACATTTCGGTTCCGATCGCCGCGTTGGCCGTCTGGCTGCTGGTAGTGCACGGTTCAGCCGCACGGGTGGAGAAGATATTTCTAACTGTTTGCGTCGTGTATCTCGCGTACATCGTTTCTGCCGTAAAAGCGAAGCCGGATTGGCTCATCGCGCTTCTCTATCTGCTGCCGCCCCATCTGACCCATCTGGTGCCGACGATTCGTCCTTTCGTTCACGTCCCGCCATTCAATCCGGGATATTTTCTAATCCTTGCCGCGCTCGTGGGGACCACGATTGCGCCATGGCAACATTTCTATCTGCAGGCGGCTGTTGTGGAGAAGCGCGTCGGGCCTCGCCAATATGCGGACACGCGCAGAGACGTATTGATCGGCAGCATTAGTTGTATGCTGATCGTGTTTTTCATCATTGTCTGCACCGCGGCGACGCTCTATGTGTCCGGGCACCGGGACATCCCGGACGCGAAATCCGCGGCCATGGCGTTGCGGCCGCTTGCTGGCAACCTGGCCAGCGCCCTGTTTGCGCTCGGTCTCCTGAACGCTTCACTCTTCGCCGCCTCCATCCTCCCGTTGTCCACATCGTATGTAATTTGTGAAGCGCTGGGATTCGAGTCCGGCATTGACCACAAGTTCGGCGAAGCCAAGATTTTCTATACGCTTTACACTGCGCTCATCGTCATTGGCGCGCTCTTGATTCTCATTCCCGGGGCGCCCCTGGTACGTGTTGCGGTGCTGTCCCAGGTGGCCAATGGAGTTCTCCTGCCCGCGGTCCTGATTTTCATTCTGATGCTGGTGAACCGCCGCGATTTGATGGGTGACCAGGTGAACAGCAAAGGATTCAATTGGGTGGCGTGGATCACCACCGTAGCGATGATCGTCCTCACGATGATCCTGGTCTACACCGCGATTGTGAATCCCGCTTCGACTGGCATGGGTGGATGACGCTTTGTCGATTGGGCATGTTCCGGAGAGTTGATTGTGCGCTCTTTGCCGCGTATGGTAACTTTATGGCGTAAAGGCAAACGACCGGAATCTCCGTGGCACATAGCAAATTGCACAAAACGCTTCACCTGGCTGCCTCCCATCCCCTCGGCACTCTGACCGCAGAGGAAGCCTATATTTTTGAAAAGCTCGACCTCGCTCGCCTGCCCCAGCACGTGGCAGTCATCATGGATGGGAATGGCCGCTGGGCACAGCGCCGCCACCTTCCGCGCATCGCCGGCCACCGTGCCGGAACCCAGACGGCCCGGTCCACCATCGAAACTTGCGCCCGCCTGAAAATCAAGGCGCTCACGCTTTATGCCTTCTCCGTGGAAAACTGGCGGCGTCCGAAAACGGAGATTGATTTTCTCATGCAGTTGCTCCGTGAATATCTCAGGCGGGAAATGCCGCTGATTCAAAGGAACAACATTCGGATGAGATTTTTGGGACGCGCCGACGATCTTCCGCCTGGCGTGCAGAAGGATACGCGGGAAGCGATGGAGTCCACCGCGAACAACACCGGCATGGTGCTCTGTGTGGCTCTCAATTACGGTGGCCGGGCGGAGATCGTGGACGCCGTCAATCGTGTCATCGCGGCGCAGCGGGAATCCGAAAAGCCTGCGCTGGTCACGGAGACGGACATGTCTGAGCGACTCTACACCGCAGGTCTTCCCGATCCTGATCTCCTGATCCGCACGAGCGGGGAAATGCGCGTCAGCAACTTCCTCTTGTGGCAGATCGCCTACGCGGAGATTTTCGTCACGGAAACGCTATGGCCGGACTTCAACCGCGCGCGCCTCCTTGAAGCCCTGGTGGAATATCAGAAGCGCGACCGCCGCTACGGGGGAATTGGAGAAGCCGATGACCCGGCCGAAAAGCCCGTCCGCGCAGTTTTCGACTGATCGACGATTCCCATTTTTCTTACCCGCCTGAGTAGCTCCCCAAGTATCATGAAGTGAATTCAGTTCTCTCACAGGGGATGCCCCGTAAATGACCTGGAAGCGAGTGGCGACTGCCGCCGTATTGATCCCGCTTGTGGTTGGCCTGGTTTTGTACGCGTCCATGGGCATCGTCGCCTTGGCGGTCGCGCTGGTGATGCTGCTGGCTCTTTTCGAGTTTTTTGCCCTCGGAGACGCCATCGGCCACCGGGCTTACCGTTTTTGGACGGCGACATGCGCCATTGTGCTCGTTTACGTGCAGTGGCTGACGGCGGCTGAACCGCTTCGCCAACTTGGACCGGGGATCATTGTGCGCGGTGGTTTTGGACGATTCTTCGGAACTCTTCCCGCTCTGGGTGACGTATTCTTTCTGTTTGTGCTGGGTGTTGCCGCGCTGACTCTTTGGACCCGCCGTCCTCTCGTGGAAGCACTCCCGGCTGCCGGAATCAGTTCAGCGGGGCTGCTCCTTGTTGCCTTTCCCTTGAGCTTCGCCGTGCGCCTGCACGGTCTCTCCGATGTGGGGCCGTGGCTCCTGCTGTTTTCGCTGGTGATTGTGTGGGTGGGTGATTCGGCCGCGTATTTCGTGGGTCGAGCGATAGGGCGGCATCCCTTGGCGCCTCATCTCAGTCCCAAAAAAACCTGGGAAGGATCCATCGCAAGCATCCTTGGCTCTCTGGCCGTTGGGCTCATATTTTCTCGGTGGATGAATATTCCGCTTCCGCAACTCCTCGGCATGGCAACCGTAGGGAACGTGTTTGGGCAGATCGGCGACCTGCTGGAATCCGCATACAAGCGAAGTGCTGGGGTGAAGGATTCCGGCTCCATCTTGCCGGGACATGGCGGAATCCTCGATCGCATTGACGCTTTAATTCTTACCATCCCGGTTGTCTGGTATTATTGGGTATGGATTTGCTCGCCCCGGACCTAAGTCCGCCGCATCCCCAGCACCTCAAAAAAGGAATCGGAGTCACTTGAAGCAGCTTGCCATTCTGGGTTCGACGGGCTCGATTGGCCGCCAATGCCTCTCGGTTGTGGAGTCGCTTCCCGGGCGGTTCAGGGTCGTTTCCCTCGCGGCAGGGACGAATCTCGACGAACTTGCCGGTCAAGTGGAACGCCATCTGCCCGAACTTGTTTCCGTCGCGGATTCTTCCAAGGCCGACGAGTTTGCTCGTCGGCTGAGAGAGAAGGGACTTAGCCCGTTTCCCTCGATTCTCCATGGCAGAGACGGTATGCGTGCCGTGGGCACGCACCCGGATGCCGACATCGTTGTCTCTGCCGCTGTCGGAGTAGTCGGCCTGGAAGCTACCTTTGAAGCCATTAAGCTCGGCAAAACCATCGCGCTCTCCAACAAAGAAGTCCTGGTGGCGGCGGGTGAGCTAGTGATGGCTGCCGTGGCCAAGTCTGGTAGGGAACTCCTCCCCGTGGACAGCGAGCATAATGCGGTCCATCAATGCTTGCTTGGGGGGCAGCACGGAGAAGTGCGGCGTATCGTTCTTACCGCATCGGGCGGCCCTTTCCGGAAAACGCCAGTCAAGCATCTTGAAACGGTCACGGTCGAGCAGGCGTTGGCACATCCCAACTGGCGCATGGGCAATCGCATTACGGTGGACTCGGCCACGATGATGAACAAGGGATTCGAGGTCATTGAGGCGCGGTGGCTTTTCGGCGTCCGGCCGGATCAGATTGACGTAGTTATCCACCCGCAGTCCACGATTCATTCCATGGTGGAATTCGTAGATGGTTCAATCCTGGCGCAACTTGGCCCCACGGACATGCGCATGCCCATTCAATATGCGCTAACCTATCCGGAGCGTGCGGCATCGAACCAGGTGGCCTTGGACTGGAAGCGGTTGAAACGTTTGGACTTTGGCAAGGTCTCTGCCCGCCGGTATCCATGCCTGGGATTGGCACGGCAGGCTCTAAAAAAGGGTGGCGCTTTTCCCTGCGCCTTGAATGCGGCCGACGAAGTAGCCGTCGCCGCTTTTCTGGAACGCCGGTTGCCTTTTACCGGGATTGCGGAAGTCATTGAGCGGGTACTCAGCAAGACTCCGCGCGTGCGGTTAGAGAAGATGGACGACGTGCTCGCGGCGGATGCCGAAGCACGTCGAATAGCCATTGAAGAAACGAGCCGCTTAGCTGTCTCAGTTGCAGCGGCTTCCTGATACGAAAGACGGAGTAAGAGAGTTTATGGATACTTTGCTTGGCATCATCCTGGTCTTGGGCGTGATGATTCTCGTCCATGAATGGGGACATTTCATCGTTGCGCGTCTGTGTGGAGTGCGCGTGGATGTGTTTTCCATCGGCTTTGGCCCGAAGCTGTTTGGCTGGAAGAGCGGGCCCACGGAGTACCGCCTGAGCGCTTTGCCCCTTGGCGGCTATGTCCGCATGGCAGGACAGGATCTCTCTGAACTAGATTCGGGGCAACAGGGGCCAACCGGGGCGCCCGATGAATTGATGAGCAAGGCACGCTGGCAGCGCGCGCTGATCATTTTCGCGGGACCAACCGTGAATTTGCTCATGCCCATTCTCTTGATCGGTGGCTTTTACATTCTTCGCGGGATGCCATACCCGTCTTTCTTGAATAATCCGCCTGTGATCGTCAGCATGGCCGCGAGTGACCCGCTGAAGGGCGACGGAGTTGTTCCCGGCGATCGCATTACCGCTGTCAATGGGGTTCCAACCCCAACTTGGGATGCTGTGGACGACCAATTCACCGCGGGGTCCCAGAATGATTCGATGAAGCTGGCAATTGAACGCGCTGGCGCCGAACGGCAAATCACAGTGAACACCAAAACGATTCTCGACGCCGGGGCTCCCTTTCGTTACCAACCGATTCGCACGGTCATTGGCCAGGTCAGCAAAGGCTATCCCGCCCATCGCGCGGGGATGCAGCGCGGAGACGAAATTGTGTCCGTGAATGGGACGACCATTTCAAACTGGCCGGAATTCGTGGACACGGTCGAAAATTCCGGCGGTAAGACTCTTAATGTAGGCGTGAAACGCGGCGGAAAACTGTTGACACTCTCGTTGCAACCCAAGGAAGTGCCCGGCGATAACGGCAAGCAGGTCTACCGCATCGGCGTGGCGCGTGAAGAACATTGGGCCTACAAGTCCATGACAGTGACTTCTGCGATCTCGAACGCGGCAGCAGGGAGCTGGAACGTTACGGTGCAACTCTGCGGCGTTGTCGCCAAGCTGTTCACAGGCAAGATGTCCATCTCGCAACTGCAGGGTCCGGTGGGAATTGCCGACCTCGCGGGGCAGGCCGTTCAGGAAGGCACCTACGCCGTGATCAATTTGATGGCAGTGATCAGCTTGAATCTCGGCGTTCTGAACCTCTTGCCCATTCCGATTCTGGATGGCGGCCACTTGCTGTTGCTCTCAATTGAGGGTATTCGCCGTCGCGATCTGAGCCTGACCTTTAAGGAGCGCTTCATCCAGGTTGGTTTTGTCTTCCTTTTGGTGCTGTTTTCCATTGTGATGTACCATGACGTCGTGCGGCTCCTGCCGATTCGATCCTGAGCCCGGCTTCTGCCGCTGCGGCGCCATCGGCTCAAGGCGCTATTCAGGAGAGTAATTGATGTCTGCGACGCCGGCGCACCGGGCCTCCACCGGTGAACGCTTGAACACCTCGGAAACGACGGGTAGGCTGGCGCAGCTCGTCAGCCAGCTGGGCATCCGCATGACGCGGCAGCGGCGCGTGATCCTGCAGGTCATGGACGATGCGGAACAGCATCTGGATGTGGACCAGATCTTCGACCGCGCCAAAAAGATTGATTCCGGCGTGCACCTCGTCACTGTTTACCGCACCATCGACCTGCTGAAGAAACACCGCCTGATTGACGAGCTCGATCTGCTTCATCTTCGCGGCGACCGCCATTACTACGAGACGCACGGCCCGCGCGACCACATCCACGTGGCTTGCTTGAAGTGCGGCAAGGTCCGCGAATTCGAAAGCCGCCTTTATGAACAGCTCAAGTCGCAGATTGAACGCGACTTCGGAATGAAAGTGACGGTCTCTCGCACCGAAGTGGGCGGCTACTGCGCCGAGTGCCTGCAAAAGGGAATTTCCTGATCGCCTCGCGCTTCAGACGGAAGCGCGATGGCTCCTGACAAAGCGCAGAAGATCGAAGAAGCGGTTTGCCTTCGCAATATCGCGGGCGATCTGCCCGCGCAGTTCTTCGGGACCCGAAAACTTCTTCTCCTCACGCAAGCGTTCCCAGAAGCGCAGCTCGATTCGCTTGGCCTCGAAGCTCCCCTCCGCGTCCAGGATGTGCGTTTCAACAGACAGTAGGTCCCCGTTGAACGTGGGGCGCACTCCGATGTTGGTAACCGAGCGCCTGCTCTTCGTTTCTCCTTCAAGAAGAGTCCTCGTAAAATACACGCCGCGAGCAGGCAAGATTTCCTGGTCCGGTTTTAGATTTAGGGTGGGAAAGGTGAAGCGGCTGCCCGTTCCGGTTCCAGCGACAATATCTCCCGTAAGCGCGAAGGGGCGGCCCAGTAGGCGTCCCGCATAGCTCACATTACCCGCCGCAATCTCGCGGCGGATCGCCGTACTGGAGACAATCTCTCCCCGGGAGACCACCGGAGAGAGAACGACTACGTCGAAGCCTAATCTGTCTCCGAGTTCGCGCAGCCGTCCCGCGTCTCCCGCTTGCTTGTGTCCGAATCGAAAGTTTTCCCCGACGAGCACCGCCCGAACGTTTAAATCGTTAGCGAGAATGTTCCTCACGAATTCTTCGGGCGCCAACTTGGCCAGATCGAACGTAAACGGCAGCACGACCGCCGATTCCATCCCGAGAAACTGGAACCATTCGATTTTCTGGGAATTTGTGGAGATTCTTTTAGGTGCGGATTCCGGCCGCAGGACTTTCAAAGGTGGCGGCTCAAAGGTGAGGGCCGTGGCAACCCCTCCGTTCTCGTTTGCCCGCGCCACCGCCTGGCGGAGGATCGCCTGGTGTCCCAGGTGGATCCCATCAAAATTGCCGATGGCCAGAACACTGCCACGGCCGCTGGGCGCGTAGTGCGCCTTCCAATCCTCCGCGCACGAAAAGACTGCAAGCGAGGGATTGCGCTCGTCTTCTCGCGGTGCGCTCGGCGGCATTCCCGCTCGCGTTTCCGTTTGTACTTCGATTTTCAGCCCATCATAGGCAAGCTGTACGTTTGAGTGACCCATCGCTCGCAGGCGCTCGTTCGTTTCGCTATGCGACAGCTCGTGTGCGATGTGGGTGAACCACGCGCGGCGGGGTTTCACCCGCGCTACGAGAGCGAGCGCCTGCTCCACTGTCTGGTGCATGGGGTGCGGCTCATCGCGTAACGCATCCAGGATTAAGTCGTCCAGATCGTGCAGCAGAGGAAGGGTTGCCTCCGGCACGGAACTGAAATCCGTCAGATAGGCCGCGCTTCCAAAACGAAATCCCAGCACGCTCATATCCCCGTGAACCAGCGGTACCGGCACGAAGCGAATTCCCAATAGTTCGAACGGGCCGTCAATTTCGTGCAATGAGACGCTCGGTACCGTGCTCAATTTCGGCTGGTCGTCGAATACGTAGGAAAAAGCCCGCCGCAAGACTTGAAACGTCTCAGCGCTCCCGAAGACGGGAATCTCGGCATTCTGCCTCAGCGTAAAGGGACGGATATCGTCGAACCCCTGGATGTGATCGGCATGGGCATGCGTAAGGACCACCGCGTCCAGTCGCTCCATTCTGACTCGCAAAGCCTGCTGGCGAAAGTCGGGGGTTGTATCAATCACCAGGTTTCGCCCGTCACGGGAAAGAAGCACGGAAGATCTCAGCCGCTTATCATGGGAGTCTCGGGATTCGCAGACGCGGCAGTGGCATCCCAACGACGGCACACCCATGGAGGTGCCGGATCCGAGAACCGTCAGTTGTATCGAGCGCGAGGGCATGTTTTAGAGTTCGTTTCTTGCGGAGGTCCGAGCCATTCATGCGCCGCGCTCAGATGCTCTTAGCGAGTTTTGGCTTTCGCTTGCGTTGCCTGAGCGGCGATCGCTTGGTTGATTTCCAGGTAGGTCATTTTCAGTTTCCCCGAAAGGTCCAGCAGCAAGTGTTCCTCTTCCGGCGCCAGGTTGCCCTTGGTTTTTTGGTGAAGTGCATCGAGCATATCAATCAGTTCGCGTGCTGCTTCCGGGTCAATCATGGGCTGGCCGGTTCGCGGGTCGGTATACGCGCCTAAAACCATCGCCGCATTGCTTCCAATCATCCGGATCAGGCTCTCAAAAGTGGGGGACTTCTTCGGGGCATCGGCCGGGGGTGCCGTGGCAGGGGGCGCTTCCGATTTCGTTTCTTCGGGAGCTTTCGCTTGCTCCCGGGCGGATTCGCGTGCCTCCTCTTCAACAACTTCTTGACGCAGTTCCCCCTCCGAGGTGAAAGGCCGGCGGTCTATGACGCGAAAGCTCTCTTCAGACTTATTGTCGGGCAAGGGAAAACCTCTTTCATCAATTTCGCCTAAGTTTAGCATGGGTCCAGCTTGGAGAGGGCAAGATGAGCGTGCCTCGCGGCTGCTTGTAAAATGAAAAGGCTCCCCGTAAAGTGGAGCCTTTGAAATCGAAGGGCATTCAATCCGCGAAATGCCGCCGTCGAAAATTAAACGATCAAAGCGTGCTGGCCGTAAGGGGCCGGCAAGGAACAGGCCCCGAAACAATGCACCGGGAGCATGGTTTGAATGCCTTGTCGCGTTGCAAGCCCGGCTCCGGGCTCCCGGTGGCTGTCCCTGGGACCGAGAACAAACCCACGCCTCTCTTCGAACTTATCTGATCGAGGAAGCCTATGAGGTGCTCGACGCTCTGGAAAGCGGCAGCGACGCCAAGTTCGCCGAGGAGTTGGGCGACTTGCTTCTCCAGGTTGTGTTCCACACAGAGATTGCGCGGGAAGAGGGCCGCTTCACCATCAGCGACGTGATTCGCGAAATTCACGAGAAGATGGTGCGCCGCCATCCCCACGTCTTCGGCGAAAAGCGCGCTCGTGACGCCGCAGAAGTCCTTAAGAACTGGGAGCAAATCAAGTCCGAGGAGCGAAAGGCCCAAGCATCCTCCGGCGTTACTTCAAGTCAAAAAGCGCCAGCATCGCTCCTCGACGGCATTCCGCATACTTTACCTGCCATGATGGAAGGCTTCCAATTGACGCGGCGCGCGGCGCGCATCGGTTTCGATTGGGAAAACGCCGAAGGCGTGCTGGATAAACTGGCCGAGGAAGCCTCCGAGGTGCGGGCCGCCCTGCAAGACAAATCTCCGCGCGCGATCGAAGAAGAGATCGGCGACCTCCTCTTTGCCGCTGTCAACCTTGCTCGTTTTCTTGGCGTGGATCCTGAAATTGCACTGAAGCGCGCGAACGCAAAATTCGCGGCTCGCTTTCGCGGAATGGAATCATCCGCTCGAGCAACCGGCAGAGAGCTGGCCACCGTCCCGCGCCCCGAAATGGAAGAGCTTTGGAATCGCGTCAAACAGCGGCCCGCGACCACGAAGAAATCTCGAGCATCTGGCACTCCATGATTTCCGGCCTGCTCGTCCGCAAGTGTGAATCGTTAAGGGAATTTCAGGCGTGTGTGGAATTGCAGCGCGAAATATGGGGTGAAGCCGACCTAGACGTTGAGCCCGTCACCACCTTCATTGTCGCCGTCGAAACCGGCGGCCAGGTCCTGGGCGCCTTCGACGACGAACGTTTGGTCGGTTGCACGCTTGCCCTCGTCGGCCTCCGGAATGGCTCTCCCTATTTGCATTCCCACATGACGGGAGTAACCGCTAACTACCGGGACCGGGGAATCGGCCGAAGCCTGAAGCTTTTCCAACGCGAAGAAGCTCTGGGGCGCGGAATTCGCTTGATCGAGTGGACCTTCGATCCTCTGGAACTCCGCAATGCGCACTTCAACCTGAACCGCCTGGGCGCAATTTGCCGGCGCTACCTTCCCAATCTCTACGGCATCACCTCCAGTCCCTTGCATCGCGGCCTGGCTACGGATCGTCTGGTAGCGGAATGGTATTTGGATTCACCCCGGGTCATCGCGGCCATCGCCCACGAAGTGAACGTTTCTCTCGAGTCCCCCGCGACGATTCAACTCCCCGCTGAACTCGAGCTGTGGAAAGCCGGTGAGCCTACGCTCGTCCGGGAAACCCAGGCAAGACTTAACGCCGAATTTGCAAATTGGTTTAGCAAGGGGTACGCCGCTGTGGCTGCGCGGACATCGCCCGTCGGCCCGGCCTATCTGCTTGCTCCATGGAGCGATTTCTAAGGGAAGGGAATGCGCGTCAACGAAGTCGTCCTTCGAGAACTTCACATGCCCCTGGTCGCTCCCTTTGTGACCAGTCTGGAGCGCACGGAGCATCGTCGAATCGTCCTTGTCGAGTCGATCGTGGATGGTGTCTCCGGCTGGGGAGAATGTGTCGCTGGCGAAACACCTTCTTACAGCCCAGAAACCACGGAAACAGCCTGGCATATCCTTCGCGAATTCCTTTGGCCCACTTTGAAAGACAAGGAGTTTTTCTCCGCTTCCAGCGTTTGGGATCTTCTTGCCTGGGTCCGTGGTCACAATATGGCGAAGGGGGCCCTCGAAGCCTCCATCTGGGATGCCGAAGCAAAACAGCAAAACCTGCCTCTGTGGAAGCTGCTCGGTGGCGTCCGCCAGGAAATTGCCAGCGGCGTCTCCATTGGAATTAAACCAACGCTTGAAGCCTTGGTTTCCTCGGTTCAAGTGGAACTTGAAGCAGGCTACCAGCGCATCAAAATCAAGATTAAGCCGGGCTACGATCTCGAACCCGCTCGCAGGCTCCGCCGGGAGTTTCCCCAAATCAAATTGATGGTGGACGCCAACTCCGCATATCGATCCGCAGATTGGCTGCTCCTGAAGCAACTTGAAGAGTTCTATCTCATGATGATTGAACAGCCTCTCGGCGGGGATGACCTCTATAGCCACGTCGAACTGCAGAAGCGCCTGGAAACTCCCATCTGCCTCGACGAGTGCATCCACACGGAAGAGCAGGCTCGCGCGGCAATCTCCTTGGGCGCTTGCCGCATCATCAATATCAAGCTCGGCCGTGTGGGCGGCTACACTCCCGCCTGTGCAATCCACAATCTCTGCCAGGAGTACGCGATTCCCGTCTGGTGTGGCGGCATGCTGGAATCGGGTATTGGCCGCGCCCACAACATCGCGCTTTCGACACTCCCCAATTTCATCCTTCCGGGTGACGTCTCCGCCAGCAAGCGTTATTGGCGAGAGGACATCATCGAGCCCGAGGTCGAAGTATCCCCTCGTGGAACAATTCGCGTTCCGGAGGGTCCCGGAATCGGTTATCTACCGCGGCTGGATCGCATCGAGGCACTTACCATTCGCAAGGAGCGTCTTACATGAAAGATTGGCAAGCCGCGGGGCTAATGAAACAATACGACTCCGGAGCCAAAAATTGAGCGTCATCCCCCTGCGCAAAGGCGGTCCTGCGGCACGCATCGCCGTGATTCCCGGCGACGGCGTCGGCAAGGAAGTCACACCGGAAGCCGTCAAAGTGATCCGTGCTGCCCTCGCACATACAAAACGACCAATCGAATTCGTCGAATTCGATTGGGGTGCCGACAAATTCCTCCGCGAGGGCGTGACCCTCCCCGAAGGCGCCGTCGAAATGCTCCGTGACGAATTCGACGCCATTCTCTTCGGCGCTCTCGGCGATCCTCGAGTTCCCTCCAACCAGCACGCCGCCGATATTCTTCTCGGCCTCCGCTTCAAGCTCGATCTTTATGTCAATGCTCGTCCAGTGGCGCTCCTTCATGAACGCTTCACCCCCTTGCGCGACCGCTCGGAAGAAGATGTGCGCTTCATGGTATTCCGCGAAAACACCGAGGGCCTTTACGTCGGCGTGGGCGGCTTCTTCAAGAAGGGAACTGCGGACGAGATTGCCGTCCAGGAAGACGTGAATTCCCGCAAGGGCGTCGAGCGCATCATTCGTTACGCCTTCGAGTACGCCCGTGCGAACGGCCTCAAACGCGTCTGCATGAGCGATAAATCCAACGCCATGACTTTTGCCCATGACCTATGGCAGCGTGTTTTCAGAGAAGTGCGTCAGCAGTATGCGGATATTGAGTCGCGCCACCTCTACATTGATACCCTTGCCATGGAAATCGTCCGCGATCCGCGCCAGTTTGACGTCATCGTGACCTGCAATCTCTTCGGCGACATCATCAGCGATCTCGGTGCGCAGCTTGCCGGAGGCCTCGGCCTTGCGCCATCGGGCAACATCCATCCAGGGAAAACTTCGCTCTTTGAGCCCGTTCATGGCTCCGCCCCGAATATCGCCGGAACAGGCATTGCCAATCCCCTCGGCTCAATCTTGGCCTCGGCCATGATGCTCGATTTTCTCGGAATGAAAGCGGAAGGCGAAAGCTTGAGGGGGGCCGTCCATTCCAGCATTCGCGAAGGGTTTGTCACCTCAGACCTCGGTGGCGGCAGGAAGACAAGCGAAGTTGGGGACTGGCTGGCAAAGAAAGTCGCCGGCTAAACGCCCTCGATATCTTCAACGAAAACTTTAAATGTGCTCGTCATCGTCGCTTGATCGCCAAGGTTAGCAAGCTCCCAAAAATGAAGCCACCAATGTGCGCCCACCATGCCACGCCACCGGTGGTCATTCCTCCGAGTGAACTAACGCCCTCCAGAAATTGCAGCACGAACCAGTATCCCAGGATAAAAATCGCCGGGATCGGCACCAGAAAGATCAGCACCAGAGTCAGCACTTTGGCTCGGGGATACAGGACCGCGTAAGCTCCCATCACTCCGGAAATCGCACCGCTCGCTCCCAGCGCAGGAACGCTCGAATGCAGATTGAAAATAATGTGCAGCAGTCCTGCGGCGATACCTGATAGGAAATAGAAAAAGAGATAGCCAAGATGGCCGAAATAATCCTCGACGTTGTCTCCAAAGATCCACAGGAAAAGCATGTTGCCCAGGATGTGCAGCCAGCCCGCATGGAGAAACATGCTCGTAACAATAGGCAGGAACGCCGCACCGAAAGTCATATGTCCTGCCAGCCACACCGGGATGCGCGCGGGGACCATCGCGTTCACTGTCATGAAGATCTTGAACAATTGCGGCGGGAGCATGAGTTCGTAAATGAAAACGACAAAGTTCAGCACAATCAAAGTCGTGTTCACCACGGGGTACGTCCGGCGCGGGTTCAGGTCTTTCAGCGGAATAAACATGAGTCGGCTGCGTCAGCTCCGAGGATGGCGGGCGTGCTCCGCAGCCCTTTTTAGTTCGCGAGCGGAATAGAGAGACGCATTTCGGCGTCTCGATCGCGAGAGAGCTTCAATCGCGCGGACCGATCCAATCCGTCCTCGGGCCCCTTGTGCCGTGCAGTTCAATCCTGCCGCGGCACAGGCGAAATGCAGAATCCTCTGCCAGCCCCATCCCTGCAGAAGTCCGAACGTAAATCCCGCATGGAACAGGTCCCCCGCTCCCGTGGTGTCCACCGCGTGCACGCGGTACGCTGGAGCATACCAGAAGGATTCCCCATCCCACGCGAGTGCGCCCTGCTCGGAAAGCGTTGTGCAAATCAGCCTGCACTTATACCGGTTCATCAGCAAGGGCAGTGCGGTCAGGTAGTCCGGGCTTTCGGCAAGGTGTTGAGTTAACGCCGAGGAAAGAACCGGATAGTCCACGTCATGCAACAGTTTGTCCGCATCCGTTGTGGCTGTGTCAAAATCGCAGACCACCGATGTCCCGGCGGATCGCGCCCACTGCGCCGCCCTTTGCGAAGCGAGCGGATTCTCCCCGTCAATCAGGAGCAGTTTCGAGCGAACGATCCATTCCTTCTTGAGGTCGGAAGGCCTGAGAAGCAACTTCCTATCCCTTCTCCATAGAACCCCGCGCGTCGCCGAAGCTTCGTTCACCAGAATGTACGAGAGTCGGCTGGGCGTGTGGCGCACCGTTCGCAGATGTACCTCTGCGCCCAACCTCTCAAACTCCTTCGCGTGCAGTTCTGCGCTCGAGTCGTCCCCGGCGCTGCCGATGTAGCGCACCTTCAATCCCCACATTCTGATTGCCGCCAATGCCGTAGCAATTTGGCCGCCCAGCCGCGTCGTCACCGAATGGATTTCTACCTTGCCGTCCGGAGCCGGGAACTGTCGCAGCCGCAGAACAATGTCCACGGCGTTCTCCCCCAATCCTGTTACGTCCACAAGGGGTGTCGGCATGCTGTGCGGCAGCCTACCGGAAACCCTTGAAATTGCAAAGCGCGGCCGCGAGGGAACTTGAGCGGCTCGTGTCCGATAATAAAGTCGCGGCAAGTTCCTTGGTTAACAGAATCTGTAGTCGGCTCTTTCTTCCTGAATTTGCGCTACTTACCCATCTCTCTTGCCAGCTCCTCGATACTCGGCCAAAATGAGCCTGCAATTTTGCCGCTGAATCTTCGTTCAAAGCGACGCCGGGATCCCTTTTGTCTTCTTCCTTTCACCGTCCTTCATCGCACAGAACCGCGCAAATTATTCTTTTCGAGCGCTCCGCGCTCGTTGCGCGAGCGCTGCGCGTGTGGTATGAAATTATGTTCGATGTTGTGTGCGGTTGCAGCTTGTGCCGCGCTCTCATCGTCAGCAGGGTCGGCGCGCCGACGCACCATGCCCGCCCGGGAAACGGAAGCCATCATTCTGAGAACTTTTCCACTAGGCGAAGCAGATCGCCTCGTCAGCTTCCTCGGCCGTACTACAGGCCGCATGCGCGGCGTTGCTTCGGGGGCCAGGCGTTTGAAAAATCGTTATGGCTCGACTCTGGAGTTGCTCTCCCACGTGCAGATGTGGTTTGTCGAACGGGAGACCCGCGAGCTTGTTCGAATTCAGCAGTGCGACCTTCTGGAATCGTTTCATAAGGCGCAGAGCGATTATGGCCTAAGTACTGGCCTCGCAGTCGTAAGCGAGATCGTCGAACGCGTGCTTCCAGAACATGAATCCGCCGAGTCCATGTTTCGCCTTGTCCTGCTAACGGCCAGGGAAGTCGAGCGACGCGCCGACTGGGCGCTCCCCTTGGCGTATTTCACGTTCTGGACAGTAAAGCTGGGTGGTTGGCTTCCTGCATTCGACCGTTGCGCGTCCTGTGGTTCGGCATTGGGTCGGCAACCGGGCTTCCATTGGAATTCCGGGCCCGGGATTTACTGCGGGAAATGCCAGCGTCCGGGCATGCGCCAGTTCTTGCACCAGAGCAGGGAGCTCGCCGAATCCTTCTCGGCGAAACGTCTGGACCAGATGGAGCTTCCGGCGGAGAAGAAATCGGCACTTCAGGAATTGCGTGAGGCCGCTCTGAACTGGATCGAATATCACACGGAAAAGAAATTGCCGACGCGTGAACTTTTGGAGAAGTCTTGACACCTAAAGTAAAACTTGAACATAAGAAGGGAATCACTTTCCAGGCCCTGACCCTCCGCCTCTCGCAGTTTTGGGTGAAACAAGGCTGCGTTCTCCAGCAGCCCTATGACGTCGAAGTGGGTGCGGGCACCATGCATCCCGAAACATTTCTGCGCGTCCTCGGGCCAGCCCCCTACCGCGTTGGCTACGTGCAGCCCAGTCGTCGGCCCGCCGACGGTCGCTATGGCGAAAATCCCAACCGTCTCTATAAGCATTCTCAATTTCAGGTGGTCCTGAAGCCCTCGCCCGCCGATGTGCAGGATATCTATCTGAAAAGTCTCACGGCCATCGGAATTGATCTCCGCGAACACGACATCCGCTTTGAAGAAGACAATTGGGAATCTCCCACACTTGGCGCCTGGGGTATCGGCTGGCAAGTTCTCCTCGATGGTCTGGAAATTACCCAGTTCACCTACTTCCAGCAAAGCGGCGGAGTTGACCTTGATCCCATCAGCGTCGAACTCACCTACGGCTTGGAACGAATTTGCGCGTTCTTGCAAGGCGTTGATAGCGTATACGATCTCCGCTGGTCGGAAGATAAGACCTACGGCGATATCCGTCTCGCCGAAGAGCGCCAGTTCTCGGAATACAGCTTCGATCGCAGCGACGCGAAGGCCATCCGCTCTGAATTTGATCTCCACGAAAAACAAGCAAAGGAAATACTCGATGGCTGGCCGCGCATCCAGCCATCCGAACGGCTTCGCTACCCGCTTCTCGCTGCCTACGATCACTGCCTGAAGTGCTCGCACCTCTTCAATCTTCTTGATGCTCGCGGTGTCATCTCCACCACGGAGCGCGCGGCCATCATGGCGCGGGTACGCGGCATCGCCTGCCGCACTGCTGCCGCGTATCTCGAGCAAATCGGCGCCCCGGCGAAGAGCTCCGAGGTGGCTCGATGAAACCTGTGCGCGCGAAGCCGAAAGTTGCGGATCGCCTCGTCGAGCTCGTCTTCGAGATCGGCTGCGAGGAGATTCCCGCTGGCTTGCTCCCGCGGTCCGAAGTGGAAATGAAGCTGGCCTTCGAGAAACTTCTTGCCGCCGAAAGTCTTTCGGAGGGAGTTCGCGTTGAAGCCTTTGCGGCCCCTCGCCGCTTGGTTCTCTGGGCAGAAGGTCTTCCCGTGAAGCAGGCGGATGTCGTCTCCGAAGTGATCGGCCCTCCAAAGTCCGTGGCTTACGATCCGGTCGGCGCGCCGACGCGCGCCGCGGTCAGCTTCGCAGAGAAACATGGCATCCCACTCCACGATGTCTACCTGACCCAGACGCCCAAGGGCGAATACCTTGCTGCGCGACAAACCAAACGCGGCCGGCTCACCGATGCTATCCTCTCGGAGGTCTTGCCCCGCCTGATTCACGATCTTTCGTGGCCGCGCACCATGACTTGGACCGGTCTCGACGGCGCCCGCTTTATCAGGCCCATTCGGTGGATCGTGGCCCTTCTGGATGGCAAGCCGCTCAAGTTTTCCTTCGGCGGCGTCCTCGCCGGTGACACCACCCGAGGTCATCGTTTTCTCGGTGCGTCCCGAATTCGCGTAAAGAACTTCCACGACTATGAAAAAAAACTCCGCGCCAACGGCGTCATCGTCCGGCCTGCACAGCGCCGCGCCAAGATAAATTCCGAGCTTGCCGCTTTGACGAAAAAGGGAAGCGTCCGTCTTCACGAAGACGCCGGTCTCCTCAATCAGGTCATCTATCTAAATGAATTTCCGACCGTGATCGAAGGGGCGTTCGATCCTTCTTTCCTGCGCCTTCCCGATGAAATCCTGGTTACCGTCATGCGTGGCCATCAGAAATACTTCGCCGCAGAAAAACGCGGCGGCGATCTTGCGCCAAATTTTCTCGCGGTCATCAACTTGGCAAAGGACCCCAAGGGTCTTGTCCGCGCCGGTCATGAACGCGTCCTCAAGGCCCGCTTTGCCGACGCCCAATTCTTTTGGGAGTCCGACCAGAAATGTCGGCTCGCCGACTATCTCCCCAAGCTCGAGCGCGTTACCTACGAATCCCGCCTCGGCAGCTATCGTGACAAAGTCGAGCGTGTCCGCGCCATTGCCCGCTGGCTCGCCGAGCAATGGTTTAATGCCGGACTCCTTCACGCGCACGTCGCCGATGCGGATCGCGCTGCAGAACTTGCCAAATGCGACCTCGTCACAGAAATGGTTCGCGAATTCCCCGAGCTTCAGGGTGTGGTCGGCGGCCTCTATGCCCGCGCTCAGGGTGAACCCACCGAAATCGCCGACGCCATCTACGACCACTACCGTCCCGTCGGCCTTGACGATCCCATTCCCCGCAATCTATGTGGATGCGCCGTTGCCCTCGCGGACAAGCTCGATTCCATCGTTGCTTGCTTCGCTGTCGGCCTTGTTCCCACGGGTTCCAGCGATCCCTTTGCCTTGCGCCGCGCGGCTTTAGGCGTTGTAAAAATCATCTTGGAGAAGAGATTGCCCGTCACCCTTTCGCTCGCTGTTGAAACTGCAAGCCGGGCTTTGCTCGCCAATCCGCCAAAGCGCACCCTCTCCCCCGAACAGTCCGCGCAAATCCTCGACTTCATCCTTGATCGTGCGCGCTTCGTCTTCCGCGAAAAGGAAAGCTTCGCGTACGACGAAATCAACGCCGTCTTTCGCGCCGGTGCCGACGATCTGGTGGACGCCCAAAAGCGTTTGGAGGCCCTAAGGGCCATCCGTCGCTCAAAGAACTTCGAGCCGCTCGCCGTATCCTTCAAGCGTATCCGCAAAATTCTGGAGAAGGCCGGCATCAAGTCGTCCGATGGCCAGGTCATCCGAACCGATCTCTTTGATTCCGAAGCCGAGCGCGCGCTTCACAGTGCGATGCGCGCCGCAGCCCTCCGCGTCGGGGATGAGAAGCGCGCAGGTCGCCATAAAGAAGCACTTGAGGTCATCGCCGGGCTGCGTCCCGCCGTGGATCGCTTCTTTGACGAAGTCTTGGTCATGGCAGAGCATGAGCCCGTCCGCAAAAACCGGCTTGCGCTGCTTTCGGAACTCCTTCGTGAATTCACGACTATCGCCGATTTTTCAGAAATAGGTGGCGACGGCCGTAGTTGAGAAGTGAAAGTTTTACTTTAAGTTTTATTTTGGGCTCTGGAACGATCCGATTCGGTCGGCGTGCCGACACGCCAAAGGCCTGCTCACGGAAAGCTTCAAGGCCCGCAACATCGTATACTCTTGGTTCAAATCTCAAGGCATGAAACGAGGCACACAGTGAAGAAATGGGTCTACTTTTTTGGCGCAGGCAAAGCAGAGGGTGATGGCGAATGGCGCGACGTTCTCGGCGGAAAGGGAGCCGGTTTGGCGGAGATGACCAGGATCGGTTTGCCCGTGCCCGCGGGCTTCACCATCTCCACCGAAGCTTGCGATTACTTTTATAAGAACAACAAGAAGTTTCCAGCCGAGTTGAAGAAGCAGGTCGCCGACAATGTCAAGAGGCTCGAAAAAGTCACCGGCAAGAGGCTTGGTGATCCCAAGAGCCCCCTGCTTGTCAGCGTACGTTCCGGTTCCGCGCGTTCCATGCCGGGCATGATGGAAACCATCCTCAATCTTGGCCTCAACAGCAAGAGCGTCGCCGGTCTCGCAGCCTCCACAAAAAACGAACGGTTCGCCTACGACGCCTATCGCCGCTTCGTTCAAATGTATTCGACCGTGGTCATGGACCTCCCCAAGGACGAACTCGAACACCGCCTCCGCGCTATGAAGGATCGTCTGGGCATCAAGGAAGATACGGCGGTCCCAGCCAGTGGGTGGAAGGATCTCGTCGCCGAATACAAGGAGCACTTCCGTAAAAAGACCGGCAAGGACTTTCCTGAAGATCCGATCGAGCAGCTCTGGGGCGCCATCGGCGCCGTTTTCGGTTCCTGGATGGCTGAAAAAGCCGTCACCTATCGCCGCGTCGAAAAAATCACCGGCCTCCTCGGTACGGCCGTCAATGTCGTCCAGATGGTCTTCGGCAACACGGGAGAAAACTCCGGCACCGGCGTCTGCTTCACTCGCAATCCTTCCACCGGCGAAAAGGAGTTCTACGGCGACTATCTTGTGAACGCTCAAGGTGAGGACGTCGTCGCCGGCATCCGCACTCCCATGCACCTCACGGAAATGGCCAAGACCATGCCCAAGGTCTACGCCCAGCTCGAAAAAGTTCGAGTAAAGCTTGAAAAGCACTATCGCGACATGCAGGACATGGAATTCACCGTTGAAGAAGGCAAGCTCTACATGCTCCAGACGCGCACCGGAAAGCGCACTCCCGCCGCCGCCTTCCGCGTGGCCGTGGACATGGCCAACGAAAAGCTCATTACCAAGGAAGACGCCATTCTCCGCATCAAGCCCGAAGACATCGAGCGCCTTTTCTATCCCGTCATTGATGCAAAAGTGGACCGCAAAGCCCTCGAATCCACCATCTTTGCACACGGCATTGACGCCGTCCCCGGCGCTGCCGTCGGCAAAGTTGTCTTCACCGCCGCCGAAGCGGAAGCCTGGGCCGAACGCAAAGAAAAGGTCGTTCTCGTTCGCCGCGAGACCAGTCCCGAGGATGTCGGCGGTATGGCCGTCGCTCAGGGCATTCTCACCGCCACCGGTGGCAAAACCAGCCACGCCGCCGTCGTTGCCCGCGGCTGGGGAAAGTGCTGCATCGTCGGCGCCGAAAAAATCAGCATTGATTACAACGCCAAAACCATGTCCGTCGGCGGCAAAACCGTCAAGCAAGGCGATTGGGTCACTCTCGACGGTAGCCAGGGCACTGTCTACCTCGGCGCCCAACCTCTCGTTTCTCCCGAGCTCCCCAAGTCCTATGCCTCCCTCATGAAATGGGTGGATCAGACCCGGAAACTCGGCGTCCGCACCAATGCCGATACTCCCCAGGACTCCCGCAAAGCTCGCGAAATGGGCGCCGAAGGCATCGGCCTCTGCCGCACCGAGCACATGTTCTTCACCGATTTCGAGCAGCCCGAAAAGGGCGCCGAGCGCCAGCGCGCCATCCAGGAAATGATCCTCGCCGACAATCGCGAAGCCCGTGTCAAGGCGCTCGACAAACTCCTTCCGTTCCAACGCCGCGATTTCACCGGAATCTTCAAAGCCATGGACGGCCTCCCGGTCACGATTCGCCTGATTGATCCGCCTCTCCACGAATTTGTTCCGCACGAGCGCAAAAAGCAGGAAGAGCTCGCCAAGGATCTCGGCCTCGACGTCGAAAAAGTTGCCCGCCGCGTCGAGCAACTCCATGAAGCCAACCCCATGCTCGGCCACCGCGGCTGCCGTTTGGCCATCACCTATCCCGAAATTCTCGAAATGCAGGTGCGCGCCATCATCGAAGCTGCCATCGACTGCCAAAAGAGCGGAGTTAAAGTTTTACCTGAGATCATGATTCCGCTCGCTCTCGATAAAAAGGAACTCTGGATCCTCGAGCAAGCCACTCGCCGCGTCGCCGATGACATCATTAAAAAAGCTGGCGTGAAACTCCCTTATCTCTTCGGCACCATGATCGAGCTCCCTCGCGCCGCTCTTCTCGCCGACGAAATCGCCGAAGTCGCCGAGTTTTTCTCCTTCGGCACCAACGATCTCACCCAAACCACCATGGGCCTCTCCCGCGACGATGCCGGCCGCTTTCTGCCCGACTACGTGGACGAGAAAAAAGCTGGAGTTTTCGCTGCCGACCCCTTTCAATCCCTCGACACCAAAGGCGTCGGCATGCTCATGCGCTGGGGCATCGAGCGCGGCCGCAAGACTCGCCCCAATCTGAAGGTGGGCATTTGCGGTGAACACGGTGGCGATGCGGAAAGCGTCAAGTTTTGCCACAAAATCGGCATGAACTATGTCAGCGCTTCACCTTTCCGCGTTCCCATTTCGCGTTTAGCCGCAGCTCAAGTAGTAGTTGAAGAGAAGCTCGCCAAGAAAAAGAAAATGAAGTAGCGGCAATTTCACTCGAGCCCCGAATATAAAGTATTACTTTAAGTGCGAAGCCGTCGGCCAGCAGACTCTTCAACCGTTTCTTTGCTCTCCGGCGGCTTCATCTTTTGATTGAACACTATAGGGCTCTCTTCACCGAATGTCTCATTTCACGCCTCCACCCAAACGAATAGAATGTCCAACGTGAATTCTCCTCTCGAGAACTTGCGCGTTGTCCTTGTTGCTGCTCGCAACCCCCTTAACATCGGCTCCGTCGCTCGCGCCATGAGCAATTTCGGCGCTCTGCACCTTCGCGTCGTTGTCCCTTATGCTCCGGCATTTCGAGAGGCCCGCTCCGCGGTCGGCGCCTCGGCCGTCCTCGCCGCTGCACAGGAATGCAAAGACATCCCGGAGGCCGTGGCGGACTGCTCGCTCGTCGTCGGCACGACCGCCATCCGCAATCGCCAGCCCCGCCAGCCGCTCACTCAACTTGGCCCTGCCGCCGTGAAAATCCGCAAAGCTCTCCGCTCCGGCCGGGTGGCCCTGCTCTTTGGTTCGGAAAAATGGGGCCTATCGAATGAGGCTCTCAGCCATTGTCATTGGCTCCTGCATATCCCCACGCGCAAGGAGCACCAGTCCATGAATCTTTCCCATGCCGTTGCCGTTTGCCTCTATGAGCTTGCCCGGCTCCCGCTTCCTCGTTCGAAATCCGCTCGCAACCAATCCGCCGACATGGCCACCTTAGATCGCATTCACGCGACCCTGCTCGAAGCCCTCCGCGAAAGCGGCTACGTCAACCCTCGGGTATCTGCCTCGGCCCCGGAGAAGCTCCGCCGCCTCATTCGCCGCCTGCAGTTCCATCCCGATGACGCCGAAGTCTTTCTCGGTATGCTCCACAAAATCCTCTGGAAACTCCGCTCCGGCTGAGGCCCGTCGGGTGCTTCCAACTCTCCGTTCTCCCGGAGGCTCTTCCTCTGCGCCCCCCGCGTCAGGCTTTTCTTTCTTCCCCTTCACTCAGGCCCAGCCTCGTGCGCCTAGGTCGGCATCTTGAAGAAGAAATACAGTCCCAGGAAGAAAAAAACGAAGTCCGGCGACCACCCTGCCAGAAACGGCGGAAGCTGGCCTACTCCTCCCATCGCTTCCACCAGCCTCGCGAGGCTCCAGTAAATAATTCCGATGGCCAGCCCTAGTGCCACTCCGCCGATCGCTCCCCGCGTCCCAACGAAAAATGCGAAGGGAATCGCCAGCAGCATGCTGATCGGAATAATCATCGGATACGCCAGTTTCTCGTGCCATTGCACCGTGAGCGCGGACACATCGAATCCCGCCTGCCTCAATGCTCCAATGTAATTTCGCAGCTCTTGCCAGTTCATCTGGAACGCCTGCAAAACCTGCCGGTTGAAGTAGCTCGGCGGCTCCGTCAATTCCGGCAAGGTTGTGGCCGTGAACTTCTCATAGTTGGTAATGGTGCCGTCCGAAAAATCTCGTACCCACCCCGATTCCAGAATCCAGGCATTTTGCGCGGCCGACCATTGCGCCCGGTTAGCGAAAATTCTCCGGCGCAGTCGAAATGTCGTGGGATCAATCTCCAGAACGTTCAGCCCTCCAAACAGGTTGCTGGTGGGATCGAACAGGTCGTAATTGTAAATCTTCGAATTTTCTCCAAAAATCCAGCGTTCCGGCCGCGTATAGGTTTGCGCCGGCCGTCCCTTGATCTGGTTTCGCAATTCGTCTTGCCGCTGGTTCGCGTAGGGCAGAAACGTGTTGTCCATCAGAACCATGCCTGCCGCCAGCGCCAGGCCTCCGAAAAGCAGTGGCGCCGCCAGCCGGTATACGCTGATGCCGCTCGCTTTGCACGCCACAATCTCGTTGTTCTTGCTCATGACTCCCAGCGTCACCAGCACCGCCACAAGGGCACCAAGTGGCGCCAGTTCGTAGACAAGATACGGCGCCAGATACCGGAAATAGCTCACCACCACCAGAAACGGCACGCGGTGTCGGGCGATGTCGTCCAGAAGTTCGAAGAAGGTAAACGTCTCGAACAGAAAAATGAAAGTGACCAGCAGGAGCAGGAAATACCAGAAAAATCTGCGCAGCAGGTATAAATCCATCAGCCTCGGGAAGCTGTTTCCGGAGGGAACTGCGCTGTCGCGCTCGCCGTTGGTCGCGCGCGCCGCCGCCCGGGCCCGCGCCTTGCGCCGCCGTTGCAGCCTTGCCCATGTCCTGAACCGTTCGAACGGCTTGGTCCACCTCATGTCTCCGCGAAGTTGTTCCATTCGCGGCAAGAGAAAAACGCCTAGGCCGGCCAGCGTGAAGTTTGCAAGCCAAATCCCAACCGACGGCAGAATCTTTCCCTGCCGTGCCAGCCCCGCTCCCATCACAAACAGCAGGTAGTAGCCCGCGATCAGCGCAACCGCAAGAAGAATTCCCGCCGCGCGTCCTCCTCGCCGAGGCCGTGCACCCATCGGCACCGCCACGAGCGCAAACACAAGGCAAGCCACGGGAAATGCCAGTCGTCTGTGCAACTCTACTCGCGCTTCCCGCCAGTCCGGTCCCTTCTCAGACAGCAGCTCCCGGAAGGGTTGCTCGGTGTCACGCACGGTTTGTTGCTTCGCGGGCGCGAGGCCGCTTACTTCGATCGGCCAATCGCTCTGCCCGAACTCCGTCACCGAATATCTGTCGGGGTCCTGCCGGTCAAATTCGTGGGTTGCCCCCCCTTGCAGATGCAGTTCCAACGTGCCCTGCTTTGGCTCGGCAATCACAATCGCCCTTTGCGCCAGCGTCACACGCGAACCGCTTTCTTCGCCGGCTTCCGCGAGAAACACGCCGCGCCACAACGTACCCCCGGAGGCCACGTCGTTAACGTACAGCACCATCTTGGGGAATCGCTCATCAAACACTCGGGGCTGCACCTGGAAAGAAAGCTGGTTGGCCACTAGGTCGGCTTCCACTCTGCGCAGGCTGCGCAGGGAGATCGGGCCGATCCACATTGTCAACACCGCTGTAACGCATAATCCGGCAGTGGCGATTACTCCTACGGGAAGCAGCACGCGGAGTCGTCCGATTCCCAGCGCGGTTAGTGCGATAATCTCACTATCCGCGGACATTCTTCCCAGGCCCAGCAGTACGCCAACGAGAATGGCCATCGGGACCGTGAACGTCAGCACTCCGGGGAAGAGGCACAAAAAGAGTTCCAGCAGTTCGCCGCCCGATCCGCTGTGGCGCACGAGCAGTTCCATAAGGTGTACAAGTTGAGGCACGAAAAAAACGAAGGTAAAAACCAGCAGGCCGAGGATTGCATGGCGGGATACTTCGCGGACGATGTACCGGTCGAGAATGCGCATGGCGCAAACGCTGAGTGTAGCACGCCGTCCCGCGCTACGGAGTTGCCCGCTCGATGAATCGCATCAACCTCGTCCTCCTCTGGCACATGCATCAGCCGCAATATCGTGATCCGGAAACTGGACGATACGTTCTCCCCTGGACGCGCCTCCATGCGCTCAAGGACTATTGGGGCATGGTCAAAATCCTGGAGGAATTTCCCGGCTTTCACGCAACCTTTAACGTCGTTCCTTCTCTCGGTATGCAGCTCGAGGAGTATGCCAGCGGAAATTTCGATGAACCATGGTTCGAACTCGCTTTCAAGGAGACCGAGCAACTCACCCAGGAAGATAAATCCGAAATTCTGAACCGCGCGTTCCAGCTCAATCACGAGCGCCTGATGTCGCGATGGCCGCGCTTCGTCGAGCTTTACGAATGGTCGCGTCCCGGAAGCGGAGCCCAAGCCCAGGCCCAGGCCACATTCACTCCGCGCGATTGGCGCGATTTGCAGCTTCTTTCGCAGCTTGCCTGGATGGACGAAGAGTGGCTTGCCAAAGATCCTGTCCTCGCACGGCTCGTCGGCAAAGGCAAGAATTATAGTAAGACCGATAAATCTGCCCTCAAAGCCAAGCAGCTTGAATTCCTCAAGATCGTTCTGCCCATTTACCGCGAAGCCGCTGCTCGCGGTCAGGTCGAACTCAGCACCACTCCGTTCTACCATCCGATCCTCCCTCTAATTTGCGATTCCGATATCGCTCGCGTCGCCAATCCGTCCACTCCGCTTCCGCGCCGCGCCTATCGCCATCCCGAAGATGCCCGCGAACAATTGGTCCGCGCGCGCGAATATCACCAGCGCGTTTTCGGAGCCAAGCCGGTCGGCCTCTGGCCCTCCGAGGGTTCCGTCAGCGATCAGGCTCTCTCCATCGCCGCCGAAGAAGGCTTCCGCTGGTTCGGAACGGATGAAGGAGTTCTCGGCCGCACGTTAAATGTCGGTTTCTTTCGCGATTCCGCTGGAGTTCCTGCTAACGCCGACCGGCTTTTCAAACCGTGGAATTTTCATCTTGCAGACAAATATATAAGCGGTCTCTTCCGCGATCACCATCTCTCGGACTTGATCGGCTTTGTTTACAGCCGTATGGATGGCAGGGCCGCCGCGGCCGATCTTCACGGCCGCCTTCGTCATCTCGGTGAGTCCGTGCAAACCTCGCAGCCGTTGACGATTTGCCTTTTTCTCGACGGTGAAAACGCCTGGGAATACTATCCCGGCAACGGCCGCGAATTTTTGCGCGAATTCTATGGACGAATCCAGAGCGACAAGGATTTTCGCGCTCTCACTGCGTCCGAAGCGCTCGCCGCTGCGGGGGAAATCCCACATACGAGCAGCATCTTCCCCGCTTCCTGGATCAACGCCAACTTCGACGTCTGGATCGGTCACAGCGAAGATGTCGCCGCCTGGGAATTGCTGTGGGACGCTCGCGAGTCCTGCCGCAACGCTGAGGAAGCGCGATCCAAAGGACGCGCCGACGTTCCCACGGAGACCGCGTTGAAGGAAGCAAAAGAGTCTCTGCTTGCTGCCGAGGGAAGCGACTGGTGCTGGTGGTATGGCCCCGAGCACAGCACCGCCAACGATGCCGAATTCGACGCGCTTTACCGCAAGCACCTCACCGGCGTGTACCTCGCCCTCGGACGCATCGCCCCCGACGAACTCGCCAAACCCATCAAGCAGCGTCCCGAGCACGCGCTAAAATTGGCCCCTTCGGCTTTTCTCAGCGTAAAAGTGGATGGACGGGACACCTCCTATTTCGAATGGATGGGAGGCGGGCTTTATTCTCCCGAGCGCCGCAGCGGAGCGATGCATGGCCGCACGTTCTATCTCCACGAATTGCGTTTCGGTTTTGAGCCGACCCGTTTCTGCGTCCGCGTGGATCCATTCCACGAATACTTCTCGGAACTCGAAGACGTGGAATTCCGAGTGACCATCCACGCAGGGGAAGAGATTACGGTCATGGCCCGCCTCGAGCGCGGACGCCTCGCCGAATTCGCCGTCGAACAGAATCTTGTTTGTCTGCTCAATCCGCGCGAATCCGCGGAAGTCGCTTTCGATCGCATCCTTGAGGTCGCCGTCAGCAAGGAACTTTTCCGCCTCGCGGGAGTGAATCGCTTGCGCGTCGGCGTGGCACTTTGGCATGGCGGCCTGCCCGTGGACGTTTTGCCCGCCGAAGGTTTCCTCGATGTGCTTCTTGGCGAAGAAAATTTCGGCTGGGCCGTTCAATCCTCCTCGTAAGACGCCGCGCCACAATAGGAAACTTTTCAATACAGTTTCACGGCGAGTTCTTGCGGCTGATTCCCTACGGGAATCATCGTGAGCAAATTGTCCTGCGTGCCGCTGGCAATGCGAATCACGGCCAGGTCGCCGGAACCCTCGCTGACCACAAACAGCAACCGCGGATTTTCTTCGGGATCGAGCCTCACTGCTCCCGGCGATTGTCCCGCGGGAATCGGACGGCTCACCTGGCGGTCCACGATGTCCACGGGCGTGACGCTGCCCGCGACGGGGTCGGAGACGTACATTTCGCTCGCATCGCTCATCAGCACGCCGCGCGTCGGCGCGGACCCGAGCACGACGTAATCGCCAACCTCGTTTGTCCACGTGTTGATCGCTTGCACGCCATGCGCGTCCGGCTCGATCACGTATAATTCTCCTCCGTCCGGTTTCAACACCATCTCGGATGGTTTTCCCGCGAGTTTCAGGTTTGTCAGCAGCAGGCGCCGCTTCAAATCCACGACGGACAGGAGATCCGCCGTGCGGCTCAGCACATAGGCCACGGAGCTGTCCGGCAGAACGGATACTTCTTCTGGATTCTCCACCACGTGAACTTCACTCAGTTCGCGAAGAGTTTCCGCGTCGTGGATTCCCAGCGTGGAATTTTTCCGGTTGACCACCAAAATCAATTTTCCGTCGGGCGTAATCTGCGCGATCGCAGGGCCTGGCCCTGTTCGTCCTTTCTCAATGACTTTTCTGGTGTCGCAATCAATCTCGATCAACAAATCATTGCCAGAAGAAGTTGTATACGCGGTGCGGGAGTCGCGGGAAAAATCAATCGAGAAGGGGAGTGGCCCCACCGGGATGCGAGCAGAGACCTGGTTGGTGCGGGCATCCAGCACCCACACGTAGCCTCCCTTGGTGCTCGTGCCCCAGATCTCGGCGTGTTTGGGGCGGCCGCGCATCCCGGAGATTCCGGGACCGACGGAGACGTGGGCGACGACGGAAAGGGATGGAACGTCCACGACGGTGATGTTGCCGTCGGCGGTGCTGACGTAAGCGCGGAGGCGGAGATCGGGGCGGAGAAACGAAGGGCGGTGCTCGCGGAGGAGCGTGATCAATCCGGCGAGAAACAAAATGCTGAGCAGAAAAATGACGCGGAATTTCGCGAAGCTCTTCATGGAAGCGGCGTCAGTTGACAATGCGGTGGAGGACTCCTGCGATCTGGCGCATCTCTCCGGCGAGTTCGGCGAATTCCTCGGGAAGGATGGACTGCATGCCGTCGCTGAGCGCTTTTTCCGGTTCGTGATGAACTTCGATGAGCAGGCCGTCTGCGCCGACGGCGACGGCGGCGCGGGATAAAGGCAGAACCTTGTGGCGCTTGCCGGTGCCGTGGCTCGGATCCACAAGGATGGGAAGATGGCTGCGTTTTTTCACGGCGGGGACGACCGCGAGGTCGAGCGTGTTGCGCGAAAAATCGGAAAAAGTGCGGACGCCGCGCTCGCAGAGCATCACGTTGTAATTTCCTTCGGAAAGAATGTATTCGGCGGCCATGAGGAATTCATCGAGCGTGGCGGACATGCCGCGCTTTAGGAGAACGGGTTTTTTCGCGCGGCCGGCGCGCTTGAGCAACGAAAAATTCTGCATGTTGCGCGCGCCGATCTGGATGACATCGGCGTAGTCCTCGACGAGATCGAGCGATTCATTGTCAATCGCTTCAGTGATGATGCCGAAGCCGAACTTTTCGCGGACTTTGGCGAGAATCTGGAGGCCGGGCTCGCCGAGTCCCTGGAAGCTGTACGGGGAAGTGCGGGGCTTGTAGGCGCCGCCGCGGAAGAGGCGCACCCCCGTGGGCCGGAGGCGCTCGGCGATGGCGAAGCACTGCTCTTCGGATTCGACGGCGCAGGGACCGGCGACGAGTCCGACGTGCCGGCCGCCGATGAAAACATCCCCGGAAGGAGTGGGGATGCGGAGAACGGTGTCTTCTTCCTTGGCATCGCGGCTGACGAGCTTGTAGGGCTTGCTGACGGGGATGCATTCGACGACGCCGGGCATGGATTCGAGGACGCCAAGGTCCACTGCGCCCTGATTGCCGGTGATGCCAATGGCGGTGCGTCCTGTGCCGGGAATGGGATGCGCCTTGAGGCCGAGGGATTCGATGCGCCGGCAAACGGCGCGGACCTGCTCCTCAGAAGCGTGAGACTGCATAACCACGAGCATGGAAGGTTCCCCTGAGTGGTAAAGAAACACCGAGTGTACTGCAAGGAAGCGAGGGAGGGCAAAGAAGGGAATGAGGAGGCCGACAGTTGACAGTTCACAGCCGAGAGTTGAGGGAGAGAGGTTGAGAAGCGGCAGTTCACAGTCGGGAGTTCGAAAGCATACGGATTCTCATAAGGCTTGCGGTTAACCGGAATCACTCCCACCCGGCAATTTTTCGGATGTGTGGCAAACACTAGGGTTATAAGTCCTTTGTTTGCGGATGTGTGGCAGGGAAAGGAGTTATGGGCGCGTTTTTTGGATGTGTGGCAAATAAACGAGTTAGGAAAATTGGAGACGGAGATGGGGCGGCAGGTGGCGAGGGCGAGATTACTCGCGAGCAACATACACTATTATATCATGGATGTCAATAGAGATTGTGGTACCGTTCGAACGGAAGAAGGGGAAGGTTTGAGACGCAGAAGAGCGGAACCAAGGAGCTGGCTGGTCTTTGGACAAAACCCGAGCTGGGAGACCATTCCGGGGGGCCTTTCGCATTTGAAAGGGCAGCCGGCACGGGAATGAGGCTTGCCCGCTTTGTGATTTATAAGTTACAATGACAAATGTAGCCGAGATTCGACACTATGTGGACCGGGTAGGAGGGGACATCGTGGATCGCTGGCTCTCCGTGCTGGCGGACGCGCACCCAGGCGAAGGTTGCCGCGCGCGTCAACCGCCTGGCCGCAGGGGATTTCGGAGATTGCAAGCCGCTCGGGCAAGAACTTTACGAACTGCGGCTCGACTGGGGACCGGGCTATCGGCTGTATTACGCGGTGATCGGCAGAAATTGCGTTCTGCTTTTGTGCGGCGGCGACAAACGGACACAATCCGAGGACATTCGACGGGCGCGTGCATATCTTGACGACTACAGGATGAGGAGTGGAAGGCTGTGAAACGGAAAACGAGCATCTCGCATGATGAAGCGATGATCCAGCGGCTTCGCCGCGATCCCGGTTTTGCCGCGGAGTATCTGAAGGCGGCGATAGAGGAATCCGATGAGCCGCGGGTACTATTGATCGCGCTACGCCACGTGGCCCAAGCGCACGGGATCGCCAGGATCGCGAAAGAAGCAGGAGTGGAAAGGGAAAGCCTGTATCGAGCGCTTTCCGCCGGCGGGAATCCCCGGCTGTCCACACTTCACGCGGTTGCGAAGGCGGTCGGATTGAGGCTTACGGTGGAGGCTGCGTAGTTGCGCTGGGATTCAATGGGCCGCGCAAAGGTTTGCCGGCCGGCCCTGCCTGCGCGGGAAGTGAGGCGGGCGAAGACACTGGCGAAAAACCGGAGAACCAGCACCAAACGCGCGCTCGTTGGGCTGATCGAATCCAGGCTGGGGTCGAAAGAGGCCGAAAGGGAGCGCTTTCTTGAACTGGCGGACAACTTCGGGTCGGTAAGCGTGGAACGGGAGAGTGGGTGGCGGGGTGGGTTTGTAGGCTTAGGTCGGCTGTCCCGCTGCGCTGAATGAACCTTCAGATGAACACGGATGCGTTTCCTTGCGCGTCGAGATACATGGAGGGCAGAGCGAAGATTAGAAGAGCCGTGAGCCACCAGGGAATCACACAGAGCAACGCTCCACGGTGACCGGCACGCCAGCCGGACGCCAGCGCCGCGATGAAGCAAATCGAGAGGAAGGCCATCCCCACTCTAAAAGGGCAGGTAAGGGCCCAAAATCCTGCTTTTACGCCTGCCCGAGTCAGGAAATATCCGTAGGTGAGGCCCGAATGTGGAACGAGGGTTGTGAAGGCGTACCTTTGCCAAAACCAGACTATGAGAATGCCTGCTACGGCGATCAGGAAGGGAAGAACCGTCTTTGTGCGGGCGAAAGTGACCTGATTGAGCCAGACTGCCGAGAGGCCCAGCACCGCGCACCAGCCCACCAAAAGGTAGGGTACCGTGCTCATTCCGTATTGTTCTCCGAATACGATCGTGACTCTGGTGGCGCAGAGCCCGACGGCCAGCGGCACGATTGTCGCGAGTGCGACTTGCATCGTTTTTCGCTTTTCCGAAGCGTTCCTCATGGCTTGAATGGCCGAAACCCCCTCGGTCTGCCTTTCTCTATTCTGCGGAACTGACGGCGCCTGTGAACGAGGTTCTGGACCACGGGGCTACTTTTGGTAAACGGGGATGCGGGAGGGGAGGATGCGCGGGTGGATATGCAGTAGGCGGGGAGCGGGGACGAGGCTGCGAAGAGAGATCCTTCGGGGAAAGAGCGCTCTCAGGATGACGGCGGGAAAAGAAAAAGCGGGGCAAGAGCAAAGCAAAAGCAAAGCAAAAGCAAAGCAAAAGCAGGACAAAGACGCCCGCCACGGTCGGCGGCCGCTACAAGGGCGGAATAGACGGGGGAAGAGTCGTGTAAAAGCAAGACAAGGAGGCCCGCCACGGTCGGCGGGCGCTACAAAGGCAAGAAACAGGAGCCGGGCTGAAGCCCGGCGTCTACAAAGGCGGGCGCTACGAAGGGGGGCGAATGTGAAAAGGGGTCCGGACCGCCGTTTGGAGAGCGAGGACGCACCCGCGAAGAGGGATCGTTCGGGCGGAGAACACCCTCAAGATGACGGCCATTTGGGTCGAGTGAGAGAGACGCACCCGCTCTCAAAAGCCGAGGACGGGGCACCGAGCACACGGAGACGCGGCAACAGTTCGCGCGCGGAGAGGGATTTTTGCCATTGGCTTGGCCATCGTGATGCGACTTGCTATCTCACCTCTACGCCTCGTGATAATCCATCAGAATCAGGCCCACCAGAATAAAGCACACCGGCCATACCCATGCGAGGTAAGGTCGAATTTTGTTTTCCGAAGGCAATCGCAACTCGAGCCACCTCGCCCATCCAGCGACGATGCCGCAGATGGCCAAAGGCGTATGGCTCAGTTCGATGAGCGTCTCCTGCTTCACGTTGGTCACGCTGTGCATGTGCGTCAGCAGCACAATGCCTCCAACGGCGCAGACACCCGGGAACACCAGCGCCGCCGCATGGGATTTCATGCGGTTGGTCTCGACCAGGTACTGGAACACCGCAAAGAGAATAATCAGCAAGACGGCTGCGCGGTGCTGCAAAACGTCGGCCTCAGCGAAACTTTCCCAAAACCCGTTCGGTCCCAGCGGCCAGTTTTCCGGGTCCGCCCGCAAAAACAGAAAGACAGCCATGCCCAGAAACATCAGCGGCCAGATTTTGGCCCACGAAAAATAACGGTGTCGCGAGAGCAGGGCCAAGACTCCCATCAGCAGGACGATCACCCCAGACCAGGCGTGGTTGTACTCCGACCAGGCGATGTCTCCGGGCAGGTCGGGGTGGTAAAAGCTCTGCCCCGGAATGAAAGCCGCGGGCACCCTGACTCCTGCGGCGATCAGTTTACGGCGCGTTTCTTTTCCGGACGGGGAAATATCTCCGAGCGGCGGGCTGCTCAGGCGAGGCATTCGCGGCGCATATCGGTCCACGATCTCGTGCATCGTCACGCGGTCTTCGGTCAGGTCAGCGCCTGGAGGCTGCGAGGTCAGCGAGGCCGCGGTCAAAATCACCGCCAGACCGAATCCCATTTCCACTTCGCCGAAGCGGATCAGGCTCACTGTTCCCGTGGTTCGGGCGGTACCCGCGCCTTTGACGATGTAGTAGTTCGCGGCTCCCACCACGATCAGGCAGCCGAAAAAGACAACCTTGGTGGCGACCATGATTCCGTACGCAGTCCCGTACAGGGCGCTCCAGGAGCCCACGTATACCAGGCTCATTCCGAGCCCGGCGAGAAATAGAACCGCGACGCTGATCTGCGCTAGCCTCGAAAACCTCTGGCTGATGCGCAACCGGATTCCGGGATCGCTCACCCGTTTCATTGCCACCAGCAGGTAGGGCAGGCCGCCGATCCAGCTCGCGGTGCTCAGATAATGCAGCGAGGTCAGGGTCACGAGCATGGCCCGGCCCTCCATGCGCGACGCCGAATGGCTGGTAATCACTGTGGCTCCCAGCAGCACCGCAGAGGGCAGAAGCACCAGAAGATTCACATTCTCGCGCCATCGCTTAGGCCAGAAAGCAATGGCGAGGGAAGCCGCGATCGCCACCATCCCAGCAAGCGCAAAATTGGCGGTCAGCGCTTCTCCCCAGGAAATTTCGGCCGTGTAAATCAGGATGAGGCAATTCGTGATCAGGAAAAGAAGGTGTGAGAGTCCCAGACCCGCCGCGCTCCAGCGAATCAATCGCCACGCCGGAGTCGTGAACTCCCCGGGCCGCAAAGACTCGTTCGATGCCACCACCACAAGGAAAATGACGCCGCCCGCGGCGATGGTCTGTAGGCAAAGAATTGCCGCGCGCAACAGGACGACGAGGAAGCCGAAAATCCCAAGAAGTTCCGCCATACGTCGGGCTCAGTTCGTTTTTACGCTGAACGGAATCTCTCCGCGGGTGATGTGGCCATCCGGAGCCAGGACCTGCCATCGAATTGTGTACCCGCCGGGCACCAACCCCGTGGCTTTGGACGTTAGCCGATCCGGCGAGGAGGATTTCTCAAGAACGAGGTCGGTCACACTGCTGTCCGGATGGAGCAACTGCAGCTTCGACCGCGCCGCGTCAATACGCACATTGAAAATCAGTGTGATGGGCACGTCCGGGCCGGCGACCGTCGCGTTCGCTGCGGGCGAACTCGATTTCAGCACCGCATGGGAGTCCGCAATCCTGGCCGCAAACAAGAGTAACGCCAACGCCATGAACCCAAGCATCCCCCGGACGAATGTGCTCCGTCGAAGCTTCATCGTTTTCTCCTCGCGCGATCCTGGATGAAGAGCAATTTTCCCACAGCCACTATAGCAGCGTGCAAGATTCAGCCGAGCTGAATCCGTCGGCTGGGCGCTAAGCCCTGGTAAACGCATCCTAAAAAGGCGCAGGTATCCGGCAAGTGGGTATAGGAACTTGCGTGGGGAGCAGGAGAAAAGTAAAAGGCGCCAGCCCTCAGAGACTCGGGGCAATCAGTCGCCGGCCACTATAAATGCAGGGCCGGAGCAACATGGCGGCCGGCTAAGCTGCGCAGCAAGATAGGGCACGCTCAGGATGACGGGCAAGAAATGCGGCGGAGAAATAGGGCTTGACATATTCCTATATCGGAATGTATTGTACAGGGCATGGCACGGGCGGCGACAACGTCGGATGCATTCAATGCGGTGGCGGAGCCGCAGCGGAGAGCGATCCTGAGCTACCTGGCGGGAGAGGAAAGGCCGGTGGGGGAGATCGTGATCCGATTGCGGTTGGGGCAGCCTTCGGTGTCGAAACACCTGAGGGTGCTGAGGAACGTCGGGCTGGTGAAGTCGAGGCGGCAGGGCAGGAGTATCTTGTATCGGACGAATGCGGAGGCGATCCGGCCGCTGTACGAGTGGACGGAAACGTTCGAGAAATACTGGCGGCACCAGTTGATGAAGATCAAGGAAATCGCGGAGGCGAAGCACCGCGAGAGGAAGAGTTTGGAAGGCAAGGAAAAAAGGAGGAACGATGACAGCGACAGCACAAGCACCAGCGATTGATGACCTGATGTTGAATGTGACGGAGGAAATCCACGTGGAGGCGCCTCTGGACATTGCGTTCGAGGCGCTGCTGGATCAGCTCGGGCCGAGCAACGAAACGCCGGAAGGGGTGAAGATGCAGTTGAAGATCGAGCCGTGGCCGGGCGGTAGATGGTTCCGCGACCTGGGAGGGGACGATGGGCACTTCTGGGCGGTGGTGCAAGCGATCAAGAAGCCGACGCTGCTGGAGATGCACGGGCCGCTGTTCATGTCGTATCCGGTGGTGTCGAACGTGCAGTACCGGCTGAGCGAAGAGGACGGGGGCACGCTGATCAAGTTCCGGCACTCGGCGTTCGGGCTGATCTCCGAAGACCACCGGAAAGGAGTGGTAAAGGGATGGGGATTCATCCACGAGAATGCGCGGAAGAGAGCCGAGGCGGCGGCAAGGGCAAAGAAATCCGGCAAGTGAGCGGCGAGCGCGAAAAATCGAGGAGAGGAGAATTGGGATGACGATTGCAGAATCCATGCTGAGAGAGTTCGAGGAGCAGGCGCCGATTACACGGAGATTCCTGGAGCGGCTGCCGGAAGAGAAGTTGATGTGGAAACCGCACGAGAAGTCCATGACGGCGGGGCAGCTGGCGCTGCATCTGGCGACGGTGCCGGGAGGGGTGGTGCGGGCCGTGCAGCAGAATCCGGCGGAACCACGAGGGTTCAATTTTCCGCAGCCGGTGAGTACGCGGGAAGTTCTGGAAGCGATGGAGAAGAGCGTGGGGACGGTGAGGAGCGAGCTGCCGAAGTTGGACGACCGGAGCATGGAGGA
>Ga0335076_10000277_pt1 | contig 45340 bp, 36 predicted proteins | sample Lox_Sample_25_FD_206717 | JGI IMG/M metagenome (GOLD analysis project Ga0335076, IMG submission 206717) | Soil microbial communities from Loxahatchee National Wildlife Refuge, Florida, United States - Lox_Sample_2.5 | ecosystem: Environmental > Terrestrial > Soil > Wetlands | place: USA... | reverse complement strand
GGCCGCCGCCGTGCTGGCGGCCTGCGGGGGCGGGGGCGGCTCCCCGGCGGCCCCTCCTCCCCCGTGCCAGGGGCCGGCGGCGGTGGCCGGCCTCGCCGCCCTCCCCGCCCAGCTCTCCGCGCTCTGTGTCCTCGAGGCGCGCCAGGGGGCGGTCGTCCCCCTCCCCGGGGTGGTCCCCTACGACCTCAACACCCCGCTCTTCTCCGACTACGCGCTCAAGACCCGGCTCCTCTACGTGCCGCCCGGGGTGGCGGTGGCCTACGACGCGGCGAGCGCCCTCGAGCCGCCGGTCGGGACCATCGTCGCCAAGACCTTCGCCTTCGCCCCGGACCTGCGCGCGCCCGACGTCGGACGGACCCTGGTCGAGACCCGGATCCTGGCGCGGACCGCCGCCGGGTGGCTGGCGGGGAGCTACGTCTGGAACGGCGCCCAGACCGACGCCGTCCTCGCCCCCGGGGGCGAGGCGCGGAGCGTCACCTTCGTCTCCCCCTCGGGCACCACGGTGACCGCCGCCTACCGCGTCCCCAGCGTCCCGCTCTGCTCGCGCTGCCACGCCGACCAGGCGGACGGCCAGCTCCACCTCATCGGCCCCACCGCCCGCAACCTGAACCGCGACCTGGCCTACGACTCCGGCGCCGAGAACCAGCTCGCCCACTGGAGCCGGCTCGGGATCCTCACCGGCGCCCCCGCGCCCGACCAGGCTCCGCGGCTCCCGGTCTGGAACGACCCCTCCACCGGCACCGTCGAGCAGCGGGCGCGCGCCTGGCTGGAGGTCAACTGCGCCCACTGCCACTCGCCCACCGGGCTCGCGAGCAACACCGGCTTCTACCTGGGGACCGCGGTCACCGACCCGTACCAGCTCGGCACCTGCAAGCCGCCGGTGTCCGCCGGGCCGGGGGCCGGCTCGCTCCTCTTCGACCTCGTCCCCGGGGCGCCGGACCGGTCGATCCTGGTCCACCGGATCTCGGTCGACGCGAGCGACCCGGCCGCCATCATGCCGCCGGTGGGGCGGAGCGTGGTCGAGGTGGAAGGCGTCCAGCTCGTCCGCGACTGGATCGCGGGGATGCCCGCGCAGACTTGCCCGTAGGCCGACGAAGCGGCCCGGCCTGGCTCCGCCGCGTCGACGTCGGGTCGCGCTCGGGAAGCCCCAGACTTCGGGGAGGTGCGGGGTGCAGATCAGCGGACGGCTCGCGGTGGTGACCGGCGCGTCGAGCGGCATCGGGGAGGCCGCGGCTCGCCTCCTCGGCCGGCGCGGCGCCCGGGTGGCCCTGGTGGCCCGCTCGCAGGGGCCGCTCGAGGCGGTGGCGGCCGGGGTCCGGACGGGCGGCGGGACCGCCTGGGCCTTCCCCGCCGACCTCTCCCGCCCGGAGGAGATCGCGCGGGTCGCGGCCGCGATCCAGGCGGAGGCGGGGCTCCCCGATCTGCTTGTGAACAACGCCGGGGCGGGACGGTGGCGGGCGGTCGACGAGACCAGCCTGGAGGAGGCAGCGGAGCTGATCGCCGTCCCGTACCTGGCGGCGTTCGGAATGACCCGGGCCTTCCTCCCCGGGATGATCGCCCGGGGGAGCGGGTGGATCGTCAACGTCACCTCGGCGGTCGCTCACCTGATGGTGCCCGGCGCGACCGCCTACGGCGTCGCCCGCTGGGCGATGCGGGCCTTCAGCGCGGGGCTGCGCGCCGATCTCCGCGGCACCGGGGTGGGCGTGACCCTGGTCACCGCCGGGAAGGTGTCGACCCCCTACTTCGCCCACAACCCGGGCTCCGAGGAGCGCATCCCCCGGATCGCCCGTCTGGCCCCGACGCTCTCGCCCGAGGAGGTGGCGGAGGCGATGCTCCGCGGCGTGGAGCGGGAGCGGCGCGAGGTCCTCGTCCCGCGCCTGGTCCGGTTCCTGGTCTGGGCCCACCGCCACTGGCCAGGGCCGGTCGGGGCGCTGATCGACCTGGGCGGCTGGCGCCGGCCGGAGGGCGGGGGCGCCGGCCGAGCGCCGCATGGCTAGGTCGCGCGCCCGCCCGGGCTCGCCGTCGCCTCGACCGGCCGGCAGAAGAGCTCGAGGAACCGCGCCCAGCCCAGCATGCCGGCGCCCGTGGCCATCAGCTGCTCGTGCAGCTCGCCGGCGGCGGCGAGCAGCTCCGGGACGGGGCGGGGCGCGTACCGGGCGGCGAGCCCTCCGTCCTCGAGCACCCGCCGCACCAGCCCCTGGACGTTCGCGCCGCGCCCCTCGAGCCGGCCGCCGCGGTCGAGGAGCCAGCCGACCAGCTGCCCGATCCGCTCGCGGATCACCACCCGGACCTTCGCCCCGCCGGCCACCAGCGCCTCGTTGACCGCGTCCGGCTCCGCCTCTCGCACCAGGAGCCAGGTGAGCGAGCGCTCCGCCGTGAACCCTGCCCGCTCCAGGGCGGCGCGGCACAGCGCCTCCTCCTCGGGCGGACAGCGGATGCGGACCACCGGCTCGGCGAGGGGGCGCATCCGGCCTTGGTAGCGGCCGGCGCGGCGCGGCGCAACCGGGTGGACCCCTCGCCCGCCGCGCGCCGCCTGGTTACATCGCTCCGGTGACCGGACCCCCACCCGCCGGCCCACCCGGCCCGGACGACGACCTGGAGCGACTCCGCGGCCGGAGCGGCCTCTCGCTGGACGCCGAGGGGCGCTTCCTCCACCGCGGCGAGCCCGTCACCCACCCCCGCACGCTCGAGGCCCTCTGGCGCTCCCTCTCGCGCACACCGGACGGCCGGTACCAGGTGGCCATCGGCCGCGAGCGGGCCTACGTCGAGGTCGAGGACGCGCCCTACGCCGTCCGGGCGGTGACCCCGAGCCCGGCCGGAGGCGCCCCGCTGCTCCACCTCAGCGACGGCACCGCCGAGCCGCTCGATCCCGCCGGGCTGACCTGCGGCGCCGACGGCGTCCTCCGCTGCCGGGTGAAGGGCGGGCACCGGGCCCGGTTCACGCGCGCCGGCCAGCTGGCGCTCGGCGCGGCGCTCTCCGAGGACCCTCCCGGGTCGGGTCGCTTCGTACTGTACGTGAACGGCGAGCGGCGGTCCGTCGGGCGCGAATGATGGGGCGGCCCTTCCCGGACGCGGTATCCTTCGGATCGCTCGCCCGCCGTTCGGGCCTCCCTGACCCCCGGATGCGACGCCTCCTCCTCGCGCTGTGCTCCCTGGCGGTCCCCCTGGCGGGCACGGCCCAGAGCCTGGCGCCCCAGGGGCTCGATCTGGCGGACGAGTACCGGCTCATGGACCGGCTCGAGCAGCGCCGGTTCGAGCGCAAGCCGGAAGGCGACCTTGAGCAGGTGTTCGTGGTGCCGGAGCGGCCCGGGCAGAACCAGGTCTCCTGGTACCGCTTCGACTGGCACTACCTCGACGTCCCCGCGCCCGGCGGCGGGCCGGGTGGGATCCGGCTCTACTACTACCAGTCCGAGCGGCCCCAGGCCGAGCGCGCGCTGCCCGCCATCCAGAGCGCCTACGCCCGGCTGGTGGAGGCGTTCCACTACAGCCCCTCCCGCCGGATCCCCTACTTCCTCTACGCCACCCAGCGGGAGTTCCAGACCCAGAACATCTTCCAGGTGAGCGAGTCGGTGCTGGGCGTGACCTCCCCCGAGGACCTCAAGATGACCGTCCCCTACTTCGGGGATCACTCCCGGTTCATCGAGGTCTCCACCCACGAGATGGTCCACCAGTTCCACATCCAGAAGATGATGGAGCAGGCGGGGGCGGAGGACATCGTCTCGCCCATCCAGTACCTCCCGCTCTGGTTCACCGAGGGGATCGCCGAGTACTACTCCAAGGGTGGGATCGACGCCGAGACCGCCACCTTCCTCCGCGACCTCCTCTTCAACCCCGACCCCGAGCGCCACTACGAGGTCCTGCCCTTCGCCGAGGACCGGCTCCGCGGCTACATCCCGACCTACAAGCTCGGGCAGGCGCGGATCGCCTTCATCGCCGAGGAGTACGGGCGGGAGAAGATCCAGGCCTTCATCGAGCAGGCCTACCTGATGGGCGAGCCCGCCGGCCGGTCCGCCGCGGGGCGCGGCTTCGCCGGCCTGGTCCGGCGGGTCCTGAACGAGCCGCTCGAGCAGGTGGACGCGCGCTGGCGGGCCTGGCTCCGGCGCCGGTACTACCCCCAGTACCTCGAGGCGCGGCAGGACCTCTCCGACGTCCACGAGCTCCGGCTCCCGATCGAGCCCGAGTCGTTCAGCGCCTCGGCCGACGGGCAGGTCCTCGTCCTCCGCGGGATCGACCGGCAGCGCGGCCGCGCCCGGGTCTTCCTGGTCGACGTGCACAACCCGCGGAACCCCGTAGAGCTCGCCTCCGACGAGACGCCCGGGTTCGAGACCCTCCACCCCGTCGAGTACGGGATCACCGCGGTGGGGGACGGGATCCTCGCCTACTCCGCCCAGGACGGCTACGGGGACCGCCTCTACGTCCACCACTACCGGCGGGTGGGCAAGGAGGGGGGGAAGCCTCCGCCCCACGTCGAGGTCAGCCCCCGGCGCGGGATCGACGTCCGGCCCCCGGAGGGCGGGCGCTTCATCGTCATCGCCGACCCCGCCTTCTCCCCCGACTCGAAGGAGATCGCCTTCGTGGGGGTGGCCTCGGACGGCCAGCAGGACATCTACGTGGTGCCCGCCACCGGCGGGACCGCCCGGCGCCTGACCAACGACTTCTTCTCGGAGAAGGACCTGGCCTGGTCGGCGCAGGGCATCTTCTACTCCTCGGACGCCACGGACCACGGGCGGCCCAACCTGTTCCGCCTCGATCCGGCCACGGGGGTCCGCACCCGCCTCACCACCGCCCCGACCAGCGACCGCCACCCCCATCCCCAGGCGGACGGCTCGGTCCTCTTCTCCTCCGACGCCGGCGGGACCTCCGACCTGTTCCTCCTCGACCACGGGCGGATCCGCCGGCTCACCCACTTCGCTACCGGCCTCTCCAACCCCGCCCTCGCCCCCCGCGGCCACGGCGCCTACGCCAGCACCTTCTACGGCGGGCTGTTCCGCCTGGTGGAGGTCCCGAGGGTCGCCTGGCTGGAGGAGCCTCCCGTTCTGGTGGCCGCCGCCGCGGGCGAGCCGCTCCCCATCCCGGCGGCGTCCTTTCCCCCCGAGCCGCCGCGCTACGATCCGTTCGCCCTGCGGAACTGGCGGCCGGAGGCGGGGTTCATCTTCGGGGGCGGCGGGGCGGGCGGGGTGGCCGGACGGGCGGCGGTCCTCTTCGACGACGTCCTCCGCGACCACGTGCTCTTCCTGGACGTCTCGGTCTACGGGTCGTTCCAGTACACGCAGGCGGTGGTCCTGCTGGAGAACCGGGCCCAGCGGACCGGCTGGGTGCTGGGCGCCTTCCACTACGTCCAGCTCCAGGTCGACCAGCGGGACGCGAACCTCGCCTACTACCAGCGCGACTTCGGGCTGGTGGGCACCCTGCGGTACCCGCTCGACCGCTTCCGGCGCTTCGAGACCGAGCTCAGCCTCGGCGGCGTGCAGCGCTACTGCCTGACCGACTTCAGCGGCGACATCGCCCTCGCCTGCGGCGGGATCCAGTCCAGCACCAGCGTCTACCCGAACGACGCCGCCTGGTACTCGCAGAACGGCGGCGTGACCTTCAACGTCGGGCCGGCGGTCCGCTTCGGCTACGACACGGTCCGCTACGACCCCATCGTCGGCCCCCTCGACGGCCAGTCGCTGCTGCTCGAGCTCGGCGGCGGCTACCTGCCCGCCCGCCAGGCGGTGCACGGCTACGCGCGCATGGACGCGCAGCAATTCGTCCAGCTCGTCGGCCGCTCCAAGCTCGTCCTCCGCCTCGCCTCCGCCTCCTCGTTCGCCACCAACGCGCAGAGCCGCACCTGGGAGCGGACCTGGTGGGTCAGCTCGGCGGACAACCTCCGCGGCTACAGCCCCTTCGACACCGCCTACCTGGTGGGGCAAGGCTACTGGGTCGTGAACGCCGAGTTCCACCTCCCCATGGACACCCTCATCCACCTGCTCTTCTTCGACTTCATCGAGGGGATCGCCGCCGTCGACTTCGGCGGCGTCTTCGACAGCTGGGACTTCCGGACCGGCCGCTCCCCCGATCTCACCCGCCGTGGCCCCTGGGACGCCCGCACCCTCACCGGCGTCCTCGGGGTGAACGTGCTCTTCGGCCCGCTCCTGCTCCGCTTCCACTTCGGCCACCCCTTCGACATCGGCGGCATCCTCACCCCCGCCCTGGCGACGCACACCGCCTGGGTGACCAACATCACCCTTCGGTACCTCTTCTTCTGAGTCGCCGGCCCGGGGAGGGCGTGCGCCGTCACCGGGGACGAAGCCCTCGCCGCGCTCCTTCCTGGGCCGGTGCGCGCGGCGCCAGGGCCCTCCGCGCGGCCGTCCCACGGGGACGCGCGGGCCCTTCCGGGCAGGAAAGGTCCCAGGTGCGGTTCGGCCCCGTCGCGCCAGCGGCGGGTCCCGTCTCGGCGGCGCTCAGCTGGCGACGGGGGCGAGCACGGCGAGCCCGACGGCGAGCACGAGCGGGCCGATCACCGCGAGCGCGACGGCGAGCGGCCAGAGGTCGGGCTCGCGGTCGCGAAGGTCGACGGCAGGACGCGGGTCCACGTGGTGGAGCATGGCAGTCTCCAGCGTGCGCCCCGCGCGGCCGGCCATCGGCTCCGACGCACGGGAACAAGCTGCGTCGCCTGCCCGCGCCGGGGAGGTCCCGGAGCGGGTGGGCAAGAGCGTGTGCCGCGCCCGCGGGGCGGCAGCGGCGTGTGCCGAGCGTGCGGGACCGCGGAACCGCGGAACCGCGGGCCCCGGGCGCGGGGCCGGGCGCCGTCCCGAGGCGACCTCGGCGCGCCCCTCGCGACGGGCGTCCGGCGGCGCCCGCTCACCCCGCCTCGGCCACGGCCACCGCCGGCGCGGGGGACGCGACCGACGGCTCGCGGAGCCGCGCCACCAGCCGCTCCGTCGCCTGCGGGTTCGCCTTGAGCCACTCCATCGCCCGCTCGCGTCCCTGCCCGATCCGCTCCCCGTCCAGCGAGAGGAAGGCGCCCGACTTCTCCACCAGCCCGCGCTCCACGCCCAGGTCGATCGCCTCGGCGTACCGATCCACCCCCACCCCGTAGCGGATGTCGAACTCCGCCTCGCGGAACGGCGGGGCGACCTTGTTCTTCACCACCTTCACCCGGGTCCGGCTCCCCACCACCGCGTCGCCCTCCTTCACCTGGCCCACCCGGCGGATGTCGAGCCGGACCGAGGCGTAGAACTTCAGGGCGTGGCCGCCGGTGGTGGTCTCCGGGTTCCCGAAGACCACCCCGATCTTCATCCGGATCTGGTTGATGAAGACGACGAGCGCCTGGTTGCGGGACACCACGGCGGTGAGCTTGCGCAGGGCCTGGCTCATGAGACGGGCCTGGATCCCCATGTGCGCGTCTCCCATCTCCCCCTCGATCTCCGCCTTGGGGACCAGGGCGGCCACCGAGTCCACCACGATCAGGTCGCAGGCCCCCGAGCGGACCAGCTGCTCGGCGATCTCGAGGGCCTGCTCGCCGGTGTCGGGCTGGGACACCAGGAGGTCCCCCAGGCTCACCCCCAGCTTCCGCGCGTAGCCGACGTCGAGCGCGTGCTCCGCGTCGATGAAGGCCGCCACCCCGCCCGCCCGCTGCGCCTCGGCGATGGCGTGCAGGGCGAGGGTGGTCTTGCCCGAGGACTCGGGCCCGTAGATCTCCACCACCCGTCCCCGCGGCAGCCCGCCCACCCCGAGGGCGGCGTCGAGGCCGATGGAGCCGCTCGGCACCACCGAGACCGGGGCGGGCTCGGCGCCGTCGCCGAGTCTCATGATGCTCCCCTTCCCGAACTGCTTCTCGATCCCGGCCAGCGCCTGGCCGAGCGCCTTCATCTTCTCGCTGAGCTTCGTCACGTCTTCCTCGTCTTCTCCCGCCGGGGCGGGGGCTGGCCGCCCGAGCGGGCGGCGGGTTCAGGTGAGGGGCCGGTCGAGGGCCCGGTACTGGATCGCCTCGGCCACGTGGGGGGCGCGTACGCCCTCCTCGCCGGCCAGGTCGGCGATGGTCCTGGCGACCCGGAGGACCTTGTCGTGAGCCCGGGCGGAGAGCCCGAGCCGGGTCACCGCCTGGGCGAGGAGCTGGGCGCCCGCCGCGTCGGGCGCGCACAGGCGGCGGAGGGCCGCCCCCTTGAGCCGGGCGTTGCAGCGCGCCACGCGCGGGCCGGCCCGGGCCGCCTGCCGCTCGCGGGCCGCCGCCACCCGCGCCCGCACCTCCGATGACGAGGGCCCGGTCGCGCCCGCGCCGAGGAGCGCCGGGGGGACCGCCGGGACGTCCACCTGGAGGTCGATGCGATCGAGGAGGGGGCCGGAGACCCGGCGACGGTACTTCACGAGCTCGTGGGCGGTGCAGCGGCAGGAGCGGGTCCGGTCGCCGTGGTGGCCGCAGGGGCAGGGGTTCATGGCCGCGACCAGCATCACCTGGGACGGGTAGGTCACGCTCCGGCCGGCCCGGGCGAGCGCCACCTCGCCGTCCTCCAGGGGCTGGCGGAGCGCCTCGAGGACGTGGCGCCGGAACTCGGGCAGCTCGTCGAGGAAGAGGATCCCGTGGTGGGCGAGCGAGATCTCGCCCGGGCGGGGGTTGCTCGTCCCGCCCACCAGCCCCGCGTCGGAGATCGAGTGGTGCGGGGCGCGGAAGGGGCGCTCGAGGAGCAGCCCCCGGTGGCGGGTCAGCCCGGCGACGCTGTGGACCACGGTCGCCTCGAGCGCCTCCTCGAAGGTGAAGGGGGGCAGGACCCCGGGCAGGCGGCGGGCGAGCATGGTCTTCCCGCTGCCGGGCGGCCCGAAGAGCAGGAGGTTGTGGCCGCCCGCCGCCGCCACCTCCAGGGCGCGCTTGCCGACCTCCTGCCCCAGCACGTCGGCGAGGTCGAGCTCCGCCCCGGGATCGGCCGGGGGCGGCACCGGCACCGGGCGAAAGGGGAGCGCCACCCGGCCCGCGAGCCAGCCCACCACCTCCCCGAGGTGGCTCGCGGCGACGATCCGGAGCCCGTCCACCACCGTCGCCTCGAGGGCGTTCGCCTGCGGGACCACCAGGCCGCGCGCCCCGGCTCGCCTGGCCTCGATGGCGAGCGGGAGGACCCCTCGCACCGGCTTCAGCTCGCCGGAGAGGGCGAGCTCGCCCACCAGCTGGAGCCCCTCGAGCCGCTCCGGGGGCAGCTCCCCGGTGGCCGCCAGGAGCGCCACGGCGATGGGCAGGTCGAAGCCGGTCCCCTCCTTGCGCAGGTCGCCCGGGGCGAGGTTGATGGTGACCCGCTTCGAAGGGAGCTTCACGTCGAGGTTCCGGATCGCCGCCAGGACCCGGACCTTCGCCTCCTGCACGGCGCAGCTCGCCAACCCGACCAGGTGCGTGCCGGGCATCCCCAGGGAGGAGTCCACCTCCACGTCGACGGGGATGGCGTTCACGCCGAGGACGGCGCCGGACCGGACGCGCACGAGCATGCACGAGCGTTCAGCAGGCACCGTGCCGCTGGCCGGGCGCAGCCGGGACGCGCGGATGGACGGTCGCCCTGCCCGGCCCGGGGTCGCGCCGCGTCCCGAGCGGCCGGCCCGCGGCCCGGGGCCCGGCTACCCGGCCAGCGCCCGGGCGCGGGCGAGGACGGCGTCGAGCATCGCCGGGGTGAGCCGGCCGGTCTGGGTGTTCTGCTGGGAGGGGTGGTAGCAGCCGAGGAGCGCGGGCCCCCCCTCGAGGCGGAGCTCGGCGCCGTGCCCGAAGCGCGGGCGCGGCCGGGGGAGCGGGTGGCCGGCCCGCGCCAGCTCCTTCAGGGCGGCGGCCCAGGCGACCGCGCCGAGCGCCACCCAGACCCGGGCCTCGCCGAGGAGGCCGAGCTCGCGGGCGAGGAAGGGCGCGCACCGCTCGAGCTCGGCGGGGGTGGGCGCGTTCCCGGGCGGAGCGCAGCGGCAGGCGGCGGTGATCCAGGCGCCCTCGAGCCGGAGCCCGTCGTCGCGGGAATGGGAGACCGGCTGGCTCGCCAGCCCGGCCCGGTGAAGGGCGGCGTAGAGGAAGGCGCCGGAGCGGTCGCCGGTGAACATGCGGCCGGTGCGGTTCGCGCCGTGCGCCCCAGGGGCGAGGCCGACGAGGATCAGGCGGGCGGCCGGGTCGCCGAAGCCCGGCACCGGGCGGCCCCAGTAGCGCTGCTCGCGGTAGGCGCGCCGCCTCACCCGGGCCACCTCCTCGCGCCAGGCGACGAGCCGCGGGCAGGCGCGGCAGCGGACGACGGCGGCGGAGAGGCGGTCGAGGGCGGAGGCCAAGGATCCTCCGGGGTGCCCGCGCGCGCGCCGCCCCGGCGGGCGGCTCCCGGGACGGGCGCCGGGCGCCCTAGAACAGGGACTCGGGGACGAAGACGATGTCCCCCGGCTCGAGGGTGAAGTTGGACGCCTTGCCGAGGGCGATGTCCTGGACGTTCACCTTGATCTTCACCTCGACGCCGTTCACCCGGCGGGTGACCGAGGTGGAGTTCTGCGCCGCGCTGCGGGTGAACCCGCCCGCCAGGGTGACCGCCTGGACGATCGACATCCCGTCCTCGAAGGCGAAGGTCCCGGGCTTCTGGACCTCGCCGAAGACGAAGACCTTCTTCGAGTTGTACTCCTTCACCAGGACCGAGACCTGCGGGTCCCGCATGAAGCCCTCGGAGAGGCAGGCGCGGATCTTCTCGGCGGCTCCGTTGGCGGTGAGGCCGCCCACCACCACCCGCTTGCAGAGGGGGAAGATGATGTCGCCCTGGGGGCCGACCTGGTAGAAGCCCGAGAGTTCCGGCTCCTGGAAGACCCGGACCTCGAAGACGTCGCCCGGGCCGAGGGTGGAGGCGATCGCCGGCCCGGAGATCGGGGCGACCTGCGGAGGCGGCGCGGCCGAGCGGGGGGACTCGCAGGCCGCGGCCGAGAGGGCGGCGAGGGCGAGGAGGAGGCGGCGCACGGCGGAGGAGCGGTGGGGACGGGACACGGCGGGGTCCGTCCTACCGGACCCCGGCCCCGAGGTCAACGGAGGGAGTCACGGGAGCAGGCGAGCGAGGCGAGCGCGCCGGGACGCCGCCGCGGAAGCGGCGCAGCCGCTCGCGGCGGCGCAGGGGACCCGGCTGTTCAGTAGGACAGGCTCGCCCGGAGCCAGAGCTCGCTCTTCTTGTAGTTGTAGCCGGGCAGGCTCTCGGGGCTGGCCAGGATCTGCTCGAGGTTCTTCGAGGTCCGGTCGGTGTAGGCGTAGGCGAGCATGATCCGCGCCCAGCGGGTCAGCGACACCTCCACGCCCGGCTCGATCCGCCAGAGGGTGGAGGTGGCCGAGGCCGCCTGGTAGGAGCGCTCCTCCCAGCCGCCCTCCAGGTGGAGCGCGTAGCGCGCCCCGACCAGCCACTTGCCCGACAGGTACGCCCGCCCCACCTGGTAGAGCACGTTCTCGATCACCGTCGACCCGGCGTCGATGCCGAGGTCGTGCACGTAGCCGACCTTCAGGCTCCCGAGCTCGGAGGGGATCCACTCGAGCTCGACGTTGGCGAGCCAGGTCCCGAACTTCGCGGCGGTGCTGCCCACCGTGCTGCCGTAGCCGGCCTTGAGCGTCCCGGCGAGCTTGGAGGTGATGAGCCCGGCCGCCCCGGTGTCGAAGCGAACGCCCGAGGCGGGCGCCGAGTAGTTCTTGTCGTCCGGGATCCGGTCGAAGTAGCTCCCCTCGAGGATGTACGCGGTCTTGGGGAGGAACCGCCAGCGCAGCTCCGCGCCGCCCTGGAGCTCGTTGTAGCCGAGCTTGGCGAGGGTGGTGGAGTCGCAGGCCGGGCCGATGAAGGCCGACTCGCAGATGCTCCCCGAGAAGTAGGGCTCGAACGACTCGACCCGCCAGCTGCCGAGGGCCGAGACGGTCATGGCGCCCCCGCCCGGGCGCCAGGGCACCCCGAGGGTGAGGGTGTTGAGGTTCGAGATCACCGCCTGCCCGAGGGTGAAGGTCGAGGTGGTGTTGCCCCGGACGAAGGAGTCGTCGAGCTCGAGGCCCACGATCCCCTTCTTGTTCACGCCCACCCCCAGGGTGGCCTGGGCGTAGAGGCGGGAGAGGCTGGTGTTCTGGAGGTACTGCGCCCAGTCGAGGGCGGCGTCCAGCTTCACCTCGGTGGTGTCGCCGGGGACGGCCAGGTTCACGCCCGGCCGGAAGTGGAGGATGTAGTCGGACTTGGACTGGCCGGGCGACTCGTAGATGACGTTCGAGTCATAGCGCCCCTCCAGGTCGAGGTAGGGGTGCAGCCGCCCCTCGCTGCCGCCCAGGCGCACGCCGTCGCCGGCGGCCGCGAACGCCGAGGTGGCGAGGCCGAGCACCAGCGCGGCCAGCACCACTCCCGTCACTCTGACTCCGGTCGACATGTCCTTCACGTTCCCCTCGCTGAAGACGAATCGGCTCCGCCCGGCCAGGGGGCGCGCGGCGCGATCCCCCATCTCCTCGCGACCGGGGCCTCGCCCCTGCCGCCCCCGTCGCCGGGGCTCCATCAGTGGTACTTGCTCGCCGGCGGCGGCCGCACGATCGGCGGCGGCGCGCTGAAGCCGGGGGAGTCCGGCGGCCGGCGCCGGGTCACGTCCTGGCCCGGCAGGCCATCCGGCTGCTGCACCTCGACGGTGGTCCGCTCGTCCACCACGTAGGCGAGCTGGCCGATGCACTGGTCGGCCTCGCCCTTGAGCACGCCGATCTTGGACCGGGCGATGGCGATCTTGGAGTACTCGGCGTCGGCCCCCGGGTCCCGGTTGGCGACCGCCTCGTGGAGGGCGACGTCGGCCTGCTCGGCCACCTTGAGGAGCCCCTTCACCTGCGTGAGCTTCTCGTTCACGCAGTTGAGCTTGACCACGTCCTTCTCGGCCCGGGCCTCCTCGACGCGGGTCAGCACCGCGCGGAGGTCGGCCTTCATCCGGGCGACCTGCTCGGCCGACTTCTCGAGCTTCTCGGCGTCGGACAGGCCGGTCGCCTTGGGGGCGCCGTTCTGGGCCCAGACGGGACGGGCGAGGACGGCGCAGACGGCGAGGAGGAGCGTGGCTTTCTGGCTCAAAGGGAGACCCCACCCGGGCAAAAAGCCCGAAAATCCCGCCGAGAATACCCGTCTTGGTCGAGGGCCGTCAACCGACTCCCCCCTCCCACGAACCCTGGTCAAGGAGCCCGAAGAGCGGCCGCGTCCTCACCCGAAGGAAGGACCAGGGCCTCCTCGCTGCCCGAGGCCGGCCCGTCGTCCGACCCGTCCGTCGGGGTGACCTGGCACCGCCAGCGATCGCCCGCCTTGACGAGCCGTTGCGGCACCTCCTGGGCCGACTCGGCGAACGGTTGCTGCACCCCGTCGCGCAGCCAGGCAAACCGGTAGCGCACCGCGTCTCCGTCGACGTCCTCGCTCTTCCCGCTGATCATGCAGCGGATCACTTGCCCCGCTCGGGGCGCCTCGGGCTCGAGCCGGATGCGCGCCGGGCCGGGCGGGCTGTTGAGGACCAGGCGCTCCCCGCTCCCGGCCGGACCCGCCGCCGTCCCATCGCTCGGGGTCACCGCACAGCGCCAGCGGTCGCCCTTGGCGATCCGGCTCGCCTCCATCCGGGCCGGCTCCGGCCCGGCCGGCATCGGCCGCTCGTTCCTCCACCAGGCGTAGGCGTAGCTGACGGGGTCGCCGTCCGGATCGGCCGACAGGGTGGCCACCCGGCAGAGCAGGTCGTCGGTCTTGCGCGGGCGCTCCGGCTCGATCACCACCGCCGGTGCGCTGGGGGGCGAGTTGCGGATGGTCACCTCGGCCACCGCCCTCGGGCTGTCGGCGAAGCCGTCGTTCGCCCAGGCCTCGCAGCGCCACCGCTCGCCGCGGCGGACCACGCCCTCGGGGATCGCCGGGCTGCCCTCGGAGAGCGGCTCGAGCCTGTCGTTCCGGTACCAGCGGTAGCGGACCGAGATCGGCTCCTGGTCGACGTCGCGCTGCGGCACCTGGACGTCGCAGGCGAGCGCCTGGCCGACCGTCGGCGCCTCGGGCTGGAGCAGCACCGAGGGGATGGCCGGGGGCGTGTTCTTCACCACCGCGGAGGCCACCACCGGCTGCCCGGCGTCCTCGCCGTCGAACGGGGTCACCTCCGCCGTCCAGAGCTCGCCGTGGTGGAGCACGCCGGCGGGGATGTACGCGCCCTCGTAGGGGGCGGGCAGGCCGTTCCGGAACCAGTTGATCCGGTAGGTGACCGCGTCGCCGTCGCGATCCTGGGAGGGCTTGCGGACCACGAGCTGCACGCCGCTGCGGGCGCTGGGCTCGGCCGGCTCGAGGGCGACGGTGGGGGCGCCCGGGGGGGTGTTGTCGACCGCGCACTCGGCGGCGGCGATGGGGCCGGCCAGCTCGCCGTCGGTGGGGGTGACCTCGACCCGCACCAGGTCGTGCTTGCGCAGCGACGGAGCGGCGAGCCGGGTCTGGCCTGCCGCCGAGGAGACGGACCGGCCGTTCACCTGCCAGGCGTAGCGGTAGCCGACCGGATCGCCGTCCGCGTCGGTCGAGGTGGAGGTGAGGCGGGCCTCGAGCACGGTGCCGGCCGGGACCGGGCCGTCGCAGAGCGCGACACCGGTGGCCCCGGGGGCGGTGTCGGCGATCACGGTCTCGAGCCGGGCCGGCGGGCTGTCCGCCTCGCCGTCGCTGGCGATCACCTGCACCGCCCAGCGCTCGCCCTTGCGCGGGAGGTCGCGCGGGATCTGGGCCTGGTCGGGCGGGGCGGCGTAGGGCGCCCCGTTGCGGGTCCAGGCGTAGCGGTAGGTGAGCAGGTCGCCGTCGGGGTCGGGGGGCTGCTGGATCGAGAGGGCGAGCCCGTCCACGCGCCGCGGCCGGACCGGGACGAAGGCCAGCCTCGGGGCCGGGGGCGGGCTGTTGGCGATGATCGCGGCGGCGCGGGCCACCGGGCCGAAGAGCTCGCCGTCGCCGGCCTGGACCTCGACCTCCCAGCGCTGCCCCTTCTTGAGCTGGCCGGCCGGGACCTCGGAGGCCGCCGTCCAGTAGGGCGGCTGGGCGGAGGCCGCGCTCCCGTCGGAGAGGGCCACCGGCGTGCCGTCGCGCAGCCAGCGGTACCGGTAGCGGATCGCGTCGCCGTCCGGGTCGCGGGCCGGGGTCCGGATCACCGCCGCGAGCGGGGCCGCGACGGTGGGCCGCTCGGAGGAGAAGCCCACCACCGGCGCGGTCGGGGGGGCGTCCTCGACCGCCACCTCGAAGGCCACCGGCTCACCGGCCTCCTCGGCGTCGTGGGGCGTCACCACCACCCGGATGCGCTCGTGCTTGCGGAACTCGGCGGCCGGGAGGGCGTCGCCGGTCGCGTTGATGGACCGCCCCTCGCGCGACCAGGCGATGAGGAGGGACACCGGATCGCCGTCCCGGTCCTTGGCCGGCTCCTCGATCACGACCTTGAGGGGCTCGCCGCCCCTGGGCCAGCGCGGCGTGATGGCGATCCGGGGCGGCGTGGGGGGCGTGTTCACGGCCTGCACCGTCGCCGTGGCGGGCGGGCCGTCCGCCTCGCCGTCGTTCGCCACCACCGTCACCTCGAAGCGGTCGCCCCGGGCCACCTCGCTCCCCGCCACCTCGCGGCCGTCGGCGCTCACCGGCACCGGACCGCCGTTCTTGCGCCAGGCGTAGCGGTAGGTGATCGGATCCTGGTCCGGGTCCTGCGCCGGGGCGACCAGGACCGCCCGGAGCGCGTCGCCCTTCCTCGGGCGGGCCGGCAGGATCACCACCTGCGGGGCGGTGGGCGGGGTGTTTCGCACCTCCAGCTCGGCGGCGGCGGGCGGGCCCTCCTTGGCCCCGTCGAAGGCGACCGCCTCCACCGCCACCACCTGGTGCTTGCGCGCCAGGCCGGCGGGGAGCTCGGCCGCCTCGAGCGCGAGGTTCAGGGGCTTGCCGGCCACCGACCAGCGGTAGCGGTAGGTGAGCGGGTCGCCGTCGGCGTCGGTGGCAGGCTGGGTCACCCGGGTCCGCACCGGATCGGCGCGCCGCGGCTGGGGCGGCTCGAGGGCGATGGCGAGGGGCCCGGGGCGCGTGTCCGCCACCCGCGCCTGCGCCAGGCCGGCCGGGCCCTCCAGCTCCCCGTCGCTCGCCACCACGCGCGCGGTGAGGAGCGCCCCCTTGCGCATCCGGTCGCCGGGGAAGGTCTCGCCCTGGACCCCGGTGTCCACCCCGTCGAGGAGCCAGCGGATCCGGTACTGGAGCGCGTCGCCGTCGGCGTCGACCGCCTGGCGGGTCACCACCACCCGGGCGGGCGCGGCCCGGCCCGGCTCGGCCGGCTCGATGGCGACCTGCGGGGCGCCGGGGGCGGTGTCGAGGACCCGGACCGAGGGGCCCTCCACCGACCCGCCGCCCGGGCCGGTGAGCACGAAGCGCCAGGTCTCCCCGCGCCGCGCGGTGCCGGCCGGCAGCTCCCGCCTGCCATCCAGGGCGGCCACCGGCTTGCCGTCCCGGAGCCACTGGATGCGCGGGGTGGGGATCGCCTCGTTCCCGGCGGCGTCGAGCCAGATGGCGCGCCAGCTCGCCTTGAGGGCGTCGGCGACCCGCGGCTGGCCGGGCTCGAGCTTGAGCGCCTTGTAGGTGGGGGGGTTCGGGCCGAAGCGGCCCCCGTGCCCCGGATCCCGCCCCGGGGCGGGCCAGGGGGCGAGCGCCGTCGCCGTGCCGAGCCGGGGAGCGCGCAGCGCCTGCAGATCGCCGCCCGGCAGGCCGACGAAGGCGGAGAGGGTGCCGTCCTGGGCGAGGTCGTAGAGGAGCGGGCTGGCGGTGACCTCCCCGATGCCGCCGAGCGCGGCGGGGAAGCCGGTGAGCGGCTTGCCGGTGTGCGAGAAGGCGTAGAGCGTCCCGTCCGCGGAGGCGACCACCACGTCCAGGCCCCCGTCGCGGTCGAGGTCGCCGATGGCCGGGCCGCCGAAGAGCCGCCCCCCGGCCCTGACCGGGAACCCGGGGAGGGTGACGCCGGTCCGGTCGACCGCGTAGACGGTCCCGTCCGCGGAGGCGAAGACGACGTCGAGGCGGCCGTCCCCGTCGAGATCGGCCACCGCCGGCCCCTCGTAGAGCCGGTACTTCGCCGCCACCGGGAAGCCGGGGAGCGCGGCCCCCTTGGCGTCGACCGCGTAGAGGTTGAAGTCCTGGCTCGCCACGAGGAGGTCCATCTCGCCGTCGTCGTCCAGGTCCACGAAGACCGGCGCGCCGGTGACGGAGAAGTGGGTGACGAGCGGGAACCCCGGCCGCTCCCGGCCGCCGGGGTCGAGCACGTGCACGCGCCCGTCGTCGCAGCCGACCGCCAGCGACCGGCCGCCGGCGAAGTTGGAGACCGAGATCGTGCTCGTCACCGGGCGCCCGACGTTGAGCGGGAACCCGCGCGCCTCGAGCCCGTTCCGCTTGAAGGCGTGGATCCGGCCCCGGTCGTCCCCCACCAGGAGCTCGGGCCGGCCGTCGCCGTCCACGTCGCCGAAGGAGACGCCCGCCCGGGCCCGGCCGCCGAGCTGGACCGGGAAGCCGGGGAGGACCGAGCCGCTCCAGAGGAAGAGCTTCCCGCCGGTGGTCACCACCGCGATCTCGGGCCGCCCGTCGCCGTCCATGTCCGCGGCCGCGGCGCCACCCGCTGCGCTCTCCTCCGCGCCGAGCGACACGGGAAACCCGCTGGGCGTGCTCCCGTCGGCCCGGAAAGCGGTGAGGAGCTCGCCGGCGGGGACCACCACCGCCGGGGCGCCGCCCAGGGTCACGCCGATGGCGGGGTGCGAGACCTTGCCGCCCGCCTCGCGGGGGAAGTTGGAGAGCGCGCTCGCCCCGAGGGCGACGGCGAGGAGGATCGCGTGCATGGGCATCCCTAGGAGCGCTCCACGAGCTTCCGGCTGGTCTCCCGCAGGCGGCCCGAGAGCACCCGGGCGATGTTGATGACCACGAAGGTGAACCCGTCCCGCGAGCGCTTGCGGAAGGCGGCGAAGTTCTCGGCGGTGAGCTCGAGGGCCAGGGCCCGGCCCCGCGCCCGCACCGTGGCGGAGCGCATCTCGCGATCCACCAGGGCCATCTCGCCGAAGGACTCGGGGGCGGAGAGGACCGAGAGCACCTGCCCGGACGGGCCGCGGCCGTCGGCCACCACCTCCACCTCGCCCTCCACCAGGACGAAGAGCGAGGCCCCCAGCTCGCCGGCGTGGAAGACCGCCTCGCCCGGCTCGAGGGGCCGCGGACGCGACAGCTCGGAGAGGACCTCGAGCTCGGCTGGGGAGAGGAGCTCGAAGAGCGGTGAGCGCCGGAGGGCGGCGACCTTGTCCAGGCTCATGGCTTGCGGCGACCGGAGGGGGCGGGCGGGGCGGGCGGCGCCGGGAGCCCGCCCCGGCGGGGCCCGAGGAGGTACTCCTCGAAGCGGCGATCCCCCTCGTCGACGGTCAGGGCCAGCCCCTCGCGCGCCGGCTCGAGGAACGCCACCCCGCGCGGCCGGCCGACGGTGTAGACGGCCAGCGCCTTCACGTCCAGGTTGGCGCCCTGCGCGTCGTCGGCCAGGGCCACCGCGTAGGCGGCCCGCTTGTCGTCCTGGTGCCGCCAGTAGAGGAAGGCGTCGCCCGCCGCGCACTCGAACCGCCCCCCCGCCTCGGCGAGGAGCGCGGTCCGGCGGGCGGCGGCCTCGGCGAGCTCGCGCCCCGCCCCGTCGGCCTCGGCCCGGAGCTGGCGGGCCCGGGCCCGGCGCTCCTCGGCCTCCTTGAAGAGCCGCTCCGCCTCGCGGCGGATCCGGCCGGAGCGGACCGTGCGCTCGGCGGAGAGCAGGGAGCGCTCGAAGCTCCGTCCCCAGGTGGCCTCCACCTCGTCCCAGAGCTGGCCGCGCTTGCGGTCCTCGGCCGCGTACTCCGACGCGAGCAGGTCGTGCTGGCGCTCCGCGGTGCGCAGGGCCGCCTCGGCCTGGCCGCGGGCCCTGCCGTCCAGCGGCTCGCGCCCGGCGCCGGTCGCCTCGCGCCGCTCCTCGAGCGTGCGCTCGGCCCCGCCCAGGCGGACCCAGAGGTCGGAGGTGCGGAAGCGCTGCTCCTCGAAGCTCCCCACCAGCTCGAGGGCCCGGTTCTCCAGGGCCTGGGCCTCGGCCCCGAGGGTGGTGGCCTGATCCTCGGCGTCCCCGGCGGCGGAGAAGGTGTCGACCGCGGCGCGCTGGGCCAGCTCGGAGCGGAGCTCCATCAGCTCGCACTGGCCCACCAGATCCTCGTGCCGGGCCCGGGCGTCGCGGACCGCCTCGACCGCCTTGCCGTACTCGGACCACCAGGCGGCGAAGGGCGCGCTCTGGAGCAGCTCTCGGAGATCGCCGAGGGTGACCGCCTTCATCCGGGCCTCAGTTCACGGGCGAGAAGACGAACGGGTACTCGACCGTGACCGGGCCCGACGGGTGGAACTGGGTGCGCCAGGTCCGCATCGTGTTCACGATGCAGGTGGCCACGTCGGGGGAGCCGACCGAGTTCAGGGCGGCGGTGATGTCGGAGAGGCCGCCGGTCTCCAGGATGGTGAAGCGGATGGAGATCTTGCCCTTCAGGGCGGGGTTGCGCTTGAGGGCGTTCTCGTAGCAGGCCTTGATGAGCCCCATGCGGGCGCGCACGAAGGCGCCGAGCTTCTGCTGGTCGATGTCGGCGGAGTCGACCTCCGCCTCCTCGGCCGCGACCGAGCCCGTGACCCGCACCTCGCTCTTGGCGCCGTAGCCGACCTTGCCGCCGCCGCTGGTGGCCAGGTCGCCGATCGAGGCAGCCCCGCCCTGCCCGCCGCCCTTCCGCCCGCCCCCGGCGCCCGGGTCGGTGGCGACCGCCACCCCGCCCGCGCCGGAGAGGGCGGTGGCCACGTCGCCGATGCCGCCGCCGGAGCCGAACACGTCCGCCACCGCGCCCGAGCCGGTCCCCGGCCCGAGGGCGCCGAGCACCTTGAGGATGCCCTTCGACTGCACCGCCTTGGCGACCGCCGCGGCGCGGGCGGCCTTGCGGGCGGCGGCCTGGTCCGCCGTCTCGGCCTTCTTCTCGACCGGCTTCTTCTCCTCGACCTTGGCCTCGGCCGACGCCTCGGCCTTCTTCTCCTCCACCCGTGGGCGCTCGGGCATCTTCTCCGGGACGAGCACCTTGGCGTAGCGGTCGGGGATCTCCTCCAGCGTCACCTCGGTCGGGACATCGGTGTTGGCGAGGGCGACGTAGATGCTCGAGTGGAGCAGGAGCGAGGCGAGGAGCACGGTGACGAAGGTCCGGTCCATGCTCCGGAAGTGGTTCCCCTTCGCCTCCTTGGGGAGGACGGGCCGCGGCGCCTCGGGCGGCGGGGTGACGAACTGCCAGAGCAGCGTCACCTCGCCGAGGACGAGCTTGCCGCGCTGGTCCTCCTTGACCGGGACGGCGTAGCTCGCCCCCTGGGCCTTGGCGAGCCCCTGCGAGACGAGCGCGCCCAGCTCGGCCGCGCCCTGCGGCCCCTGGATCCGGCCGTCCGCGCCGTCCTGGAAGAGGAGCAGGTAGCGATCCCCCTGCCAGGCGAAGACCTGGAGGGAGGCGGGCAGGTCCGACTGCGGGACGACGATGGTGTTGCGGGGGGAGGTGCCGATCGTGACCGCCTGGCGGGCGGGGAGCACGCGCTCCTCGACGATCTTGCCGCCCTGGATGACGCCGACGCGGAGGACCTTGCCCTGCTGAGCCATCGCGGTTCCCGCCCCGACCCGAGCCTCTAGAACGGCTCCTTCTCCACGGCGCTCTTCACCTTGGGAAGGAACGGCTCGGAGCGATCCAGGTCTCCGTAGTTCAGGTTGGCCCGGGGCATGAGGAACATCGCCTGGGGCTTCTGGATGCGGCCCTCGACCTTCATCTCCTCGAGGCGCAGGATCTTCCGCGGGGCCGCCTTCCTCTGCTGCTGCGGTTGCTTCGCCTCCGCCGCCAGGGCGGGGGCGCCGAAGATGGTTAGCACGGCCGCGGAGAGCGCCACAAGCGTGCGAGATCCCTTCATCTGTCGCCCCTTTCCTCACCCGTGGTGCCGGCCGGCGCGGCGGCCGCTGCCTTCCCGGAGGCGGTGTCCGGAGCCCCCGCCGCGTCCTTCGCCGGGGCGGACGGCTCGGAGGCCGGCGCCGCGGCGGCGGGCCGGTCGGCGGGCGGCGGCGCGGCAGGCGAAGCCTCCGGCGCGGAGGCCGGCGGGGGATCGACCGCGGACGGCGCGGCCCCCGCGGAGGTTCCCGCCGGCGGGGCGCCGGGGGACGGCGCGGGATCGGGAGCCGCCGCCGGCGGCGCGGCGATCGCCGGGGGGGCGGCGGCGTCGGGAGCCGGGGCCGGCGGGGCGTCGACGGTCCCCGCCGCCGGGGCCGGCGCCGCGGCCACCGCTGCCGCGGCAGCCGCCTTGCGAGCGGCCTCCTCCTGCTCCCTGCGCTCCGCCTCCTCCTTCTTCTTCGCCTCCGCCTCCTTGCGCAGGCGGTCGCGCTCCTCGCGGGCGATGCGCTTCTTCTCCCGCTCGATGGCGCGGGACGCGTCGCGCCGGTACTCGGCCACGCGCGGGTCCTGGCCGCCCTTGGCCTCGTAGGCGTCGAAGAACCCGACCGCGGCGTCGAGGCGGGCGAGCGTCGGGGTCCCGGCCTTCTCGCCGTCGAGGTAGAGGACGGCGAGGTCGAACTGCACCTCCACCATCCCGGGCTCGAGCTCGAGCGCCTTGCGGTAGGCCGCCTCCGCCTTCTCGAAGTCCTTGGCGCCGCGGTACGCGTTCCCCAGGTCGAGCCAGGCGGAGGCGCTCCCCGGGGCGTAGCGGACCGCCGCCTCCAGGGCGGTCACCGCCGCGGCGTAGTCCTCCGCGTCGGCGAGGAGCGCGCCGTAGTTGACGTGGGCCTCGGGGTAGTCGGGGCGGAGGGCGGCGGCGGTCCGGAAGCACTCGAGCGCCTGGAGCCGGTTGCCGAGGGCGGTCTCGACGAACCCGAGCCGGTTCCAGACCGCCGGGTCGGTGGCGTCGATCTGGCGCGCGTTCTCCAGCACCATCCTGGCCAGCTCGTACCGCTTCTTCCGGTGGTAGACGGTGGCCAGGTTCACCATGGCGGCCACGTTCTTCTCGTCCGCCTTGAGGACGCGGCGGGCTTCCTCCTCCGCTCCCTCGAGCTTCCCCTGGGCGAGGAGCGCCTCCGTCAGCGCGTTGCGCAGCCCGACCGCCTCGGGCGCCTTCTCCAGCCGCGCGCGCATGGCGAGCTCGGCCTGCTCGGGATGGCCGGCCCGCAGGTCGAGCCGGACCAGGTTCTGGGCGGCCGGCCCGAAGCCGGGCTCGCCCTCGAGCACCTTCCCGTAGGCCTCCCGGGCCCCGGCCTCGTCGCCCTGCCGCTCCCGGAGCAGGCCGGCGTCGAACCCGGCCCAGGAGAGGGCGGGGTCGTCGGCATAGGCCCGCTCGAAGGCGGCCAGCGCCGCGGCCGCATCGCCCTGCTGCTCCAGATGGACCCCCGCGGTGAAGGACTGCTGCGCCCGCTGCTTGGGATCCTCGACGGCGGAGGGCGCGGCCGCGCCTCCGGGCGGCGCGCCGCCGGCCGGCCGCCCGCCCCCCTCCACCGCCGGGGTGCCGATCTCGACGCTCCCTTCCCCGGGGTGCTGGCCGCCCGCGCAGCCGAGCGCCAGGGCGACCACGAGCGCGGCCGGCGCCGGGAGGGTCCTGCGGAGCGTGTCGAACGCGCCTCTCATCCTCGGCTCCTGGTCCTCACCGCGCCCCGCCCGCCGCGGGCGCGGCCTCGCCCGCCGGCGGCCCGGGGTCCGCGCCCGGCGCCGCCCCAGCGGCGGCGACCGCGGGGGCGGGGGCGGGGCTGGCGGCGGACGGCCCCTTCTCGCCGCCCTCCGGGGCGGCCGGCTCCGGCGCGGCCGGAGCGGGCTCGGCCTCCGGGGCCGGCGGCGGGCGCCGGGTGGGCCCCTCGGGCGTGTCGGCGAAGGCCGCCGGGGCGACGTCGTCGGTCACCAGCCGCCCCTTGGGGTCCTTCAGCACCGGATACTCGGCCGGGCGGTAGCGCGCCAGGGACTCGCTCACCTTCTTCGTCCACTCGTTCTTCACGTGGAGCTTGCGGGCCGCCTCGATGGCGTCGACGTAGACCTTCACCGCCTGATCCTCGTAGGGCTGGGCGGCGTTGCTGAGCGCGTCCTGGTAGGCGGCCAGCATCTCCTCGTCCTTCTTGACCTCGGGCGGGATGGGGGCGTCGTAGAGGGTCTGGGCGAGCCGCTCGAGCAGGTAGGCCTTGCGGTAGAAGGCGGCCAGGATCCAGTCCGGCCGCTTGTAGCGCATCACCTCGTCGTACTCGGGCGCGACCTTCTTCGCTTCCGCGAGCTTCGCCTCCAGCGCCTTCTTGAGCTTCTTCGGATTGCTGGTGGGCGGGAGGGTGATCTTGTCGTACCGCTCGAAGTCGTACTCCGCCAGGCGGAAGCGGGCCTCGGCGGCGGCGGCGGCGGCGCGGGGAGCGGTCTCGGGCTTGAGCCCGCGGACGGCGAACTCCCGCACCGTCGCCGCGTAGGCGGCGCGCGCCTCCTGGTCCCGCTTCAGCTCCTTCTGGGCGAGCCCGATCTTGAGCTGCGCCTGGACCAGCAGCTCGTGCTCCTTGGAGCGGGCGAAGCGGCGGCTGAAGTCCTGGAGGGCCTGGATCTCCCGCTTCCAGTCGGAGGTCTTCTCGTAGACCAGGGCGGCGTGGAACTGGGTCCGCGCGGCGTCCTCCGCGTCCGGGTAGAGCTTGGCGTAGCGGGCGAAGGCGCCGGCCGCCTCCTCGTAGCGCTGGAGGTTCTCGAGCGACCGGGCGGCGTTGTAGAGCGCGTCCTTGCGGTGCTTCGAGCCCGGGTAGCGCTCGACCAGGAGCAGGTACCGGTCCACCGCCTTGTCGAAGTCGTAGGTGTTCTCGGCGTTCCAGCCCACCCGGAAGAGCGCCTCGTCCGCCAGGGTGGACTTCGGGTACTCGACCGAGATCCGCTCGTAGAGCCGGAGCGCGCTCTCGAAGCGGCGCGCCCCCTCGTAGCAGCTGGCGGCGTTGTAGAGCGCCTTGTCGGCGAACTCGTGCTTCGGGTCCTCCTGCACCAGGGCGATGAAGAGCTTGGCCGCCTCCTCCCACTGCTTCGCCTCCATGAGCTGCATGGCCCGGTTGAACCGGCCGCCGAGCTTGAACTTCTGGAGGGTTGCGCCCAGGGCCGCGTTCCGGCCCACGTCCGCGGTCTGGAGGCGGGCGGAGGCCTGCTCCACCGCCGCCCAGTCCTTCATGGTGAGGTAGCTCTCGATGATCAGGTTGGCCGAGAACTGGGCCACCGGGTCGGCCGGCCAGCGCGAGACCACCTCCTCGAACCGGCAGCGGGCCTCGTCGTAGTCGTTGTACCGGTAGAAGACCTCGGCCGCCTTGTAGGCGATGGCCGGGGCCTTCTCGTGCGCCGGGAGCCGGTCGAGGAAGGCGTCCGACTCCCGGACCAGGTTCTGGTAGGCGGCCGGGAGGGGCTCCCGCTCGACCTTCTCCGCGTCCTTGCGGTCGGTGGAGAGGAGCACCTTGTGCTCGGGCAGCTCGCCGGCCCGCTGGAGGCGCGTGATCTCGCCCTCCCAGGAGATGACCGCCGAGAGCGCCGCCTCCGCCTGGAACTGGGTGCTGGCGGGATCGTCGCGCACCTGGGCGTAGACCCGGGCCGCCTTCTCGAAGTCGAGCGCGTTGTAGAGGCAGTCGGCCCAGTTGTAGGTGAGCTCGTGCGCCTGCTTGGAGTGGGGGAAGCGCTCCAGGTAGGCCCCGTAGGCGCGGGCGGCCACCCGGTACTCGGCCACCGCCGCCTCGAGCCGCCCGTCCAGCTTGTACTGCTGGGCCTGGGCGTGGTGGAAGCTGGCCGCCCGCAGCAGGCTCTTCTCGGAGAGCTCCCGCACCGCCGTCACCAGGTCCGGGTCCCCCCGGTTCTTCTCCCACCAGGGCGTGCCCTCGGCGTAGGCGGCCACCAGCGCCTCGCGCTCCGCCGCCTCCTTGTCGAACTGCCGGTCGCGCGACCAGCAGAGCACGATCTTGGCCTGGATCCGCGGGGCGTCGGCCGAGAGCGGGTCCTTCTCCAGCACCGCCTTGTAGGCGGCCACCGCCTGGGCGTACTTGGTCTCGTCGAAGTAGACGTCGCCGAGGCGGGAGTAGATCTCGCCCTCGTAGGGCCGGCCGCCCAGGGCGCCGAAGAAGGCCCGGGCCCGCTCCACCCCGCCCCACTTCTCGTCGGCGAAGCTGATGGCGGTGTACTGGATCGCCTCGGGCCAGACGTCGCCGTTCGGCTTCTCGCCCGTCTTCATGGCCACCGCCACGTAGTGGTCGAGGAGCTTGCCGAAGGACTCCACCGCCCGCTGGAAGTCGTCCATGCGGTAGTAGGTCCACCCCAGCTTGTAGATGGCCCGGGCGTAGAGCGGGTGCTCGGGGTAGGCGTACATCTTCGAGAACGCCTCGGCCGCCTTCTTGAGCGAGTCCGCCTTCACCTCGTCGAAGTGCCAGTCGCCGAGCCGCACCCAGGCCTCGGGGACGAACGGGCTGTCGGGGAAGCGCTCGATCAGGCTGGCGTAGGCGGCCTGGGCCTCCTCCCCCTGCCCCATCTCCCCCAGGCAGTAGGCGAGCAGGTAGGTGATCCCGTGGATGAAGCGGTACTCCGGGAACCCGGTGATCAGCCGCTGGTACAGGGCGATCGAGGGGGCGTAGCTCTTCACCGGCTCGGGCGGGGGCTCGCGCCCCTCGGCGATCGCCTGGCGCGCCTCCTCGCGGTGGGCGGCGATGGCGACGTTGAAGTCGTCGTTGGCCTTCTCGTAGTAGAGCTCGGCCAGCCGGAACATCGCGTCCGGGGTGAACTCCGGGTCGTCCGGGTAGCGGGCCAGGAACTCCTCGAAGCGGACGATGGCCGCCTCGCGCTCGTTCCGCTCCAGGACCTCGAGGTCCTTGATCGCCTGCTCGTAGTGCTCGGAGAGGAAGCGGCGCTTCTCGTCCGCCTCCTTGCGGACGATCTGCTGCACCTCGACCCGGAAGGCCTTGCCCTCCTCCTCGAAGCGCCTGATCGACGCCTCCAGCTCGGCCATCCCCTCGTCGGGGGCCACCGGCGGGCGGGGCGCGAGGGGCGCGGCCGCCGGGGCGGACGCCGCCGGCCGCGCGGCGGGCCGGTCGCGGCAGGAGGAGTACCCGCTGGCGGGCGCGGCCGCCAGGGCGGCGGCGGGGGCGAGCGCGGCCAGGGCGGCCAGGAGGGGGCGCACTAGTCCACCTCCCGGAGCAGCTCGCGGTAGTCCTGGTCGATCTGCTGGAGCTCGAAGGCCTTCTGCTGCGCGAGCTGCTGGATCTTCTCCAGCCGGGCGCGCTTGCGGGCCCAGGCCACGTCCACCAGCCCGACGTCCGCCTTGAGCACCAGGCGGTAGAACTGGCTGCGGACGGCGCTGAAGGAGCGGAAGGCGATCCGCCCCACCAGCTCCTTCGCCTCGCCCTGCACCCCGTCGAGCGCCTCGGCCTGGGCCGAGACCGTCTGCTTCTCCTGGTCGACCCGGGCCTTGAGGGCGCTGGCCCGGCGGCCGGCCTCGGCCCGGACCTGGTCCGCCACCGCCCGGGCGCGCCCCTGGTCGGCGCCGAGCCGCTCGGCGAGCGCCCCGGCGCGATCGATGCGGGCGATGGCCCCGGCGTCGAGCCGGCCCCGGGTCGCCCCCAGGAGCTCCCGCTCGCGGGCGAGCAGGGCCAGGTACCGATCGCGGAGCCGCGCCTCCTCCTCGAGCGCCTGCGCCCCGGCGGCCGCGTCGCGGGCCAGGGCCAGGTCGCGCTTGATGCCGCGCAGCTCCTCGTCGTAGACGCCGGTCTGCTCGCGGTGCTTCCGCAGCTCGTCCGCGACCTCCTGGCGCCCCTCGGCGTCGGCCGCGATCTCGCCCCGGTGGGCGCCGAGCCAGGCCTCCGACCCGGCGATCGCGGCGCGGGCGCCGTCGATCTGGTAGCCGAGGCGGAACGCCGCCTGGTCGGCGGCCTCGATCCGGACCCGCATCCGGTCGAGCCGGGCGACCACGTCCTCCCGCGTCCGCGGCAGGGCGTCGAGCTGCCGCTCCAGGGCGAGCCGCTCGCCGTGGACCCGCTCCACCTCGGCCCGGGCCTCGGGGTCGAGGGCGGGCAGCGCCGCCTCCAGGGCGGCGGTCGCCGCCGCCCCCTCGAGCGCCGCGGCGGCGTTGCCGAGCGCCTGGGCGGTGGCGAAGGACTCGTGCAGGAGGGGGAAGGCGTCCAGGCCCCCGCCGCGCGCCAGCACCGCGGTGAGCCGGTCGGCGAGCGCGTCCGCCTCGAGCAGGTCGCGCCGGCCCCCATCCAGTCCGGCCGCCAGGCCGAGCGCCACCGCCACCTCCTTCTGCGTGCTGGCCCACTTCACCGCCGCCGGGGGGAGGACGGTGGCCGCGTCGAAGGTGTTGCCCGAGTGGCCGATGAGGTCGTTGAAGTAGCGGACCGGGTCCTCGTGCATCGTGAGGATGGCGTCGATCTCGTCGCGGACCGGGGCGTAGTCGTTGATCACCCGGCTGTAGGCCTCGGTCGCCTCGGAGTAGCGCCCGAGCCGCAGCAGGAGGTGGCCCTCGAGGACGGTGGCCTCGGGCGCGAGCAAAGACTCCGGGGAGAGCTCCACGATCACTTCCGCGGTCCGGAGCGCCGCCTCGTACTGCCCCGACTTCACGTAGCCCCAGGCGATCTCGTAGAGCGCGTCGTCGAAGTGGCGCGAGTCGCGGGGGACGCGCTGGTAGGCGTCCAGCGAGGCGGCCGGATGGCCGAGCTCGGCCTCGACCCGGCCCAGGGCGAGCGCGCAGAGCTCCACCACCTCGCGCTGCCGCGCGTCGGTGGCGGCGACGCCGCCGCAGGCGGCGAACCGCTCCCCGGCGCTGGCCAGGTCGCCCCTCCCGATGAGGAGCACCCCCTGGAAGTAGGCGGCCTGCTGGAGGAACGGGGCGGGGACGGCGGCGAAGGCGGCCATCGCCCGCTCGAACCGGTCGTCGGGCGCGAGATCGGCGCGCTGGTAGACCGCCTTGGCGGCCAGGTAGCGGATCTCGGGGGGCGGGTTGCCGCCGAAGGTCCGATCGGCCTCGGCGAGCAGCTGCTCGACCACGTCTCCCCGCCCCTCCTTCACCGCGCAGTCGAGGGCGCCGACCAGGGCGTCCCCCCGGTGCTCGGGCGCACCGAGGGTCAGGTACTGCCCGTAGCTGGCGCGCGCGGCCGCGCAGGTCCCCTGCCGGCGGAGCGCGTCCCCCAGGTAGAAGAGGGCGGTGGGAAAGTCGCGGCTCGCCCGGAAGGCGGGCTCGTCCACCGCGTCGCTCACCAGCACGGCGGCGTGGAGCCAGTCGCCGAGCAGGTACTGGGTCTCGCCCTCGGCGAACTTGCGCGCGGCGCGGATCGCCGCCGACTCGTCGGGGCGCAGGGCGGTGGTCTCGAGGAGGGTGAGCCGCTCCTCGACCCGGGTCGCCTCCCGCTCCGCGTCGGCGAGCGCCTCGGCCCGCACCACCGTGGGCAGCAGCGCGACGGCCGCCAGCGCGGCCGCCGCGGTGCGAGGACCGCGAAAGCTCACTTGCCGGTGCCTTCCGCCGGGTTTGCCCGCCGGGCGGACTCCTCCCGCTGCACGTCGACGTCGTACCGGATCGCCGGGCGGTCCTTGAGCTCCGCGGTGAGTCCGCCCTTCTCGAAGCCCACCACCTTGATGGTGTTCATCTTCCCCGGCTCGGCGTTGAACGTGTACGCCGACTGGACCTTGAACTTGTAGCCCTCGAGGTAGCTGAAGACCCCGAAGCCGTGGCCGCGGTAGACCATCTGGACGGAGATCTGGTGGTTCCCGGGGACCACCCGGCCGCTGAAGATCTCGAACTCCTCGCGCTTCTCGAGATCGCCCTCCACGTCCACCTTGCTGTAGACGGGCGCGCCGTCGAGGGCGTACGAGACCGACTCGAGGTAGAACGACGAGCCCATCTCGTTGCGGTGGACCAGGACCGCCTTTGCACCAGTGGTGATATCGCCGCCGATGACCATCTCCTGCAGGTTCATCAGGCGGGCCTTGGTCCGGAAGATCTTCTCCTTGAGATCGGAGACCCGCTCCTCCAGGGTGCGGACCTGGAGCTCGTTCCGCTCCTCCGCGTTCATGGCCGGCTGGGCCGCGGCGGGCGTCGGCGCCGCGGGCGACGCCGCGCTCGGCGCCTGCGCGAACGCGAGTCCCGGAAGGAGCATGCAGCTGGCGGTGATGAACCTGAGATAGCGCACCACGATCGACCCCGCTTCCCGAGAAAAACCCCGGGGAATCAACGGCCAAGGAACCCGCTATATACCACAGGTCCTCGCCGGGATGGATGCACCCCGGCCCTCGAGATCCCCCCTTCGGGAGGCCTAGCTGCCCTTCTTGAGCTCGGTGAGGACCAGCTTGGCGACCGCCTTCAGGGTGTCGAACACGCCGACCCCGGTGGGCGCAACCGCCTGGAACTCGGGTACGTTGCGGGGGTTGATGAGCCGGTGCAGCTCCTCGACGGTGGCGATGTTGGGGAGGTCGCGCTTGTTGTACTGCACCACGTACGGGATCTTGGCGAGGTCGTACCCTTGCTCACCCAGGTTCACACGCAGGTTCTCGACCGACTCGAGGTTCGCCTCCATGCGCTCGATCTGCGAGTCGGCCACGAACACCACCCCGTCCACGCCCTTGAGGATGAGCTTGCGGGAGGCGTCGTAGAACACCTGGCCCGGGACCGTGTAGAGGTGGAAGCGGGTCTTGAAGCCGCGGATCTCGCCGAGCGAGAGCGGGAGGAAGTCGAAGAAGAGCGTCCGCTCGGTCTCGGTCGCGAGGGAGATCATCTTGCCCTTCGCGTCCGGGTTGGTCTTCGCGTAGACGTACTGGAGGTTGGTCGTCTTCCCGCAGAGGCCGGGGCCGTAGTAGACGATCTTGCAGTTGATCTCGCGCGAGCTGTAGTTGATGAAGCTCATGGTCACTCGCTGAAGAGGTTGTCGATGTCGTCGTCGGTGATCTCGGCGAACGGGCTGGCGGCCCCGGGCGTCGCCTGCTTCTTCGCGAGCACCTCGAACACCTTCGCCAGCTCCTCTCCGGCCTTCTTCACCCTCAGGCGCACGAGCCCCAGCGAGCTCTTGGCATCGAAGATGACGACCAGGACCACCCGGCCGCCCACGATGCTCATGTGGAGCGACTCCTTCTCGCCCTCGTGGAACTGGTTGGGGAACTCCTTCTCCCCGATGAGCTTGGCGAGCCCGCCCATCGCCGCCACGTTCCCGGCGGTGAGGGAGGCGAGCGAGGTCGTGTCCAGGTTCTGGGCCTGACCGCTCGACGCGATGAGCTGCCCGTTCTTGTCGACGAGGAAGACGACCTTGGCGTTCGCGTCGCGCGTGAGCCGGTCGCAGATCCCGGCGATCAGCCGGAACTCCTCCTCGTACATCACCAAGCCGGAATTCATGGGATCGGGCTCTCCGCGAGGATCCGAGTCATGGCCGAATACCAGGGAAACGCGCGGCTTTCAATCCCGCAAGGACGCGTGATCAAGGCGGACCGGCTCCGCTCTCCGAGTCCGCCTCACGCCCGGTGAGGGGCGGGTAGGCGAAGCTGGTGTAGACCGATATCACACCGCGGTGCTGCGCCCCTGCGCTCCGGTGGGCCCCGGCCACCACCACCAGGCGCGCCGTGGACCAGGTGGCGGTGCAGTCCCCGCCGATCCGGTCGGGCCCCTCCGGCGGGCACTCCGTGAGGGGGGCCCGCCCGACCTCCCCCTCGAGCCGGGCGGCCAGCTCGCGCCAGGCGGCGAGCGCCCCCCGATCGTCCCGCGGGGCCAGGTGGACCTCGGTCACCACCGCCGCCCGGCCGCCCCGGAACTCGACCACGCAGGAGAGGACCTCCGGGTCGCCCAGGGGGCAGCCGAGGTAGGTGGTCGTCCCCTCGTCCCTGGCGACCGCCGTCGCACCCTGGCGGTCGAGGACCTGCTCCACGTCGCGGCGGAGCCGCCCCAGCGGCACGCCCGCCACCACCGGCGGCGCGGCCGGGTCGTACTCGACGCGCAGCACCGCCGTCGCCTGGCCCTCGCTCCCGGACACGCGCGAGACCCCCACCGTCCAGGGGGCGCGGATCCAGGTGGCGAGGGGGGCCTGCGGGCCGCCCGGGGCCGGCTCGGCGCGCCGCGCGGGTGCGCCCATGGCGGCCTCGACGGCGGAGAGCAGCGCCGCCCGGTCGCGGTCGGGGACCTCGACCTGCGCGGCGTAGAGCCCGCCCGGGCCGAAGATCAGCCAGCAGGGCGCGACCGCCGGGGCACCCGGGCACCGATCGGCCAGGAGCGTGTCCGGGTCGCCCGGCGCCGGCCGGACCTCGACGCCGGCCGCCTCCAGGGCGCGCTCGGCGTCCTCCCGCGCCCCGCCGAACGGGAGGCCGAAGGCGCGGGCGCCGCTCGGCGCCTCCATCCGCGCCCCCGGCCTGGCGCCCGTGCCGGCGCCCGCCGCCGCGCACCCCGCGCCGCCGAGGGCGACGAGGACGGCGGCGAGCGGCGAGGCCCGGCGGATGAGGATCATAGCTCTCGGCGGCCGGCGAGCGCGCGCGCCAGCGTCACCTGGTCAGCGTATTCGAGATCCCCGCCCATGGGAACGCCCTGGGCGATCCGCGTCACCTTGAGTCCGAGGGGCTTGAGCAGCTTGGTGAGGTAGAGGGCGGTGGCCTCGCCCTCGACGTCCGGGTTGGTGGCCACCACGATCTCGTCCGCCGGCTCCCGCTCCAGGCGGAGGAGGAGCTCGCGGATCTTGAGCTCGCCCGGGCCGATCCCGTCGAGCGGCGAGAGCGCGCCGTGCAGGACGTGGTAGCGGCCGCGGAACTCGTGCGTCCGCTCCACCGCGAGAAGATCGGGGACGCCCTCCACCACGCAGACGATCCGCGGGTCGCGCCGGGGATCGCGGCAGATGGCGCAGGGGTCCTGGTCGGTGAGGGTCTGGCAGGCGGAGCAGAGCCGGACGTCCCGCACCACCCCGGCGATCGCGGCGGCGAGGTCGCCGGCGTAGCCGGACCCGGCCTTGAGGATGTGGAAGGCGAGCCGCTGGGCGGTCTTCTCGCCCACGCCGGGGAGCTTCGCCAGCTCCTTCACCAGCCGGGCGATGGGATCGGCGACCGCCATGGGCCGCTAGCCGCTGATGCCGGGCAGCTTGATGCCGCCGGTGGCCCTGTTCATCGCCTCGTCCGAGGCGGCCCGGGCCTTCTCCACCGCCGCGTTCACCGCCGCGGTGACCAGGTCCTCGAGCAGGGCGCGATCGCCGCCCTCCATCGCCTTCGGATCGATGGCGAGCCGGGTGATCTCGCACCGGCCGTTCATGGCGACCTTCACCAGCCCGCCGCCGCTCTCGGCCTCGACGCCGAGGTCGCCCAGCTTCTCCTTGGCGTCGGCCATGGCCTTCTCGAGCTTGCGGGCCTGGCGCATGAGGTACTGGATGTCCATCAGATCTCCTCGGGGGCCGTGCCCCCGCCCCGCCGGCGAGGCCGTCGGGGCCCCGCCCCGAGTCGGCGGGTCCCGTGATCGCGCGCGCCGGCGTGCACCGGTGCGCGCGCGATCCCCGCCGGGACGGACCGCGTCCCTCCCCGGCCTTCGGCCGGGGACCCTCCCTGCATCGCGAGTCGCTCGGGGCTCACAGCTCCTCGATCTTGTCGATGCCGCCCTCCAGGATCTTGGCGGCCTCCTTGATGTTCGGGTGGGCCCGGGCAGCGTCGCGCACGCGCTGCGCCCGGGCCATCCGCTCGGCGGCGTCGGCGGCGGCGATCGACGGGGCGGCCGCGCCCGGGCCGGCCTCGCCCGCCGGGGGTGCGCCGGCCGCCACCGTCACCGCGAGCCGGGTGGGCCGGCCGAAGAAGCGGGCGAAGACCCCCTCGATGTCCGCCCGCCGCCGCTCCACGTTCTGGGCGTGGAGGCCGGGCGGGAGCTGGATGCGGACCTCGCCCTCGCCGAGGGCGAGGAGCGCGGCCTGCTTGAGCGCCGAGGCGGCGCTCGGGCTCTCCTTCTCCACCTCCTCGACCGCGGCGCGCCAGCGCTCGGCGGGGCCGGCGTCGGCGGCCGGGGCCGGGTCGGGCGCGGGGGCCGGAGCCGGCGGGGCGGGGGCCGCGGCGGTGCCGAGCCTGGACAGGTCCCGCCAGCCGCCCTCGGCGGCCGGCGCGGCGGGTGCGGGGACCGCGGCCCGAGCCGGCGGGGCCGCGGTCGGCGGCGGATCCCGCGGCGGCGCCGGGGAGCGCAGGGCGGGGAGCGGCGCGCCGCGGGCCAGCGCCTCGACCCGGGCGAGGAGCTCGGAGACCTGCGCCCCGGGGGCGAGGAACACGCCCTCGAGCAGCGCCACCTCGAGCGCGTAGCGCGGCTGCTCGGCGGCCTTCACGTCCACCACCGCCCGCTGCGCCAGGTCGAAGAGCCGGGTGAGCTGGGCCGGATCGGCCGCCTGGGCCTGGGCCCGCACCTCGGCCAGCTCGGCGTCCGGGAGGTCGAGCGGGGCGGCAGGGACGAGCCGCGCCACCACCACGTTCCGCAGGTGGCGGACCAGCTCCTCCGCCACCCGGCGCAGCTCCAGCCCGCGGGCGTCGAGGGCCTCGAGCTCGGCCAGGAGGGCGGCCCCGTCCCGGCCGATGAGCGCCGCCGCCGCCCGCGAGATCGCCGCCGCGTCCACCGCCCCGAGCGCCCCGGCCACCGCGTCGTCGTCCGGGGCGTCGCCACAGGCGGCCCGGATCTGGTCGAGGAGCGAGAGCGCGTCCCGCATCCCCCCCTCGGCCTGGCGGGCCACCAGGGCGAGGGCCGCCGGGGAGACCTTCATCCCCTCCTCCGTCGCCACCCGCCCGAGCTGGTCCGCGATCTGCTGCAGGGTGAGGCGGCGGAAGTCGAAGCGCTGGCAGCGGGAGAGGATGGTCTCCGGCACCTTGTGGACGTCGGTGGTGGCGAGCACGAACTTCACGTGCGCGGGCGGCTCCTCCAGGGTCTTGAGGAGGGCGTTGAAGGCGCCCTGGGAGAGCATGTGGACCTCGTCCACCACGAACACCTTGTATCGGTCGCGGGCGGGCCGGTACTTCACCGCCTCGACGATGTCGCGGACGTTGTCCACGCCGTTGTTCGAGGCGGCGTCGATCTCCACCACGTCCACCGCCCGCCCCTCGGCGATCTCGAGGCAGGGGGTGCAGGTGCCGCAGGGCTCGGCGGTCGGCCCCTTCTCGCAGTTGAGGGCCTTGGCCACCAGCCGGGCGGTGGTGGTCTTCCCCACGCCGCGCGGGCCGGTGAAGAGGAAGGCGTGGGCGAGCTGGCCGGTCCGCAGGGCGTTCGAGAGCGTCCGGACCACGTGCTCCTGGCCGGACATCTCGCCGAAGCGCTGGGGGCGGTACTTGCGGGCAAGGACCAGGTACGTCATCGGGGGGCCAACGGCCGAAGGGGTTCCTCAGCTAACAGAAAAGCGAGCCGGCCCACAATCCCCGGGCGCACGGAGGACCACCTACCGTTGCTCCCTTCCGGGCCTGGCGGGGTTCGATGATCCCCACGTCGCCCGAGGATTCTGGGCCGGCTCGTCCGGCTGATCGCCGGCTTGCGCCTCCCCACCACTTTAATGGTGCGGGCGGCGCGTCGCTGGCGGAGAGGGTGGGATTTGAACCCACGGTACCGTTCCCGGTACACACGATTTCCAGTCGTGCACCTTCGGCCGCTCGGTCACCTCTCCAATCTAAGTGGGGGAGTGCTCGGTTCCCCCTACGCTTCGCGAGGGGGAACCTGCGCTCCCCCACACCCCCTGCTCGCTCCGGGCCAGGCTCCTCCGCCTGGCCCTGCGCTCGCGGGGGCGATCCTCTCTGTTCCTTCCTGAACCTCGTCAGGGGGAACCTGCGCTCCCCCACACCCTGCTCGCTCCGCTCGCCGGGTGTCTCCTTCTTCCTTTCCTCTCGGGGAGTGCTGCTCCCCCTTTCGCCTCGCTGTTCGAGAAGCGGAGAGCGAGGGATTCGAACCCCCGGTACCGTTGCCGGTACACCTGATTTCGAGTCAGGCGCCTTCGACCAGGCTCGGCCAGCTCTCCGCGGGCGGGTTTAACCGATCTTCCCCCCGCGTGCCAAGGGGGAAGCTCAGCCCTCCCCGGCGCCGCGCCGGGACCGGAAGAAGGCCCGGAGGAGCTCGCCGGCCTCCTCGGCGCGCAGCCCCCGCTCCACCTCGAAGCGGTGGTTGAGCCGGGGGTCGGCGGAGAGGTCCTGGAGCGAGCCGACGCACCCGGCCTTGGGGTCGGCGGCGGCGTAGACCAGACGGTCGATGCGAGCCAGCACCATCGCCCCGGCGCACATGGCGCAGGGCTCGAGGGTGGCCACCAGGGTCACGCCGCTGAGCCGCCAGCGCCCCAGCGTGCGGGCCGCCTCCTGGAGGGCCAGCAGCTCGGCGTGGGCGGTGGGATCGGCCGCACCCTCGCGGGCGTTGGCGCCCCGCCCCACGATCCGGCCGTCGTGAAGGGCCACCGCTCCGACCGGCACCTCGCCGCGCTCCCCGGCCTGGCGGGCGAGCCGCAGCGCCTCCTCCATCGCCTCGTCCACGCTCACGGCCCGATCGATACCACGGGGGGCGCGAGCTCCGGGTGGTCGGCGCAGTCGAGGCCGCAGGCGCGGCAGGTGGAGACCGCGCACTTGGGCGTGAGGCGCGCGCCGAGGCCGCGGCGGAGCTCGCGGGCGAGGAAGGCCTTCTCCACCCCCTGGTCGAGGAAGTCCCAGGGCAGGACCTCGTCCACCCCCGCCTCCCGCAGGACGAAGAAGTCCGGGTCGTGGGGCCAGCCGGCCAGCGCCCGCCGGAGGTCGCCGCCGGTCTCCCGGTGGGCGCGCTCGAGCAGGTCGGCGCAGCGCCGGTCGCCGCGGGAGAGCAGGGTCTGGAGGTAGGCCTCGCGGGGGCTGAAGAAGTCGACGTCGATCCCCTTCGGCCGGAGCGTCCGCTCCAGCATGCGCCGCTTCTCCTCCAGGCACCTCCGGTCGTGCATGGGGAGCCACTGGAAGGGGGTCCAGGGCTTGGGCACGAACGGGTTCACCGAGAGCGAGATGCGCCCCATCCGCCCGCGCTCCCTGGCGTAGCGGAGCATGACCTCCTCCCGGATCCGGAGGGCGATCCGGGCCATGCCCACCACGTCGTCGTCGGTCTCGGTGGGGAGCCCGCACATGAAGTACATCTTCACGTGCTGCATCCCCTGGGAGAGGGCGTTCTCCGCCGCCCGGACGATCTGGTCGTCGGTGAAGTCCTTGTTGATGACCTGGCGGAGCCGCTCGGTCCCGGCCTCGGGGGCGATGGTGATGGAGCGCTCCCCGCCCGCCGCCATCCGCCGGGAGAGCCCCTCGGTGATGGCGTCCACCCGGAGCGACGAGGGGCTGAAGGTGCCCCCCTGCTCGCCGATGAAGCAGGTGAGGGGGTCGAGCCCGGTGTGGTCGCTCGTGTCCGGTCCCACCAGGCCCACCCGGAGCCCCGCCTCCACCCCGCGCCGCGCCTCCGCCCGCAGGGTCTCGAGGTCCACCTCACGGTACGGGCGCTGGACGAACCCGGCCGCGCAGAAGCGGCAGCCCCAGAGGCAGCCGCGCGCCACCTCGGTGAGGAACAGGTCCCCGAACTGCGCCTCCGGGGTGTCGACCACGCGCGAGGTGGCGACCTTGCGCAGGTCGGCCACGTACCGGCGGCGGACGCGCGCCGGGGCCCCGTCGTGCGGGGCGAAGCGGGTCACCCAGGCGCCGCCGGGCGCCCGGGTGTCGGCGTACTCGACCTGGTAGAGGCCGGGCACGTACCCGCCCTCGAGCGCGGCCAGGCTCCGCAGCAGGGCGGGCCGGTCGGGGCGCGTGCGCGCCGCCTCGCGCAGCAGGTGGAGGAAGGGCGGCACCAGCTCCTCGCCCTCGCCCACCAGGAAGGCGTCCACGAAGGGGGCCACCGGCTCGGGGTTGATCTGGACGGCGATCCCGCCCGCCACCACCAGCGGGTGCCGGGCGTCGCGGTCGGCGCTGCGCAGGGGAAGGCCGGCCCGGTCGAGGATGGCGAGGAGGTTCCCGTAGTCCTCCTCGAAGGAGAGGGAGAAGGCGACGGCGTCGAAGGCGCGCAGCGGCCGGCCCGACTCCACCGTCCGGGGCTCGCCGCCGTCCTCCGGCAGGAAGGCCCGCTCGCAGGCGGTCTCCGGGTCGGCGTTGAGGAGCCGGTAGACGGCGTGCACGCCCAGGTTGGCCATCCCCAGGCGCCAGGCGTTCGGGTAGACGAGCGCCACCCCGAGCCTTCCGCCCGGGTCCTTCCGGAGCGCTCCCCGCTCGGCCGGTACCCACCGCTCCACCGCGGTCCTCTCTAAGCCGAACGCCGACGGGCCGCCAGCCCCAGGCACCGCGGGCCCGGAAGTCGTACTAGAATCGGCGCCCCAACGGGACCCGACCATGACCACCTCCGCCCGCCCCCTCCTCCTCGCCGCGCTCGCCGCCGCCGCCTTCGGCGGCTGCAAGACCGCGCCGTCCACCCAGGCCCCGGCGCCCGCCGCGCCCCCGGCGGCCGAGGCGCCCGCCGCGGAGGGCCCGGAAGGCGCCCTCCCGGGCGTCTCGCTCGAGGGGCTCACCCCCGAGCAGAAGGAGGCGGTGGCGGACTTCGCGCGCTCGGAGTTCTGCCACTGCGGCTGCCCGCACACCGTCTCCGCCTGCCTCCGGTCGCACCACGGGTGCAAGCACGCTCCCCGGATGGCGCGCCTCGCGGTCCACCTGGTCCGCGCCGGCGCCGACCGGGAGGCCCTCCGCCGCGTGGTCGGCGCCTACTACGCCTCCTTCGACCGCCGCTCCAAGCTGGAGGTGGAGGCCTTCGGTCCGCCCTTCGGGGACGCGGCCGCCCCCGTCACCATCGTGGAGTTCTCGGACTTCACCTGCCCCTTCTGCCAGCGGCTCCGCCCCGATCTGGAGAAATTCGTCGAGGCGCGCGCCGGCCGGGTGCGGCTCTTCTACAAGCCCTTCCCCATCGAGCAGCACCCGGGCGCGCTCGAGGCGGCGCAGGCCGGGGAGTGGGCGCGCGACGCCGGGCTCTTCTGGCCGATGCACGACGCGCTCTTCGCCGCGCGAGACCATGGCGTCGACGACCTGGCGGCGGCGGCGCGCGAGGTGGGGGGCGACCCGGGCGACCTGCGCGACGCGCTCTCGGCCGGGAAGTACCTCACCAAGGTGCGCGGCTCCCAGGTGGAGGCCCGCACCGCCGGGCTCCGCGGGACGCCCACCCTCTTCCTCGACGGCCGGATGTACACCCTCCCCGACTTCAGCGAGGCGAGCCTCGAGTTCACCCTCGAGGACGAGGAGGAGTGGAAGGCGCACGGCGGCTGGGAGCGGGACTAGGCGGGCGATGGCGCTCCTCCTCGACATCGACGCGCACGGCCGCGTGGTCCCGCAGTCGGACGAGCTCCGCCGGGCGCTCGCCGACCGGGCCGGACGCTTCCAGCTCCTCCCCTCGGCGCCCGACCTGCTCGTGGCCCGGCGCAGCCCGGCCGCCGGCGGCGCCGCCGCGCGGCCCCGCTGCATCCTGGCCGGGGACCTGTCCGGCTTCCACATCGCCGACTTCATCGCCTTCGTGCACCAGTCGCGCCTCTCCGGGATCCTCACGGTCTCGGCCGAGGGGGCGGAGCGCTCGGTCGCCTTCAAGGACGGCGAGGTGCGCAGCGCCCAGTCCAGCGCGGCGGGCGAGCGGGTGGGCGAGGTGGCGGTCCGCCTCGGGCTGGTCACCCAGGCCCAGGTGGCCCAGGCGACGCAGGCCGGGGTCCCCCTCGGCCGGCAGCTGGTGGAGAAGGGGCTCCTCTCCGCCAACGATCTCTGGAAGTGCCTCCACGAGCAGGTCGCCGGGGTGTTCCACGCCATCCTCCTCTCGCGGGCGGGCACCTTCTTCCTGGTCGACGACGAGGTGACCGACCGCCCCGGCACGCCCCTGGCGGTCTCGACCCAGTCGCTCCTCATGGACGGGATCCGGCGCATCGACGAGATGAGCCTCTTCCGCGCCCGCATCCCCGGGCCGGAGGCGTTCCTCCGGCGCCGCGAGCCGCGCCGCGCGGTGACCCTGAGGCCGGTGGAGCAGGAGCTCCTCGCCCTGGTGGACGGGCGCCGCACGGTGGCCGCGGTGGCCTCCGCCGCCCACCTGAACGAATTCGACGCCACCAAGATCCTCTACCACCTCGCCGAGGCCGGCTACGTCGAGGCGCTGGCGGAGGCGGTCACCTCTGCCGCCCCCGAGGCGCGGCTGGCCGAGCTGGCGGCGGGGATGAACGAGCTCTACCGCCTGGTGGTGGCGGCGATCCCGGAGCCGGCCCGCCCCGGGTTCCTCGCCGGCGTGCGCGCCTTCCTCGCCGACGGGACCACCCCGTTCGCGCCGGTCTGGGCCCACGCCGGGCACGCGCCGGACGGGGCGCTCGACGCCGCGACGGTGCTCGGCACCCTCGGCTCGCTCCAGGCGGCGGCGCTGGCCCGGCTCGAGCCCTCGGGTGATCCGGCCCGCCTCCTCCTCGGCGCGCTCCGCGAGCTCCTCTTCTTCCAGCTCTTCCTGGCGGGGGAGCGGCTCGGCCGCGAGGCCGACGACGCCCTGGCCGTGGCCGTGAAGGGGAGGCTCCCGGCCCTGGAGCGGCTGGTCGAGCCGGCATGAGCGCGCTCCCCTTCGTCACCGCGGAGCTGCCCGGCTCCGGCGGGACCCTGCGCGCCCACCCCGAGGACTTCCGGGTGGACGAGGTGCCCGCCTACCTCCCCTCCGGCACGGGGCCCCACCTCTACCTCCGGATCGAGAAGCGGGGGCGCACCACCCGCGACGCGCTCCGGGCGCTCTCGCGCCTGCTCGGCGTGCCGGAGCGGGACGCCGGGTGCGCGGGGCTCAAGGACCGGGACGCGGTCACCACCCAGTGGCTCAGCTTCCCGGCCGGGCGCGATCCCGATCCGGCGGGGCTGGCGAGCGAGGGGCTCCGGGTGCTCGAGGTCTCGCGCCACGGGAACAAGCTCCGGACCGGGCACGTCCGCGCCAACCGCTTCGACCTGGCGGTGCGCGGTGGCGCCCTGGAGCCGGCCCGCGCCGCCGCGGCGGCGCTCGCCGCCCGCGGGCTCCCCAACTTCTTCGGCCCCCAGCGCTTCGGGGCGGAGGGGCGGAACGCGGCGGTGGGGCGCGCCCTGATCCTGGGCGAGCGCACGCCCGAGGCCGGCCGGGCGGCCAGGGATCGGTTCCTCCGGCGGCTGTCGATCTCGGCCTACCAGTCGGCGCTCTTCAACCGCTGGCTGGCGGCGCGGCTCGCCGACGGGCTCTTCGCCAGCGCCCTGGCCGGCGACGTCCTGAAGAAGCTCGACAGCGGCGGCCTCTTCACCTGCGAGGACCCGGCGACCGACGGCGGCCGGGTGGCGCGGTTCGAGATCTCGCCCGCCGGACCGATGTTCGGCCACAAGCTCCGCCCGGCCGCCGGCGAGGCGCTCGCCCGGGAGGAGGCGCTCCTCGCCGCCGAGGGCGTCGCGCTGTCCGACTTCGCTCGCGGCGGCGGCGAGGCCGAGGGGACGCGCCGGGCGGCCCGCCTCCCGATCGCGATCGCCCTCGAGCCGCTGGAGGACGGCTACCGGGCCCGGTTCGAGCTGCCGCGCGGCTCGTACGCCACGGTGGTGATGCGGGAGCTGATGAAGGCGGAGGCGTCCCTGCCGGAGGACGAGGAGTAGGGTCCTGCGGACGCCTCGGGGATCGGCGCCCGCCCCCCTACTCCATCCGCTCCAGCAGCTCCGCCGCCTGGTGCGCCAGGTAGGCGAGCACGGCCTGGTCCTGCTCCTCGAAGGGGCGCCCGTCCCGCTTGTTGAGCACCTCGAGCGCTCCCCGCACCCGGCCTCCGCGGGCGATGGGGGCGCAGAGCAGGGACCGCGTCTCGTAGCCGATCGCCTCCGACACCGCCCGGTAGAACCGCGAGTCCTTCTCCGCGTCGGAGACCGCCACGCAGACGTTCTCCTGGGCGCAGAACCCCACGATCCCGACGCCCACCGGGACCTTGAGCCCGAGCCGGAGCAGCTCGGCGGCCCGTGGCCCACGGGCCACCGCGAACTCGAGCTCCCGGAGGCGGGCGAGGAAGACGGAGCCCGCCTCGCAGGCGGTCTTCTCGATCGCCAGGTCGAGCAGGTACCCGAGCCCGGCCTCGACGTCGCCGTCGGGCAGCTCCGCCACGCGCTCGAAGAGCTCCGCCAGGACGTCCACGCGGCGCGGCCCCGGGCGGCGCACCCGGCCGATGGTCGCCGGCACCACGCTCGGGGCGTGCACCTGCTCGACCCGATCCGCCGCCGCCGAGGGGCGCGGCGAGCCGGGCTCGGCGACCGCGGCCAGCGCGGGCCGGGCGACCCTCGGGGCCACCGGCGGGGGGGGCTCGGGGGGCGGCACCGCCACCAGCCGGGGCCCGGGCCGGGCGGCCGGGGGCGCGGGCGCCGGTCGCCCGGGAGCGGGCGGGGGCGGGGCCGGCTCCGGCGTGGCGGCGGGGAGCTCGCTGATCCGGAAGACGCGGCCGGACTGGGGATCGGTGACGTGGATCGAGCCGTCCCCCTGGATGTCGCAGAGGACGTTGGCGATCACCTGCGCGCTGCCGATCTTCTCCAGGCCGATCTTGAGCGCGGCGAGCCAGTGCTCCGCCTGGATCCGCAGGGTCAGGGCGAAGGGCTGGGCCGGCTCGGCGGCCGGGACGAAGACCTCGTAGCGCGACATGCCGCTCCTACATGGCGGTGAGGATCCGGAACTCGGTCCGCCGGTTCTTCGCCCGCCCCTTCTCGGTCTTGTTGGAGGCGATGGGCTTGGTGGGGCCGAAGCCGATGGTCTGCAGGCGATCGGCGGCCACCCCCTTCTTCACCAGGAAGTCGCGGACCGCCTCGGCGCGCAGCTGCGAGAGGCGGAGGTTGTGGGCCGCGGGCCCGGTGGAGTCGGTGTGGCCCTCGATCGAGACCCGCATCGTCGGGAGGTCCTTGAGGACCTGCACCACCTGGTTGAGGAGCGGGAAGGAGTCGGGCAGCACCTTGGCCTTGGCGTAGGCGAAGTGGATCTGCTGCTTGATCTCGATCCGCTCCCTGCGCACCTCGACCAGCGCGTACTTCTTCGGGCAGCCGTCGGGCGGCAGGCCGGGGACGTCGGGGCACTTGTCCGCCCAGTCCGGGATGCCGTCGCCGTCGCGATCCTGGATCGGGCAGCCGCGGTTCTCGAGCGGGCCGGGGTTGTTCGGGCAGGCGTCCACCAGATCGACGATCCCGTCCTTGTCGTTGTCCGGGTCCGGACAGCCGTCCTCGTCCTGGAAGCCGTCCTTGTCCTCGGGGTCGAGCGGGCAGCGGTCGATGTCGTCGGGGATCCCGTCGCCGTCGCTGTCCTTCAGGATCGGGCAGCCGTGGTTCTCCGGCGGGCCCGGGTCGTCCGGGCAGAGGTCGTCCGCGTCCGGGACCCCGTCGCCGTCCCGGTCGAGCTTCTCGATCACGATCGCGGGCGACTCCTTCTTGGCGATGGTGACCTGGGCCGGGGCGCAGTCCCTGGAGAAGTCGAGCGCCTTGCGCGTGTTCCGCTCGGCCACGGCGAGGTGGTCCTCGGCCGCGTCCCCGTCGCCGTTGGCGATCGCCGACTCGGCGATGTCGACGTGGACCTCGGCCAGGGCGAGCTCGCGCGGCGCGCAGCGGGCGGCGCCGGACTTCCGCGCCTTGTCGAGGTCGGCGTGGATCACCTGGGCGTTCTGGCTCAGCTTGGCGCTCGAGGCGCAGGCGGCCAGCACCCCGGCGAGCAGGACCGCGAGGCGGCGGCTCACGGCGCCTCCTTCCTCGGCGTCGCGTTGGAGGCCTCGAGGGCCTTCTTCCGGGCGGCCTTCGCCAGCGCCAGGGCCTTGACCGCGAACCCCTCGCTCGTCTCGTACTGGGAGTGGCCCTGGGCCTCGCGGGCGGCGTGCAGGTAGGCCTCCGCGGACACGTACTCGTAGGTGGCGGTCGTCGACGCCCCGGCGGCGCGCGCGGCCTCCAGCTCGACGTCGGCGTCGATCAGCGCGGTCGTGGTCCGGACGGGGCCACAGCCGATGAAGGTGGCCAGGGCGGTCAGGGCGAACAGCGCCTTCGGGAGACGCACGGAGGAGAACTCCTTTCGTCCTGCGAGCTTCCGACGCTACCCGTCAGGGTGAGGGGAGTCAAGGAACCGCGCCCCTGGCCGCACCCTCCCTCGGCCGGGGCGGCTCGCCCCATGCCCGGCCGAGGCCTCACGCCCGGGCCCGGAGCGAGGCCACCAGGTCCTGCAGGGTCTGGCCGCGGAACGGCTTCTCGATGTAGCCGTCGGCGCCGGCCCGGTCGGCGGCGGCGCGGTCGGGCGCCCGCGAGCGGGCGGTGAGCATGTGGACTGGCACGGCGGCGAGCGCCGGGTCGGACTTGATCATGCGGCAGACGGTCAGGCCGTCGAGCCCGGGGAGGACGACGTCGAGCAGCACCAGGTCCGGCCGCCAGGAGCGGGCCTCGGCGATGGCGCGCGCCCCGTCGGCGGCGCAGCGGACCTGGACGCCGTCGTCCTCGAGCAGCGCCGTGAGCAGCGCGCGGATCACCGGCTCGTCGTCGACGCAGAGGACCTTGAACGAGGAGGGCGAGGGGGCCGCCGACATGGGCCCTCCTTCTATCGCAGCGGCGATCGGTCGGCCACCTGGCGGCTTCGCTCGGAGTGCGGTGCTTGTCCGACCTCGACCTACCTCGACGTGGCGGCGGGCGGACAGCCGCCGGCGGCTCACTGCGCGGGGGGGCAGGAGAGCGTGGGGGGCATGAGGCAGTAGTCGTTGCCGCTCGTGCCGACGGCGTTGACCGTGCCACCGTTGTAGGTCTGGTAGTCCTGGTTCGAAGCCGGCAGGTTCCCGCCCGACCAGAGGTCGAAGGTCGCCGAGACCTTCGCCCCGTTCGCGACCAGCCCGTACGTCCCGGACGCATAGCCGGAGAAGACGTTCATCGCGCCCGCCGTGCAGTTCGCGACGCCGCTCACCACTCCATCCAGCGCCCACGTGGAGGCGCCCGAGGCGGCGATGAGGACCTGGTCGCCGGCGTTGTCGTGGACGAGGTTCCCGGTGAACGCGAACGTCGACGGCGCGAACCCGATGCCGACCACCCCTCCGACCTTCCTCGCAGTCCCCGGACCCCAGGTCCTCACGGCGCCGTTCTGGCAGATCTGAGCGCCCGTGATGGCGACGAGAGCGTTCCCCTGGAGCGCAACCGCGGTGTCGCCGTTGTGGTGGAACGCTCCTCCTTGAATCGTGAGGCTCGGATTGCCCGAGGTCGAGGTCGTCGCGTCCACGCCGGTGCCGACGCTGCGCTTCACCGTGGCCCCGCCCAGCGTGACGTTGCCCTCCTCGAGCCGCAGCCCGGTTCCGTTCTGGTCGAGCACGAGCCCGGTGGTGGCCACGAGCGCGGTCGGCGCGGACCGGTTGACGTCGATCCCGATCCCCGACGCCCCCTGCACCGTCACCCCCGTGAGGTCCACCTCACACGCCCCGCCGATCGAGATCCCCGTCGCGAGCACGCCCGTCGCGGGCGCCAGGGCCACCGCCTCCACCGTCACCGTGTCCAGGCTCACCGCCTGCGCCGCACAGCTCACCGCCACGCCGGTCCCCGTCGCGTCCTGGTCCTGGATCGCCACCCCCGCCAGCCGGGCGCCGTCCCCGAGCTGGACCGCGGTCGCCGCCCCGGAGTCGTCCACCAGGATCACGTGCTGCGTCGGATCGAGCGGGCTCTCGCTCCCGGTGAGCGTCACCCCGGCCGGGACGGTGAGCGGGAAGCTCTCGCCGGTCGCCGTCTTGCCGAAGGTCCCCTTCCCTCCCTGGATGCTCACCGTGGCCGAGCCGTTCGCCGTCGCGTAGGCCCCGGCCGCGGCGAGCGCCGCCCCGAGCGACCGGAAGCGGCACGCCACGGGCGCGCCGGCCCCGCTCGGCGCCAGGCTGGCGGACGTCGCCCCGCCCGCCGCGTCGGCCACGAACACCGGCCCGGCCGGCTTGCACTGGCAGGCCGGCGCGGCGCCCCCCGCGCAGACCAGCTGCTGCGCGTCGCAGTCGTCCGCGGCCGCCACCTGCCAGGCGCCGCAGACCGGATCGGCGCTGGTGCAGCGCTCGATCCCCTTCCCGTCGGAGCTGCAGCGCGGCGCCGAGCCGGGATCGCCCGGGATGCACATGGCCGCGCACTGCGCCGCCCCCGTGCTGCACCTCAGGTCGATCCCGCAGGCCTGGCCCGACGGGCAGCTCGCGGCCTCCCCGGGCGCGGTGCAGGCCGCTCCCTCGAGCGGGACCGAGCAGCCGGTCGCGAGCAGGGCGGCGGCGAGCGCGAGCAGGGCGCGCATCAGAAGCTGCCCTCCACGAAGAAGAGCGTCACGCCGGCCACGCCGGCGGCCGCCCCCACCGCGTACAGGACGTTGGCGGTGTGCGCCTTCGCCTTGGCGTCCTTGGCGATCTGGTCGGCGTCGGGGTGGACGTTCCCGTCCAGGAGCTTGTCGCTCTG
>Ga0335076_10000276_pt1 | contig 45680 bp, 38 predicted proteins | sample Lox_Sample_25_FD_206717 | JGI IMG/M metagenome (GOLD analysis project Ga0335076, IMG submission 206717) | Soil microbial communities from Loxahatchee National Wildlife Refuge, Florida, United States - Lox_Sample_2.5 | ecosystem: Environmental > Terrestrial > Soil > Wetlands | place: USA... | reverse complement strand
ACGTACATGCGGTGCGGGTCACGAGGGTCGAGCTGGATCGAATCGCAACACAGGCCGCCGGCACCGGGAAACCAGCGATCACGCGTGGGGTGCTCGAGAATGCCGAGGTTCGGCTCCCACGTCTCGCCGGCATCGTCAGAGCGGAAGAGCACGCCTGGATCGGCCCCGAGGTACAGCGTCCCGGGCTGCTGCGCAAGGCCTGGCTCGATGTGCCATACCGCGTTCACCGTCAGCCCCGACCACGCGGGCAGGCCGATCTTCTTCGACCGCTCCCACGTCTTGCCGCCGTCGGCCGAGCGCTGGACCGTCGGACCGTAGACGACATGGTTCGCCGCCGCGTAGAACGTGCCGTCACGTGCATCGACCGTCGCGTGGTACACGCCCCAGCCGTCAAGCAGCGGGCCGTCCACCCGCCAGCCGCGGCGGTCGTCATCCCCCCGTAGCAAGAAGAGCCCCTTACGCGTGCCCACCAGGGCCAGGACGCCGATAGCCATGAGCCTAGCCTGCCTGCAGGTGGCCGCACGACGATCTGATCTCGGCGCCGACCGACGACCGGCGGCCGACTGCGGCGATGATCACGAGGCGCCTCACGTGGTCCCCCTCGTTTGCGCTTCAGAGGCCAGCGGGCAGAGGGCCGAAACACAACAAACTTACTCTTGGCCGCCATGGATGAAAAGTCCAGGTCGAGCACAGGAAATGTGGAGGTAAGAGTTACTCTGCGCGGCTTGAACCGGCTCATTTGACCTGGTTGCGGCCGGTACATGGCGACCCGGAAGCTGCGGGCAGCCGACATTAACGAGCCGGAAGGCGTGCTGGCGTCCCGGCGATGCCGGGCGGTGCTGGACCTGGGCCGCATTCGGGAGGATGCGTTGAACAGGCGGCCGTCGCTGACGGCATCAACGAGCGGCGCCACGGTGACCGATGCGGTTGCTGATGGCGGCCGCCGTCATATGCGGTCCGTGTTTTCGAAGAACGGGCCGAGCGCGGGATGGCCGGGTCGGACCGGCTGGGTATCCGGTCCGACTAGCCCGGTCGAATGATTTACCTGGTCAGCATTCAGCGGTTGCTGCTGGGCAGGGCGGGGGCGAAGAAGTCGGTGAGCAGCTGGTTGACGCGCTCAGCCTCGTCGTGATGGACCCAGTGCGAGGCGTCGGGCAGGCGCTCGACGCCGTCCAGGTTGGGTACGTCGTGGTGGTCGGGCTCGGCGAGTTCGGGGCCCAGGTAGTGATCGCCCTGGCCCCAGATGACCAGGGTGGGCGCCTTGATCGGGCGAAGGGCCGCCTCGGCCTTCTTCGGCGAGGTCCGCACCGAGGACCGGTAGTAATTGATCATGCCGGTCGCCGCGCCCGGCTGCGACCACGCCTCGATGTAACGGTCCATCTCCGCCGGCGTGTAGGCCGGGCGGGCGTCGTGCAGGAAGTGCCGAAAGAAATGCCAGCGATCGGCGTGCACGACGGCCTCGGGCAGCTCGGGCAGGTCGAAGAAGAAGAAGTACCAGGACTTGCGGAGCTGGCCCGGGTGGTGCAGTCCCTGCGAGAGCTTCCGCGGGTGGGCCGCGTTGAGGATGACCAGCCGGTCCACCACCTCGGGATGGTTCATCGCGGTGGCCCAGGCGATGGTTCCGCCCCAGTCGTGACCGACCAGCATCGCGGTCTCGGCGCCGCGCTCGTGGATCAGGCCGCGGATGTCGGCGGCCAGCAGGCCGGTATCATAGGCCTTGACGCCTTCCGGCTTCGATGACAGGTTGTAGCCGCGCGTGTCGGGTGCCACGACGCGGAACCCCGCTGCTGCGAGCGGCTGGATCTGCAGCCGCCAGCCGTACCAGAACTCAGGAAAGCCGTGCAGCAGGACGACCAGCGGCCCCTGGCCGGCCTCGACATAGTGCAATCGCTGGTCGCCGATCTCGGCGTAGCCCTCACGAAGCTCGCCGGGCCCAAGTCCCGGCACCTGATGTTCGGTCATCCCGCTTGCGCCGCTGGTCTGGTCCTTTTTCGTACTCATTGCTGCCTCCCTGGGGGTTGTGTCAGGGATGACGCTACGATTTCAACCGTTGGATGGCCCCAGTGAAAACGCCGGTGTTCCACTGGTCTGCGCCGTCCGCAGGCCCGGCGGGCCCTGCGCCCTCTGCGGAGGACGCCACCGCCACCCGGCCCATGCCGACCTCGATGCCGGACGATCGGGTCAGCGTACGGCCGGGTCTCTAGGCCAGGGCATTGACGAGGCCGGACATCGGATGCGGGCCTGGCCGCTGGACCTGAGCGCCGGAAGCAACGTCCAGCGTGGTCAGCTTCGAGGCCATGCCGCGCTGATCGCAGGAATACGAATGGATGAATCTGTTCGCCGCCGCCTGCGCCCACCAGCAGCAGCGGCCTGACCAGCCCGGACCCGCTCATCCCTACGGCCGCACGGCCGGGCCCGCGGGGCGGACAGCGAACTGGCGCTGGCGTGCGACATGCGGTTCGCCGCGCGGGGAAACGCGATCCTGCGGCAGATCGAGGTCGGCGCCGGCGCGCTGCTGGCCGCGGGTGACGTGCACGGCGGGCGCACCGCGGTCGCGCACCTGACCGCGGGCTACGTGCGGTCTAGCGACGGTGGGCTTTGTATCGCTCACAGGCGTTCCACAAGGCTACTGCGTATCGCTCACAGGTGTTTCACCGGGCTAATTGACTAGGGCGGGTCAGCATCGGGTGTATGCGAGAGCCTTCGGAGTTCTCTTCGTTTCATCCGGCTGGCGATGGGCGGGATGAGCTCGCCCGGTCTGCTCTGATGGACCGCAGGACGATGCTGACTCGCGCCCTGGCCGCGGGGGCAGTCATGGCCGGCGCGTCGTCGCTGTTGGCTGCGTGCAGGCATGCCTCCGCTGCCACCCCGGCCGGGACGGCCCTGGATGGAGGGCCCGGTGCCCCGGGCGCGCAGGCGTCGCTGTTCACCTGGAGAAGGTCGCTGCCGATCGATTCGATGAGCCCCGGGATCGGCGTGATCGGCGGGACTGAGCTGCGCGCGCTGGCCGCGATGGGCGGATCCCTGTATGCGGGCAACAGCTACTGGAGAGACTCACGCCGGGCCGATCCGGCGCTGCCCGGCGCGCAGGTGCTGGTGCTGGACGCTCCTACCGGGTCCTGGAAGGTCGACACCGAGCTCGGCGAGCGCATAACGTCGGGCAAGCAAGCCGGCCTGCGTCGCTATCAGGCCATCGGCGCTCTGTCCACGGTCACGTTCGGTTCGGATTATCGCGGGCGGCCGCTGGCCAGCCCGCGTCCGGTGCTGCTGGCCAGTGTCTGGGATCGCCTGGACAGCCTGACCTTGTTCGCCAAGGACGGCCAGTCGGGACACTGGTCGCAGACCATCCTGGCACCGGCGGCGCCGCAGGGTGCGCAGACGCGCAGCGTCGGCTACCACCGCGACTCGGTCACCGGTATCGAACTGGTGTTCGCGGGAACGAATCCCGTCGGCATCCTCAGCGGCGCCTACGACCCGGCCGGCCGGATCGCCTGGGACACCCGGCCGGAACCAGGAGTGTCGCCCACCCGGCCTCAGCAACGGGTGATGAGCTTCGCCGCATGCAGCGGGACGCTGTACGCCACCGTGGGGTGGGAGATCTACCAGCGCCAGGATGGCGCCACGCCCTCCTGGACGAAGGTGTTCACCTGGGGACAGGGACTGCCGCTGAACGGATACGGTGGTCTGCGGGGCCTGACCTCGATAACAGACCCCGCTGGCGGCGGGCAGGCTCTCCTGGTCGCCGCTGAAGGAGGGCAGGGCCGCCTGCTGCGGATCGCACCCCGGGACCAGTTCAGCGCCGCGACCGACCTCGACATGCTCAGCTATGCCTCCACCCAGTTGCATACCCCGGTCCGCGCGCTCATCGCCGCCTACAACGACATGACCCCCTACCCGCCGGCACCGCAGCCGGTAGCCTCACCCGGGTCCCTGCTCATCGGCGGCTACGACGCGGCAACGCCCCAGTCCCCCAGCGGGCTCGGACCCACCCGCAAGGCTCCCGGCGCCTACGTGCTCATCCGTGACCCCGGCGGCGGCTACCGCTCCCAGCAGGTCCTCGACCCGGCAATCACCCCCGTGCCCGCGCTGGTGGCCACACGCACCATTATCGTGTCACCGTTCCCGTCCGACCCGCCCGGGACCATCTACGCCGGCGGATTCGACGCCGGGAACCTCACCCCGCATAACTCCGCCTGGCTCTACCGCGGCGCCCCCAATGCCACCTGAACAACCGGCGCCGATCCCAGTATCGCGTGGGTCTACGACTACCTACTGGGTCTACGACTACCTGCTGGGCGGCAAGGACAATTACGACGAAGGGGACTGTCCGATTTCCGGGCTTTTCGGAGGCGCGCCGGTCGCGATCGTGCTCGCGGCGGTCCTGCGTCACGTCCCGGATGAGGACAGCCCGCACAAGCTGGCGGGCATGCTCATGACCGCGGTGGCGCCGGGCAGTTACCTGGTGATCTCCCACGCCACCGCGAGCGTGCCCGCTTGCATAGGTGCGCGCCGGCAAATAACACGCTGGTTCCGGATCCGGCCTGGTCTCATGTGGTATGCGGGCCGGCGACCTGCGGATTCCGCGCCGGTCGGCCCACGTGACCCCACCAAGCCTCCCGGCATCGCCGCAGGTGAGAAGGGCCTATCAGATCGGCGCGAACCGGAACCGAATCTTGCGTGTTAATCATCTGCGGGTACTAGGCTGACGGGGTGACTGAGCTTGACCTCGAGGCGCGGGAGATGCTCCGGCGGTTCCCGCTGATCGACGGGCACAACGACCTGCCGTGGACGCTGCGCGAGCGGGCGGACGGCGACGTCGGCCGGGTGCGCCTGACCCGGAACGGGACTTCGCCGGATCCCCCCGGGGCCGCGCCGGAGGATCCGGCCGTGGTCGACCTGGCCGCGCCGGTCGACGGCACGCATACCGACCTGCCCAGGCTCGCGGCCGGAGGCGTGGGCGCGCAGTTCTGGTCGGTCTACGTGCCGGCCACGCTGGCCGGGGACGAGGCCGTCACCGCCGTGCTCGAGCAGATCGACCTGACCCGCCGGATGATCGTGGCCTACCCCGGGGCGCTCGAGCTGGCGCTGACCGCGGACGACGTAGCGCGGATCTTCGCCGCGGGCCGGGTCGCCTCGCTGCTCGGCGCCGAGGGCGGCCACGCCATCGCCGGGTCGCTCGGCGTGCTGCGGATGCTGTACGCGCTCGGCGTCAGGTACCTGACGCTGACCCACAACGCGAACGTGGGCTGGGCCGACTCGGCCACCGACGAGCCGAGGGCCGGCGGGCTGACCGAGTTCGGCCGGGCCGTGGTCCGCGAGATGCAGCGGCTCGGCATGCTCGTCGACCTGTCGCATGTCTCGGTTTCCACGATGCACCATGCGCTGGACGTGTCCCGGGCGCCGGTGATCTTCTCGCACAGCTCGGCCGGCGCGCTGTGCGACTCCCCGCGCAACGTCCCCGACGACGTGCTGGCCCGGCTGGCGGGCAACGGCGGCGTCTGCATGGTCACGTTCGTGCCCGGCTTCGTCTCCCAGGAGTGCGCGGACTGGATGGCCGGGCTCAAGGCCGAGGCGGCGCACCGCGGCCTGGACCCGCGGGACTTCAGCCGGCTCTTCAGCTTCAAGCCCGAGTGGGAGCGGGCCCATCCGCCGCCCCGGGCGACGCTGGCCCAGGTCGCGGACCACGTGGAGCACATCAGGACGGTCGCCGGGGTGGCGCACGTGGGCCTTGGTGGCGACTTCGACGGTACCCCGGATGTGACCGCCGGGCTGGAGGACGTCTCCGCCTATCCGGCCCTGTTCGCCGAACTCCTGCGCCGGGGCTGGTCAGAACCCGACTGCGCCACCCTGGCCGGCGGGAACCTGCTGCGCGCCCTGCGCACCGCCGAATCCTTCGCCGCGCACGCCGTGTCCCAGTAAGCTGCCAGCCGATGACCATCCAGACCCCGCCCTGCACCGTGCTCCGCGCAGTCGGTGCCCTGCGCCTGCTGACGTGGCCCGCGCTGGGCGCCTCGGGCCCGGACGCGGCGGTCACCGCACGCTCCGGCGGGGTGTCGTCCGGGCCGTACGCGTCGCTGAACCTGAGCCTGAGCGTCGGCGACGATCCGGCTCGCGTGCTGGAGAACCGGCGCCGGCTGGCGGCAGGATTCGGTGCCGACCTGACGGACTTCGTGTTCGCCAGGCAGGTGCACGGGGCCGGCGTTCGCGTCGTCGGCGCGGCGGACCGGGGGAGCGGCGCGTTCTCGCTGGATACCGCCATCGACGAGACCGACGCGCTGGTCACCGCGACACCCGGCGTGGTGCTCGCCATCCTGGCCGCGGATTGCGTCCCGATCGTGCTGCACGATCCGGTGGCCGGCGTGCTCGGCTGCGTGCACGCGGGCTGGCGCGGCACCGTGGCCGGGGTGACCGCCGCGACCGTCACCGCCATGACCGCCCTGGGCGCCCGCCCGGCGCGCCTGGCGGCCGGCATCGGACCCGCCGTCGCCGCGGACCGCTACCAGGTCGGCCCGGACGTCCACGAGGCCGTCACCCGGGCGTTCGGCCTCGCCGCCGCGGCCTTCATCCGCCCGGACACCCGCCCGGAAGCGGCCGCGGCGGACCGCTGGCTGCTGGACGTGTGGGCCGCTAACCGCCACGCCCTCCGCGAGGCCGGCGTCCCCGGCACCCAGATCCACACCACACATCTCGCCACCGGCCCGGCCGGCCACGGCTACTTCTTCAGCGACCGCGCCGCCCGCCCCTGCGGCCGCCTCGCCCTGGTCGCCCGGCTCCGCGTACCCGGGCGGACGCATATGGACGTGACACCGTGAACAATAGCGTGCGCAGGGTGCCGCAACCATGCCCTCGCGGGAAGGTGTTCCGCTACCAGGGTTTCCGCGCCGACGCCGAGAGCGGGGCGCTGACCTGCCGGTACGAGCTGGACGGGCGCCAGTTCGCCGAGCGGGTCACGATCGGGGGAGCCAGCCCGCGCTGGCGCACCGAGGCGGCCCGGGCCGCGGCCCGGCTGGTGTTCCTGCTGGCCGGCGTCTCGTACTACAAGACCGCGGCGCCGCCGGTCGTCGACGTCGGCGAGACCGCGCTGACCGACGCCGAGCACGCCTTCCTCCGCGAGTTCTACCTCCAGGGCCTGGGCGAGTTCGCCTACCGCAACAGCCTCGACCTGACCCCGCTCCGCCTGGAAGCCAGGCGGGCCCCGGACCGCGCCGCGGCGGCGCCCGCCGGGGCGCCGGCACCCGCGCGGCGCGCGCTCGTGCCGTTCGGCGGCGGGATCGACTCGATCGTGACCGTGGAGCAGGTAAAGCCGCGGGCCGATGCCGCGCTGTTCGTGGTGAGCAGGCCCGCCGACCGGTTCGACGCCATCGAGCAGCCGGCCGCGGTGACCGGCCTGCCCGTCATCCGGGCGGAACGCGAAATCGACCCGCAGCTGCTCCGGTCGGCCGAACTCGGCTTCCGCAACGGCCACGTGCCGGTGACCGGGATCCTGTCCGCGATCGCGGTGCTGGCGGCCGTGCTCGACGGCCGGGACGCCGTGGTCATGTCCAACGAGTGGTCGGCGTCCGTCCCGACGCTGGAGCACGCCGGGCGCCCGGTCAACCACCAGTACTCCAAGAGCGAGGAGTTCGAGGCGGCCTGCCGCGGCGTGCTCGCCGCGAGCACGGCACCGATGCCGGAGTACTTCTCCTGGCTCAGGGACCGCACCGAGCTGTGGGTGGGGCGCCAGTTCGCGGCGCTCGAGCCGTATCACGCGTCGTTCCGGAGCTGCAACAAGGCCTTCTACACCGACCGGGCGAGGAGGCTGGACCACTGGTGCGGGCAGTGCGACAAGTGCTGCTTCATCGACCTGATCCTCGCGCCGTTCCTGCCCGCCGCGGCGCTGCGCCGGATCTTCGCGGTGACCGGCGAACCGCTCGGGGACCCCAGCCTGGCGGGCAAGTTCCGGTCGCTGCTCGGCGCGGGCGCCAAGCCGTTCGAGTGCGTCGGCGAGGTCACCGAGTGCCGCGCCGCGGTGCTGCTGGCCGCGAAGCGGGACGACCGGGCCGGCGACAGCTTGCTGCGGGAGCTCGCCGCCGCGGTGGCCGGCTGGCCGGACGCGCCGTCGGCGGCCGAGGCCGAGGCCATGATGCGGCCGGCCGGGCCGAATTTCATCCCGAACGGGTACCGATGACAGCACCGCCCAAGCTTTCCTGGTCCGACCTGGCCGGCGCCCGGGCGGGCGTCTGGGGCCTGGGCCGGGAAGGCCACGCCAGCCTGCGCAAGCTGCTGGCCCTGGGCGTCGAGCCGGTCCTGGTCGACGACGCGCCGGCCGGCCCGGTGCAGGGCCGCCCGGTGCTCGCCACGAGCGACGGCGGCGTCGCCGCCCTGGAGCGCTGCGACGTGGTGGTGAAGACCCCCGGCATCAGCCGCTACCGGCCGGACGTCGCCCGGCTGACCGCGGTCGGCATCCCGGTGGTAGGCGCCCTGGGCCTGTGGCTGGCCGAGGCCGACCTGCGCCGGGTGCTGTGCGTGACCGGCACCAAGGGCAAGAGCACCACCTCGTCGGTCGCCGGGCACCTCATCGCCGGCCTGGGCCAGCGCTGCCTGGTCGGCGGCAACATCGGCGTCGCGCCCTACGATCCGGCGCAGGTCGGCGACTACGACTACTGGGTCGTCGAGGTGTCCAGCTACCAGGCCACCGACCTGCCGTGCTCGCCGCCCGCGGTGGCGGTCACCGCGCTGCACCCGGACCACCTGGACTGGCACGGGGGAGTGGACCAGTATTACCGGGACAAGCTGTCCGCCTGCTCCCAGCCGGGGGCCGAGCTCACCGTGGCCAACGGCGACAGCGACGTGCTCCGGGAGCACGCCGCGCTGCTCGGGCCGCGGGTGGAGTGGGTCGGCGAGAGCGACGAGCCCGGCGCGGACTGGATGGAGCCGCTCGGGCTGCCGGGCTGGCACAACCGCCGCAACGCGCTCATCGCCCGCCGCGGCCTGGTCGCGCTGGGCGTGCCGGGCGCCGACGACGACGCCAGGCTGCGCGCGGCCGCGGCGGGCTACCGGCCGCTGCCGAGCCGGCTCACGACGGTCGGGGTGGCCGGCGGCGTCACCTTCGTCGACGACAGCCTGTCCACGAACGTGCTGTCCACCCTGGCCGCGCTGGACGCCTTCCCCGGCCGGCGGATCGCGCTGATCGTCGGCGGCCACGACCGGGGCATCGACTATGCCCCGCTGGCGGCCGGCCTGCTGGCCCGCGACGCGCCCACCTACGTGCTGGCCCTGCCCGACAGCGGCCCCCGCATCCGCGCCGCGATCGAAGCCGCCGCGCCGCCTGCGTCCTTCGGCGGCGTGACCGGCTGCGCCGACCTGGATGCGGCCGTCACCGAGGCGTTCGGCTGGGCGCAGCCGGACGGGGTGGTGCTGCTGTCGCCGGCCGCGCCGAGCTTCGGCCGGTTCCGGGATTACCGGGACCGCGGCGAGGCTTTCGCCCGCGCGGTCAGCGCGCTGGCCTGACCGCCGGGCACGCACCGGGCCCGTTCGGGATCAATAGTGCATCCTGCTCGACCCGGTGGCGTAGCTGATCCCGGCCCGGGCCGGAGCGATATTCTCGTGGCCAAACCACACGAGAGGGTCCGAGAGTGCCGATTTACGCGCTGGGCGAGTACGAGCCGGATATCCACGAGAGCGCCTTCGTCCATCCCGATGCCGTCGTCATCGGCCGGGTCAGGATCGGCCCGGAGGCCTCCGTGTGGCCCTGCGCCGTGCTGCGCGGCGACCATGGCCGGATCGAGGTCGGCGCGCGGACGTCGGTCCAGGACGGCACCGTGGTGCACTGCACGCACGAGTGGCCGACGCTGATCGGGGCCGAGTGCGTGGTGGGGCACAACGCCCACCTCGAAGGCTGCGTGGTGGGGGACAGGTGCCTGATAGGTTCCGGCTCGATCACGCTGAACCGGGCCACGGTGGGGGCCGGCGCCGTCGTGGCGGCGGCCACCCTGGTGCCGGAGGGCTTCGAAGTGCCGCCGGCCGCCCTGGTGGCCGGCGTGCCCGCCCGGATCAAGAAGACCGGGATGCCGGCCGGCCTGGTCGAGAACGCCGTGAAGACGTACATCGAGTCCAGCCGCGCCCACCGGGCCGGCCTGCGCCGCCTCGCCTGATGCCGCCCCTGCCCCGCCGCCAGCCCATCTCCCGGCCGCCCGCCTCGGGCCCGCGCCCACCGGGCCGGCCTGCGCCGCCTCGCCTGATGCCGCCCCTGCCCCGCCGCCAGCCCATCTCCCGGCCGCCCGCCTCGGGCCCGCGCGCCGCCCGGCCGCCCGCCTCCCGCCTGGCCGCCCCATGATCGACGGCATGGCGGTGGTCGACGCCCATGTGCACGTACCCAGGTTGAGCACGGTGTCGCCAGCCTGGATGCAGTGGGCAGCGGACTTCGGCCAGGACTCCCGGTGGCGCGACGCCTTCGGCCCCGACGGCGATCCGGTCCCGGCCCGGCTCGATGCCATGCTCGAGGCCGAAGGCGTCGATGTGGCCCTGCTGTTCGCCGAGTACAGCCCGCGGGCGACCGGGGTCCAGCCGGTTGAGGACCTGCTACCGCTGGTCGCGCACAACCCCAGCCGATTCCGCCTGGTCGCCAACGTGAACCCGGCCCTGCACGCCGAGCCCGCCGCCGAGGCGGGCCGCCAGCTCGGACTGGGCGCCGTCGCGGTCAAACTGCACCCGGTACACGGCGTTTTCCGCCCGGACGCCCGCGGCCTGTACCCCGTCTACGAGCTGTGCGCCGAACGCGGCGTCCCGGTGATCGTGCACACCGGCGGGAGCATTTTCCCCGGCTCGGATCCGGCCGCTGGCGATCCCAGGCTGATGAGCCAGGTCATCGACGACTTCCCGGGCTTGACGTTCGTGCTGGCACACGGCGGCCGGGGCCAGTGGTACGCCGACGCGGCCGAGATGGCCCTGGCGCACGACAACGTCTGGCTCGACCTGGCCGGGCTGCCGCCCAAGCGGCTCCCGGACTACTACGCCGGCTTCGACCTGCGCCAGCTCGCCACTAAGTGGATCTTCGGGACCGACTGGCCCGGCGTGCCCGGCGTCGCCAGGAACGCGCGCGCGGTGATCGCCCTCGGCCTCCCCGCCGACATCCTGGCCGGAGTGCTCGGCGGCAACGCGACCCGCGTCTACCTGCGCGCCTAGCCCGTTAACTCAGAAGAACACGCTTAAATGGTACGAATCACTCAGGCAACGAGCGGGAGCCGCAGCCGGCACGCCAGCCGGGGCCCTAGCCGGGAGCCCGCAGCCGGCACGCTAGCTGACGCTGCTGCGCGCCTCCTCATGCCCCTCCTGGCCCGAGCCGACCGCGCGGCCAGGCTCGTCCGCGCCGTCTGCGCCGTCCGGCGTGAGCAACCGCTGCAGCAGCACGACCTCGCTACGGTCCAGCCCGGAGCTGGCCGGCAGCCTGCGGACTCGTTCGGCGGCCAGCACGAGGGATCGCTGCGCGGCTTTGAGTTGCTCGCGCAGCCTGACGTTCTCCTCGGCCAGCTTGCCGTGCCTGGTCCACGCCGTGGCCAGCTCGTACTCCAGCCCGCTGACCGTCTCCTGCAACGCCGAACGATCCGCGGGAGCAGGCTCCGGCTCCGTCGCGGCCAGCCGCCTGACCACCTGGACCAGCAGCCGGCGGGCCAGCTCGTCGTAGTCGAAACCAGCCGCCCCGATGCCACTCCCGATCCCGGAGCCAACACCAGCCCCAGCATCCTCAAAAACACCAGGAAGTCCAGAAACGCACCTGTTAATCCCGGGAGCGGGGGCCCTGCTAACCCCACCAGCCCCTGGGGCCGTCCCAACCCCGGGAACGGGGGAGGCCCGCAGAGTGCCGCCCATTCCGGCGGCGCCGGCGGACCCCAGGCTGATCCGGTAGGTACGTTTACCCCGCACATCACGCTCGATTAGCCCCGAACGTTCCATCCCGGACAGCAGTTGCGCGAACGCCACGCTGGATCCCGGATAGCCGACCGCGGCGGCCAGCTGCGTGCTGGCCATCCCGTTGGCATCGTAAAGCTCGTTGATCTCGGTCAGGTACGCGATGATGTGCTCGCGCGTCCCCACCGCCCGCTTCCCGGCACCCTTACGCCCGACCCCCACGCCAGCACCTCTCCCCACCCATGGCTATCACGCCCGCCGACGACCTCATGATAGTACGGCTGTCCGTAAGCAGCAGGGATAGCCGTTTCGCCGGGCCCCTCAGGCAGGTAACGGTTGGATGCCAATCATGTTGTGCGGGGGCACTATGAGGTTCAGGCGGGCGGCGCGGCGGCAGTAGTAGTGCAGACCGGCGGCTAACGTACGATCGAAGGACGTCGCCGCACCTGTGTCATGCTGCCGGGCTCGAAACCAGACGTCAGCCGTGCACGTTGTCCCTGATATCCGCACAGTTTCAACACCTTATTAAGAGAGTACGTGGACCTGGATACGGACTACGCGACCACGCTCGTGGCGGCGGTTCTGCTCGGGGTGGGCTTCGTCCTGCAGCAGTACGCTGCCGAGCAGGAGCCCGAGTCCCGGTTCCTGAGCCTGCGGCTCATCACCGACCTGCTGCGCAAGCCGCGGTGGCTGATCGGCATCGCCTGCATGGTGGCCGGCCAGCTGCTCGCGGCCTGGTCGATCGGGCATGCCGCGCTGACGCTGGTGGAACCGCTGCTGACCACCTACCTGCTGTTCGCGTTGATCCTGGCGGTCCCGATGTCCAAGCAGCCGGTCCGCTGGATCGAGGTGACCGGCGCGCTGATCCTGATGGTCGGCGTGACCCTGCTGTCGCTGTCCCGCTCCACCAAACCCATCGGCCTGTCGTTCGGCTCCTTCTCGCACTGGCCCGCGGCAGCGATCATCGCCGGCATCGCCTTCGTCGCGGTGCAGGCCGGGCAGCGCACCAAGGGGCCAGCCCGCGCCACCTTGACCGGCCTGGCCGCGGGCCTGGTGTTCGGCATCCAGGACGCGCTGACCAGGCAGACGCTGGAGATCTTGCAGGGGCACTCGCTCACCGTGCTGCTCACCACCTGGCCGCCGTATTGCCTGCTCGGCGCGGGCATCGTCGGCCTGTGGCTGATGCAGAACGCGTTCAGCGCGGGCCCGCTGCACTCCTCGCTGCCCACCATCGCGGCCGGCGAGCCGGTCGCCGGCATCGCGCTCGGCATCGTGGTGTTCGGCGACCGGATCCAGGTCTCGCCTGGCGAGCTCGCGATCGAGGCTGGCGGCATCGCCGCACTGATCGTCGGAGTGGTGCTGGTGGCGCGCTCGTCCGCGTTCGGCGGGCTGCGCAAGATAACCGGCGCCATCACGCCCCACTCGGCGCACGGCGAAAGCCCTGCCCGCCACGAAAACATCCGGACCCGCCGCCGGGAAGAACTCCACGACCTGCGCCAGGACCAGGACCTAGACGAGCCCGCCGCACCTCGCAGCCAGGCCGCGGCACCTCGCAGCCAGGCCGCGGCACCCCGCAGCCAGGCCGCGGCACCCCGCAGCCAGCCCGCCGCGCCGCGCTCCCGCCGGGCTCACCAGCGGCCGCTTCACGGGCCCGCGTCCGGTGAGGAAGGCGGCTAAGCGCGCAGCTCGGCCAGCACGCCCGAGCGCGGTCCGCCCCAGCCCGAGCCGCCCCAGCCCGAGCCGCCCCGGCCCGACGACCGCCAGGATGAGGAAGGGGTCGAAGGACCAGTGCCCGGTGAGGTAGCTCATGGTGCCCTTAACTCGACGAGCCGTACTGGACCGGCACGGTGATCAGCTGAACCTTCGTCCACGCCCTCCCGGTCAGCCGCCAGACGGTGAGCTTGGACCCGGCGACGGCCAGCGCGTCGTATGACCCGGAAACCCCCGGGGCGAGCGTCGCGGTGCCCGGCGGAGCGAGTACCTGGGTGCCGGCCGGCACGGACGGCAGCGCCTGCCACGAGGCGCCGGCCCCGCCGATCACCGCCACGCGCCCGCTGCCGCCGAGCACCCACGCGCTCCCGTCGGACCCGAACCCGAGTGCGCGAACGGTACCCGGGGCGGCCGGCCCGGAGACGGTCCACCGCGTCCCGTTCCACCACGCCGCGAACTCCTCGTCCCCGGCGGCCAGCAGCGCCACGTTGCCGCCCGCGGTGGCGGCCAGGCCGAGCACCTGCACCCCGGCCTTCCCGGGCAGCGTCAGCCCCGCCGACCGCCAGGTGCCGCCGGCGTCGGTGAAAACCCCGGCCGCACCCGGCCGCGCGCAGCCTCCCGCCGCCATCGGGTCATTATTCGGGCCGAACGAGACCGCGTTCACGCCCGCCAGCCCGCACTTGCGACCCGGGACGGACGCCGCGAGGGCGGTGCGCGTGGCCAGCTGCGTCCACCGGCCGGCGGCCGCTGCGCCCGTCGTCGCCGCCGCGGTGATGGTGCCGTCCTGCAGCAGCGCGAGGATCCGCCCGGACCGGCTGACCGCGATGGCGCCGGGGGTGCTGGCCAGGGCGGCGTCGAGCAGGCCGGGCGTCCAGGTGCGGCCGGCGTCGGTGCTGGTGGCCAGCGGCGAGTAGGTCAGGTCCTGGCTGGGCCGGAAGCCCACCGTGAGCGCGCCGCCGGCGGCGGCGGCGGCGACCAGGCCGCCGTTGTCGGCCACGCCCGGCGGAGTGACCAGCGACCACCGGCTGGCGTTCGCGGGGCGCACGAACAGCTGCCAGAAGTTGTTGTGCGCGGCGGCCGAACCCCCCATCACGGCGATGGCCCAGATCCCCTGCCTGGTGACCAGGGAGGTGCCGAGCGGCGCGGTCACCGGCGGGCTGGGGCTGGCCGGCCGGGCCGGCTGCGACCCGCAGCCGGCGATCAGCCCGGCGGCGATCAGCCCGGCGGCGGCGACGGCCGCCCGGGCCAGTCCCCGGCTCACCGGGGGCCCAGCGCCTGGCGGGCGTACTGGCTGAGCAGCGCGGCGTACGAGGACTGGGTGCTGCTGGTCGCGGGTCCGGGGTCGGCGCTGACCTCCTGGCGGATGACACCGGCTGGGTCGATGACCACGGCCAGGTCGTTGTGCGCGGACATCGCGCCGGCCGGCAGGTTCTCCACGGTGACGCCGTAGTTCCGCCAGACAGCGCTGAGCTGGCTGAGCGAACCGGTCAGGTACAGCCAGTTCGGCACCGTGGTCAGCTCTTCCTGGCGGGTGAACGCCTGGGTGAAAATGGTGGACCGGTAGGTCGGGTTGGCGACGACGGCGACCAGCTCGACCCGGGTGTCTTGCCCGCCGAGCAGCTGCCCGGTCTGCTTGAACTCCTGCGCGATGATCGGGCAGTCGGTGGTGCACACCGGGTCGAGGAAGGTCAGCAGCACGACCTTGCCGCGCAGGCTGGCCAGCGAGACGGTACGGCCGTCCTGGTCGGTCAGGGAGAAGCCGGGCGCCGGCAGGTCGAGATTGACGCTGTCGCCCGCGATGGCCAGGGCCAGGATCGGGTCCGCGGTCCGGTTCGCCGCCGCCGCGGTCATCGGCGCCGCCCCGAGCAGGATCACCGCCAGGGCCCCGACCGCCGCGACCGACCGGGCCGGCGCCCCGGCGACCGCACGTCCCAGCGCCGCTGGCCGCACCCGCCGCCATCCCGCCGTTCCCCCGCCTTCAGCTGCCTCGTCAGCTCCGCTACTGCCGCCTGCCCCTCCAGTACTGCCGCCTGCCCCTCCAGTACTGGCGCCTGCCCCTCCAGTACTGGCGCCTGCCCCTCCAGCCTCGGCCGTTTCTTCTGCCGCGGTGGCCACGGCTGGAACAGTCACCTCGTGCGGCGCGGGGGAGAGCGTGAGGTATCCGGCCGAGAACAGCAGGATGAGCGGGATCATGCTGTTCGGGTCCGTGCCGAGGCCGCCCAGGAAGCCGAGGTCCTGCACCAGCACCCAGTCGGCCAGGCAGAACGCGATCCCGAACCAGACCGCGTACCTGACCAGGCGGGGCCGGCCGGTCAGGAAGATCGCGCCCGCCGCGGCCAGCGCGATCACCACGAACAGGTTGACGGCGAAGCCAGCGCGGGTGGCGAACGACCCGAAGCTGGCGAGCAGCGAGGACAGGAAGCGCGGTTGCGGGGTGGCCGACATCGTCTGCACCATGCCGGCCAGGGTGCCCGCAGCGCCGTGCACCCGGCCTTCCCAGAAGCCACGCCCTGGCCAGGCCTGCAGTACGGCCATCCCGATGAAGAACAGCCCGAGCCCGGCGAGCAGCAGTCGGCCGAGCCGGGGGCTGCGCCAGGCGCCCTCGGGCAGCGCGATGAGCGCGCCGGCGGCCACGTAGACCAGGACGCCGCCCGGCGCGCCGGTCAGCCAGCTCAGGCCGGGCGCGAATATCCCGCCGAACGACTCGCCGAACACCCATACGACGAGGCCCCAGCCCACGCTGGCGAGCCCGGCCAGCCGGGACCAGGCCCCGCGGGATGCGACGATGAGCCAGGCGCCGATGCCCACCTGGATCCAGACGGCGGCCGCCCCGGCCTCGATGGGGTGGTATGACCAGGCCGTGCCGCCCCAGTTGACCAGGTGCTGCACCCAGGCCGGGGATGCCGCCGCGATGGGCTCGATGACCTGCGTGGCCAGTCCGCCGGCCATCTTCGGCTGCGCCTGCAAGATCCCGTCGAAGATCCACAGCGCCCCGAACCCGACGCGGAGCAGTCGCCGGCCGCGGGCCTCCGCCGTCCTGTCACCCGCGCCCTTCGCCGTCGCGGCCGGGGTGCGCCAGGTACGGGCCGTGGCCCAGATGAGTCCCAGGAACACGAGCATGAGCAGGGCGATCCCGCCCTGGTGGAGCAGGGCAGACCTGAAGGCAGCGACCAGCGTCGGGTCGCTGGGACTCAGGCCTGAGTTCATGCCGGGCACGAATCAGGTCCTCTCTGCCTGGGCCTGCCTGCCTGGGCGTACCGCCAGGCGCACCTGTCTGGGCGTACCGCCAGGCCTAACGTGCCTTCAGCGTAGTGCGTTCCCGCCCGCCGGGGGCGGGCCTGACGCCAACATGAGCGCAATGTCGCGCGCAGGTCAGGCGCCCGGCAGGCCGGGCTTCCACGGCCTGCCGGGCTTCAGGCCCCAGGCCGCGGCCGCGATCACGACCAGGACGAACAGCGCGAACGTGATGACGTGGACGCTGGTACAGTACAGGCAGATGCTGCCGATGATGAACAGCTCGGCGTAGATCAGGTAGAGCACCAGGCCGATCGCGGCCACCACAGACAGAATCCTGAGCAGGTGGATCTCCCGCCGGCGGGCCTGCCACGCCCACGGGCTCATGATCGCCACCGCGAACAAGAAGAAGACCAGCCCGAGCACCGCCACCGGGATCCCGAACACGTAGGACTGCGCGCTGGTGGTCACCTTGGTGCAGTCCACCAGCCCCGACTCCGAGCACCCGGCCAGCGTCGACTGGGTGAAGTGCGCGATCGTCAGGTAGAGCGACACGCCCAGGCCGGCCAGCGCCAGCAGCAAGGTGGTGATCTGCAGCCAGGGGGCCGGCCCGGTCTGCACCACCTGGTCCGGGACGAGCTGCGCCCGGGCCCCCCGTCCGGCCGGACCGTTCCGGACCGCCCCAGTCCGGGTCGCCGCCCCGTTCCGGGCCTGGTCCCGCCCGCCGCGGTCCTGGACGGCGGTGCCGCTCCTGTTCGCGCCGCCGTTCCGGCCGGCGGCGCCGGTCTTGTTCGCGCTGCTGTTCCGGCCGGCGCCGCCGTTCCGGGCGGTGCTGCCGCTCTGCACGGCGGTACCGGATCCGCCGGTCCCCTTGGCCCCGTTCCTTGCCGTGCTGGACTGGGCGCCGATCCGCGCGTTCCGGGCGCGGCTGGACTTTGAAGCTGTCATCCGAGCTTCGCCTCCGGTGATGTCGCGGCTGCTGCTGTACGCGCGGTCCTGGATATTCGGCGCGACCGGTACCTGTCGCCAGATTGTATCCCGCGAGCTTCCGCCCGCGGCCTCAGAGTTACCTCAGGGCTTACCGGCCGTTACCTCAGGGCTTACAAGCCCTTTTCCAGGGACTGGACGGTGGCGGTGCAGGCGCTGGCCGGCTGGTTGCCGGTCATCTTGCAGATCGCGGCCGTGAAGTAGTTGGCCGTGCCGTTCACGGCCCGGGCGACGGCGCTGTTCGGGTTGTGCAGGTCGGCCGCGATCGTGCTCCAGGAGAGCCCGCTGAGCACGCCAGGGTCGTAGGGGGTCCCGACGCTCAGGTACTTGTTGCCGAAGTCGATGAACGGGATCGCTCCGGCCTCGGAGGAATCCACGTACGGCGCGGCGTCGTACTTGGTCAGCAGCGCCTGCTGCGCCTTGGTCGGGTTCTGCAGGACGGTGTAGGAGCCTGTCGCGGTGTCCGGGATGTTGGTCTGCATCTCGACCGGGGTGAACGTCAGGTACTTGCTGGTGTACGTGGCGTGTAGGAACGTCCAGGTCGGCGTGTTGGGGTCGGGCTCGGCCTGGCCGGCGCCGTTCGCGGCCGCGGAGTGGACGGTCTGCAGCCCGGAGAAGGTGCCGAACCGGCTCAGCGCCACGATCATCGCCCACCGCGCGGCCGCGCAGTAGGGGCAGTACTCGGCGCCCATGTAGAGCATCTCGGGCTTGCCGTTGGCGGTCAGCGGCGCCCCGGCGGGGCTGATGGCCTGGATCTTGCCCGTGTACGCGCCGTTGCCGGTCCCGACCTTGTCCAGGGTGCTGGCGGGAACGCTCGTGACGTCATTGATGACGCTGGTCAGCGCGGCGCCGGTCGGGCCGTTCGACCCCGAGGAGGCGCTCGTCGACGGCTTGCTGTTCGTCTTGATCACGATGAAGGCCACCACGACCGCCAGCACGACAATGATGCTGCCCGACGCGATGAGAATCCGTCGGCGCTGCTCGGCGCGGCGCTCCGCCGCGCGCTGAGCGGCGATCTTCTCCCGGCGGGAGGCATCGACCTTCGTCCTGCTTGCCTTGCCCATGATCGTCTTGTCCAACCCTTGCGTCAGCCAGCGGTCAGGCTTGTCTGCTGGTTCCCAACCTGCGTCGGCCACGCAGGAGTAGTCCGTCATCCTGGATACCTGCTCCATGTTAGGCGCTCAACCTGACCGGCGCGGCCGCCGTGGCTGAGTCTTTGCTCTGAGCCCTGCGCTCTCGGTCAGCGAGCCTTCTGTATACGATCTAGATTTTTTCTGGATGACTAGAGCGGATCACTGTAACCTTAATGCGAAGCTCCGGCCGGGGTGGGGCGGACCTTCGGGTCTTAGGGTGGTCAGCGAGCGGAAGGTCGGCGAAGCCGTGGCGTTGCGCGTCGGCGTGCTTGGTCCCGTGACCGCCTGGTATGGCGACAGGGAACTCCCTGCGGGGCAGCCTCGACAGCAGGCTGTGCTAGGCATCCTCGCGATGCGAGCGAACCGGGTGATATCCCGGGGTGAACTGGTCGACGCCGTCTGGGGGCAGGATCGCCCGGCCAGCGCCGAGGGCGGCATCTACACCTACGTAGCCGGGCTGCGGCGGGTCATCGAGCCCAACCGGTCGCTGCGCGGGCCGGGACGGGTGCTGGTCTCCTCCGGGGCCGGCTACGTGCTCCACCTGGTGCCGGGCCAGCCAGACGCGGTGGCCTTCGAGCAGGACGTGACCCGGGCCCGGCAGCTGCGCAAGGCCGATGACGGGGCGGGCGCGGTCACCGCGCTCGACTCGGCCCTGTCGCTGTGGCGCGGCATCGCGTTCGCGGGCGTGCCCGGGCCGTTCGCCGGGACCGAGCGGGTACGGCTGGGCGAACTTCGCTCCGCCGCCGCCGAGGAGCGGGCCGACGCGCTGCTCTCGCTTGGCCGGCACGAGGAGGTCGTGCCCGACCTGACCGCCATGGTGGCCGATCATCCGCTGCGGGAGCGGATGCGCGGGCTGCTGATGATCGCGCTGTACCGCTGCGGGCGGCACGCCGAGGCCTCGCGGGTGTTCGCCGATGGGCGGCGGGTGCTGGCCGAGGAACTCGGCATCGATCCGGGCGGCGACCTGTCACGCATCCACCAGCAGGTGCTGACCATGGATCCCGCCCTGGCCGTCCCGGGCGGCCGCGCGCTGATGACGTCGGCCGGCGACGCGGCGGAAACCGGCTCGCCCCTCGACCAGGGCCTCCACCGGTCCCGCCCCGGAGCCCCGGACGCCACGCCCACGCCGGTGCCGGCCCAGCTGCCGCTGGACGCGCCGGGTTTCGCCGGCCGTCGTGAAGAGCTCCGCATGCTGCTGGCCATGCTGCCGCCGAAATCCGCCGGATCCGGTGCGGCATGGCCGGACCAGGCCGGGCCGGACCAGGCCGGGCCGAGTGAAATCGAGCCGAACGAACTGGCGCCCGAGCAGACCGTGCCCGTCGTCGTCATCTCGGGTACGGCGGGAACCGGGAAGACCGCGCTCGCCGTCCGGTTCGGCCACCAGGTGGCCAGGCGCTTTCCCGGCGGCCAGCTCTTCGTCAGCCTGCACGGGCTGGATCCGGCCACCCCGCCGATGGAGCCGGCCGAGGCGCTGCGGTTCTTCCTCGACGCGCTGGGCGTGCCGCCGCACCGGATCCCGGCCGATGTCGAGGGCCGGTCCGCCCTGTTCCGCAGCCTGCTCGACGGCAGGCGGATGCTGATCGTCCTGGACAACGCGCGCAACGTGGCCCAGGTGCGCCCGCTGCTGCCCGGCTCGCCGGGCTCCCTGGTCGTGGTGACCAGCCGCAACGAGATGACCGGGCTGGTGGCCGCGGAGGGCGCGGTGCCGGTCACCCTCGACGTGCTCAGCGACGCCGAAGCCCACGAGATGCTCGCGCGCAGGCTCGGCCGGGACCGGGTGGCGGCCGAGCCCGCGGCGGCGGACGAGATCATCGAGGCGTGCGCCCGCCTGCCGCTGGCCCTCGCCATCGCGGCCGCGCGCACGGCCGGCCGGGCCAGGCGCCCGCTGGCCGGGCTGGCCGCCGAACTGCACGACGCCCGCGGCCGCCTCGACGCGCTCGAGGCCGGCGATGCGGTCACCAACGTGCGGGCCGTGCTTTCCTGGTCCTACGACCAGCTCTCCGAGCCGGCCGCGCGGATGTTCCGCCTGCTCGGCGTGCACCCCGGTCCGGATATCTCGCTGTCGGCGGCGGCCAGCCTGGCCGGGATGACCCGGCTCGATGCGGGCGCGGCGCTGCGCGAGCTGACCAGGACGCACATGACCGCCGAGTACCTGCCGGCCCGGTTCACGTTCCACGGCCTGCTCCGCGCCTACGCCGTCGACCAGGCCGAACGGCATGACCCTGAACCGGATCGCCGGGCCGCCGGGCACCGGGTCCTGGACCATTACCTGCACACGGCGATGGCGGCCTCGCTGCGGTTCAGCCCGCATCGGGCGCCGCTGCCGCTGGCCGACCCGCAGCCCGGCGTGCTGCCGGCCGACATGACGGATAAGGACCAGGCGATGGCCTGGTTCGACGCCGAGGTGCCGGTCCTGATCGCGCTGCCCGGCTACGCCGGGGCCAACGGCTTCGACACCCACGCCTGGCGGATCCCGTGGACGCTCGGCCCGTTCTTCAACCGGCGCGGCCGCTGGCAGGATTACATCGCGACGCAGGAAACCGCGGTGGCCGCGGCGCGGCGGCTGGGCGACCCCGCGGCCCTGGCGCACAGCCATTACCTGCTCGGCAACGCCCAGGGGCACGTGGGCGACTTCGAGACGGCCGACCGGAACATCCGCCATGCCCTCGACCTGTTCCGCGAGCTCGGCGACCGGGTCAACGAGGGGATGGTGATGAACGGCCTGGCCAGCATGCTGGAAACGGAAGGGCGCTACACCGAGGCGCTGGCCGTCGCGCTGGATGCGCTGCGGATGCTGAAGGCGGCCGGGCACTGGTGGACGCAGGGCAACCTGGAGAACGGGGTCGGCTGGCTGTACGCCCACCTGGGCCAGTACGACCAGGCGCTGACCCACTGTCAGCGGGCGCTGAGCCTGCACCGCGATTCCGGCTATCGCGGCGGCACCGCCGACACCCTGGACAGCCTCGGCTACGTCTACCTGCACCTGGGCGACATCGCCCAGGCCAAGGCCCACTACAGCCGGGCCGTCGACGCCTACCGCCAGATCGGCGCGGCGTTCGGCGAGGGAAACTCGCTGGCCGGCCTCGGTGACGCCCTGCTGGCCGAGGGCGACCGTGATGCCGCGGAACGGGCCTGGCGCCAGGCCGCCGACATTCTTGACCGGCTCCCGCACCCGCTGGCCGACGACGTCCGGGCCAGGCTCCGCGCCTTGCCCGCGGCCGCGGACGGCGACCGCCGGGCGCAGCGCCCGGTGGCCCCGCCGGGCCCGGCGGGGCCCGGCCGGCCCGGCGGGGCAGCCACCGCCGCCCGTTAGGTATAAAGGAAACGGGCTACGGGGATGAACCCTGTCCACCTGCGGGACCGGGTAATTCATGTGAAAGGTGCAGACTCCTGTGACCACGAGGGCGCTGCTGCTCGAGAACATCCACGCCGACGCGTCGGCCCGGCTGGCCAAGGAGGGGTATCAGGTCGGGACGCTGCCGCGCGCGCTCGGCGAGGACGACCTCATCGAGGCGATCGGCAAGGTGAACCTGCTCGGCATCAGATCCGGGACTCAGGTCACGGACCGCGTCCTGGCCGCCGCGCCGAATCTGGCGGCGGTGGGCGCGTTCTGCATCGGCGTGAACCAGATCGACCTGGCCGCGGCGGCCAGGCGCGGGGTGGCGGTGTTCAACGCGCCGTTCTCCAACACCCGCAGCGTGGTTGAGCTCGCGCTGGCCGAGATCATCGCCATGGCCCGGCGGCTGCCGGAGAAGAACACCCAGATGCACGCCGGCCACTGGGACAAGTCCGCGGCCGGCAGCCACGAGGTGCGCGGCCGCAAGCTCGGCATCGTGGGGTACGGTAACATCGGCACCCAGCTGTCGGTGCTGGCGGAGAACCTGGGCATGTCCGTCTACTTCTACGACGTCGCGGACAAGCTGGCACTGGGCAACGCGCGGCGCTGCTCTACGCTGGCCGAGCTGCTCGAGTCCGTGGAGACCGTCACCTTGCACGTGGACGGGCGGGACGGCAACCGCGGCTTCTTCGGCGAGGCCGAGTTCGCCGCGATGCGGCCGCGGTCGCTGTTCTTGAACCTGTCCCGCGGCTTCGTGGTGGACCACGCGGCGCTGCGCCGCCACGTCACCTCCGGGCACATCGCCGGGGCGGCCATCGACGTGTTCCCCGACGAGCCGAAGAGCCGGGGCGAGCAGTTCGTCTCCGAGCTGCGCGGGCTGCCGAACGTCATCCTGACCCCGCACATCGGCGGCTCCACCGAGGAGGCCCAGCAGGACATCGGCGAGTTCGTCGCGAACAAGCTGGTCGACTACATGGCCTCGGGCGCTACCTCGCTGAGCGTCAACCTGCCGGAGATCACGCTGCCGGTGGCGCCCGGCACGCACCGGCTGGTGCACCTGCACCAGAACGTGCCCGGCGTGCTGGCCTCGATCAACCGGGTGCTGGCCGAGCACGGCGTCAACGTCGAAGGCCAGCTGCTGCGGACCAGGGACGAGTTCGGCTACGTGCTGACCGACATCGGCGCCGAGTACAGCGAGAACGTGCTGGCCGAGCTGCGCGCGATGCCGGTCACCATCCGGCTGCGCACCCTGTGCTCCCTCTGAGCCCGGCGAAGGACTCCTGCTTGACGACGGTGTGCTTGATGACGGTGCGCATCTCCCGTTCGACCAGGCCACCCCCGCCCACGCCGCCAGGATCCTCGGCACGTATGGCATCGACGCAGAGGTCGTCGGCATCCCGGCCGCGTAGACCTGCTTGTAGTCTGCGGTTACCGTTACGCTGACAGCGAGACGGAGTAGGGAGAGCCCGGTGACTACCATGCCTCAGGACCCGGCGACTGCCTTGCCCGGCTGGATGGACCTGCCCCACGGCCTGAGCGCCGCGGAATACGAGATGCTCCCGGAGGACATATGCCGAAGATCAGTGCTCCGCCCGCAGCACTGCACGCTCGTGGTGGAAGTCATGTCGGCCGGCTCGGTGACTGCCGACCAGACCGGGAGATGCCCTCTCACCTGCGGCGGCGGACGCCGCGTCGCTCCGAGAAGCCCGGAAATGGGACAGTCCCGCCACAGCCGCCAGGCGGACGGCAGCGGGTCCGGGATGCGGCCGATTGGGGTCGATTGGGGCTGGCGTAGTGCGCTCCGGGTCGCTTGGAGTCAGCCGGGCAGCACCTAGCCGCGTTCGGCATCGCGGTTCGCATCGACCCGCAGGGTGAGGACAGCGCACGTGATCCGGCCAGCCCGCGCGGGAACGCTGTGTCGTCACAACTGACGCGGCAGTCATCCGCATCTTGCCGCGACGATACAGCTAATTCCATGGAAGGAAGTTCTCTCATAGCTGAATGGATCAGTCGCAGACTATGATTCCATAATGGTATCTTCTGTGGAACATACATGGAGGAGGCGGTCAGCATGACCACGATCGGGATCATCGGCAGCGGACACGTCGGTTCTAACCTTGCCAAGGCGGCGATCGCACACGGGTATGGCGTAGTGCTCAGCGGCTCGGGTAAGCCGGACGTGCTGAAGGCACTGGCGGACGAGCTCGGGCCGGGGGCCCGAGCGGCGACGGCCGGGGAAGCCGCCGGAGCGGGAGACTTCGCGATCGTCGCGACACCGATCACGGCCGTCGACTCAATCCCCGTCGAGCCGCTGCGAAACAAGGTGGTGATCGCGACGGTCAACTACTTCCCGCAACGTGACGGGCACATCGCCGAGATCGAGGACGGGACCGTCACGGTGCCCGGGGTGCTGCAGCGGCACCTGCCGGGCAGCAAGGTCGTGCGGGCGTTCAGCATGCTAGATGCCGCGGACATGTCCGCCGACGGACATCCGAAGGGCGACCCGAAGCGGCGGGCGATCGCGATCGCCGGGGACGACGAGGCGGCCAAGCAGCTGGTGGCGGGGCTGATTGACGAGTTCGGCTTCGACGTGGTGGATCTGGGTGCGCTGGCTGAGAGCTGGCGGGTTGACCCGGGCCAGAAGGGCTTCGTCACCCGGCAGACCGCCGATGAGCTGCGGGCCAACGCCGCCGCGGCACGCCGGACCTGATCAGCGGCGGCGTGTACATCATCACCGGCGCTCACATCTGGACCGTGATCAACGACGGCCCGGTCACGAGCCATGGCGCCAACGACATGGCGCTGGGCAACTGGGGGACGGTGGGCAGCTGGACCGCCCGCGTCCCGGTGACCACGCACGGGCCGAGCGGGATCGGGTACGTGACGGTGACCGGGCCGGTGCCGTGGCCGTGGCCGTGCTCCGTCCGCTCGGTGACGCCGCCGTCGAGTTCGTACCCGTGGGGGTTTCGTGATGGATTACCGGTGGGTGGCCGTCGATTTCGGCGGCCCGGAGGTGCTGCGCCGCGTCGAGGCCGACGTACCCGACCCCAGGCACGGCCAGGTGCGGATCGATGTGCGGGCCAGCGGCATGAACCCGGCCGACGCCAAGCACATCGCGCCAGGCCAGAACCGGTCGCTGCTGCCGCTCACGATCGGCTTCGAAGTGTCCGGGGTCGTGTCGGCGGTCGGCGGCGGTACTTACCTCGTAGTCGGGGACGAGGTGGTCACCCGGGCCAGCGGCGGGTACGCGACCGCGGTCACGGTGCCGGCCTCCGGCGTGTACCGCAAACCTTCTCCGCTGACCTTCCCGGAGGCGGCCAACCTGCTGCTGGCCGGCACGACCGCGGCCGACCTGCTGCACACCTCCGGCGCGTCCGCCGGCGAAACCATACTGCTGCACGGCGCCGCGGGCGCGGTCGGCGTCAGCGTCCTGCAGCAGGCCCGGGCGCTCGGCGTCCGGGTGATCGGAACCGCCAGCCCGGCGAACTTCTCATTCGTGGAACGTTTCGGCGGGGTGCCCGTCGAGTACGGGCCGGGCCTGCTCGACCGGGTGGTAGCAGCCGCGCCGGACGGGGTCGTCGCGGCGCTGGACACGGTGGGCAGCGGTGAGGCTGGCGATGTTTCGCTCGCGGTGGTCAGGGACCGGTCGCGGGTCGTCACGATCGGGGCCGTGCTGCGAGCGAAGGCGGACGGCTACGTGTTCCTCGGCGCGTCGAACCCGGCGAGCGCCCCGTTCCGGGCCCACGCGGCCCCCCGGATCGTGGCGATGGCGGCCGGCGGCGATCTCGTGGTCCCGATGGCGGCCACGTTCGCCTTCGACGACGCCCCCGCCGCGTTCGCGTTGCTGACCAGCCCGCATCCGCCCGGCAAGATCGCGCTGACCCGCGAGTGACCGAACGGCCCGCGCGCTGTCCCGTTGGCCTGCGCGGGGGGCCAGCCGCTAAGCAGGGTGGCGCACAGGTTGTGCAGCAGGGCGGCGAGCTGGGTGATCTCGGTTCTGGACAGGCGGGAGCCGAGCAGGTCGCCCAGTTCGGCGTCGATGATGCGCTGGGCCGTGGCGAGCAGCGATGTCGACTGGCGTAGCGGTCACGTGTCTCCTCCTCGATGCCGGAAAATAAAAGGTCTGCGAGGCACGGACTAGCCAGTCAGGCGGTCTTCTCGATCCCGTCCCCGGCACGCACGGCGGCGCGCAGCCTGGTCAGCGTCTTGGTCAGCTGGATGAGAGAATTGTCCGTGACGTCGCTGCCCAGCCGGTTGCGCAGCTCGCCGTCGACCGCTGCGGTGAGCTTGGGCAGCAGCCGCTTCCCGGCGAGTGTCAGCGTGATGATCGAGGAGCGCCGGTCGGTCGGGTTGGCGCTGCGGGCGCAGTATCCGGAGGCCTCGATCCGGTCGACGATCTTGCTGGTACCACCGACGGTGATGCTGAGCTCGGCGGCGATGTCCTGCACCCGGCAGGCCGGGGTGCGGGAGATGACCTGCAGGAACTCGAACACGGGCAAGGTCACGCCGAAGTCCGCCCGCAGCCTGTTCTCGACCGCGTTCCAAAGTTCGGTCTCAAACCGGACCAGTTCGCTGAACAGGAACCGCAAGTCGAGGGCAGGTTCGGCCTTATGTTGGCTGCTGGGAGGCATGGTCACACAGTATCATGTCCTTTCCGCGGAATATAAATCGATCATTTACGCAAGCGGCGGAGCAAAGATCGTTCGGGGGAGCGCGATGATCGCGGCGCGGTGTGACCGGCAAGGACCCGCGGCCGATGTCCTTCAGGTCGGGGACCTGCCCGAGGCCGAGCCGGGGCACGGTGAGGTCCGGGTCCGCTTGGCGCTGTCCTGGATCAGCCCTAAGGTTAGTTCTACAGAAGTAAATTACTCAGCACATTTTGATCTGGCTAGCCGCGGCTAAGCCACGCCGCCGCCGCCATCGCTCCGACGGCGGCATAGAAGGCCACGGCGGCGCTTTCGTCGGGGCGGTCTCCGAGCTGGAATGCCGAGCTGATGACCGCGGTCGGGAACGGCAGGACCGACGTTGTGAGCAGCAGGGCAAGGTTGCGCCACAGCAGTCCGGCGTTGACCCGGGCGATCCGGGTGAACAGCTGGTGGTGGTTCACCCAGATGACACCGACGTAGGCGAACGACACCAGGTAGGCCACGTACGCCGGCCACTGGGCGAGCAGGTCATGCAGCGCCATTCCGCGGTGCGCCGGGGCTCTGAGATCGAGAACCAGCAGCGTGATGGCGACGGCGAAGACGCCGTCGCTAAAAGCCTCGACGCGGCCGCTCTCCGCGAACAGGCCACGGGATGCGCCCGATCCTGACTGCCCGCCCGGCGATGCCTGCCTGGCGTATGCCCGGAGATCTGCCACTGCCCATCCTCCACTGGAACTCGAGCCATGTTATAATTCTATGGAACATACTTCTGTAGATTATAATTCCCGCTACCGGAGAGCTTCCATGACGCCGGACGCCGATCCGGCCTCGTTCATGCTCACCGCGGCCAGGATGAACTGGATGAGCTGACCAAGCACGATGCCGACTCCCGCACCGACCAGCAGGCCGGGAACGAGGTCCCAGGTCGAGGCGCTATGCACGCCAGTCAGCATCAGGGCGAGTGCGGTGGTGCCAGCGGCGATGAACAGGATTCCGATGTGGAGCAAGTGGCGTCCGAGCCGCTTGACGAGCATGCCCGACACGAGCATGCCCGCGATCATGCCGGCGACCATCGGGGTCAGGGTCAGGCCGGCGTGGATCGGTGACCACCCTTCGCCGAGCTGGCCGTACAGCGACACGCAGAGCAGCAGTCCGCCGAAGGCGCCGAAGAGGGACAGCATGACCGCGATGCCGCTGAGGTACATGCGGTTGGCAAACAGGGATGGCTCGATCAAGGCGTTGTGGCTGCGGCGTCGCTCGTAGCGTACGAAGACGTAGAGCAGGACCGCGCCGGCCGCGAGGAGCCCGAGCGTCCAGGCTGGCCAGCCGTCGGCCTGGCCCTGGATGAGCGGGTAGATGATCGCCACCAGCGCCAGGCCGACGAGCCATACGCCGCCGGTGTCGAGCTTGAGGTCGGGGTGACTGACCCCGCTCGGCAGCGACCGGATCGCGAACGGAAGCGCGATGAGGCCGATCGGCACGTTGATGAGAAAGACCAGTCGCCAGCCGGTGCTCCAGAGGTCGGCGTCGGTGTCCCTCCAGCGTCTCAGGGGTACTCGTCGTGGCGGCGGATCCAGGTCTGGAAGGCGTCGCCCTCGTCGCGGCCCTTCGGCACCCGGTCGAGGATCGGGTAGTAGTTCATCAGGAACTCCACCCCGCGTCCCGCGGTCGCGTAGGTCTGGTAGACCGTTCCGTCCTGGAGCGTGAAGACGCTGACTGCCGGTGATTGCGACAGGTAGCCGTTGATGTCGGTTCCGGTCGCGGCCGCGTTGACCGCAACGATCGGCGGCAGGCTGTCCGCGCTGAGCGCCCACCCGCGCACCTGTTCCGCGGGGTAGGAGGCGCCCTGGCGGTAGTTGAAGTCGGTGTTCGCCGCCAGACCCAGGGGATGCGCCAGCCCATCCGGCGCTTGTATGCCTGGAGTTTGGCCAGCGGGGCCTGCGAGATAAGCAGCAGGGTCACGTCGCGGGCATGCAGATGGGGCAGCAGGCCGTCCAGGCCGTCGGCCATCGACGAGTTGACCGGGCACCCCGCCTGGTAGCTCGGCCCGAACATGAAGTGGTAGAACATCAGCTGGGAGCGGCCGCCGAAGAGCCCGGCCAGGGACCTCGGACCGTCGTCGGTGTCGAACCGGTAGGCCTTCTCGACCTCGACCCAGGGCAGCTCGCGACGCTGGCGCGCCAGCTCGTCGCCCAGCCGGGTGTGCTCCTTCTCGCGGGCGAGCAGCTCCTCGCGGGCGGCTGCCCACTCTTCCCGTGTTCCAACGTTGTGACTGGTCATTGCCTTGTTTCTCCTTGTCTTTTGGTCACGGCAGCCTGGCCGGGCCAGCGCGCCGATGAGGGTTTCGCATCGGCGGCGTTAGCCGGGCAACCGGCGAGGGGTCCACGATGATCAGGACGCCCGAGCGCGACGATCGCGAGCGCGAGCAGCACGTCGAGGGCGGCCCTGGGGCAGGAGCTTCTGGGCGGTGACTAGGCCGCGACGGGCTGAGGTTGCAGGAGCGCGGCGTTCTGGCGCTCCAGCGCCTTGGCCGGCCCCGCGCGCCAGCCGTCGGCGACGGCCACCGACAGGGATCGGGGAAGATGTCCTCTTCGCCGATTTCGACCGCGTCGAAGATGCCCAGGGCCTCGGTGACCAGTGCCTGTCCGATGCCCCGGTTGGCCCCGGTCACCAGGATGGCCTTGCCTTCGAGTGTTGTGCTCATTGGTCTTCCTCCGTAGGTTGAGCGGTGATTGCTGGATCAGGCGGATGCGGCTTGCTCTTTGCGGCTGGGCAGCCCCCGGCCCGTGCGGATCAGGGCACGCAGGCGGCTGTGACCGGTCTTCATGAGAAGCCGTTCCACGTGCTTTTCCACCGTGCGGACCAACACTGCAAGGCCCCGGATATCTCCCGGTTGGAGCGCGACCAGGAGCCAGGCCAGGCTACGGGTGAATCCGCCCTCGATACGCCCCAGGGCGTGATCCGCTTCGGCGAAGATCGAAGCCGCGTCCCCGCCCCCGGTCCACCAGGCCCTCATATGCGGTCCCGGCGCCGATCACCAGCCCGGCCGCCTCGGCGAAGCTCACCCGGCCGGGCATCGGGGCCAGCCGGTCCGCCGACGCCAGCGCCAGTTCGGCGAACCCGCCCCCCGCCGGGAACAGGCTCGCGTACACCCGGTCGCCCGGCTGGACAGCGGCTCCGTCGCCGGCCGCTTCGACGAGGCCGGCGACTTCCTGACCCGGGACGAACGGCAAGGCAATCCCCGGGAAGCCGCCGCCGAGGAACCCGACGTCCCACGGGCCGACACCCGCGCCATGGACCCGCACCAGCACCTGTCCCGCCGCGGGTACTGGGTCTGGCAGCTCACCCAGCTTGACGCTGCCGGTCCCGCCCAGTTGTTGCGCCAGCGCTACTCGCACGGCTCCAGCCTCCTCATCTTGTACTCCTGCCGCCCATGGGTCATGCTCCTCGGGCCGGATCGCCGCCGTGACCACACACCCGGACGAACCTGCGGGCCAGACGACACTACAGCGGCGTGACGTATGCAGCCGAGATGCCGCCGTCGACCAGGAACGTCGAGGCCGTGATGAACGAGGCGTCGTCGCTGGCCAGGAATGCCACCGCGGCGGCGATCTCCTCCGCCTCGGCGAACCGGCCCATCGGCACGTGCACCAGGCGGCGCTGCGCCCGCTCCGGGTCCGCCGCGAACAGTTCGCGCAGCAGCGGCGTGTTCACCGGTCCCGGGCACAGCGCGTTGACCCGGATCCCCTCCCGGGCGAACTGCACCCCGAGCTCGCGGGAGAGCGCGAGCACGCCGCCCTTGGACGCGGTATAAGAAACCTGCGAGGTGGCTGAGCCCAGCACGGCGACGAACGAGGCCGTGTTGACGATGGCCCCGCGACCCTGTGCCCGCATGTAGCCGATGGCTTCCTTGCAGCACAGGTACACCGAGGTCAGGTTGACCTCCTGGACCCGGCGCCAGGCGTCGAGGCTAGTATCAAGGATCGAGTCGTCGTCGGGCGGCGAGATGCCGGCGTTGTTGAACGCCACGTCGACCGAGCCGTAGCTGTCGTGCGCCGTGCGGAAGGCCGCGGCCACGTCGGTTTCCGACGTCACGTCGGCGTGCACGAACAGGCCGCCGGTCTCGGCCGCGGCCTTCTCGCCGGCCGCGTCGTCGACGTCGACCGCGACCACGTGCGCGCCGTCGGCCGCGAACCGCCGCGCGGCGGCCAGCCCGATCCCGCTGCCCGCGCCGGTGATGACAACGGTCCTGCCCTTGAACCTCATGAGCCCTCCGTGGATATGAACACGTTCTTAGCCTCGGTGAACGCGTCCGGGGCGTCCGGCCCGAGCTCGCGGCCGAGGCCGGACTGCTTGAAGCCGCCGAACGGCGTCCAGTACCGCACCGAGGAGTGCGAGTTCACCGACAGGTTCCCGGTCTCCACCGCCCGGGCCACCCGGATCGCGCGGCCCACGTCCGAGGTCCAGATCGACCCGGAAAGCCCGTACGGCGTGTCGTTGGCCAGCGAAATCGCTTCCGCCTCGTCCGAGAACGGCGTCACGGTCACCACCGGGCCGAACACCTCTTCGGTGTACGCCGGGTCGTCGGGCCGCACCGGCGCGAGCACGGTCGGCGGGTACCAGAACCCGGGCCCGGACGGCGCGTGCCCGCGGAACGCGACCGGGGCACCCTCCGGGACAAACGACGCCACGTGCGACCGGTGCGCCGCCGAGATCAGCGGCCCCATCTCGGTCGCCGCCGAGGCCGGGTCGCCCACGACGACGCTGCGCACCGCGGGCTCGAGCAGGGCCATGAACGCCTCAAGCACCGAGCGCTGCACCAGGATCCGGGACCGGGCGCAGCAGTCCTGCCCGGCGTTGTCGAAAACCGCGTACGGCGCGGTCGCCGCGGCCCGCTCCAGGTCGCAGTCGGCGAAGACGATGTTGGCGCTCTTGCCGCCGAGCTCCAGGGTGAGCCGCTTGACCTGGCGCGCGCAGTCCGCCATGATCGACCGCCCCACCTCGGTCGACCCGGTGAACACGATCTTGCGCACCGCGGGGTGATCGACCAGCCGCTGGCCCACCACGCTGCCCTTGCCCGGCAGCACGGTGAAAACCCCGGGAGGCAGGCCCGCCTCCCGGGCCAGCGCGGCGATCCGCATCGCGGTCAGCGGGGTCGCCTCGGCGGGTTTGGCCACCACGGTGCAGCCCGCGGCCAGGGCGGGCGCCATGCCCCAGGACAGGATCGGCATCGGGAAGTTCCACGGCACGATCAGGCCGACCACGCCCACCGGCTCGTGGAAGGTGACGTTCAGGCCGCCGGCGACCGGTATCTGGCGGCCGGACAGCCGCTCCGGCGCCGCCGAGTAGTACAGCAGCACGTCGCGGACCTGTCCCGCCTCCCACCGGGCCGCGCCGACGGGATGCCCCGAGCCAGCCACCTCGAGCCCGGCCAGCTCCTCCTGAGCGGAGTCCACCGCCGCGGCGAACGCGCGCAGCATCCGGGCGCGGTCCCCGGGCGCGACCGCCCGCCATCCGGGCAGGGCCGCCGCGGCCCCGGCAATCGCGGAGTCGGTCTCCTCAGCGCAGGGCTGGGTCACGGTGGTGACCGGCTCCTCGGTGGCGGGGTTGAGCACGGTAAACACGGACATGCGCGCACCTCGATCACAGTGTCTTGTCGATAGTTCGCGTTAGCCAAAGAACCCGCTGCGGCTGCTGGCCGTACTTCGCGCACGGTGTTACGTGATGTTCGCGTCATCCAGATACCCGCTGAGGCTCTCGCCGTAGCAGGGGCACCGGCCGCTCGCACGGGCCTAAAAGGCCCGTGCTCGCTGGGCCGGTTCTGGATGACGCTCGCGGGCCGCGAGCCCAGGTCCGCAAGGCCTGGGCTCGCGAGCCGGGATTGACTAACGCTCACAGGCGTTCGAAGCAGCGCCGCAGCTCCCAGTCGGTCACCGCGGCGTCGTAGGCGGTCAGCTCGACCCGGGCGTAGTTGGCGTAGTGTTCCACCACCTCGGCGCCGAACGACTCCCGGGCCAGCCCGCTCTTCTCCCAGAGGTGCAGGGCGTCGCGCAGGGTATGCGGGACCTTCGCCACCGTGTCGGCGTAGGCGTTGCCGGTCATCGGCGGCTCGAGCGGCAGCTCGTTGTCGATCCCGTGCAGCCCGGCCGCGATCATCGCCGCCACCGCCAGGTACGGGTTCACGTCGCCGCCCGGCACGCGGTTCTCCACCCGCAGCGAGGACCCGTGGCCGACCAGCCGCAGCGCGCAGGTCCGGTTGTCCGGTCCCCAGCGGACCGAGGTGGGGGCGAAGCTGCCGGGCACGTAGCGCTTGTAGGAGTTGATGTTCGGCGCGTAGCACAGGGCGAGCTCGCGCATCGCGGCGAGCTGGCCGGCCAGGAAATGCTCGCCCAGCGGCGACAGGCCGTGAGCGCCGGTGCCGGCCAGCACCGGGCTGCCGGCGGGGGCCCCGTCATCAGAGACAGAGCGCAACGACAGGTGGATGTGGCAGGAGTTGCCCTCGCGGCTGTTCGGCTTGGCCATGAACGTGATGCTCATGCCGTCCTGGGCGGCGATCTCCTTGGCGCCGGTCTTGTAGATGGAGTGGTTGTCGCAGGTGGTCACCGCGTCCGCGTAGCGGAACGCGATCTCGTGCTGGCCGAGGTTGCACTCGCCCTTGGCGGACTCCACGTACAGCCCGGCCGCGGCCATGCCCAGCCGGATCCGGCGCAGCAGCGGCTCGATCCGGGACGTGCCCAGGATCGAGTAGTCCACGTTGTACTGGTTGGCCGGGACCAGGTCCCGGTAGTCCTTCGCCGCGGCCTGCTCGTAGGAATCCTGGTAGACGACGAACTCCAGCTCGGTCCCGGCCATGGCGACCCAGCCGCGCGACGCCAGCCGGGCGGTCTGGCCGAGGAGGATCTGCCGCGGCGAGGCCGCCACCGGCGAGCCGTCCAGCCAGGTCAGGTCCGCGATGACCAGGGCGCTGCCGTCGTGCCACGGGATACGGCGCAGCGTGCCCATGTCCGGCGCCATCACGAAGTCGCCGTAGCCACGCTCCCAGGACGACATGGCGTACCCGTCGACCGTGTTCATGTCCACGTCCACGGCGAGCAGGTAGTTGCAGCCCTCGGAGAAGCGCTCGGCCACCTCCTCGAGGAAGAACTCCGCTGCCAGCCGCTTGCCCTGCAGGCGTCCCTGCATGTCGGTGAAGGCGAGTACGACCGTGTCGATCTCGCCTTTCCCGACCGCGGACCGCAGCTCGTCCAGGCTCAGCAGGCCCCGCCGCAGCGCACCGGGCATCAGACCGACAGCTCACGCTCGATGACGGCCAGTTCCTCCGCGGTGCCCTGGACCTTCGGCCCGGTGAACCAGTCCTTCGCCGAGACGGCCCAGTAGATGCCCGCGAAGCCGATCACCACCAGCACGGCGATCACGGTGTAGTTGAAGTTCCCCCAGCCGATCGGGCTCGCGGTGGGCAGCATGAACAAGATGGTGATGAAGACCACCCAGGCGACCGCGATCCAGCCGACCAGGTAGCTCCACCGGCCCAGGTGCCACGGTCCGCGCTTGAAGCTCGCGCCCTGCCGCAGCCGCAGGAACGTCGGCGTGACGTACGCGATGTAGAGGCCGATGGTCGCGATCGCGGTGACCGCGCCGTAGGCCGCGCTGTTCCACAGGTACGGCAGGCCCAGGATCAGCGCCCCGCCTGCGGCCAGCCAGATCGCGTTGGTGGGCGTCCTGGTCCGCTTGTTCACCCGGTGCCAGATGTTCGAGCCGGGCAGCGCGCCGTCCCGGGAGAACGCGTAGATCATCCGCGAGTTCGCGGTGACCGAGCTCATCCCGCAGAACAACTGGGCCCCGATGATGACGAGCAGCAGCAGCTTGGCGCCGGCGTCCCCGATCGCGGTGGCGAAGATCTGGGCGGGCGGCACCAGCGCCCCGGTGTAGAGCGTGTAGTGCTGCTCCTGGATCGCGAACGTGATCCCGATCAGCAGCACCCAGCCGGCGATCAGCGACACCAGGATCGACATCACGATGCCGCGCGGCCCGCTGCGCGCGGCGCTGTGCGTTTCCTCGGTCATGTGCGCCGACGCGTCGTACCCGGTGAACGTGTACTGGGCCAGCAGCAGGCCGAGCAGCAGCACGTAGAAGGTGCTGTGCCAGCCGGTGTTGTTGACGATGTTGGTGAACACGTAGGTGGTCGAGGCATGCTTGGACGGCACGAAGGCCAGCACGGCCACGATGATCAGCACGCCGAGGATGTGCCACCAGACGCTCACGTCGTTCAGCAGCGCGACCAGCCGGATGCCGAACTGGTTCATGATGCCGTGCGCCATCAGCACGAGCGCGAAGATCAGGATCGTCACCCAGTGCGCGGTGCTGACCCCCCACACCAGGTTCAGCAGGGCGTTGATGAAGAACGCGCAGCCGAAGTCGATGCCCGCGGTGATCGCGACCTGGCCGAGGAAGTTGAACCAGCCGGTGAACCAGGACCAGGCCGCCCCGTTCCTCGGGGCCAGCTTGGCCGCCCAGTAGTACAGGCCGCCGGCCGTGGGGAAGCTGGAGCAGACCTCGGCCATGGCCAGGCCCACCATCAGCGTCATGATGCCGACGATCGGCCAGCCCCAGACGATGATCGCGGGACCGCCGGTGTTCATGCCGTACCCGTACAGGGTCAGGCAGCCGGACAGGATCGAGATGATCGTGAACGACACGGCGAAGTTCGAGAATCCCGACATCCGCCGGCGGAGTTCCTGTGCGTAGCCGAGTTCGTGCAGGCGGCGCTCGTCCTCACTCGCTGCCGGCACGGCGGCAATGTCGTCGGCCATGCGATCTCCCTACGGGGAAGCAAGCACATATGGATGGAAGTGACCCATTGAATGAACGTATTCACCCACTGGGCGGGGACTGTGTCAAGAGGTGCGCAAGGGGCGTTACGGCCCGGCTACGAGGGCGTTACGCAGTGCCGCCCGGCCTGGTCAAGAGGTGCGCAAGGGCGTTACGGCCCAGCTACGAGGACGTTACGCAGTGCCGCCCAGTCTGACTACGCAGTGCCGCCCGGGCTGACTACGCAGTGCCGCCCGGGCTGATCGCGGGCCGCCGGGGCTAGCCCTTTTCGCCGAGGAAACCGCGCAGCAGCGCCGCCGTGCCCGCCACGTGCTCATCCATCTCCTGCCTGGCCCGGTCGGGATCGCCGGCCAGGATCGCCCGCACGATGCTGGCGTGCTGTACGTTCGCGTGCTCCAGGTTACGGCCGAGCATCGGGATGGCGTTGAGCAGGTCGACGAGCTGCACCCGGGCCTCGACCACGCTCGCTGTCAGCATCGGCGAGCCCGCCGCGTCGGCGATGGCCAGGTGCAGCCGGGTGTCCGCCTGGCGGTAACCCGACGGCTCGCAGGCGTGCAAGGCGGCCAGGCATTCGGCCAGGCTCTCCCGCTGCTGCATGGTCAGGCTGGCCCGGGCGGCCATCTCGGCGGCGCCGGTCTCCACCACCCGGCGGAACGTCAGCGCGTCGTCGAGCTGGGCGCCGTCCTTCGCGGTCTTGGTGAGCTCGTCGCGCACCATGGGCTCGGGCTGGCGCAGGATGAACGTGCCGCCGAACCGGCCGCGCTTGGTCTCGACGTACCCGGCGGCGGCCAGTTCGCGCAGCGCTTCTCGCAAAGTGATACGGCTGATCCCTAGCCTGCGGGTGAGTTCCCGTTCCGGAGGCAGCCGGTCGCCCGGTGCGTAGACGCCCAGCTTGACGCCTTCGAGCAGGCGCTCGACGGTCTCCTCGAAGGCGTTTCCCGTTCGGACCGCGCGGAACACCGCCGCGGTAATGGCGGGCGACCCTCCGGCCACGGTTCTTGTCTCCTGATAAACCGATGCTGCTGCCTCGAGGCAACGTAAACGCAGAAAGATTAGATCATAGGAGCAAGCACCGTGCCACGAGTGGCGGCCCGCTTGGCCGCGGTCCCGCCCGCGACGGCCCGTCCGGCCGTAGCCTGCCCCGCGACGGCTTGGTCTACCACCGCGACGGCCTGGTCCACCACCGCGACAGCCCGGTCTACGGCCCGTCCGGCGGCGGCGTCGACGAGCGCGGTGAACAGCCGGGGGTCGCTGCCCTGCTCGGGGTGCCATTGCACGCCGAGCACGAAGCCGGACGGCCCCTCCACATTGGACGGCCCCGCCTCGACCGCCTCGATCGTTCCGTCTTCCTCCCAGGCCACCGCCTTGAGCCCGTCACCGAGCAGGTCGACCGCCTGGTGGTGGTGTGTCGGCACCTCGACGAAGCCGTCCTCGGGCAAGATCGCGGCCAGCGCGCTGTCCGGGCTGATCCGCACCTGGTGCAGGCCGAACCCGTTCGGCGGCCCGTCGTGCCGCCCGTGCCCGACCAGGTCCGGCAGGTGCTGGTGCAGCGTGCCGCCCCGGCAGACGTTCAGCACCTGCATGCCGCGGCAGATGGCGAGCAGCGGCACGCCGAGACACAGCGCGTGGCCGGTGACGGCCAGGTCCCACGCGTCCCGCAGCGTCGTGGGCGCCTGGGTCCGCGGGTGCCGCGGCGCGCCGTACCGAACCGGGTCGATGTCCGGCCCGCCGGTGACCACCAGGCCGTCCAGGCTCGCGACCGTGGCGCTGGCCTCTTCGTCGTCGCCGCCCGGCGGCAGCAGCACCGCCCGGCCCCCGCTGCGCCGCACCGCGTCCACATAGACGTAAGGGAGCATCACGGCCCGGGCCGACCAGCCCCGCCAGGATGCCTGATCCTCGTAGGTGGTGATGCCAATAACCGGCGTCATAGTTCCCCTTTGAACTGATCCTCCGTAACGCCGCTACCTCAGGAAACCAGGAAAAACCTTTGGTCCCGAACGGTCTGGCGATTCCGGTCACCATCCGTGCCTGCGGCTCCCGGGCCGAACGCGATGGGCGGGCGGCGATATTGGTAATCAGGTTAGCAAGTGTTCCGTCCGGTGCTCCGGGGGATGGACTCACGTAACACCTGGTGCCTACTGGTTTGTTGATTGTAGGGCGCCGATCGCCAGTTCGCGTAGCGAACAGCGAAAATGGTGACTCTCGGTTATTTCGGGCCCCTCGTCCGGCCAGCCAGGGGTCCTGCCGCCCGCGCCCTGCGCTCGGCCTACCCTCGGGCCCTGGCCCTCGGCCGGCCCTCCGGGCTGGCCCCTCAGCCCCGCAACCAGCCCTCAGCCGCAACCAGCCCCTCAGCCCCGCAACTGGGCTCCTCAGCCCCTTCAGTCGGCCCTCCTTCCCCCAGCCTGGCCCCTCAGGCCGGCAGTAGATCCTGCGCCCTGGCCTGGTGGGCCGGCCAGCAGGCGAAGTGGTGCCGGGCCGGATCCGGGTCCGCGACCAGGTCTTCCATGGCCGCGCGGGTGAGCTCGTTGTCGGGGGCGTAGACGACCATCCGGGTCCCCGGCGCCGTCTGGACCGCGAAGCTGGTCGAGGTCATCTCCAGGCGCGGGTAGAGCGGATGCCGGAACACCTTGGCGTAGTAGGCCGGCTGCGCGACGTCCTGGGTGGCCCACATCCGCGCAAACTCCGGGCTGGCCGCCTCCATCCGCCTGATGAAGCCGGTCCAGGCCGGGTCGCCCACGTGGTGGCCGTAGGCCGCGCGCAACTGGGCGACCATCGCCGCGCGCTGGTCGGCCCGGTTCTCGACCGCACTGCAGCAGTCCAGCCGGGTGAACATGGACAACAACGAGTTGCGCTCCGCCGGCGCGGCGCGGGCGACGTGCGGAAACAGCGCCGCGTAGGCGGTGTTCCAGGCCAGGATGTCGAACCGCTCGGTCACGACGTCGGCCGGCATCGGGTTGAGCCCGTCCAGGATGGCCTGGATCTGCGGCCGCAGCAACGGGCCGCCGTGGTCGGGATCCGCCGGATCCGCCGCCTCGGCCAGCCGGAACAGGTGCTGGCGCTCGACCGCGTCCAGCCGCATCGGCGCGCTGCTTCTGGTGGCCGGCGCCCGAGCGCTGCCGCACGGCCGGGGGGAGCCCGGACGGACCCTCGACCTGCCCGGCCTCGCCCTGCTCACCCCGGCCGTGCTTGCCTTCGTCCTCCCGCTCGTGCTCGGCCAGCCCGAACACTGGCCAGCCTGGGGCTGGGTCCTCATGGCGGCGAGCGTGCCGCTGGCCGCCGCCTTCGCCGCCGCCGAGCGCCGCGTGGCCGGGTCCGGCGGGACGCCGCTGGTCCCCGGCCGGGTGCTCCGGGTACCCGGCGTACCGGTGGCCATCGCCGCCCTGTTCGCCGTCATGACCATCTTCAGCGGGTTCTTCTTCACCCTCGCGCTGCACCTGCAGGACGGCCTGGGCTACTCCCCGCTGCGCGCCGGCCTGGCGTTCGCCCCGGCCGCCGCCGCCTTCGCGCTGGTCAGCCTGAACTGGCGGCGGCTGCCCGTGCGGTGGCACGGCGCCCTGATCGTCGTCGGCTTCACCGCGTTCGGCGCGGCTATGGCCGGCCTGGCCTGGGTCCTGCGCGACGGCGGTACCGGGGGAGCGGGTCTCTACCTGATCGGCGCCCTCAGCGGCGCCGGGATGGCGGCCGCGTTCAGTCCGCTGATGACCCGCGTCCTGCTCCGCGTGCCGGTCGAACTGGCCGCGGACGCGACCGGCGTCGTAGTCACGGTGAACCAGCTCGGCCTGCTCGTGGGCGTGGCGACGTTCGGCACGCTCTACCTCAACCTGGCCGGCCAGCTGCCCGGACACGCCACGTTCGGCGCGTTCCGGCACGTGTCCGCCCACGCCGAGGCGATCACCTTCCTCGCCCTGGCCGCCCTGGCCGCCGGCGGCGTGGTCCTGGCCATCGTCCACCTGATCGAGCGCCGCACCACGCCCGCCTAACCGCCCCGTGCCCGCCCGCCCGGGCTCTCGCCCCGCGCCCGCCCCGCTCAGGTTGCTCGGGTACATTCGGGCCTGCGGAAAGGAGTAACGATGGCCATCGTGGTGCTGGTGCTCTGGATGTTCACCGCGGGGGCCGGGCTCTATCTGCTGATAACCAGCAACCTCAGCCGCGCCCGCCCCGCCAGCGCCCTCATGGCCGCCAAACCGGCTCCCGCCGCCGGGCCCGCTCCCGTCTCGGTCGCCACCCACGCGACACAGAGCACGACAATCTCTACCGCCTCATCCGTATCGCCTTCCGCGCAGGGCGCGGCCCAGCAACCCACGTCCGCCGTGCAGCCCACGGTGCAAACCTCATCGGTTACCCCAGACCCCTCTACACCGCCCGTCTCGAAGCGGGAACTGCGGCGGGCGACGCGGGACCGTTTCGATCCGCCTTCGCTGACCGCGGCCAAGAACGCGCCGGTGGTGCCGGGGCTGCGGTCGCTGCTGGAGTTTGCGCATCCGGCCTGCGCGATCGTCGGCCTGGGGTTCTGGCTGGGTTACACGCTCGTGCACGACCGAGCGCTGGGCTGGATCGCGTTCGGGCTAGTGACGGTCACGGTGTGCCTGGGGCTGACCTGGTACGCGGCGAACACCGGGGCGGCCGGGCACCGGGACGGGACGAGCCGTGCCGACGCTGCCGGGCACCGGGACGGGACGAGCCGTGCCGATGCCGTCGGCCGCCCGTCGGATGACGCCGAAGCCGCCGGCCGCCCGTCGGATGACGCCGATGCCGCCGGGCGCCCGTCGGATGAGGAGCCACGGCCGTCTTTCGGTTCCCGTCTCGTCGGGCTGCACGGCGCCGCCGCCGCGGTCACCTTCGTGCTGGCCGGCCTCACCGTCCTCGTCCTCAGGTGACCACGCCGAGCGGGAACAAGCAGCAAGCAGGACGTGGCCAGTGCACCCGGCCGCCGCCACGGATGGGGAGACGAGCGACCACCGAGCCTGGGGAGCGTTGTGATGGGAATGGCTCGGTGGTCCTGGCCGCCGTGTGCACTGACCACTACACAGGACTACGCGCTGCCGTTCACGTCGGATCGATGGGAAAGGCTCGCGTAAGCAGTCGGTAAGGATTTCCTCTGCCGGACTTGAACCAGGTGCGGGCGAAGCACGGTTACATGGACAGGTACCGCTGGGTACGACCTTCCGCGAAGTGCTGGCCAGCAAAAGGATCTCGGGTGTGGACAAGGCGGGCAATGCCCCGGAGGCCCCAGCGGCCACCCACGCTCGCACCATCCCGGCCGGCCTGAGCAGGCGGCGGGCGCTGGCCATGCTCGGCCTCGGCGCCGGGGCCCTGATCGCCGAACAGGTCCTGGTCACCGACGAGACCCCACCAAGCACGAGCACAAGCACGAGCCCGAGCACGAGCACAGGCACCGGAACAACAGCCAGCATCCCGCCCGAACCCAGCGGCTACGCGCCCGACGGCACCGGGGGCCCGGCCGCGGCGCTCCCGCTGAAAGCCGTCCGGCTGCTCGACAGCCCGTTCCGCCGGAACCAGGCCAGGAACACCTCGTACCTGCTGTTCCTCGACCCAGAACGGATGCTCCGCTCGTTCCGCCGCAACTACGGCGAGCCGTCCGCAGCGCAACCGCTCGGCGGCTGGGAGAAACCTGACTCGCAGATCCGCGGCCACATGACCGGCCACCTGCTTTCCGGCCTCGCCCTCACGGCCGCCAACGCCGGCGACGCCGCCGCCAAAGCACGCGGCCGCTACCTGGTCAGCCAGCTCGCCATGCTCCAAGCGAAAGCGACCCGACGTGGATTCCACGACGGCTACCTGTCCGCGTTCCCCGAGTACTACTTCGACTGGCTGGAGCAGGGCAAGTCGGTCTGGTCGCCGTACTACATGATCCACAAGTACCTGGCCGCGATGATCGACCAGTACCAGCTGGCCGGCGCCGACGAGGCACTCGGCGTGGCGACGAAGCTGGCCGACTGGGTGGACTGGCGCACGAACCCGAAACGGCTCCCGTACGACCAGATGCAGATGGTCCTGCAGACCGAATTCGGCGGCCTGCCCGAGGCCCTGGCCAACCTCTACGCGATCACCGGCCAGGAGCGGTACCTGGCCACCGCGCAGCGCTTCTACCACTCCGCGGTGCTCGACCCCCTCGCCGAGGGCGAGGACATCCTGCCCGGGCTGCAGGCCAACGTGACCACGCCGAAGATCATCGCCTGCGTGCGGATGTGGGAGGAGACCGGCAGCGGCAAGTACCGCGACATCGCCCGGAACTTCTGGGACATCGTGACCGGCCACCACGTCTACGTCATCGGCGGCGTGGGCAACTTCGAGCACTTCCAGCTGCCCGACACCGTGGCGGCCCAGCTGTCGAACTTCACCTGCGAGAACTGCGCCAGCTACAACATGCTCAAGCTGACCAGGCTGCTCCACTTCCGCGAGCCGGCCCGCACCGACCTGCTCGACTACTACGAGCGCACGCTGCTCAACCAGATGCTGGGGGAGCAGGACCCCACCTCGCCGCACGGTTTCAACTGCTACTACACCGGCCTGTCGGCGGGGGCGCTCAAGCGCCAGCCGCTCAACTACTTCCCCCAGGGGAACCCGGACATGTACGCCACCGACTGGGACACCTTCACCTGCGACACCGCCACCGGGCTGGAGACCCAGGCCAAGTTCGCCGACACCATCTACAGCCGCGACGCGGCCGGCCTCTACGTCAACCTGTTCATCCCGTCGCTGGTGCGAACCCAGGGCCTGACGATGCGGCAGGACACCGGGTTCCCCGACGACCCGGTTGTCCGGCTGTCCATCGTCGACGGCGCGGCCACCCTCACCCTGCGGGTCCGGGTGCCGAAGTGGGTGGCCGGTTCCGCGGAAATGGTGCTCAACGGCGTCCCGCTCAACACCCTCGGCCCGGCGGGCCCGAGCGGCTGGATCGCCCTGCGCCGGCGCTGGCGGAAGGGTGACCGGCTCGAGGTCACGCTGCCGATGCAGCTGGCCGTCGAGCCCACGCCCGATCATCCTGCGGTGCAGGCGCTGACCTACGGCCCCGTCGTGCTGAGCGCCGTCTACCCCGGCGACCCGGGCGCGCTGACGCCGCCGCTCACGATGGCCTCCGTTCACCGGACGGCCACGCAGCCGATGACGTTCGAGGCGCTCTCCGGCCGCAAGCCGGTCAGGCTGACCCCCATCGCCCGGGCCGCACACGAGTACTACACCACCTACTTCGAGATGGTGTAGCACTCGCCCGAACCAGGCCTCAGCCCCGGCTGGTCTCCAGCACCGGGACCTCGGAACCAACCGGATGGACCGAACGAGCCGGCTCGACTGGCACCGCCGGCTCGACCGGCACCGGGCGGGAGGCGCGGAAGGCGATCACTGCCCCGGCCACCGCGGCGATCACGCCGGCCAGCACGGCCCGGTCGGCGCCGGTCACGAACGCGCTGGCCGCCGTGTGCAGCACGGCCGCGCCGGAAGCCCCGCGTCAGGCCGTCTTGCGGCTTCAGATAGGGGAGACCGTGCACCTGCTCGGTCATAACCGGCCATCCGGTGCCGGCTGGACGTCCACGGGGATCGCGAGCTCCCTGCAGGTGCCGGACTCCAGCCGGCTGCCTTGGCGCAGGCTGGCGGCCTTTAGAGCGGCCGCATTGTGCCTTCCTGCAGGTACCGCACGTGCCATGAAAACGCCTCGCCGAGCAGGTGCGGGGTGTGCCGGCCGGGCCCGGTTGCGGCGGCGCGGTCGAGGTAGTCCTGCAGCGCCGGCTTGTAGCCGGGGTGCGCGCAGCGGTCGATGATCTGCCGGGCGCGGTGCCGCGGCGGCAGGCCGCGCAGGTCGGCCACGCCCTGCTCGGTGATGATGACGTGCACGTCGTGCTCGGTATGGTCGACGTGGCTGACCATCGGCACGATGCAGGAGATCGTGCCGTTCTTGGCGGTCGAGGGGGACACGAACATCGCGACGTAGGCGTTGCGGGCGAAATCGCCGGACCCGCCGATGCCGTTGACGATGCTCGAGCCCATGACGTGGGTGGAGTTGACGTTGCCGTAGATGTCCGCCTCGATCATGCCGTTCATGGCCAGGCAGCCGAGCCGGCGTATCACCTCGGGGCTGTTGCTGATCTCCTGCGGCCGGAGGATGATCTTGCCGCGGTAGGCCGCGATGTTCGCGCGCAGTTCGGCGAGGCCGTCTTCGCAGAGGGAAAAGGCGGTCGCGGAGGCCACGGTCATGGTGCCCGAGCGCAGCAGCCGCAGCATGCCGTCCTGGACCACTTCGGTGTAGGCGGTCAGCGGCGCGAACGGGCCGCCGTCCAGCCGGGCGAGTACAGCGTTGGTGACGTTGCCCACCCCGGACTGCAGCGGCAGCAGCGTGGCGGGCAGCCGTCCATGCCTGACCTCGTGGGCCAGGAAGTCCAGGACGTGGCCGGCGATCAGCTCGGAATCGCCATCGGCCGGCCTGGACGGGGTGGGGTAGTCCGGGCGGCTGGTCGGGACGACCGCGATGATCTTCTCCGGCGGGCAGCGCAGGTAGGGCACGCCGATCCGGTCCGACGGCGTGAGGATCTGAATCGGCGTGCGACCGGGAGGAAGCGCGATGCGGTCGTAGATGTCGTGCATTCCGTCCAGCTCGGCGGGCTGCCAGGAGTTCACCTCGAGGATGACCCGGTCGGCCTCGTCGATCCACGTGTTGTTGTTGCCGACCGAGGAGGACGGGATGAGCGCGCCGTCCGCGGCTACGCCGGTCACCTCGACCACCGCGACGTCCAGGTGGCCGGGGAAGCCTTCCCGGACCATCTGCGCGACATGGGACAGGTGCATGTCCAGGTAGTCAACCAGCCCAGCGTTAATCTTGGTGCGGGTCACCGGGTCCGACTGGTAGGGCATGCGCAGGTCGATCCCGTCGACAGCTGACAGTGCACCGTCGAGTTCGGGGGCGGTGGACGAGCCGGTCCAGACGCTGACCGCGAACCGGTCACCGCACGCGGCCGCATCGGCTGCGCGGCGGACCAGCGCGGCCGGGACCGCCTTCGGATGGCCGAAGCCCGTGAACCCGCTCATCCCGACACGGTCGCCCGGCCTGATGAACGCCGCGGCCTCTTCGGCAGACATCGCCCTTCCGGCGACGGCCATGCACTGGACACGCGACCGGCCTGTCATCCACGCTCCCACTCGCGCCAGCACATTACGGGTCCGCTCCCTGGGGCGTCCCCGTGACCGGCCGCTCAAGACCCGGCACCATCGTTCAGACGACAGGGTACGACAGCTGGCCGCACCCCGTCGCACGGCTTGTCCGGCCACCCTGGCCTCGACTGGATGCGCCGCCTCCGCGGTGCGGCCCCATCCCGGCTTACCCGCGTATGGCTGGGGAGCGGGACACCGGATCTGGGTAAGCCTGGTTGTTCGCGGCCCGGTGCAATCGGAAGGCGGATGTCGTGAGCCTGGTGCATGCGGTGAAGGTGCCGCGTCGGCGTGTGTCCCTGCTGGAGCCGGTTATCGGCCCCGGGCGGTACGCGCAGCTGGCCCGGGCCGCTGACCGGGTTCGGCTCGGGTTTGCCGGCCGGACCATCTGGAACGTCAATTCCACCGCGGCCGGTGGCGGGGTCGCCGAGATGCTGCAGGTCCCGGTAACCACCAACCACGTCGTGATAGAACCGCCCGGTATACGCGTGCTCTCTGACCATGACATCGAACAACGGCATCGGCGGCATGTCTTCTTTACCCGGCTGTGCGCGGGTCCTAGTTGCAGCGGATGTGGTCGTAGATGTTCACGTAGTGCTGGCCGGGCCAGGCCCAGGAGTGATCCTGCCGCATCCCGTTGAGCATCAGCCGGCGGAACTCTGCCGGGTAGGAGAACCATAGCCCGATGGCCCGGGCCATCGCGGATTCCAGCGCGTGGTTGTCGTCCTGGTGGAACACGTAGCCGTTGCGCTCGCCGGG